>Ga0302326_10030452_pt1 | contig 10800 bp, 11 predicted proteins | sample Palsa_T0_3_FD_202264 | JGI IMG/M metagenome (GOLD analysis project Ga0302326, IMG submission 202264) | Peat permafrost microbial communities from Stordalen Mire near Abisko, Sweden - Palsa_T0_3 | ecosystem: Environmental > Terrestrial > Soil > Palsa > Peat permafrost | place: Sweden: Abisko...
GGTCGCTCGCCGCGGCTTCGGCTTGGGCTTCGCCTTATTCTCGCCCTTGAGATTGAGCGCCACTGCGGCGCGGATGAGATCCTTCAAGGCCGCCGCATCGACCTTGTCGCCTTCACGGATGTCGATGGCGCGCCAGGCGTTGCCCTCGAGGCTGGCATTGAAGAGGCCTGAAGGGTCCTCCAGCGAGGCGCCCTTGGGAAAGGTCATCTTCACGTGGTTCTTGTACACCTCACCCGTGCAGATGAATCCGTCGTGAGACCACACGGGGACCCCTCTCCACTTCCACTCTTCGACAATCGCAGGGTCGGCCTGGTGTATGATTTGGCGCACTTTCGCGAGCGTCTTCCCGCGCCAGTCTCCAAGTTCCTTGATCCTCTCGTCGATTAATGCAGAGGCAGATTCCACCGGGATACGCCTTTTCATGTGCAGCTCCAAACTCGCACCTATTCTAGCTGTGCAGCTTCTGCAATGGAAGCCTCTTCCCGGCGGTATCTGGTTGGGGCGATGCTTTCGAAAGAAGCCGCCGAACGACATGGCCTTTCCACATCCATAACCCCGAAAGGACAAGTACGGGAACGAAGACAAACCGAGTAGCGGGGGCGTAGTTGGGAATCTGGTCGAACGGACTGTAAATGTAACCGATTACCGGAATGCCCAAGACGATGTGAATCCAGCGAACAATCGAACGTATGGTGGAATTACTCATATGCAAGTTCTCCTTATGCTATTGGTTTTTCATACCAAACTGCTTGGCGTACTCCGCGTTCAGCCGCTGCCAGCCGCCGAACTGCATCGCGTCGCCACCAGCGATGCGGCCGATGGGAGTTCCGCTGAGAAGACGATCCAGAACATCGAAACAAATGTGCCAGCCCGCGGCGCCCCACGAGATGAAGCGGCGATCGATGTTGTGCCACAGCGTGAGCCGCGTGCCGCCGCCAAAGGCTTCGAGTTCCCACCGGATATCGCCGTACTCAAGCACCTCGGGAGCGTCGGCTCGCGTCACCGTTGTTACCTGCGGCCTGCCCGTTCCCACCCAGGTGAGATTCACCGCGGCTCCGACCGTACCCAGGCCCCCATCGGCTACGAAGGGCGCCCACTCGCGTATATGCGCCGGATCGGTAAGTGACTGCCAGACTTTTTCCGGCGCGTGGCGCAGCTCTCTGACGAGAATGAGCGTCCATTTTTCGCCGTCCTTTCGTACCTGCGCCCCGCTGGCGGGACCCGGTGTGTACTGCTCGCGAGTGGTCATCTTTTTCTCTTTGTCTCCCTTTGCGGTGGCGTGGATCGATCCATGCGGTCGAGGTGGCGTTTGAGAGCATCCACGTGAGCGGACCAGAACCGGCGGAGCTGCGCCAATGTGCGGTACGGCCGCATTTAGTAGCGTGCCAGCTGCGTGAGCTGAATGAGGTTGCCGCAGGTGTCCTTGAGCATGGCAATAGTCGAGCCGGTCACGTCGGTGGGCGGCATCGTGAACCCGGCGCCGCGGGCCGCAATCCGCTCGTAGTCGCCCTTGACATCGTCGGTGAAGAACATGGCCGCGGGCTGGCCCTGCTGAAATAACGCCTCCTGATACGCTTTGGCCGCGGGGTTGTTGTTCAGCGCCAATTGCAACTGAGCGCCGTCCGGCTCCTCGGGCGAGGCCACGGTCAGCCAACGATATGGGCCCTGACTGAAATCGGTCTTCTTGGCAAAGCCCAGTACCTCCGTATAGAAGCGCAGGGCCTTATCCTGGTCGTCCACGTATACGCTGGTCACTTTGATTTTCATTTCGTTTCTCCTTTGTCACGTTCGCGGTTTGGGCCGCGTCGTTTTCTCTTTTGTCTTCCTTTTCGTTGGTGCGGCTTGATCCATGCGGTCGAGGTGGCGTTCGAGAGCATCCACGTGAGCGGACCAGAACCGGCGGAACGGAGCTAGCCACGCGTCGATCTCCTGAAGTGGTTCCGGTTTCAGCCGGTAGAGACGGCGCTGCGCATCCACCGTGGATTCTACGAAACCGGCCTCGCGCAGCACGCGCAGGTGCTTGGACACGGCCGGCTGCGGCATACCAAGCTGACGCTCGATCTCTCCTACCGACTGTTGGGAGGAGACCAGGAGGCTCAATATCGCGCGCCGGTTCGGCTCCGCAATCACTTCGAACACAGATTCCACTCTCTTTGTATACCCTACAGAGCATATACGTGTCAAGGGATATTTAGCCAGGTTCCCGGCAACGGTTTCAGCCTGCATACGGGGATGCACAGTCTGGATCATCACGTCGGGTATTTCCCGATAACTTCCGGTTATGCCGGCGATCCGGGCGTTGGAGCGCGTCGGTCTGCACTTCGGCGTCACAGAGGACCTATCCCTGGATCTGTCCCCGCGCTCTGAGAAACCGTCGAGACAGCTCTCGATAGTTGATATCACCAGATAACGCCACCGCAAACGCGACGTAGGCCGACGGATGCAGAGTGGCACGATGTGCACGCCACTGCCCGGAGAGCTAATCCCAGGCCGGTATAACCGACGCCGCCTTTCACCCACGACCTGCGGGGCAGGAGGGTGTACACCGGCGGACATCACCCCGCTGGAGGAGGAGGTTTGCGGTACAGGATCTGCCAGTCCACTACCTCTTCAAGCATCAGCCGCGCTACTTGTTCGACCTCCTCGCGCAGAGTGGCTCCGGTCAGTTGGCCCTTCTTCTTGATGTTCTCCAACTGTTCACATACTCGCTGGAGACTCAGTGACATCGACTCCGAACGATCCGCCAACCTTCGGAACCCTACGTGGAAATTGCATGACACGCCGCTGCGGCTGCAGGAAGCCGGCGGCAAAGAACGTCAACCATCGCGCAATCGGCAGTTCGTGAAAAAAATAGGCGCCCGAGGCACGCGATGGACGCGGCGTAGATGAACCGCTCGCCCAGCCCCTGTGCCGACCTATGCTTGTTGAGCTTGGTGGGCCAATGCGCGCCTCATGGACTCATACTCCTGCACCGTCTGCCGAAGCGTAACCCGTTTGGGCCCGAGGCCAGAGAATCAATGAATTGCCGGCTGAGGCGGGATGGCCGCGGCGATTTGCCGCAGCACGAACGGATTGTTGGAGAGCCTACGGTTCCAAAGCCGCCACAGGTCCACGCGTGCAGTTTCCACTGTGGCGGCTTTCTCCCCGCGGCCGATGCTGCGGAGCGTTGCAGCCAAAGATGCGTAGATTCTTGAGAGATCGGCTGCGGCGGGCAAATCTCTCTCGGCGCAGGAGTTGCATGCCTCGAAATCTTTCCGCAGCCTTTCATAAAGCTCTATCGCCTGATTGGGCTGGCCGGTTTCGGCGTAATGGTCCGCGAGAGCCTGGAGGGCCACATCGGCTTCACTTCCGGGCTGGAAGGCGGCAGGGTAATCCCCGGTTTCACGGAGCAGGCGAAAGGCGGCGTTAATCCTCTCCTTCGCATCGCCGTCACGATGGATCGCGCGCGCGGCGTAGGACGAGCCGGCCAGAAGGAGCGCTTCTATACGGCGCGCGGCGACATCGTTGGGAACCTCGCGGACCCTCACGAGTGAGTGATCGTAAACCTCGAGAGCCCGCTTGGGATTGGTACGGCGCAGCAGATCGCCCAGGTAATGCCCGCCCGTAGCGATCGTCGTGCGGGCCTCGTAATCGTTCCGGTCCGCCTGAGCGAGGTCTTCCAGGGCGGCGAACGCTTCCTCAAGGCGTAGGGCGGCCTCCTTCGGCTGGTTCAGATTGACGCCTCCATCCTCCCCCAGAAGGAGACCTTCGCGGCAGCGGGTCTGGTAGAGGATCAGCCCTGTGTATCGGCTATTGCCTTCGTCATGGCGGAGTTTGTCCCAAAGGTTGCGCGCCTCACTCACCGCTTTGCGCGCGCCCTGCAAGTCGCCCAGGTACGTGAGGGCGCCGGCCAACATGTTGAATGCCTGCGCGCGCGGTCCGGGAACGGTGCTGGTATTCCGGGAGTAATCAATAGCGAGCCGTGCATAACGAAGGGCATCCTCAAATCGATGGAGACCGATGTGGACTTCGGCCAAATCTCCGTAGATGTAGGTGGCGCCGTTGATTTCGCGGCGGGTGAGATTGCTTAGGCGCGCTAAACGGTCAAAGCCCTCGACCGCCTTTGGGGAGTAGGCGAATACCTGGTCAGGGCGGCGTTCGATATAGGCGATTACGGCGCGATCGTGCGCAACATTGGCCGACTGCCACAGTGCTTCCCGGTTGGCGGGATCCGTGGCCAGAACCGAGTTGGCGAGCTCCGCCACCTTGCTCAAGCTTCGGTCCGCATCCGAATACTGGCCCTGTTGATTCCACTCGGGAACCCCTTGGATGCGCGCGATGCGCAGGTACGCGGCGCCGATTTCCAGGGCCAGTTGTTTGTTCCGAAGATCATCGCGGCCCAGGCTTTCCAGATACTGGATGGACGTGGCGGCAAGGGCGTGGTGCAACTTTAAGTCGCTGGCGGCATTCGGTAGAGCCAGTTGTTTTTCGATTTCGAGCAGTTGCAGGGCAACCCGGTGCAACTGCGCAACCCGCGCTTCCGCGACGGCTCGCTGGCGGTTCACAAAATACAGCGCCGTGGAGAGACTGCCGATGACGACCGCGGCGGCGGTCATCGGCATCCAATAACGCCGCACGAACTTCCGGGTGCGATACCACGAGTTGGCGGAGCGGGCCCGCACCGGCCGCGATTCGAGAAAGGCCCGGAGATCGTCGGCAAACTGCTCGACGGTGGCATAGCGCTGCTGCGGATCTTCGCGCAAGGCCTTCAGGAGGATGGACTCGAGATCTCCCTTCAGTTTGGGCGCCAAGCGGCTGGGGCGGGTGACTTCCCGGCTGGTGACCATGCCCCGTGCGGTCCCCGGTTCCGGCTCGTGAGGAGACCGGCCGGTCAGGAGCTTGTATAGAACCGCGCCGAGCGAGTAAACGTCCGTGGCAGTGGTTTGAATCGTCCCACTCAGTTGTTCGGGGCTGGCATAATTCGGCGTCAGCAGCCGCTCAACGGTTTGGGTGACGTCGGCCGTTTCATCGAGCAGCTTTCCAATGCCGAAATCCAGCACCTTCGGCTGCCCCGACGCATCGACAAGAATGTTGGAAGGCTTCAGGTCGCGGTGAATAATCAGATGCCGATGAGCGTGCGAGACCCCGGCGCAGACGCCAAGGAAGAGCGCCAACCGTTCCCGCACCTCGATTCCGGCCGCGAAGTCATCGATCGGAATCCCGTCCACGTACTCCATCACCAGAAAGGGCCGGCCATCAGCCGTATGACCGGCATCGATCACGTGGACGATGGAAGGATGATTGAGTGAGGCCAGCAGTTGACGTTCCCTGAGGAAACGGTTCCGCCATTCGGGGCGATGCGCATCGGCGCGGAGCAGCTTTACCGCGACCTTCTGCCGCATCTCGCCGTCGCTGCGTTCGCCCAGATAGACGGCGCCCATGCCCCCTGAGCCGAGCCTTTGAACCAGGCGATAGGGCCCGCAAGAATCCGGCTCCTGGCCGTTGGCGGAATTCAGCACCTGTTGCGCGGCATCCGCCACACAGTCGGTAAGACCCTGGATGTTGGTCGAATCGAAACTCAGCAGGGACTCTAGTTCCTCGCGAACTTCAGGTCCGATGCGCCGATCTGCAAGGACGCGTTCACGGTCGCCCGGCGAGAGCTCGACGAGCTCCTGGAATAGAGCGCAAACTTCCTGATTCATCTCAGTTCCTTACCGGGCCATTATTATAGAACAATGGGCCCATCGAAGGGTGTCCCGTTGTTGGCATGAGTGGGCATGACGCCTGGGGCGCGACAACTGCTCGAACGGATGCGCGCTAGGCCAGTCCGCGCCCCGGCTTGCCTCGCGAGCAGATCGGGAGGCAGACTTGGTTTGAGACGGTTTTTAGCGGGAGGAACTCATGGCTAATTGGACTTGGGAGGAATTGCGGGATCGCATTTACGCGGCGTTGTCGAGATCAACGCCGCACGCATGGCGGGCTTGAAACGCAGGACACGTTTGCCGGCGGTGGACTGCGAACAAACCTCCCAGATGATGGCCGCCCTTTAACCGTATCCAAAAACGGCGGCGCCAGAACTGGTTTTCTTCGTCGTCACTCCCCACGCGGCAAGAACATACCAGATATTGATCTGTGGCGGAATCATACCTCCGCCATAGTTAGACTGAAAGCCAAACCAGTCCATGATCTGGTCTTGTTGAGTATCATTTAGCCCGTCGATAGAATAGCTTGTCCCGGTTCTGTATCTTGTCTCGAGGATTACCACATTACCGGCAGAGGCATATTGACCGAGAATCGTCCAGAGGTAATACCTTCCGACCTGATCGAGTTCATCGGGACTCAAGTCTTTGAACGGCGGCATCAAGCGATTTGCCATGTTCACCAGGGATTCCTTGGGATTGTATGGAATCTGATAAAGAAGGCTGCTGAGTCTGAAGCTAAATTCTTCATCCAGCGCGTCAATCGCGACGTTAACGACCTTGTGCGCGCGATCGGAATCATTCATAAGGTCCTTAATCAGCCGCTTGACGCGATCCATCGATACAGGAGCGCTCCGGCCTTTCATGGCCTGGTCGACTTTGTCGCGCAAACTGTTCCCTTTTCTGATCACATCGGCAATGTTGTGCCCTTTGCCCGCGGCGACAACCATTCTGTCTACCAGCCGCGGCGATTTCGAAAGCGCAGTGGCTGTAGTCAAAGCGGTTTGGGCTTCTTTCTCAATCTCAATGAATGTTTTCGTCAGCCTAAGTGCCGGCAGCGCGAGCGAGAGTCCCGCCCAGACTGTATCCCATATCGCCAGCCACTTGTTGGATGACGCCGGCAAGCGAAGGAAGTCGTTAAAGTCGCGAATTGCCCCCTGCAGCGTTAGGGCCTTCTTAAAGAACGAGGCATCGATTTGGCTTAGATATTCGACAGCGTGTCCAGCAGCGCGGTTGTTATCGTCAAGCAAGACGCCGAGGTCCTGAAGCTCCTGCTGGATTTGGGCCTCGGCGGCCTGGCGGTCTTTTCTCTCGGTATTCAGCGCATCATTGAGGTTGCGGACTGCGTTTTCAAGGCCTTGAACACGAGTTCCCAGATCGTTGCCCATTTTGATAACCTCCTCCAGAATTCGATTGGCTCAACCCTCCCGGGGGCCGTTCGACGCGGCGCGTATTCGCAGAGTGGACTGGCGAACCGGCCTCTACCTTATATAGCGGCGCAGCCGGAAAAAATTAGCAAGAAATTTCCGGGACTTAGCTGAGAACGATTCGCGCGAAAACCTTGACTCCTGGATGATTACTCCCATGCCGATCAACCGAATGGGTTAACCGGCCGCCACACTCTCCTGTATCAGGAACTGCAGCTACTCAATCCAGACGCGAACGGCAAATTTACTATATCCGATTCGGCGAGATATACATGCCGGGCCTGGCGGGCCTGGCGGCTTACGTGATTCGAGCTGAGCAAAAGTGGATTAAGATTAGGTCCTTCACATTTGGGAACGGGAGTGGAACCGCCCCGATCTGCATACACTGCGGGTGAAGGCAGGCTTTGGGCGGGTCAGGGCGGGTCGCGCTTGGGTTGATGATTGGCTTTGGACCTCAACGTTGTCTTGCCAATTCCCGCCGGAGCCAGGCGTGTGCCAGTCGCAGTTCGTGGCGCACCACGTGCACGGACCGGCCCACCACTTCCGCCGTCTCCTCCGCGGTCATGCCGCCGAAATAGCGCATCTCGATAAGTTCGGCAAGCGAACTGTTCTCCTGCGCCAACGCATCCATCGCAAGGTCGAGTTCCAGAAGCCGGGTCTGCTGGCGGCCTGAGTCCGATTCCATTTCGATGGCCGGATCGGATTGGACGCGCCCGTCGCCCCGCCGCGCCGTCGCCCGAGCGCGGGCATGGTCGACCAGGATCCGCCGCATCGCCTGGGAGACCACCGCAAAGAAGTGAGCCCGATCGACGAACTGGATTTCGGAATGGCCGAATAGCTTCAGATACGCTTCGTTCACCAACGCCGTGGGCTGCAGCGTGTGGTCCGAGCGCTCTTTGCGGAGATGCGATTTGGCAATCCGGTGCAGGGTCGCGTACACCACGTTCATCAGCTCGCTGCGGGCTGCTTCGTCTCCAGAGCGGAGATGATGGAGCAACTTGGTGATCGCGGGATCGGGTTGAGGGTCGATGGAAAGTATTATACGACTCGCCAATTTCCTCCAAATAAATCGCTAAGAGAGTTAGGAAGCTGGGGCGGACCGTATCGGGCGCCCTGTGGCATCATATGGTGAATTATGCGAGACGAGGTCGCCTTATTGTTCCGTGAGGTGGCCGACCTCACTCCGCCGGAGCGCCAGCATTACTTCGAGCGCCATCGCGTGCCGGCGGAGTTGCGGGCGGAGGTGGAGTCGCTCCTCAGCTTCGATTCGCCGGATGCGTCCCTCGCCGATCTGATTGCTGGGGAAGGGAAGCCGTACTAGAATCGCGCGCGTGGCCTTCGCAAGGGCTGCGGTGCGGGCCATACCGCTTGTGTTGGAGGTACATCAATGGCGCCCCAATCGAGGTGGCCTGCCAGATGCGCGACCTGTGGGCAAGCTGCGCCGCTCTTTTTGCAAGTCTGTGGCGCAGTCTCCTACGCCCATCGAAACCTTGTTATTCATCGCGATTAATCATCGCGAATCAAGCCTTCCAACATCCTGGCCAACGCCGAGGGCGAACCCAAGATGCTGGATTTCGGAATCGCCAAGATCCTGAACGCCGTCATCGACCAGACCCGGACTCAGGAGCGTGGGCTCACGAATCCCATTGGAAGCGGTAATCGTTTGCGGCATGGATTTGGAGTACAGCAGAACCGCCGCTTCAGCGAGGCTTCGCCAGCGCTGCGACTAATTCCCGCGGCGCGGTTGGATCCGTAGACAAATCCAGAAACATCTTCGAATTGTCGCTCGTAAATGTTTTGCCATTCGCGTCCGGATCGAGAAGCTGCAGTTCCAGGTGCAAGAGAGTGTGGCGGCCGGTTAGGTCGGAGCCGTCCTGCGCCGCCGGCGTGATCTTACCGGTAATCGATGAGGTATCCGCGAAATTCGTAAGCTGATACCAGAAAATCCAAGCGAGCGTCCGGTTATCGAACGCGCCCGTGGCCGGAAGCGGGCGTTGCGGGACGGCATTCGGGTTGACTCGATGGACCGTTTCGCCTTTATTGATCCTCCAATTCTGAAGAAAGTACTGAACCATCATTACATCCAGACGCTGGTTGGGAGAGCCCACTCCGACCGCGGCGTCCAGATTGTAGATGAAAGGCAGCTTCGCCGTGTTGGGGCGCATGCGTTTCCATGCGTCCGGTATGTTCTGTTTGTAGGCCATTTTGCGCTCCTGAAATTCACGACAAGTCAGCTATTTCTCGACTGTATCCGCGCGATCTTGCGAGAGGGCCGCGTTACACGCGCGGCTTCCGAAATTGTGTGTGTACCCTCAATCAGGAACATCAGGGCCCGATTGTTCTCGACCCACCCGAGAGCGTTCCCTCCGATTGCTGGTATGTTAGTTTGTATACTCATATCTCCTCCCCCTGACCGATTCTCTTCCACGACCTACTCTGCCTGCGCACCAACGTCTCCAGCTCGCCGCGCTAGTAGACGGTCACGTTCGCTCCGTCCTGTAAGAACGGCACTTCACGCTCGATGAAAAGTAAGACCCCCTGGCGAGCCCAATGCAGGGACGCTAGCAGCCATTCCAGGCTTTTCGCGGTCAGAAGAACCCCTCTTGCCATCTGCGTTGGATAAGAGTCCCCGGTTCCGGCGGTAATGGTTTTTGGCGCCTGCCCCCCCACACTGAAAAGCGGAAACCGGGGGCGGAATTGGCGAAAATTTTAGCTGGACCTTTCAGGCGGTTGCTGCCGGAGGCCATTCAGTAGCAGGTGCGCGAGGGCAAATTCCGGGCTCAGCGTATACCCTTGGGTTTCTCTTCGCTCGCGGGCGATTTCCTGGCTTTGGGTGCGCTCTTGGCCCGGTTGGCGTACCACTGTATGGCGCCGGACAGAACGCTGTTTGGCAGCATCATTCGCGCGCCGTATGATTGAGTCATGGTCCGGTTTGCACTGGTTCCGAGCCGGCGTCTCTCAATTTTGCTGTTGCTCCTCTCTGCCGTCCTCACACTGCGAATCGCGGCGCAACGCAACGGCGGCGCCGATCCCACGCTGGATTGGCCTCAATTCGGCTATGACGCCGCGAGTCCCAGCGCCTCGCCCGCCAGGACCGGCATCGACGCCGCCAATGTCGCTTCACTCAGCCGCCGCCAGGCGGGTCTCGGCGGCATGGCCGATGCTTCCGCCATCTACCTTCACAGCGTCAACATCGCAGGCTCGTTCCACGACACGTTCTTCGTCACCACCTCGTACGGAGCAACCATGGCCATCGACGCCGACTCCGGGGCCGCTTTGTGGCGATTCACGCCTGCCAGCTACAGTACCCTCGTGGGCACGGCGCAGATCACCAACAGCACCCCGGCCGCCGACCCCAACCGTGAGTTCATCTACGCCGCCGCGCCCGATGGGACGGTTCAGAAACTCGCGGTCGAGGACGGACACGTGGTCTGGTCCACTTCCATCACGCGGCTCCCGTCGAAGGAAAAGATCGCCTCACCTATTAAGGTCTCGAATGGCCACGTCATCGCCGTTACCGGCGGTTACGATGGCGATGCCCCTCCTTATCAGGGTCACGTCGCGGTTCTTGACGCGCAGGACGGGACCTTGTTGAGCGTGTGGAACTCGCTGTGCAGCAGCCAGGCTGGCTTGATCGCGCCTTCCTCGTGCAACTCGACGCGCTCCGCGATTTGGGGCCGCGCGGGCGCGATGAT
>Ga0302326_10030454_pt1 | contig 10800 bp, 11 predicted proteins | sample Palsa_T0_3_FD_202264 | JGI IMG/M metagenome (GOLD analysis project Ga0302326, IMG submission 202264) | Peat permafrost microbial communities from Stordalen Mire near Abisko, Sweden - Palsa_T0_3 | ecosystem: Environmental > Terrestrial > Soil > Palsa > Peat permafrost | place: Sweden: Abisko...
TACATGACGACGACGTTGGCGTCTTCCGGCGAAAACTGGCGGAACGGCTCGAGATTATGAATTCCGGTCCCGACTGTTTCCGGGGTCATCTTTTTCGAAAGATCGGCAGGCATTTTTGTGTCCTCCCTTTTCTCTTCTCTTTATCTTTTTCTCGGCAGTCGGCCGACGAACTTTGGACCGCGAAGCAGTCAGCATAGCGCGCTTGCGAGGTATCGCGAGAGTCTCCTGATGTTTCAGGCAGTAATCGATTCGACTGTCGGCGCGGGCCGCCGGTCCTCGTTCACCGCGGCTTCGTGATCGTATTGAGCAACCGCGTGACCATCGCTTCGCAATTTTCGCGCGCCGGCGAATTGTACTGCATGATTCGACTGATGATCGGGTCGCCGACGTAGAACCATTCGTACAGCATCTGGCGGCCGGCGAACTCGGTGCTGGTGGCGTCCCACGCGAGCTTCATCAACTCGACCTTATTGCGCGCTGCCATTTCCTTGCCTCTCAGAAATTCGTTGAGCACCGGGGTTTCGTCGGGATTGGCGAAGTCGGCTTCGGCCGGAGCCATCACCAGGCCGCTGCTGCCGATCATGCGGATCGCGTTGACCGCGGCGGCAATCGCCTGCGGATAGAAATACCGGACCGCCGTGATCCCCAGCGGAGCGCCGCCGAAGAGCACCTGGTTCGCGATGTCGAACTGACCTTCGATTTTCGCGACGCGTTCCAGATTTCCCGTCACCTCGCGCGCCGTCGAGGTTACAAATCCCTGGCTCAGCTCGACTGCGGCGAGCAGCTCACCGAGCATCTCCTGGTAGCGCACATTTTCGGTGCGGCCGGCGGCCTTGGCGACCGAGCATGCGACGCCGGTCAGAAAGCGCAGTTTGGCGTCACTGCGGATCACCGCCTGCAGCGGCGCGAGCCCCGGCATTATCGGCATCAGCGCGTTGTAGGCCTGGATATCGCGATTGACGAATACGCGCTCCCACGGAACGAGGACGTCTTCGAAGATTGCCAGCGCATCTCCCTCATCGAAGCGCCCGCTCAACGGACGATCGAATTTGGAACGGCCGTCGTCGTATGGCTCGCGGCAAAAAAACCGCAGCCCCGGCGTCGCCATCGGAATCGCGAAACACAACGCGAAATCCTCTTCGCCCTTGCGCCGCGGCATGTATGGCCCCACCCAAATCTCGTCGCTCACAGGCGCGAGCGTGGACAGCATGCGGGCTCCCGATACGACCAGGCCGGCGTCGGTCTCCTTTACGGCGCGCACGCTGCGCTGGGCCTCCGGACCCTTGGTGCGATCGATTTGCGGATCGACGAGCACGTGAGTCAAGCAGTAGTCCCGCTCGGCGCATTCCAGGTAGTAGCGCCACGCGTTCTCCGCATGCGCGGCGTTGCGCTGGGCTAGCAGATGCTTGACGCCGGCTATATCGGTCACCACCGCGTTGACGAAATCCGGCAGCCGGCCCATCAGTCCGTAGGTCGTATCGCAGCGAAGACGCTCGGCGGCCATACGTCGCTGCATATCTTCCCAGTTGCGCGGGATCAGAAATGAATTGCTGACACGCTCGCCCGAGTGCGCTGACTTGTGCGTCAACACCGCGTCGGAACCGGGCTGATGCTGCAAGTCGTAAAGGCCGGCCAGCGTGCTGATTATTCCACTGAAGTACGGATGACGCGTGACATCATTTATCAATTCGCCGCGGGCATAAATCTGCCGGCCGTCGCGCAATCCTTCGATATACTCGCGCCCCGTTCGAGCTCCCATAAAACAAACCTCCGCGATGCCGTGGCGCCCCCGTCGCGGCACTAACGAGATGTAGAATCATTGCGATGGCGGTGTAAAGGGGCGACGGTACCGCCGATCTCGTAACCTCGGCTGGAATCTCAGCCGGAATATCAAATCGAACGATACCAATCGACAATTGCGGCGCCGATTTCGTGCGGCGAATCTTCCTGCACGAAGTGATTGCCGCTGACCGTGACCTCGCGCTGATTCGCCCACGTCCGGCAGAACTCGCGCTGCGGACCGACCAGTATCGCGCCCGGATCGGCGTTGACGAAAAGCTTTGGAATCGCGCTGTGAGCGAGCACTCTGGAATAGTTGCTCGCGATCTCGACCACGTCCGGCGGCTCGCCGTCGACCGGAATCTCACGCGGCCATTGCAGCATCGGGCGGCGCCCTTCGCCGGGAATCAGCCACGGCCGTCGATAGGCGTCCATCTCTGCGTCGCTGAGCTTGCGGATTATACTGCCGGGAAGAATCCGCTCGATAAACAGATTCTTTTGCAGGACAATTTCCTCGCCCGCCGGGCTGCGCATCGCCTGGAAAAGCGGTCGCGATTGCTGACTCCAGTCATCCCACTTAAGCGGCCGAACGATCGCTTCCATGTAGGCAATTGCTTTGACGCGCGACGTATTGCGCGACGCCCAATGGAAACCCAGCGCCGAACCCCAGTCGTGCACGATCAGGACCACGTTCTCCAGCCCGAGCGCGTCGAACCAGGCGTCGAGGTAGCGCGCGTGATCGACGAATCGATAGGCGCCGTCGGGCGCCTTGCCGGAATCGCCCATGCCAACCAGATCCGGCGCGAGGCATCGACCGAGACCCTCGAGATGCGGGATGACGTTGCGCCACAGATATGACGAGGTCGGATTGCCGTGCAGGAAGACGAAAGGTTCGCCGTTACCGGTATCGACGTAGGAAAGCTCGGTGCCGCCGACGGCGAGACGTTTGCGCGGATGAGAATCCTCGGCGGAAATCGTATTGCTGTCGCTCATCGATAGATCTCCCGCGCCTCACCCCATCAGGTGCGAAATCGTTGGCTCCGTAGTAGTTTGTGAGCCGGACCAGAGCGCGCGCCGTCGAAGCGTTTCAGAGTATGGAGGAGGAAGGGGCCCGGTGGCCCCACCGGTCTTCAAAACCGGCCTGGCGGCTAATATTGTCGCCGGAGGGTTCGACTCCCTCCCCCCTCCGCCAGCTCATCTGTTTCTATTGTCAAGATGCCGACGCGCTTCGCCGTCAGACCGGATATCCGACCGCCTTCGCCGCCAACCCGTCGAAAGCCTCGAGGATCCGGCCGCGCCACGCGTAAACCGGATCGCTCGGCTCCAGGAGCTTAGCCGGGCTGATGCAGCGCGCGAACTGGAAGCCGCCGAACACGATGTAATCCGCATAATGAGGCTTTTCACCGCCGAGATACGGCTGCGTCTCGAGCGTTTTGCGGACCGGATCGATCGCTTTTCTGAACGCCTCGATCCGCTCCGGACTGGCCGTAAGCGTTTCGAGCTTCGTTCCGAGGCGCGCCTCGCGGGTGGTGCGGAAGTAGCCCTGATCCTTTTCGTGGATGCTCTTGTAGATGTCGAATCCGGCGATCGGAATGATCGCCATCAGCATTACGGTGTCCGCCCAGAAATTGATGAACCGCGACAGCGCGATACCCGCGTCGCCGCCGAACAGCGACGGCCGGTCCGGGTAGGTCTTCTCGAGATAGACCGCGATCGCCCACGAATCCTTGACGTGCTTCGATCCGTCGACGATTACCGGCACGCGCTCCGACTCCGCAAACGCAATCTGATCCTTCTCTGTCATACGCCACGGAATCGTCTCGAATTCCAGGCCCTTATGCGCCAGCGCGAGCTTGGTCCGCCAGCAGTAGGGGCTGAACCTGCGATTTTCATCGGCGGCCGCCAAATCATAAATCTTGATCGCCATACTTAATGAGCTCCTTTTAACTCGCGCCGCTGAATTGCGGCCGCTTAATGCATCGAAGCGCCGCCGTCGAGGTTGATCGTTTGCCCGGTGATGAAATCGCTCGCATCGGAGGCGAGAAATACTATCGTCCCCGTCAGATCGGCCGGCTCCTCGCTGCGCTTGATAATCTGCAGATCCACGATGTGCTGCCGAAACGCCTCGAACGTTTTCGGATCGGAGATACTGCGCGCCGCGTCGGTCATCGTATATCCCGGTGTGATCGCGTTGACGTTTATCCCGCTGCCTTCGAGCTCACGCGCAAGCGCCCGGGTCAGCGCCAGCACGGCACCCTTCGACGAAACGTAATGCAGCAGGTACGGCACGCCGATCCAGATCGTACCCGACGAAATGTTGATGATCTTGCCCTTGCCCTGACCACGCATCACGGGCACCACCGCTTTGCAGCAATTCCAGATGCCCTTGATATTGACCGCCATCACGCGATCCCATTCGGCCTCGTCGATCTCCTCGAAGGGCGTGTTGTGCAAACCGCCGAATAGTCCCGCGTTATTGACGAGCGCATCGATACGTCCGTATTGCGCCACCGCGTGAGCGGCCATTGCCTGCGTGCTTTTGGCGCTGGTGACGTCGGTCTTGATCGCGGAGATAGCGCCGCCCGCAGTCTTCACCAGTGAGACCGTTTCTTCGAGCGGCAGCACATCGGCGGCGACGATTTTGGCGCCTTCGCGCGACAAGCCCATGCAGTATTCCTGACCGATTCCACGCGCCGCCCCGGTGACGATCGCGACTTTGCCTTCCAGATTCATCGTTGCTCCTCCAATGATTTGCGAATTCCCCGCGCTACCACGGCTCACGCGACAATGCACGACTGCTTGCCGTGTGTTCCTGTCCCATCAGGACTAAAACCACAAACGCAGCGGCATGCCAAACGCCGCGCGGCACATCCGCGCAGTAGCCAGTCGATTCGTTGCACGCCGGCGCTGGAAAAGGATATACACTTTTTGATGGCTGGAACCTGACGCAAAAATTTGCCAGCCGCTCTTGGGGGATCGGACATGGCCACCGATGGAAAAATAGTTCTCTATGATTTCGACTTTTCGCCGTGCGCGCGGCGTGTGCGCGCCCTGCTGATCGAAAAAGGCCTCGATTGGGAGACGCGGATCGTCGATCTCACCAGGATGGAGCAGAAGCATCCGTCGTACCTCAAGCTCAATCCCAACGGCGTAGTTCCGACGCTCGATCACGACGGCAAAGTTATCTACGAATCCAACGTAATCAACGAATATCTCGACGCGGTTTTTCCTTCGCCGCGGCTGTATCCCGAAGATCCGTGGCTGTGCGCGCAGGTCAAGATGTGGCAGGCGTGGGAGCTCTCGATGGCTAAGGAGTATCGGCCGCTGATGTATCTGCGCGTGATCGGGCCGTTCGATCGCCAGCGTCCGAAGGACGAAGTGATGGCAGATGCGCGCCGTTCGACCGATGACCCGGCCCATCTCGACTGGGTCAGCCGGGTTTACGATGGCACCGTGCTCACCGACCATGAGACCAAACTGCTCGAAGGCCAGCTATACGACCGGCTGAACCATCTGGAAAAGTCGCTGGCCGGGACGGATTTCCTGGTCGGCAACCGGTTCACGATGGCCGATATAGCGGTCTACCCGCGCGTCGTGATGTATCCGATGGTCAAGCTGCCGATCGAGCCGTCACGCTATCCGAATGTGACCGCATGGATTGCACGCGTCGGCGCGCGCCCGTCGATCACCGGCAGCGAGCGTGCGCGCGGCGGCGGCCAGCACTCGATTGGATAGCGCGATTGGATAGCGTGCGCGGCTGATCGGCGCAGCGCCTATACCAGCTCGAATTCCATCCACTCGTTGTTGGCGCTGAAGTACGCCTTGCGGAATTCGGCGTCGCCGTCGAAGGTCTTGCCGGGCAGGCTCTTGGCGCGGAACTGAACCTTGAGCGGACGGATATCGAACGGGTACGGATCGAAGGCGATTCGGCGATTGTTTCCGCTCGGCGCCATGCTCATACGGACGCCTTTGCCATCCGGATCGCCATAGGACTTCGGCACTGGCTCGACGAAATCCTCGCCCGGCTCGCCGCAGCAGAAATACAGTCCAAGCAGGTCCCATACCTGCATCAGGCGGTAGTTCGTGCGCAGTTCATTTTCGTCGAACTTGGGCTTCTGATCCGCCTGCCATTTCTCGTTATCGTCGGTGAACTTGGCGACGTGCGGCGGAGGGTTCGCCAGGTTAAAGGCGGTCGGATGCGAGATCGCCTCGTAACGGCCGCGCCACAGGCCGGTGCGATGCATACAGATGACGAGCGCCGAGTAGGGATCGATTTCGTTCATCCAGTCGACCACCCATCGGTAGGAATTTAGCTGCGTGCCCTGCAGTCCGATCTGCAGGAAGCTGAACGGCTTTCCCGTCTTGGGATCCGAAAGCGGCATGGTCTCGTACGGCAGCCATCCGAAGTCATGGTAAATGGCGGCGCGCACGACGGACTCATATGGCCGCGGGGCGTCGAAGTCCGCATTGCCCCAATGGGCCGCCAGTTGCCCGACGAGCTGCGAGTGATCGGTCTGATTGACGAGCACCACCGAGCCGTTCTGCTCACCGCGAATAATCATCTTGAAACTCCTTGCCGAGTGGCATCGCTGCCACACCGAGAAACTAACATGGCGATTCTTTCAGGCGCCAGCACAGACGCGAAATTGTCTGACAGTTATTCTATTTCGGCGTAGGCCTCGATTTCGACCAGGCAGCGCGGATCGGTAAGCGTCGTCACGCCGACGGTGGTCGAGACCGGCAGGTCATCACCGAAGAATTCGAGATACTCGTGATGGCCTTCGCTCAGATACGCCGCCATGTCGGTGACGTAAGTCTTGGTGCGGACGACGTCGGCCGGACGCGCGCCCGCCGCCGCCAGCGACTTTCCGATCATGCCGAGAATTGCGCGGACCTGCAGCCGCATGCTGCCCTCGCCGACCAGATTGCAGTCCTTATCGAAGGACATCGTGCCGGCCACGTGTATCGAAGTGCGTATACCGGTCGCTTTCACGACCTGGGCGAAGAGCCTGCGCCCGGGGAAGGTCGGATGCATCCGAACGTAAACGTTATCGGGCCAGATTCTCTCGATCGCCATCAAAAATCCTCCCGCGCGTTTACGACAACGTCATGCTTTTCCCAGCGTTAGCTCCGACGGTTCAGCTCTTGAGCTGAGTAACCAGGCCGAGGAAATCGGCCTCGCCCCATAGCTCGACAATCTGATGGCCGACGAAACGGCCGATATTGATCCCTGACCAGTGCACTTGCTTGCCGGTCGGCTTGATACCCAGAAACTCGCCCTTATGCGTGCCGACGATACTGAAACGGACGACCACCTTGTCGCCTTCGGCGATCATGTCTTCGGCCGTGAACTTGACGTCAGGAAATGCGGCGAACACCATGGCGAGAAACTTCTGCGTGCCCTCGATTCCACTGGTCTCTGGATGGCGATTATCGATGAAATTGGCCGGCGTCCAATGCGGAACCTTGGCCAGGTCGCGCCCATTGAGAATCTCGTCGACGAACTGCTTGTAGCTCGCCTTGTTTTCCGCTGGTGATCCCATTTTTTTGATTCTCCATTGATAAGTAACGCCGGCGCGCCGAAACGGAATCCGGGAGCTAGGCGGTCGCGCCGGGCTGCCGATCGAAAGTGACCTGCCGCGTGAACTTCATCCGCAGATATTCACCGCAGCTCACCGGCGGATATTTCGGCGGATTCGTGGCGCTGCTGCAGTTCGGCAGGCATTCGACGGTAGTGTCGTAATTCGCCTCGTGAAAGAACACCAGCGTCATCCGCCGGCTGTTCATCGCATGTTCGCGCGGCGGATTCGCCACCCGATGCATTGTCGAGACCCATCGATCGTTGGTCCAATACGCCATCATGTCGCCCAGGTTGACCACAAATGATCCTGGTATAGCAGGCACGTCAACCCAATCGCCGGCGCGATTCTGAACCTGCAGTCCCCCCGGCCGATAGTCATCCTGAAGGCGGAGGATCGTCAGCGTCGTGTAGTCAGTATGCTCGCCGGCGCGGAGCTGGCCGGGCAGCGGCTCCTCGGGCTGGTCGGGATAATTGAGCACACGCAGCACGCCGATGTGATTATTTATCTTGTCTTCGAAAAAATCTTCCCGGATATCGAGCGCCAGCGCGAAGATCCGCAGGATGGTGCCGGCCAGCTTTCCCATCTTCGTGTAATATTCACTGTAGACCTCGCGCATGCGCGGACGTCCCGCCGGCCATGGGTTCTCGACGAAGAAATTGCCAGCCTCGGGCCGATGGAAATATTCGTCTTCGGGAACGTCAAGGCGTCCGATCGAGTACGATTCCTTCAAATCGCCGGGCGTCATCTTTAGCCGGCTGTAGGCGACGCTCTCGGCCAGCATGCCGCTATAGCCGCGCGTCACGTCGTCGGCCCATTGCTTGACCTTGAGTTTCTCTTCGAGTGGCAGGTCGAAAAAATCGCCCGACTCTTTGAAGACTTCGTCGCATAGATGCGAGTCGACGCCGTGTCCGGTGATAACGAGAAACCCGATATCCTCGCAGGCCCGGTTGACCTCTTCGGCCACCTTGCGGCTGCCGACAGGATCTCCCGCTATGGCAGGCGATATGTCTATGATCGGTACGTTGAGTAGAGCCATCGACTAGCCTCCGTGATCGCTCTGGAATCGACACGATACCAGGCGTTACTGTAACGAGGGCGTACTATAGTGCACTCGTGCGATCTTGCAAATGGCAAGGTGATTTTGCGGCGCGAAAGGAGCCTCTGAGATGTCAGACGGCGAATTAACGGGAAAGGCCGCGATAGTAACCGGCGGCGGACGGGGTATCGGCCGCGCGATCGCGATCGCACTTGCCGAAGCTGGCGCCTCGGTAGTTATCACGGCGGCGATCAACTCAAGTGAGATATCGGCGGTCGCCGACGAGGTGAACCGTCGGCTCGGGCGGCCGGCGGTATCGGCTGTCGTGGCCGACGTCACGTCGGAAACGGCCTGTCTGCGCGCGGTCGACCATACGATTTCGACCTTCGGCGGTCTGCATGTGGTCGTCAACAACGCCGGCCGCGGGATGCTGTTCGTACGCCGCGACTTTCTGGAGCATCCGACGCGTTTCTGGGAAACCGACGCCGCCGCCTGGAAGTTAGTCATCGATGCGAACGTTAACGGGCCGTTCCTGATGGCGAAGGCGGCGGCGAACCAACTGATTGGGCAAAAGTGGGGCCGGATCATCAATATTTCGGTCAGCCGCGAAACGATGGCGCGCGCGGGTTTCTCGCCTTATGGCCCGTCGAAGGCGGCGCTCGAGGCCGAGACCGCCATATGGGCCGGCGACCTCGAAGGCACCGGCGTGACCGTCAACGCGCTGCTGCCCGGCGGTATCACCGACACCGGGATGGTTCCGGCTGACGCGGCGGTGCGATCGCAGCCGGGCGTGATGCTCGATCCGTCGATCATGGCCGCGCCGGTACGATGGCTCGCATCGGAGGCATCCGACGGCGTGACGGGCCGGCGATTCATCGCCAAGGATTGGGACGCTACCCTGCCTGCCGCGGAGGCCGTGGCGCGCGCCAGCACGTCGCTCCAGGATCTCCTCACGAAAGTTTAGCGAATAATCACGCTCGGCAGCTCACAGGCTCAATCGAGCGCGAAACGCGGGTCGGCCGCGCGAACCTCTGCTTCAGGCAGACCTAGCTCGCGCCGCACGATATTGGTGCCCTGCACCAGTGACACGCACTTGTAGAATGCAATCCGGCGCGACATGCCTTCGCGGCCGAATCCGCAATCCGATGTGACGATCAGCCGCTCGGGCGGCACATGCTTCAGCGCGTTGCGGATCGTGGTCGCGACCATCTCGGCCGGCTCGACGGTGGTGTTGGTGTGATCGACCACGCCGATCGCGATCTTCTTGTCGGTCTTGATGCGATCGAGCGCCCCCAGGTCCTTGGCCAAGCTGCGCGAGCATTCGAGCATCACGACGTCGGCATCGAGCGACAGCAGATAGGGTATCGAACGCTCGTAACTCGGCCGCTCCCAGTAAAAGCTCTGCTGATTCGGATTGCCCCAGCAGGTATGCGCCCATATTTCGGTCTTGAGGCCGCGCACCTCGCGGTTGAACGCCGCCGTCAGGAATTCCAGCTCCTTTTCGCTGGCGGGAGGGCTGCTGATGCAGGCGATATGATGGGTCGGCTCTTCGATCTGGATTATCGGGCAGCCGGCAGCGTCGAGCTCGAGCAGCTCTTCGTTGAGCGCGGCGGCCAAATCCATCATCAGGGCCTGATCGTTCGGATAGAACTCGTTGCGCATCACGGAGGTCAGCGGCGCGCCAGTGATCGCACCGAACTTGATCGGCTTCGAGCTCATCTTCTGCGCGGTCTTCCACATAGCGGCGTATTGCAGCGATCCGCGCTCGATTTTCCCGGTGACGGTCGGCGCCTGCAGCGCCTCATGCACCTCGAAAAGGATCTGGCCGGGACGGGCGCCAGTTACTTCGCGGAACGCAGCCGCGTCGGTCATCGCGCCGAGTCCACCGAGCCGTTCCAGCACGTAGAAGAACCATGAGCGGCCGCCGACTTCGAGATCGAAGCGCGCGTCGCCGTCGGTCAGGATGTCGAGGCCGGCGCGCTCCTGCTCACTGATGTAACAGGCAAGCGCATCGAGATATTGCTCACGATAGAGCGAGTCGGCCATCGCCTCGCGGAAGTTGCGGCCGTGCAAATTTTCGGTGAACCAGGTCGGACGCGGAAACGATCCGACCATCGCGGTGACGAGTTTGCGGTCTTTGGTAGCGCCGAGCATATCTATATACCCCCAAAAAAAATCGACTCTACCCGTCCGCCGCCGATCCCGCCAGAGTCGGAGAAAAGGATGGCATTACTCTAATTGGAGTGAACGAGTAGATCGGGGTCCGGTAGGTCGCTTCGGTGCGGGCCGAACGAGCCGAGGACGTAGCCGCCGCCATCGCTTTGATAAAAATATCGGCGACCCCATGGGTCGAGCGGTGATGGCGACTCGATCATGCCGCCGCGCACAATTCCTGAATCCATT
>Ga0302326_10030455_pt1 | contig 10800 bp, 8 predicted proteins | sample Palsa_T0_3_FD_202264 | JGI IMG/M metagenome (GOLD analysis project Ga0302326, IMG submission 202264) | Peat permafrost microbial communities from Stordalen Mire near Abisko, Sweden - Palsa_T0_3 | ecosystem: Environmental > Terrestrial > Soil > Palsa > Peat permafrost | place: Sweden: Abisko...
TCTCGACCCATCCTGCATCCTGCCAGTAGTCCCAAATCGCGATGTTCCGGAGCAGGGTAGGCGAGTGGACGCCTATTTGCAGCGTGCGTCGTAGAAGACTCTCCGCACCGGAGGCATCTACATAAAACTTCGCGGATACGGTGCGTGACTCGCCGTCCGCAAATGAAACCTCAAGTCCGTCCACCCGATCGGCGGTGTGGGAGATTTGCGTGACCTTGGCCTCCTGGAAGACTTGGCATCCGCATTCGGCGGCATGATCCAGCAGCACTTTGTCGTAAACGGAACGGTCCACTTGGAACGTGGTGTGGCGACGTTGGCCGACAAACCCGCCGGGACGCGAGTTTTCCGTGTAAGAGGCGGCGGTCGGTAGGAAATGAAAATAGTAGAGTTCTTCGTCGCTGGCTTTACCCCAGCGGTAAACGGCGCCCAACTTGACGGGAAAATTCTGCCGTTCGACTTTGTCCCAGACACGCATCTCGTCCAAGACGTAGCAAACCATCGGCAGCAAGCTTTCCCCGACATGGTCTCGAGGAAAGCGCTCTCGCTCAAAGATCCCCACGCGCAAATCGGGCTTATAGCGCTTTAGAAGGGTTCCAACGGTTGCGGCCGCTGGTCCCCCTCCCACGATGGCGACGTCAAGTTCCACGGCGTGAGTTTCTCCTAACGACGGAATACCACAGTCGGCCGACTCATGTCTTGGGCCAATTGTACGAAAGGCCCCCCGAGTTTGGAGGCAAAGGGAGCGAACTGGATCGCTTGGGTTGTGTCCCCCAACCGATTGAGCGCCGTTCCCAGATAGTAGGCGGTAAGCGGCTGGTTCGGCTTCAGGGAGTTAGCCGCCTCAAGTTCCACCTTCGCGTGAGCGAAATCGGCCACCCAGAACTTATTGATGCCCCTTGCCAGGTAGAACGCATACTCCAAGCTGGCGGCGGTTTTCGTTCTGGGCAGGAATTTGGAAATGTCGGCGTTCTGGATATAGCGCGTGATCATCGCGTCTGGCTTATAGAGCTTCGCCGCATCCGCGAGGTCCCCCTGCTTGATGAGTGAGATTCCAACCGCTCCCGCGTCCCCCGCGTTCTGGATTCCGTGGTGGTTGCTCAATTTCACCACCTCAGGGTAATTGCCAAGTTGGAAGTAACATTCGATCTCACCGGGATGATGGCTTGCCGAAGAGAACCCACCGGTTTTCCAAAGAGAGTGCTCTTGGTTGAACGCCGCTAAGGCTTGAGCATATCGGTTTTCCGCCATGTCGCTCTGAGCCTCTTTTTCTAGGCTCTGCACTTGCGTTCCGATCGCTTTCAGGCGAGCGAGCCGCGCTGGCGTGTAGGACCTCCATTGGGCAGCGAGTTGCTCCGCCGTCGGCTTACTTGCGCCAGCTTGAGTCTTGCCTTGGGTCACGGCTGAAGCACTATTCACCTTCTTCGTGTGATGCTCCGAGTCTGCCGGAACCGCAACTCCTAAACATCCCAGAGAAAGCCCGGAGGCCACGGAAATCATCGTCAATTTGGCTCTAGATTTCATAACGTTCCTCGACGAAAGCGCCCAACAGGGTTTGGGCGAGGGTTGAGCCCGGCGGCCGAAGCCCCGTACAGCCGACAAGCTTCGCGCCGGGTGGGATCAACCAAAGTCTCCGCTCCTGGGACGACGACGGGGCTCGCTACTCGGAAAGTGGGGCCGGAATCCTCCGGCCCCGATTGGCTCAGTACGGCGTCTGCGCGTAGCCAGGGTAGTACCACTGGTTGTCGCCGCTGGAGTTGGGCACATAGAGGTTCTTGTACCACTGTAGCTGACCCTTGATGATCGTCTTGGCGTGGCCGTCTGTATAACCCGCGATGCCCGTGTTGTTGTAGCGGTACCGCTCGTGGCCGACATTTTCCCATTTGTTGTGGCAGTCGGAACTGGCGCAGTCTGTGTCGAAGTACGGGCTCACGTAAAAGCCGTCGGCCAGCGTTTGGCCCGGTTGGTTAACCGCGGACTCATCGCCGTCTCGGATGACGTTGCCGTGACCATCGGTGATCGGGCCAATCCATTCCCACTGGATCGGGACGAAGTACGGATACGTCCACGCGTTGGAACCGTCGGTGGCAGCAGTGTTCTGGACCCCCTTGCTTAACAGGACGATGCTGTCTCCCGGGGAACTGATCGCCGTGGTGGTGAGGCTAGTGGCGATCTGGCCGTTGGAATTGTAGGAGGGATTTTCGCTCCAAGCGTTCGCGACCATAATGTTGAGGTTGGCCCCATAGCCGAACCCCCACTGGTAGTTCGGATAGGAGTTGCTCGTGCTGTCGTTGCCGGTGGGTGTCTCCGTAACAGGCGGCGCGGCGGGATCTTGGAATAGACCGTCTCCACCGTTGTTCTCGCTAATGCCGCCCCGCTCCGGGTGATTGGTGCCGCTCTTTATATATGGGTACGTGTCGTTCGCCCAATTATCGAACACCGGCGTGTTGCTGGAGTTCCCGGACCCCTGCATGGAGTTACCGTAGGTGTCGTCGTAGTCGTTGGAGTACATGAGCAAGCCCAAATTCAACTGCTTGATATTGCTGACGCTGACCGTTTTCTTGGCGGCCAACTTTGCTTGGGCAAAGACAGGGAAGAGAATCGCCGCGAGAATCGCAATGATGGCGATGACGACCAAAAGTTCGATGAGCGTAAATGCTCGATTAGGATTGCGTTTAGATTTCATGATGCTCTGCTTTGAGTGAGAGATTGCCGGTTTCGGGCCGGCAATGATATGAGAAAATTCATCCTCCAGGGGTTGGAGGTTTGGCGGCGGGGGCGGTGTGACCGTTCGCCGCATCGACTTGGGCTTGGAGATGCGCGATCTCTTGTTGTTTCGCCTGTTCCGGAATATGGGTGTTGGCTTTAATAACGTCGATGGCTTTTTGGGCCGTCACCGCCGCCTCTTGGACGGACACCTGCTTCCCATAGCCTCCCCCCGACGCACCGGAGGAGGCTGTAATGGCGTACACGGCAATTCCGATGGCGGCCAAAACGACCACCCCGAGCCCCACTTTGCCGCCCTTCGACTCGCTGATCTTTTGTATCATTCTTGAAGAGTCCTCGTTGCTTCCTCTTTTGCGCGGACGGGTTCACGTCCGGGCGCCGTCCGAGATGATAAAGCCTTTTATCTAACTATACACGAACTCCTGGGAGACGCTCACGTCGTTCAAGAAAATCCGCACTTTTTCTTCGGTCGGGAGAACATCGCTGGGTAACCTGCGGATGATCGTTCCAACCGCTGGGTGCACCGAACGCTGAAAAAAATGGCCATAACGATTCGCCAGGTAGCAAAAGAGGCGGGCGTTAGTGTGGGAGCCGTCTCCAAAGTCCTTCATGGACGGGGCGAGAGCATCCGGGTTGGCCAGGTTTCTGCACAGCGAATCCGGGACGCAGCAAGCCGGCTCAACTATGTGCCGAACGCGGTCGCGCGAAATCTGCGCTCCAGCAAAACTGGGACCGTTGGCGTCATCTTTGAGAACCTGAGTGGGTTCGCCGATGGTCCGCTTTACTCACTCTATCTACTTGACGGTCTGGCCAAGGCGGTCTTCCCCCGTCACTACCGCCTCACCATTCTTCCCGAACTCAACCGGGGAGACATCATCGGATCCTTCGCCGATGGCCAACTCGAAGGCGTTGTGTGGTGCAAGCTGGCGCGGGATCCGGAGACGCTGCAACTCATTCACGACTGTCCGATTCCGATCGTGGCGCTCAACGCCCGCAGCCCCGAGATTCCGTCGGAGGCAGTTTTTGTAGGGTGCGATAACGAAGGAGGGATTTTCCAAGCGGTCGATCATCTTGTCGGCCTGGGGCACCGCCATATCGCGTTCCTAAATGAGAACACAGAGCACGACACACCCGACTGCGAGGCAAGGCGAGAAGGCTTTCGTACCCGAATGCTCTATCACGGGCAGCCGTACGGACCAGAGAATGAGTTGGGCTGGAGCTGGTTCATGCCGGAATTCTCCGACTGGTGGGATACCCACCCCAAGACGACCGCGATCATCGGCTGGAGCGAGCGTTGCGCGGCACAGCTCTTGGGCTGCGCCAAGGAGAAGGGGGTTCGGGTGCCGCAGGAGTTGAGTGTCGTCGGCTTCGACAGCACCCCCTACAGCGAGATCGTCTCGCCCCGGCTGACTTCCGTCAGTCAGCCGATCATCGAGATGGCCCGAACTGCCGGCGAGACGCTGATGCAGATGATCGCAGGCGACCGTCCCGAGACGAGCGCGATCGTGCTCCCTTGCGGCTTCGATCTGCGGGACTCGACTTGCGCGCCAAGAACGATATGCTGAGGGTGTAGGCCGGACAACGGCTGGCGCGGCGCCAATGCAACATATTCGGGCACGCCAACGGTCAATCGGCGCCTAAGCGGCGGTCGCGATCGGTCGTCGGTGCTCCGTCAACAATTCCGTTGATCCGTTCGAGGGTAAGGGCAACCCTCCCAAATTTGTCGAAGTCGAGGTGGGCCTCGATAGCTTCGTCAAGATATGGCTCTTGGAGGAGCGTTTCGAATCGGAGCCGGAGATAGGTCATCACGGCAGCGTCGGCTGCGAGCACATCAGCGACAATCGAAGGTCGTCCGTCCAAGAGTAGAACGATGTCCTCGAAGTCTCCGCTTGCAAGCATGTCGTCATGATCTCTATGGTGAATCGAAGAGAATGCTTCAAGCTTCGTTGCCAGAAAGCACGCCGGTGTGATCAGGTTGATCGAGATCCCGTTGGGTAAGATCCGAGCTTCGGCGGTTTGGATTGTAACTTCGTACCAGCGGTTCGAGAACCCAATAACATCTGGATCGGTGGGCGCCACGTCTACCACAAGCCCCTCCTTGAAGAACCTGTAGATCGGCCCCTCAGGGGCGTTCCGAAATCCGAGTCGTCTGAGCTTTTGTTCCAGTTCGTAGAAGTCGGTCCGGCTGCTCAACTGGATTACAACGTCCACGTCCTTGGTCAAACGGGGTGACCTTCCTTGAGGGTCCGTAACGAGCAGCCCGACCGTGGATCCACCGACAAAAGTGAACTGGTGAAGCAGACTTCCAAGGTCCTCGGCAGCCAGGCAGATCAACTCAATCGATGAAACGAAGTGATTCACGATCGGTAGAGCCGTGCGTGTAGTTCGTCGACCGCGAGCCTGGTCACCCTGGCGCCGCCATCACGTAACGCGTCAACCAGCGCCAACAATTCGTAGAGCGCAAAGTCCTCTTTCGCGGCCTTCGGCGCTGAACTGTACAGGGGTTCAAATGCGACCCCGCGAACTGTGCCATTCGGATCGGGCCAGACCGGCGGCAGGTCCTCAGTTGCGATGTTATTCACCAGCGGAGGAGCAGCCCATGAGGTCGCCATCCCGCGAGCGGTACCACCGCGAACTGCCCCGAAGAAGTATTTCGCACCATGGATCAGCGCCTCCTCAAGCGCGGGAGCGTTTACCCTTCGCCTGGTACGGCTGTAAAGCCTGACTCGCTCAGCATGATTGAGTGCAGAATTGACTGAGGATGGGCTTACTGAAAGCTCGCCCGCGAGCCGCATTTGGCTCATCGGCTGATTGCCTAGCGCGCTGAGTTTCAGGAGCACAAAAACATCGATAGGCTGGAGCATAGTTGAAATCGCACCATTCTCAATTCGCGAACAGCGAATGGCTGATCGGAAACGGGTCCAGAGGAGACGAAAAGGTCTAGCCTCCGCTTCGTCATAATGGCGGAACTGTGACCCCCGCCCGGAACTTGCTCGTCTTCATGGTCGCCTGTCTCGCCGGAACCGCCGCCGCTCAGCCGATCAAGATCCAGGACTACCGGAAGCTGGTCACGATCTCATCCCTCGCCTTCTCCCCCAGCGGCAGCGAACTTGCCTTCGTAAAGTCCACCCAGGACTTCGACGCCGACCGCAACGTGAAGACGATTACGGTGGCTCAAGTGTCAACCGGCCGCCTCATGTCACTGGCGAGCGGCGACGACCCGCTCTGGTCCCCGGACGGAAAGCTGATCGCATTCACCACCTCCGGGACGAACAAGCAGGACCAAGTCTTCGTGATTCCCGTCTCGGGCGGCAAGGCCCGTGAGTTGACGCACGCTAAAAACGGAGTTCAGCAGTTCTCGTGGAGCCCCTCCGGCGATCGTATCGCCTACGTCACGCCAGACGATGACCCGAACGCAGCCGCGATCGCCCGTCACGACGATCTCTTCGAAATTCGCGACGACGGCTACCTCACTTCCAGCGTAAGAGTCCCCTCGCATTTGTGGCTCGTGCCAACCCAAGGCGGCCCCGCGAAGCGGTTGACCCACGGTACGTGGAGTGTCCTTGAGACAGCCGCTCCTTTTACCGGCGGCCCCAGCGATCCCTCCTGGTCGAGGGACGGCCAATTCCTCGCCTTCGCCAGGCAGGAGAACGCCGATAACAGCGATTCCGACCAGACCCAGATCGCAACCGTCAACGTGGGCAATGGGGAAGTGGCCCTTCTCTCCGACGCCCATTCCTACGAATACCAGCCGAGCTTTTCCCCCAGGGGCGGGGAAGTCGCCTACCTTCGGCCCCACGGTCCCACCCCGCTGAGCGGGATGGACGTTTTCGGAACCTCCGCCTTGGACGCCAACACCGACCTCACAGCCGATCTCGACCGCGATGTCACCGGCTTCCAATGGGCGCCCGGCAGCGACGACCTGGTTGTGATGGGCGGTGAGGGGGTCAAGGGGCGCGTTTGGGATAGATCCGCGAGTGGGGAGATCCACCGCCTCTCCACCGGCGATCTCTCGGTGGACCAGTTCTGCGCCGGGAAGGGCGGATTGATCGCCTTTGTGGGAAGCCACTTCAACACGCCGCCGGAGATCTATATTTCGGGCTTGGCCGCTGGTCGTCCGCGACAACTCACCCACCTCAACGACGCGCTCCTTAAGTTCCAATACGGCGAGTCGGAAGAAATCACCTGGACCGCCCCGGACGGCGAGAAGTGCGACGGAGTCCTCACCAAGCCGGTCGACTGCAAGCAAGAGAAGAAGTATCCGCTCATGGTCTGGTGCCATGGCGGGCCAGAAGCGTACGTCCCGCTCGCTTACATCGGCTCTGAGTCTGCCTATCTTCGGCAAACCTTTGCCGCCCGCGGATATTTCGTATTCGAACCGAATTACCGAGGAAGCGACAACCTTGGGAACGCCCATGAGCATGCGATCTATAAGGATCCGGGCGACGGCCCGTACTCGGATGTGTTGACCGGCATCATTGCGGTCGAGGCGAAGGGCGGGATCGACGAGAACCGCGTCTCGGTGGGCGGGCATTCGTACGGCGGCTTCATGACGGCCTGGCTGATTTCCCACGATCACCGCTGGAAGAGCGCGGTGGTGGCCGACGGAGCGGTCGACTGGCGCGACACGTTTAATTTGACCGGTGACGGGAATCTTGGGTGGGCAAGGGACTCGCTCGGCGGGACCCCCTGGGACCCGGAGACGGCGGAACTCTATCGGAGTGGATCGCCGATCACCTACGCGGACCAGATCACTACTCCGACCTTCATCATCTCGGGGACGGCCGATGAGACGGTGCCGATTTCGGAATCCTACGCCCTCTATCACGCACTCCATGAACGGCACGTTCCGGTCAAGTTCGTAGGAATCCCCGGCGCCCATCACTCGCCGGACGACCCGGTGCGCTACGAGCGGTTCAACGAGACGATGGAAGAGTGGATACTCCAGCACGATAAGTCTTGAAATGCCTCTGAAATGATGGGTTGATAGAACCCATGCATGGAAAGAAACCCATGCCCGCTCTATACTTCGACTTGGGATGAGTTCGGCCATCCGGATCGAGATGCTAGGCGCTCTGGTCCTCAAGGCCGACCGCCTTACCGTCACGCGCTTTCGCACCCGCAAGACCGCCCTGCTGTTAGCGGTGTTAGCGAGCCATCGCGACCGGATCTTTCCGCGAGATGAACTCAGCGACCTGCTGTGGCCGGACGACACCCTTGAGTCCGGAAGGAACGGGTTGCGCATCGCGCTCAGCTCGCTCCGCAGGATATTGGAACCCCCCGGCACGTTATTCGGCGCCGTTCTCCACGCAGATCGAAGCTCGGTCAAGCTTAACGGCGAGGCGTTTTCAACCGACGTCGAGGACTTTGAGCGGACTGCCCGCTCCGATCGGGGCCTTGAGGAAGCATTTCGTCTGTACGGCGGCGAATACTTGCCCGGCTTTACCGACGAATGGGTTCTGGCAGAACGGCAGCGACTTGAAGAGCAGTACTTCAACGTTCTCAACAACCTGGCGGAAGAGGCACTTGCGGCAGGTGATTCGAAGCGCTCGGTCGAGATGGCCAAGCGTGCGATTCAGATCGATCCGTATGCCGAGCGGAGCTACCAAACCGCCATCGCTGCGTATGGTCAGGCGCGTCGGCCGGCTGCCGCTAGACAGATGGAGGAGGCGATGAGATCGCGCTTCGAGAGAGACGCGACCCCGGCTCTCCTGCCTGGCCGGCCACCCCCACCCAAGGAGCCGCTTGAGCGCGCCCAAAAAGCCGAGATCTCCCCAAACTTGGTCAGCAGGCTCCCCGCCTACTACACCAAGTTTTATGGACGAGCGGTGGAGCTCGACTGGCTCCAGAGCCAATTGGAGTCGCCGGACCGCCCGCGGCTGATCACCTTGACCGGACCGGGAGGGGTTGGCAAAACTCGCCTCGCGGTTGAGTCGGTGAAACCCTTCGGGAGTAGGGTGTGGTTCGTCCCGCTCGCCGACCTACGCGAGGGAGACGACATCACAACGCATCTCGCCTCGAGTCTCGATTCGCAAGAACTTGAGGCCGGCGCGTTCGACCGCATCAAAGCCGTTTTGGATGGTCCAGACGCGGTGCTGATCTTGGACAACCTCGAGCAGACCCTGGGAAGCGCCCGCGAGCTTGTCGCTCGGCTTCTGGGGGAACTCCCGCGCCTTACCGTCCTCGCAACCTCGCGTCGCAGACTGGAGGTGGAAGCAGAGTTCGTCTACCCTTTGGAAACCCTCCCGATTCCTGGCGCCGGGGTCGCCGACCTGGAGGCGGTGGCGGCAAACCCCAGCGTGCAGCTTTTCCTCGACCGAGCCCGTGCGGTACGTCCAGACTTCGCGATCACCGCCAAGTCGGCCCAGGATATCGCCGAGATCTGCGGCATGGTCAGCGGCCTTCCCCTCGCGTTGGAACTTGCGGCCGCTCGGGTAAGGGTTCTCTCCAGCCAGGAACTGCGGCGTCACGCGGAGTCCCGGTTGGAACTGCTAGCCTCGACCCGGAGCGACCGGGCGCCTCGACATCAGTCGCTTCGCAATTCGCTCGACTGGAGCTACGAGCTTCTAAGTCCTGAGGAGCAGCGCGCGCTGGCTAGGGTCTCCGTCTTCCGAGGCGGATGGACGTTGGCGGCCGCGAAAGCGGTGCTGGAAGATATCGGACCAAGTCTTGATATCATGGACGGACTCGCCGCCGACTCGTTGACGACGGTGAGTAAAGATGAGGCGGAAACGCGCTACAGTCTTCTCGAGCCAGTCCGAGAGTACGCGGCAACGAAGCTCGGGGTCGGCGAATCGGCGGTCGCTCTCAACCGAGTGGCAGACTTCTACTTGGAATTCTCTACTCAGGCGGCGTCAGGCTTGGAAAAGGCTGACCAGCGCGTCTGGCTCCTTCGCATTGAGCGGGAGTTGCCCAACCTGCGGGTCGCCCGGCGGATCCTCGAAGAGCGCGAGGACCCGGGAAGAGTTGCGTTCGCCGCTAACCTTTGGCCGTACTTCTCAAGAAAGGCACTCGTTTCGGAAGGCCGGGAGTGGCTGCAATCCGTGCTCGCGGCGCCGGGACCGGTCGGTGAGAACCGCTTTCGTGCGCTGCTTGCTGCCGCCAAGCTTGCCGATGGGCAGTTCGATTTGGCCGACAGCCGGGCGCTTGCCGAGAAGGGCAGGCGGGAGGCGGAGACAGCCGGGCTGCCGCTCTGGGTCGCTGAGTTCCTTGGTCAGTTGGGAATCGTGACCCGCCGCGCCGGCGACGTGGAGGGTGCGCTCGAACTTTGGCAGCAGGCTCGCGCGGTCGTGGAGCCATTTCCCGAGTCGGAGATCCTCGCCCGAATCCGGATGAACCTCGCCATCGACGCGCGGGACCGCGAGAACTATGAGGAGGCGAACCGGCTCTACGATCTGGCACTGCCCACCTACGAGAGGATTGGCGACCCTCATCGGTTGGGAATCGTCTACCAGAACCTGGGCCTCCTGGCCGCCGATCAAGGCGATATGGGTGCGTCCTTCGATTATCTTGAGCGGGCTCTGTCGATCCGGCAAAGCATCGGAGATGCCAAAGGCGAGGCGTTCGCCCTAGGGGCGATGGGGCAGAATGCGCTCGCGGTTCACGATTACGAAAGAGCCTGGAAGCTCTATCGAGACTGCCTTGACCAGTGCATCAAGCTGGACTACCGGACGGGGCAAGAGAACTGCCTTTGGGATGTCGCGCTCGGACTCACCATGACCGGACCCCATGAACTTGCGTCTCGATTGCTCGGGGCGATCAGCCGACTCCACCAGGAGCTTGGGTTGACCCTGCTGCCGCATGAGGAGCAGAGTTTGAGCGCGGGTATGGATCGGCTAACTGCTGCGCTGGGCGAACAAGCTGTGTCTCGAGAAACCGCGCGGGGACGTCGGATGACTTTCGATGAGGCTGTCCAGCTTCTTCGAAAGCACCTTGCCGAAGCTTGAAGACCGCGTCGGATTGTCCACTCAAACTCGAAGATTGTACAAAATCGCACGTTAATCAACAAAATTGTTGGCGTTCCGGACAATCCTTGTTATATTAGCCATAGCGTTCGGACAGATTTATTGTCCGACT
>Ga0302326_10030461_pt1 | contig 10799 bp, 11 predicted proteins | sample Palsa_T0_3_FD_202264 | JGI IMG/M metagenome (GOLD analysis project Ga0302326, IMG submission 202264) | Peat permafrost microbial communities from Stordalen Mire near Abisko, Sweden - Palsa_T0_3 | ecosystem: Environmental > Terrestrial > Soil > Palsa > Peat permafrost | place: Sweden: Abisko...
GACGGGTACCTGAAAATCGGGATGTACGGTGAAGTAAAATTCAACTAATGGCGGACATAAGTGCTGAAAATATCAGCAAGTATTACCGGAAATCAAAAAAGAAAAAAGGTGAAAAAATCACCGCTTTAGATGCTATTACCTTTTCAGTAGAGAAAGGAGAATTGTTCGGTATTATAGGTCCCGATGGCGCGGGTAAAACTTCGTTGTTTAGAGTACTTACCACGCTGCTTTTACCGGATACAGGAAATGCAACCGTTTCGGGCCACAATGTAGTTAAGGATTATGCCGCGATCCGTAACATCATAGGGTATATGCCCGGTAAATTTTCCTTATACCTGGACCTTACCGTGGAAGAAAATATAAATTTTTTTGCAACCTTATTCGGCACCACTGTTCAAAAGAATTACGATCTGGTAAAAGATATCTATAAACAAATAGAGCCCTTTAAAACGCGCAGGGCAGGAGATCTTTCTGGCGGCATGAAACAAAAACTGGCGCTGTGTTGTGCTTTGATCCATAAGCCTGTTGTTCTTTTTTTAGACGAGCCAACCACTGGTGTTGATGCGGTTTCGCGCAAGGAATTCTGGGAAATGTTAAAACACCTGAAAGAGCAAGGCATTACAATTCTTGTCTCAACTCCGTACATGGACGAGGCCGTGCTTTGCGACAGGATAGCTCTAATGCAGGATGCCAAAATGCTATCGGTTGATACACCTGCCAATATTGAAAAGTCATACCCGGATGCTCTATTCGCACTGAAGTCGGATAATATGTACAAGCTGCTTAACGATATTCATTCTTACGGGCAGGCGCTCAGCGCATTTGCCTTTGGCGAGTTCATTCACGTTTCAAGTAAAAAAGATGACCGCACATTTGAAGCAGGTTTGAAAAAATATCTGGAAGATAAAGAACATAAAGAATTAGAAATAAAATCAATACGACCCGACATTGAAGATTGCTTCATACGATTGTTAAAAAAATAACGTGGATCAACCTGTCATAAAAACGGAAAAACTAACTAAACGCTTTGGCAGTTTCATAGCGGCCAATGAAATAACATTCGATGTTTACCCGGGTGAGATATTTGGGTTTTTAGGAGCCAACGGCGCCGGTAAAACCACAGCGATCCGCATGCTTTGCGGGTTATTGAGGCCTTCTTCGGGAATTGCCATTGTCGCCGGCTTCGATGTCTACACGCAAACCGATCAAATAAAAAAGAATATTGGATACATGAGTCAGAAATTTTCGCTTTATGAAGACCTGACCGTAATTGAAAATATCAGGTTTTATGCAGGCATTTATGGGTTATCCAATCAGCGAATCAAAGAAAAATGTGATGAGCTTGTACAACAATTGGGTTTGCACAATGAAGCCGATAAGCTGGTAAGGGACTTGCCTCTGGGATGGCGGCAGAAACTTGCTTTCTGCGTAGCCATTGTTCACGAGCCCAAGGTCGTTTTTCTGGACGAACCGACAAGCGGTGTTGACCCCATCATGCGCAGGCAGTTCTGGGAGCTTATCTATGATGCTTCTCAAAAACAAATTACCGTTTTCGTCACCACTCACTATATGGACGAATCGGAATATTGCAAACGCGTTTCCATTATGGTGGATGGAAATATCAAAGCACTGGATACCCCGCTAAATCTGAAAAAACGGTTTGAAGCTAAGACAATGGATGAAGTATTTTATAAACTAGCACGGAAAACGAAAAGAGAATAAGCTATGAAACAATTTTTGATATTTATCAGAAAAGAGTTTCTACAGGTTTTTCGTGATCGTAAAACCTTACTTATGCTGTTTGGGCTACCGGTGATCCAGATACTGCTTTTTGGATTCGCGTTAAGCAATGAAGTCAAGAATTCCGAAATTATCGTTATCGATTATGCCAGGGATATTCTTTCCCAACAGCTGACGGACAAAATTGCGGCCAGTAAATATTTTAGTGTAACAAAGTCGGCATTAAGCCACAGCGATATTGAAGAAGCCTTTAAGGGAGGAAAAATAAAACTCGCTATAATCTTTCCGGCTAATTTTTATACGGATTTAATTCACCTCAACAAAGCACAGGTACAGGTTATCGTCGATGCTTCTGATCCTAACGCCGCTACTACGCTCATTGATTATATTTCGTTTATCATCCGCGATTACGAAACCTCATTTTCGCAAAACGCGGCCATTCCCTACAGCATAATCCCGGAAATCAGAATGCTTTATAATCCGGAATTAAAAAGCGCTCCCAATTTCGTCCCCGGAGTAATGGCGATGATCCTGCTCCTTGTGTGCGCCATGATGACCTCTATTTCCATAGTCAAGGAAAAAGAACTGGGTACAATGGAAGTACTGCTCGTATCTCCCTGTAAGCCGATACTGGTCATCTTTTCAAAGATGATGCCTTATCTTATTATTTCCCTGTTCAATGTTCTCTCTATTTTTCTATTAAGCGTATTTGCTCTCGGATTGCCCGTCAACGGGAATATTTTCTTATTGTTTTCCGAAAGCTTCTTATTTATCGTTACATCTCTTTCGCTGGGCTTACTTATCTCCACTCAAACCAATACACAGCAGGCAGCCATGTTTACGTCTATGCTTGCGCTCATGTTGCCTACTATGTTATTGAGTGGGTATATGTTTCCAATCGAGAACATGCCTTTGGTTTTGCGGCTTCTTTCCAATGCAGTTCCTGCAAGATGGTATTATATCATCGTGAAAAATGTGATGCTGAAAGGGCTGGGATTTTCCTTTGTATGGAAAGAAACACTTATCCTGTTAGGTATGGCTGGACTATTATTGACCCTCAGTCTGAGGAGTTTTAAAATCCGTCTGGAATGAGGACCATAATTTTTATAGTACAAAAAGAATTTCGACAAGTCTTTCGGGACCGTGTTATCCTGCGGGGAATACTTCTTGCGCCCATTCTGCAATTGCTGATATTGCCTTTAGCCGCCAATTATGAGATTAAGAACATCAATCTGGCCGTAGTGGATCACGATCATTCGGCCTATTCTGAAAAACTTATCTCCAAAATTTTTTCTTCCGGTTATTTTCGTTACTCAGGATACACCGCATCGTATAGAGATGCCTATCAATTAGTGGAACAGGATAAAGCAGACCTCTTACTTGAAATCCCGGATGGTTTCGAAAAAAACCTTGTTCGGGACGGCGCACAAAAGCTTTTTATTGCAATAAACGCCATTAACGGTGTAAAGGCGGGTCTGGGAGGAGCTTATTTATCAGGAATTTTAGGCGACTATAATGATGATATACGAATGGAATGGACACAACCTGGACATACAAGCATCAGTCCAACGATCGATATAGCCACATCGTATTGGTATAATCCCTTGATGATTTATTTAATCCTCATGATTCCGGGGATCCTCGTAAACCTTATGACCAGCATCGGGGGTATGCAGACTTCCCTCAATATCGTAAAGGAAAAAGAAATGGGAACTATCGAGCAGCTCAATGTTACTCCCATTAAAAAGTATCAATTTATATTGGGTAAGCTTTTACCTTTTGCCATTATCGGTTTGACCGTTTTTACGATCGGCTTGCTCATCGGGAGAATTGTCTATGGTATCATTCCGTTGGGCAATATCGGCATCCTGTATTTATTTGCTGTCGATTACTTATTCGCCATATTGGGTTTTGGGCTACTTATATCTACTTTCTGCAATACACAGCAACAGGCCATATCTTTGATATTTTTCTTCCTGATGATCATCAATATGATGAGCGGGCTCTTCACACCCCTGGACAGTATGCCAGGCTGGGCTATTGTGATTTCACGCCTTTTCCCCACGAGTTATTTTATTGAGGCTATCCGGATGATTGTGCTTAAGGGCAGTGGCGCGCATGATTTGCTTTCCCGCTTCGGCGCGATTTTTTTATTGGGCCTTTTACTAAACACCTTTGCTATCTGGCATTACAGGAAAACATCCTGAGGAAATGGTGTAACTTAAATTGTCAACTATTGATGTAGCGAAAAAGTCCTTAATTATTCTGTATTTAGGCTAAGGTAATCCATTAGAACACGAATGAGGATCAACTCCTTCGGCGATCTCGGAAACGGTTCAGCCCCTCATCCCCCTCATCTAACCAGAATATAATAATCATGGATCGCCCGTGTGACTTCCGCTATCGCCCGTTCCCGGTCGGGAATTTCTTTGGTGGACGACTTGACGAAGACGGCTATTACCACATGACCGGCGTCTCCTGGTAAGGTGATGATCCCAACGTCATTAGTCGTCATGCCAATAGTACCTGTTTTATGCAAAACTTCCGTTGCCGGGGGTAATGACCCTTTGAGCCTCCCCTGTCCCGTTTCGCAACGCTTCATAATATCGAGCAGTAAGTGCTGGCTTTCAGGCTTCAGGAGAGGCTTTGAATAAATCATCAAAAGCAAGTCCGCCATGGCTTTCGGAGTTGACGTATCGCGCGGATCTTCGTCAAATTTTTGGGCACTTGCCTTTTGTTCTTCTACCGTTGGCTTTTTCGAAAGACTGTCAAAAGCAATCCGCTGCCAGGGCTGATCCACCGGAAAATAGATGCCGAGAAAATCGGCAATTAACCAAGCCGTCGGCCGGTCTACCCGAATTCCATTAATGCCCCACCTTTTCATGCAGGCATTGACAGCACCAGGTCCACCAGCCAACCGAAGACATATATCGGTAGCACTGTTGTCACTGATCAGCAGCATCAGCTCCAGCAATGACCGTATACTCAACGCAACGCCGGGGTTCTTCACACCCGGCCAATTGAATCGTTCACTCAACAAACCGCTTCCCGGGTGAAGGTCTTCAAACCTAACTTCAATCATCTGGTCCAGCGAATACTTTCCGCTATCTACTTTGGTAAGAAGCTCTACTGCAATAGGTATTTTGTATGAACTTGCCATCGGGAATTTCTCTTGTGGCAACTGTGAAACACTTTTACCGCTTTCTATATGTTGAGCATAAACTCCAAGTTTACCGCCGCTCAGGGCTGTTAACCGGGCAATTTCCTGCTCCAGTCTCTGCTGTGCCAAAGGGGTTGATTCCTTTGGTTTTTGCGCACAGCAAGCCGTCGATGCAAGTGTCATCAAAAAATAAAATCGGAATTTCATGCGCGTTTACCCGGTTAATGAACTGGTAATTTAAGGGTTTCATAACCTGGAACCAATAGTAATGAGATGGGATTTCCATTGACTTAATGCTGAAACAAATTAAATTAGGGCAGCAAGATTGTTCAGGTGAACAAATAGAAAAACAGAAAAACAATACCCTTGCGTCAATTATTTGGAGCGCCCCCATTCACCCAGCAATTGATCAAATCAATTTGCTGCTGCGTCAGGGATCCTACAAGGGGCATGGCTTTGGTGGTGACCTGCGTACTTATTGTTGATGCATTTGCTTTAACATCTGAATATGTAGAAAGTGTAGGAAGCTGATTTCCGTTATGGCAACTGTAGCACGCTGATGCTAAAATCGGCTGCACGTCCACTGAATAAGAAGGCGAACCCAATAGTATGGCAACGCTGCTGAAGTCGGGGCAGTTTGAGGCATCGAGAACACCCACAGAATAGGTCCCCGCCGAAAGGCCTGTAAATGTGTTGCTCGATTGATAGGCTTGTGAGTTGATCTTATACTGATAAGGTGCAGTTCCGCCGGAGGCAGAAATGGTCAATGTTCCATTTACCGTAGGGCATCCCGTACTCGCTGTAGTACTCACCATTACATTCAAGGTGGATTGGGCATTGTTGACCGTGGCCGTTTGAGTGGCTACACAACCGTTGGCGTCTTTAACGGAAAGTGTATAACTGCCGGCCGCTAAGTTGCTAAAGGTTGACGTTGATTGGTTCACTCCTCCATTGATGCTGAAACTATAACTTTCAACACCACCTGTGGCCGAAACCGTTATGCTACCATCCGTCGCCCCGCACGAGCTTACATTTGTCGTTGCAGAAATCGTCAAGGCAAGATTTGAATTGACGCACTTGCTTGAGGTGACATTCAAGTGATCGTTAACACAGGATGCCAAAAGTATCACCATTAGGATAATAACCAGAGCGCTTTTATTAATCATATAAAGGAAGTACTGCAAGATAATTACTACCAACCATAAAATTTGAACCACCCTTAATTAAACTATGACCACAGTTTTTTTTAATTCCTTTTTCTGTCTTAAGCCAAATAGAATGTGAACCGCCGCAAATCGCCGGATACCGAACTCATAGATTAAAAAGGAAAGAACAAAAGTAGAAAAAGTGATCATCGCGTATTTAGCGCCTATCCCGGCAGGAAACTGAACCACGTAATAGGCCAGTGCGATGAGGACGGTCTGATGAATTATGTAGAACGGGTAGACCGATTCATTGGCATACGCCAGGAATTGACTATTCCGGTTCAGATATTTCCCGGCGAATCCAAAACAGCAAAAGATCCAACTTAGAATATTGAGGCATTTAAGAATAGAAAATGCAAACCATCCAAGGCGGGATTTCTCCAGAAAATTAATCCCGGAAGCGTGCCATCCGAAATAGATCATAAGAAAGGAACTTATACCAAGTAACAAGTAAAACCAACGCCGGCGCTGAATCATTTCAAGCGACTTTGCATCCGAACCGATTAAGTAGCCCAGCAGAAAGACATAAAAATAAAAAGCAAAAATTATACCCGTCGTTGATAAGGTTCCGGGTATCCGGAAAGGCGTTGCGCAGGGTGACTTCTATCACCACCAACGGGATCAACAGGAGAATCAGTTTTGCCGGAGAATTGAAAAGCCAATCAAGAATTCTCTTAACCCCAGTCATGCGGGAACGGACAAAAAGGAAGAACGGTAAGGCACCTAGCGAATAAACGAGGAGGTAGGGCAGGAACCAAAGGTGATTCCAGGTTAGTTTGCCACCGAGAATGTACATTGGATAAAAAGTGATATAGGATCCTTCAAATTGACGACGGTAAAGGCTCTCGTAATAAACTTGCGGAGGCACGATGAACAATACACCCACTACTAAAGGAACAAAAAGGCGAATGAAACGCTCTCTGATAAAAGTTCCGCTGCTTCTCTTGCCCAGCGCGAACCGAACACCCAGCCCGGAAACAAAAAAAAGCAAAGGAAGACGCCATTGGTTAAGAAAGAGCATAGGCAATTTCATGGATTCACTGAATTGATTGTTCTGGATGTGGTATCCCCAATCCACAAAGACCAATCCGGTATGATAGAAGATCAGCAAAGTAAAGGCAATGACGCGTAACCAATCCACGTAGAAAAGTCTGTAATTGGGTGAATGGAAATCAGGATTCATAAAGGACAGAACTCGCGTGTTAAGAAGTACCTTTGGAAAGGACATGCAATAAATCGACCCGTTGCATGATTTTGCCTAATTTCTTAAAGTTAAGTCATATCCGGGGCCCTTCAAAAGTCACTTTTTCCCCTACCTGTAAATATCCGAAGAAAAAAATACGATGGTGAATCGTTTCATGGCAAGGATTAATTTTTATGAATTTTTCGAAAAGCAATTCAAACTGAGATATAACGATCCGTTGGATTTCGATTACCTTGAAAGCCAAAAATAGACCCACATGCACCAAAACCGAAGAACATTTCTGAATACGTTGCTGGCCACAGGATTCGCCCTGGGTACAAGTCGGGAAACAGCCGCGAATATCCTGAAGTCTCCCACGGCCGAATCGGATTTTCGATTTTTCGATTTTCATTGTCATCCTTCGCAAGCAAAGACGTTGATTGACATGAGCACGGCTCATTTGTCGGGTGCGTTTTGTTGTCTGGTGGCGGATTTGAAAATCATCCGGATTGAAACCAGCCGCGTCCGCGCCTACCGTCAATTCGAAGCCGGTGAAGCGTGGAAGAACTACGGAGAACAAATGAATCTCCTCAAAGATCTGATAAAGACTTCTCCCGTGAGACTTTCCACCGTTTCCACTGATCTCACCATCGATGATCCAAGACCTGCCACCTACCTGGGATGTGAAGGATGCAATTTTCTGGAAGGAAAGATCGATCGCCTTCATACAATGTATGGCGATGGTGTCCGTTTGCTTCAATTGGTTCACTATTCGCAAAACGAGGTGGGAGACCTCCAGACCGAAGAACCTGTTCACCATGGACTATCACCGTTTGGGGTCGACCTGGTTCGTGAAATGAATGCCACCGGAATGTTGATCGATGTGGCCCATGCCTCCTACGAAACGGCAAAGGCCGTGGTAATGGAAACAAAAAAGCCAATCGTTCTTTCGCATACGATCCTTGAAGTAAAAGGCAAGGAAGTGAAACGCGCAATTACCCCGGACCATGCAAAGGCAATTGCCTCAACCGGAGGATTAATCGGTATGTGGCCGTCGGGATTTAATGATAACCTGAATGCTTTTGTGGAGAACACCCTGAGGATGATTGATGTGGTCGGCATCGATCACGTGGGACTAGGCACCGATATGGACGGAAATTACAAGCCCGTGATTGCCAATTACCTTGAAGTGAAAACCTGGGCAGATGCATTACGGGCAAAAGGGCTTTCTGACAGCGACATGATGAAACTCTCAAGAGGGAATGCAGAACGGATTCTTAAGGCGACGTTATCGTAAAAAGCCTTACTTGAGGGTTAACACTTTAGCCCCCTTGACGTGCTTATTTTTCAGATCATGTAACGCGCGATTAGCCTCTTCAAATGGGTATACTTCTACTTCTGGCCTGATGGGAATCCGCGAGGCCAGGGCCAGAAAATCTTCCACATCCTGACGTGCAATGTTGGCCACGCTCTTTATTTCCTTTTCCATCCAAAGATGTTTTGGGTAATCCAATGTGAGTAAAACATTTTTATCTGTCGCCTCCTTTCGAATGGCATTGATAACAAGTCTCCCACCCGGTTTTAGCTGGGAAAGCGATTGCACAATGGGATTCCAGACCGGGGTTGTATCAATGATAGCATTTGCTTTGAGCGGAGGAGCATCTCCACTGTCGCCTGCCCAGAATACACCCAGAGAACGCGCAAAAGACTGCTCTTCAGCACTCCTGGCAAAAACAAGAATTTTTGAATCCGGGAACAGGCTCTTGGCCATTTTTAAAACCAGGTGACCTGAGGCCCCAAAACCAGTTAAGCCGAGTGTTCGTCCATTTTTAAGATGAGTCAGTCGCAGAGAGCGATAACCAATAGCGCCTGCGCAGAGCAAGGGTGCTGCTTCCGTGTCCGAGAATACAGCCGGAATTGAAAAAGCAAATTTTTCAGGGACGACCATTAACTCGACGTACCCGCCATTCGCATCCCGACCCGTTGCCGCAAAATAGGGACAAAGATTTTCCAGTCCGCTTTGGCAGTATAAATCCAAGCGACTCCGACCCGGTCATGCAGACGAAACAAGTTTGCATTTTCACCCTTCTGCTCTACAAGCCCAACAACCTGATGGCCCAGTATCACCGGGAAAGCGGGAGGGGTGTACGGCCTTCGATTTCATCGAGCTCGGTATGGCACACCCCACAGCAGGAAATCCGAATCAGAATTTCATTTGGACCAGGGACCGGGGGTGGTATTTCTGCAAGCTGAAGGGGCGACGATTCCGTCGTCAAGTTGCAAACCTTTTTCAAAAGCCAGGCTCTCATAATCCAGCATGTTCAGGACGCATTCCAAGATACGGAATCATCTTTGAAACGGGTCTATTCAATGCATTTTAGAAAAGCCTCAGTCTGCTCATCCCATTTTACGAATCAGGTTAGTCATGTAGTTAACAAAATCACCCTCCGCACTATTATACCCTTCTTTTTTATACCGGATACGACCGTTCCGATCAATCACTATCAAATTCGGTATCCCACTGAAACCAAATAGCTTATGGGTTTTACCGCCCTGGTCGTAAAAGAAATCACCCTTAAACTTATGTTCTTTTTTAAATAAAATAACTTTTTCACGTGATTCACCAGGTTGATCGGTATCTACAATAAGAAAGACAATATTTTTTTGATCCCTGAAATGTTCCCTCACCTTGTCCAACTCCGGCAATTCCAACTGGCACGGTCCACACCATGTGCCAAAAAAATCAATTACGATGACGTTCCCTTTCAACGTGTCGCTGAAAAACGGCGTTCCGTCCAGACGTGAGACTTCGAAAGCCGGTGACGGTTCATTCACTTCGTGGCCAAGGGCTGTCCTAACCATGGAGGGTATAACATAGACAGTAACTATCAAACTTACCATTAGCACCGAGCCCGCGTTTATAAGTGGAGAATATTTCCAAAAGTTTAATCGATCCCAGAAAATCCCAATCAAAAGGCTGAACAACCAAGGAATTATTAAATATCCGAGGGAAGGGAGTTCAGAAAGAATGAGGGTGAACGTTATGAGCAGTGGAAATATCAAAAGCACACTCAACAACCATGGATTAATTCTCCATTTCCTGGAGACAACACCACTTAGAAAAAGTAAAATCATTGCGGAAGCAAACAATGATCGCAAATCCTGTCTGGTATAAAACAAAAGTAAAATAGGTAGTCCGGCATTCAGAATGCCCAAGAGTAAGCCAAGTAGAATTTTTTTGCTCATCCGATTAGTGATAAGACTCGATTTGTCCTGGTAAGGTTGCATTAAGATATCTGTCTTAAATTTCGGAATGCGAACAGCCAGAATCCACTGTTGCTTAACGTGCTAACTATAGCTTCAAAATCACGACATGTAAAAAGATATTTGCAACCATTCACAGACTGGTCGAAAAAAATCACACTTTAGAGAGAAAAGATCAGTAGTTTCTCAAATCGGCCCTTTCAGGAACATAAGAGGTCGGAACGGTAAAAGCAAACTGAAACTTTGT
>Ga0302326_10030462_pt1 | contig 10799 bp, 11 predicted proteins | sample Palsa_T0_3_FD_202264 | JGI IMG/M metagenome (GOLD analysis project Ga0302326, IMG submission 202264) | Peat permafrost microbial communities from Stordalen Mire near Abisko, Sweden - Palsa_T0_3 | ecosystem: Environmental > Terrestrial > Soil > Palsa > Peat permafrost | place: Sweden: Abisko...
AGCCGAAGCCGCAAACGATTCGATTTCGCCCGCATCGGCACTCCTGAAGATCTCATCCGTGCGGACCGGAATCGTTGATCGCCGTTCTGGACGCCAGCGCCGCCGTTCGCACCGTGATGGAGCCGGATTCAACCTTCCGGGCGGCGCTCGCAGAAGCCGATCTGGTCATCGCGCCCGAACTCATCGTCGCGGAAGTATGCAGCGCGTTTAGAAAATATGTGCGCGCGCGTATGCTCTCGCGGAGTGCTGCGGAACAATCCATTGAAAAGGCTCTGGCGCTCGTCGACAAACTACAGCCGCTGCGTGAACTGGTGCCGGAAGTGCTTGAACTTGCGGCGCGAACCGATAACTCGGTCTACGATCTCTTTTACCTGTCCCTGGCGCGGCGAACCGGCGCGACTCTTCTTACCGCGGATCGGGCGCTTCAGAAGGCGGCCGCCGCGATGCGAATCGATGCACCGCTTTAGATCTATTTCCCGATCCAGTCGATCGTAAGCACATCGCCCATCTCCTTCAACTCGGGATCGCCCGTCATGAGCGCGACGTTTTCCCGCTGCGCCAGCGCGGCAGCAAATCCATCCGCGTACGAAATTCGTCGCGTCGACTTGAGCCTGGCCGCGGCAACAATAGAGTCCTCGTCCGGCACCACTAGGCGTATCGGCAAAGAAGGAAGCCGAACCAGAAACTGGTCAGCAGCCCGACGACTGTCCTTCCGCGAAATCATGTAAAACGTTTCACCCGCATTGATCCAGCTCAGCAGAAGCTGAACGGTGCCCGCGTCCGCCCGTTGGAGGACGTCACGAACGCGGGGCGCCGCTTCTTCTCCGCGTATCCATGCCAAAAGTGCCCACGAATCGAGAACCTTAGAGACGGGCGTCGTCGCGCTCGATCTCGGCACGGTGCTCCTCTTCCAGAGCCTGTGTCAGGCTGGGCCCGCTCCCAACAAACCCTTCCAGCGTTCGCCAGTCCGGAAATCCGCTCACTGCTCTCTTCATCACCAGCGACTCGCCCTGGACATCGATCACGACCTGCGTCCCCGGCTTTAGGTTCAACCGGTCGCGCACACTCTTTGGGATCGCAATCTGCCCCTTGGAGGATACGGTAGCCTTGGTCACGAATTCATCTTACCACTGTAAGAAAACGCTAAATCTTCATCCGCTCCCGCTTCCGGTACAAAGCCTTCCGCTCAATCCCCAAAATCGCGGCCGTCCGACTCCTATTCGTCAGCCCCGAGCGGCACGCAGGTGCCGGGTCCCGGAGCCGCGTCCCAGAGCTCCGCATTTTGATGACAAGTCCGAGACAGCGACGAACCGTCAACCTGAATGTCGTTCGGTTGGCAGGCCGATAGACCGAGGCAACCCTTTGATCTCCCGGAACGTCGTTTGTGGACCGTGAGCGGCGCTTTCAGGACCGAAGGGCGTTCCGTGCTCGTTTTATCGCATCAACGCGAGCCTCTTCGGCGAGTGTATCGTGTTTAAGGCGTTCGCGGTACGCGGCCTCTTCGTTTCGGGCTCGGTCCGCAAGTATTTTCGGAAGCGCTCCGTTCGTTTTCGCCACCCACTGCTTGAAAAACCTCGTTCCGTTTTCAACTTCGTTGGTTCGCAGGGCGAGAATACCGGTCATGCTAACAAACCGCACGGTTCTAGGCTCCCGGCCCATGAGATGATCATAACTGTCAAGGTTCTGGAAAGCGTGCAGCTCGTCGTTATCGAGCCCGACTCGCGACCAGCTGATCAAGATTGAACAAGATGACCTGGAGCATGTTTTTAGCTAGCCAGCTCCTCATGAGATCTTCATCCGCTCCAATTTCCGATACAAAGTCTTCCGCTCAATCCCCAAAATCGCCGCCGCCCGGCTCTTATTCCCGCCAGTAGCCGCCAGCACCCGCCGGATCTGATCCAGCTCCGTCTCCGCCAAAGTCTCGCTCGCCACCCCGCCCGGCTCCATAGCCGAAATCGCATCATGCACCGCCTCCGCATCGATCCGGTCATTCGGCGCCAGAATCGTCAGCCGCTCAATCAAATGCTGCAGCTGCCGCACATTCCCCGGCCACGTAAAATCCCGCAGCGCCTTCAACCCGGACTCCGTCAGCTTCACATCGCGGTTATAACGCCCCGTGTACTTGTTCACGTAGTAATGCGCAAGCAAAGCCACATCGCCCCGCCGTTCCCGCAGCGGAGGCAGCGTCAACCGCACCACGTTCAGCCGGAACCACAAATCCTCGCGAAACTTCCCCTCTTCCACCATCTTCTGCAGATCGCGATTGGTAGCCGCCACCACCCGCACATCCACCTTCTTCTCGCGCGACGAACCCACCGGACGAATCTCCCGCTCCTGCAAAAACCGCAGCAGCTTCACCTGAAACGCAGGTTCGATATCGCCAATCTCATCCAGAAAAACGGTGCCCTTATGCGCCGCCTCAAGCACCCCGACCCGGTCCCGCTCCGCGCCCGTAAACGCACCCTTCATTGACCCGAATAACTCGCTCTCCAGCAAAGCCGCCGGAATCGCCGAGCAGTCCACCGGCACGAACGGATGCGCCGCCCGCGCGCTGAACCGGTGAATCATCCGCGCGATCAGCTCTTTCCCGGTCCCGGTCTCGCCTTCGATAATCACCGTCGCATCGGTAGGCGCAACCCGCGACAGAGTCTTGTAAATCTCCACCATGCCCGCCGAGCTGCCCACCATCTCGCTCTCAGGTAACTCTTCCGGCTCGACCTCGTCGTCGTCGGTCGCGCGCGCGTCCAGCGCCCGCCGCACAGTCACCAGCAGCGTATCCAGTTCAAACGGCTTGGCGAGGTAATCGAATGCGCCGCCGCGCGTCGCAGCCATCACGGTTTCCATCGTCCCGCGCGCGCTCATCAGAATCACCAGACACCCCGGATCCTGCTGCTTCGCCGCAGTCAGGACATCGATCCCGGTCCGGTCGTCGATATAAATATCGGAGATAATCAGCGGATAGCCACGCACAGCCAGCCGCGCCAGCGCATCGTGCGTATTCGAAACCGCCTCAACCTCAAACCCTTCCAGCTCCAGAAACGTGACGATGGTCGACCGCACGCTCGCATCGTCTTCCACCAGCAGAATCGTGCTCATACCGCCCGCCGCAGCGTCACCGTAAATGTCGACCCCTTACCCGGCTCCGAATCCACCTCGATCGTTCCTCCGTGTTCCGTCAAAATCTGCGCCACAATCGACAGCCCGATTCCCGTTCCCATTTCGCCCGACTGCTCCGCTTTCTTCGTCCGGTAAAACCGCTCGAAAATCCGCTCCGCGTCTTTCCGGTCGATACCCATTCCCTGATCCTGCACCGAAAGCCGCACGCGATCGCCGCCCTCATCCACAACATAAACAGTAACGCGCGTATGCGGCGGAGAATATTTCACCGCATTAGTCAATAAATTGTAGATCGCATATTCCATTAATTCCCGGTCGCCCGTAAGCTCGGTCGCGGGAATATCCGGGCTGTCGATTTCAATCTGTTTGTTCTCGGCAAGCGGCCGCGCCCGTCCCGCGCATCGCTCCACCAGATCGTCCAGCGTGAACCGGTCCTGCTTCAGTTCCACCTGCCCCGCCGACAGCCGTTCCACGCTCAGAAACGTCTCGATCATCCGCGCCAGCCGTTTCGACTCCGCGTTAATCACCTCCGCCATCTGCTTCCGCTTCGCTTCCGGCATCGATCCGTAACGACTGATCAGTTCGCTCGACCCCTGAATCGCCGTCAGCGGCGTGCGCATTTCATGCGTCACAAACTGCATCGTCTCGCGATACCGTGACGTTTCGTTTTCCGCCCGCGCCAGATCGCGCCGCACCAGCAGATGTCTCCACGCAGCGGCTGACGCTGTAGCAAACACAACCGCCAGCGTTCCCGGAACCCACGGCCAGACCACCGAATTCCGGAATGCGATCGCGGGCAATAACTGCGACCCCGCGAGCACCACCAGAGTCAGGACATTAGCGATCCATCCCGGCGCGAAGGCGTAAGCCAATCCCGCAAGCACGGCCAGCCCGAAACACCCGGCCACGACGTTCACCAGCGGCGCATCCACCAGAAACATGCGCCGCGCGATGGTCTCGTAAACGTTCGCGTGCATCTGAATCCCGGGCATAATTACGCCGTTCGAATAGGGCGTCATCCAGCGGTCCCGCACGGCCGTTTGGGCGGTGACGCCGGCGAACACAACCTTCCCGGAAAACCGCGCCGCCAGCGCCGGATCCCGGTCCAGATCGAAAATCGAAACCTCCGGAATCAAACCCAAAGGCGCATAGCGAATCCGGATCACCCGTTCACTTTTGTTGCTGGCCGGAATTACTAGCGGGCCCACCGTAAGATCGTCTTGCGATTCCACAATCTCCGCCTCGGTCTTGACCCGGAAGGCCTCCAGCGCCAGCGCCCACCTGCGGTCGATTCCGGCCGCCTTATCGAGCGATAAGTCGCGGCTCACCGCATCGTACTTATCAAGATCCGCATGCACCTCGCCCACTGCCGCAGCATACTTCCGGAACCGCGGAATGGGATCCTCCCAGCCACTCGCGTCGGGCCGCATGTCGCTCGCCAGCACCAGATTCCGCGTTCGCGCAAACGCCGCTTCCAGCTTGTCGTCGGCATCGCCCGGTTCCGCCAGAATCAGATCGACCGCAACCACGGCTGGCCGCGCATCGCGAATCCGGTCGAGCCCGTCAGCCAGCGCGGCCCGCATGCCTATCAGCCCGCCATACTTCGTCAAAGTCCGCTCATCGATCGCCAGCACAATGGAGGATGGAACCCAGGGCGCGGGAGGCTCAAGACGGAACAGGAAATCGTAGGCGGATTCGTCGACCTGCCGTCCGAATGCAGTCCAGCCGAGTGGCACGCTCACCAGGGCCGATGTGAGTACTAAGCCGGCAAGAACAATATACGAGTTAATGCCACTGCGCCAGCGCACGCTGAATCGACCTTATCATGCGTTACGGATCAGGCTCGGATTACAATGGTGCGGAAAGCGAACAATCTCCCGGCTCGCTGCGTACACTCTCAGGGAACAATAAACATATGGCTCTCGAACAGATTCATTCGCTCCTCGCCGCGAAGCGCTACTCGGTCATAGAAACAGGCGAAGGCACGCTCCGGATCCAGGAGGTCGAAAGCGGCATCTCGTTGCAGGCGGTTCTCGAATCCGACATTCTCTTCCTCTCGCTGGTGTGCGTCACGCTGCCCGAGGCGAAGATTACCCCTGCAGTCATGCGGAAAATGCTCGCCTCGGACAACGGGATCTCCACTTCTCATTTCCAGTTGACGCCGACGGGCGACGGTAACGTAGCTGTCACACTCAACAACTTCTGCAAGCTTGAGCCGGAAATGGGTTCCGAAGATGAGGACGATATCTTGTCCTGCGTCAGTTTCCTTCTGGCCGACGTGATGCACGCCAAAGACATACTTGGCGCGGATCTTCAGTAATAAAATTCCGGAGAACAAATCATGGCATTCTTCTCAGACATCTTCAGCCGCGCCGGTCGCGTAGCCCGCGGACAGGTCAATCAGGGCATGGGCGCTGTCGAGGACGCGACCTTCGAGGCCACCGTCCGCCAGACCGTGGCCGACATGAAAACCGAACTGAACAATGTAGTGCGCTCGTCGGCCATGGCCATGAGCAACTACAATCAGCTCGACGCCGAGTATCAGAAATACGTCAAGCAGTCGCAGGACTGGAAAGATCGCGCCGGTCAGGCCCTCGACGCGGGCAACGAAGACCTCGCCAAGAAGGCGCTGGCCAAGAAGGCCGAGAGCGACAAGCAGGTCGCGTCGTTGCAGACCGCCGTCGATCAGGCCCAGAAGGCCAGCGAGTCCCTGAAAACCCAGGTCACCGATCTGAAGCACCGCATCGACGAAGGCGAACGAACTGCCACCACGCTGGTCGCGCGCAAGAATGCCGCGATGGCGCAGCGCAAGGTTTCCGAAGCGCTCGCGGGTGTGGGCAAAGCCGACAACGCGTTCGCGCAGCTCTCGAACTTCGAGCGGTCGGTAGCGAAAGAAGAAGCAACGGCGAAGGCATTCGATCAGCTGGCAAGCGCAGGCAAAGACGACAACCTCGAAGCCGAGTTCGCCCAGTTGCAGGGCCACACCGTGGACGCCGATCTCGAAGCCTTGAAACGTGAACGTGCTACAAAAGTAGAAATTCAGAAGTCGCTGCCATTACCCCCCACTAGCGGACAATAAAGGGTATGTTCTGGGAACACAAACCGGCAGCGCCTCAAGTCGATCTCGCGAATCTGAAAGTCACCGACGCCCAACAGGGCGACGTGCTTTCGGTGACCGGCGCCGGAGCCGACTTCAGCGACGCCAATTTCACGGTGGATCGTGTCGAGCAGTACGAATCGGGCAGCAGGCGTTTCTTCGGTTTGAGCGGCATGTGGCGGGCGCAGCGCGTGTTTCTCGAAGTCCACAACGAAGATGTGGTCGAGGTATATGGTAACTTCGACGGTCGCCGCATTACGCTGGATGAACTGGGTCTCAGCGAAGACGATATGGCGGAGATCGACCGGCGTCAGAACCCGTCCGATTTCCTCGATTTCGAAGGAAAGTTCTGGCTCTACCGGTTCAGCCGTGAGATGGGCGTATTCAGCGAAGGCATGGATACGGGTCGCGGCTATTACGGCTGGGAGTTCCAGGAGCAGGGCGGCAAACGCCGTCTGACGGTTCGGAAGTTCGCAGGCGAGCCGTTCACCGCTTCCATATGGGTGACAGTTGAGCCCGCGGACGTCACTGTTTTAAGAGGGTCTTGAAATGCGTTATATCGCAGTCGCAGCGGCAGTAATTCTGGTCTCCTGCGGCACTCTGCCCCGCAATCTGCGGGACGACATCGCGTCCGAACACGACAAGCTGCAACAGGCGCAGCGCCAGATTCAAGGCAGCGATGCAAGGATGCAGGGCGAACTGGCCCGCGCAAAGTCCGACGACGCGGAACTCCAGAAGCTGGTCAAAGACAGCGGTCGCATCGGCGTTCAGGAAGCGCGCCGCCGTGCGGAAAGTCTCCTTCGCGACGAACGCAACGAGCGCCAGGCGGCACTCCGCGATTACGACGCGATCGAGGCTGCCGCCGCGAAACGCCGCAGCTTTGAACAGAACCCCGCGGAAAGCCTCGCCCGGATGAAGCATGAGTACGAGCAGATTCACGCCGTTGATCTGACTCCGGTAGTGCAGGTGGTCCAGAAAGCGGAGCAGGATTATCCGGCGAAGAAGGAAGACCTCGAGAACCGCCTGGCTTCTCTGAAACAACTGCCCGACAACGCATCAGCCGCATGGCAAACCGCCGAAGCCGCACCGACCAACATCGACACGCTGATCCAGGTCGACGACACCCTTACCCGGGACGAGACCGGCCTCACGACAGGAGCCGATCAGCTGAAGGCCATGTCGGGACAGCTCTACGTTTCGTGGGACAAGATCCTGGTCGATCTGGAGAAAGATCCGTATCGCGAAAAGGTCAAGACCGTCATCACGAAGAAGACCGATGTCAGCAACACCGAAGCCTGGGTCGATATCTCACCGGCGACCTATCGCGCCGAAGAGAACGATCTCGGCATGTCGATTGCCCACAAGGATGTCGGGTATTACGACTCCGAAGCGGTGACCACGGCGCAACCGCCCGGCTACGCTTACATCGCTACGCCGGAACAGGGCCGCAATCAGTACGGCTACTGGGCTGGTGGGGTTTGGACCTGGCTCCCCGAATACCTGATCATGCGGGAGCTGTTCTGGGGACCCCGTTATCAGCCGATTTACATCAACGAGTATCACGGCTATCAGTACGCAGCCCGGTCCGGCCGCACCTGGTACGGACAGGAGTCTCCGTCCGCACCGCCGAAGTACGGCACGCATGGCACCTTCACCGAACAGCGGTATTCGGGCAGCCGGTACATGCAGTCCGGCGGATACAAGAGTTCGGGCTACGCGTCATCGCGAAGCGCTGAAGCGCCGCGATCATCGCCTTCCGGCGCTCCGCGCATCGGGGAAGACCCCAGTGTCGGCAAGCGGTTCGGCGGAGCTAATTCTGGCCATCAGTTCGGTCATGCTCCGTCTGCGCGTCCTTCCGGCAGAAGCTTCGGACGCCGTCACTAATTACTCTTTGAGTTCAACGATCGTCGCTCCCGTGCCGCCTTCAAACTGGGACGCGGGGTAGAACTTCTGCACATGCGGACTGCTCTTGAGGAAATCGCCAATAGTCCGTTTCAGGATTCCCATGCCGTGTCCGTGGACAATGCGGACGCGGGATGTGGTCGCCATTACAGCGGCATCGAGGAAGCGTTCGACTCGTTCCAGCGCATCGTCGGCTCGTTCACCGATCACATTGAGTTCCTGCACCGTCGGCGTGACTTCGGGTCCGGAGCGGTAGCGGGCGACTTTTTGTAACTGGTCCGGCAGCACCTCCTGGATGTCTTCGGAGGAAACATGCATCTTCATGAAGCCCGCTTCAACCTCGAACTTGCCATCACCGAGGATACGGCGGACCTGTGCGGGTTGTCCGATGCCTTTCAGGCGAACGCGCATTCCTTCTTCGATCTTCAGCGTGCGGACAGGCTTCGTTGGTTCGACGATGGTCTCCCAGTCCTCGCGCATCTCGCGTTTGACGCGCGCCGCTTCGCGCTGCGCGTTGTCGAGGGCTTTTCGCTTCTCGGCGGACTCAGCGATACGCGCAACGCTGGCGTCGGCGCGTTCTTCCCAGCGGCGCTGCATCTCTTCGAAGCGGGTTTGAAGCTCGCGCATCTGGGCTGCGCCTTTACGTTCCCACTCCTGCTCGATCTGCTTGCCGCGCGCGATCAGTGCAATCTCCAGCGCGTCCGTGGCTTCGATTCGTCTGTGCAGGCTGGCGATCAGTTCGGAGAGCTCGGCTTCCTGAGTCGTCAGTGAAGCGCGGGCCCGCTTCATGATGTCTTCCGGCATGCCGAGCCGTTGCGCGATGTCGAGTCCGGCGGATTTGCCGGGCAATCCGATCTGTAGCTGATAAGTCGGCGCGAGGGTTTCTTCGTCAAAGCCCATCGATGCGTTCAGGACGGTCTTCGTATTCGCTCCGTAGATCTTGAGCGCGGTCAGGTGCGTGGATGCGATGGTGAATGCGCCGGCTGCACGGAAGTGATCCACCAGTGCTACGCCCAGCGCACCGCCCTCTTCGGGGTCGGTGCCCGATCCGATTTCGTCGAGCAACACTAAAGAATCGGGCGTGGCATCGAGCGCCATCTCCCGGAGTTGCGCGACGTGCGCCGAGAAGGTGCTGAGGTTCTGTTCGATGGACTGGTGATCGCCGATGTCCGCCAGGATCTGCTCGAACATCGGAAGTTCAGCTTTCGAGCAAGGAACCGGCAGCCCCGCCTGGGCCATCAGAGCAATGACTCCGACGGTCTTCAAGGTTACCGTCTTGCCGCCGGTATTCGGCCCGCTGATCAGCAGCGTGCGGCAGTCGCGGTCGAGCGTCAGAGTGAACGGGACCACCTTACGAGTGGTCTTGCGGAGCACGTCGATCAGCAGCGGATGGCGGGCGTCTTCGACGTGGAGGCGGTCGCCGAATACCGGAATTGTGCAGTCGAACTCAATGGCGAAGCGGGCCTTGGCGAAGAGCAGATCGAGCTTCGCCATCACGGTACATGCGGCGCCGATCGGTTCCGCATAGACACGCAGGCGGTTGGTGAGTTCGCGCAGAATGCGGAAGACTTCCCGCGACTCCTCTTCCTGAAGCCGAACCAGTTCGTTGTTCAGGTCGATGGTGTCGAGCGGTTCGAGGAAGAGCGTCTGGCCTGTTGAACTCGCGCCATGGATCACGCCCTGCATCTTCCGGCGCTGGCCTGCAACTACCGGCACGACGAAGCGCTCGTTGCGGATGGTGACGTATTCGTCCTGCAGGACGCCTTCATCGCGGTTGGCTTTGAGGAAGCGCTCCAGCGATTCCTGGATGCCCTTTTTTTGTTTTTCGATGTCACGCCGCAGGCGATTGAGATGCGGGCTGGCGCTGTCGAGCACCGTGCCATCGGCGTGGATCTTGCCATCGACTTCTTTGAGCAACGGACGGAAATCTCCTATGCTGTTGCCGCGCTGGCCGAGCAGCGGGTACTTGTCCGCGGCGGCTCTTAAGTTCGAACCGGCATCGGCGGCGCGATCAAGGAAGGCGATCAGCTCGAAGATCTCGCGCGGCTCCAGCGCCGCGCCTTCGATGCGCAGCTTCTGGACTGTGGTTCTGATGTCGGGAGTGCCGTTCAGCTTGATGCGGATCTCGGTTCGATAGTAGCCGATGGCTTCTTTCGTGTCCGCCAGTTCACGCTCTATCCGGTCGCGATCGTGTCCAGGTTCGACGAGTTCGAGTTCGGACGCACCCGCGGCGCTGCCGATGTAACGGCCTGTGAGCGCGCGTACGTGTGTCCATTCGAGTGCTTCGTTCATGACCTGTATGCGAATGCTTTCGCGATTACTTCTGTTGTTCCTTCGGTGATCTTCAGGCCGGCTAACTCGCTTCGAGTGAACCACTCCGCTTTGCCTGCATCGTCTGCCGCGCACATCGTTCCGCCTGTCGGACGGCACAGGTAGTCCATCAGGATGTAGTGGTACTCGGGTTTGTTCTGTTCATCCAGCATGATGCGCTCAAAAATCTCTATCAGACATACGATTTCTACTTCCAGTCCGGTTTCTTCGCGAACCTCGCGGTGCAGCGCTTCTTCGAGACGCTCTCCCGTCTCGACAGCTCCGCCTGGCAGCGACCACCAGCCTTTGAGCGGTTCCTGTCCGCGCTCGACCAGCAGGATGCGATCGCCTTCTATTATGAGTGCGCCCACTC
>Ga0302326_10030463_pt1 | contig 10799 bp, 13 predicted proteins | sample Palsa_T0_3_FD_202264 | JGI IMG/M metagenome (GOLD analysis project Ga0302326, IMG submission 202264) | Peat permafrost microbial communities from Stordalen Mire near Abisko, Sweden - Palsa_T0_3 | ecosystem: Environmental > Terrestrial > Soil > Palsa > Peat permafrost | place: Sweden: Abisko...
TAATGGACTTCACTACAAGGGCCACAAGGTCCTTGATCACCCATTTCCCAGAAATTGTCTTTCATGTTACCGGGTAAGATATGATTATCAGCAACACCAACGCCCTTCCATAACTCCTTTGCTTCCAGATCTGGCTCCAGACCCGCAGCCTTGTCGCCCTCAAAGTATGTGACGTAGAGTCGATCGGGATCTAGTCCATAGACCTTTGTGAGAAGTTCCCAAGACATCTCAATAGCTCCTTTTTTGAAGTAATCACCGAATGACCAGTTTCCTAACATTTCGAAAAAGGTCTGACTCACATGTCAGAGTAGAGGTCGATTGGAAATGAGTTGGGACTTACGTGGTGATAGCTGTCTTTTCCTACATCGTCAAGGTCCTAGGAGGCATCAGTGCGAGTTTTTCCCCTTGTTGATCTGCAATATGTTCTTACATTGTGCTTTCCTCCCGCGCGTATACACTGCAACGATCAGCATGCCCCTCCAATTCTGCAGCAACCATTGTGCGGACTACCTTCTGCGTATCCACCGCTCTCTTCAGGTGTGCCATATCATCCGTCTTGCCCACTGTCCCTAGGAAAATAGGCTTGAACTGGTTCATACCAGCATTGGTGAAAAGTAGAGTTGGATCATTGTGGGGAACCACGGAGGACGAAGGCACTACAGAAGCCCAAAAGTTAGCTAAATACCCTCAAAACCACCAAATAGAGAAAGAAGATCATCTTCTTAAGCTCCCATTGAGCTTGCCAAGCAATTGAAATCTTATAAATATATTTTGCTCTGCCCCAAAAAATCTACCCCGCCACGTACCTACAATATGGCCCTTGCCCTCAAAGAACTCCAAAAAGGTCTTCCTGACCACAGGCGCAGTCCATTTCTCCTGTTTACTCGTCATCTTTGCAGCAGATGTCCGAAAATTCCGATATGTGAGTGTGGTGGTTGTTGTGCGCGTGCCCAGAAATGGTCGCGCCGTCTCGGTTTCATAGAATCTTCGAAGGTGACTCAGTCGGATTCTTCTGCCACAACCTCCTCGCAAATCATTCATCCGCTCCCTTCTGGTACAAGATGTCCCGATAGGTCCGTCCTACGCGAGAGCCCTGCGCAGATTGCTTATTTCGACTGGTTATTCTCAGCACTCGAGAATTCGATTCGGAGGAAGTCAGGTAGGATTGTTGTGCTTCTAGGGAGAGAAGTCAGGTTTGGGAGGGATGGAATATGGATCGCGTGCAAGCGACAGGCAGGATCAAGAAAAGAAAGGCTGAGAACCAAGACAATGGACGGCTCTCTAAACGGTTGAGCTTACTCAATCTTGGTCTGTACTCTCTAATTCGATTCATCATTGATTACTTGCTCCTAGCTAACTATCTGGCAGAGCGCAATGGCCAAAAACTCTACGTACCCGTGGAAACCCCCACATCCAATACCTCTACGGTGGAAGCTCCAGCACAGAATAAGTCCCAAGAAGATGATGTAATGCAACTAGATAACACAAAGCACAAAGTCTACATCTACGACCTAGACGCCGAGCTCTCAGACAGCGAATCCTCCTCCGACGAAGGGAGACTCGTTTTCCTTCCCGATATCGAGAAACATCTACGAGAAACGCGCATCCCACCTCGTATTCTGGCGAACGATGAGGGTGAATTAGCAGGCAACAATTTGCAATTGGTGCTGTATAATGTTCCTAGCTCTTTGACGGTGCCTGAAGAGCAGGATAGTGTCAGGAGAGCAATTGTTGAAACCAGGGCGAGGGCCCGAGCAAGGCAAGCGGAGAGGCGACTTCAAAATACCCGAGATGCTCGGACGGAGAATAAAGCCGGGAGCGAGAACTTGGATGCACGGCATCGGTATCAGGGGATTGTGAATGGACAAGCTTCTGCTGCGTTGGGAAACGTAGAGCATATGGAAGAAGAGCCCCTTGTTTCTGTTCCTCTAGTAGCCCAGGAAACGCTGGAAGATGATCCCGACGCGATGGATTTGGGTTGATAAAATCTTGAAATTTTTTAGGATGGATTCAATAGAGATGATTCTTGCAAAGGTTTCGAATCTTGTTGATTGTGTCTATTCCTGATAGTACACGCCTTCCCTCCGGGTGAATTCCTCCGGCAGAAACAGTCCTCCTTTACTCCATGCGCATTAAAAGTATATGCAACTCAAAGTCTCGCCTTCTCGAAACGTCCATATTTACAATCTGTATGGGTTATTGCTAACGGTCGAGCCGCCGGTGTGGTTGGCATACAGAGCTGCTGGAGGGGGTCCTGGTGGTGCGTCATAGTCTGGAGCAGGTTCACCAGATTCGGCTGGTCTTCTTGTGGGTTCTGAACGCCACTGTGACGGGTCGATCTTGCTTCCTCCAGCTGGTGGTTGATACGTGGGTGGTTGTGGTGCGTTTGGGTCGTACATAGGGGGAGGCATTGGATGCATGCTGTATTGGTCGCCGGGCTGCGGGTAGTTGGAGTAGAAGGCGTGTGGATTTTGGTAAGAAGGGTCATATCTTGCTCGTTGGTCTCTGTTCAGGAGCCACTGCAAAGTATTAGTCTTCAGTACGCTTTTCAAGGCGGGGCAATCATACTCGGTGGTATCCGAGAGGTCGGAGGCCTTTATTAATTCTTCTCTTTGCATGCCAGTATCCAATCATCATGAACGCAAAAAAGAGAAACAAGATGCCGAAGAAGATACTCCATCTGACAATTTGGCCCGCCTATAGAGCTGTTAGTTGCGTTAGACACAGCTATCCACGCCAACACTTACTCGAGTCCACCAAAACGAATTTCCATAGTACACGTATTCGGGATCATTATTGACGTTTCCATTTTGCCGGGGTAGAATGGGCAACATCTTGTCTTTGTTCGTAGAAATCCCCAGGTTTCTGTATTAATAAAGTGTGTTCTCGTGACCAGTAGAGCACGGTCGGCGCTGCGATGCAAATTATCGAATCTATCTGCAACTTCAGTCAAGAGATGATCAATGAAGAAAGGATGTAGCCAAGCTTTCTGAGAAATGATAGTGAAGGCTTCGCGTCCTAGGTGGCGGTGCTGAGATTTCGAAGCAGGAAGTGCAACGCGCTCTTACTACCCGATGTTTCAGAGGAAGAGGGCGGTGTCACAGATCGCGATAGAGAGCCAAATCCGGAACTGTGAAATGCCGTGTCGATTGCCGAGACGCCTCTTTTTAAGGCACGATGTTGGATTTGCGAGCTATTTCAAAAGGTTTCATTTGTAGGAATGTGTGAGGTTGGATTGGATTTACAACAATGTACCTCCGTAAACATCCCCTTCTCCATATTCGAAACTAGTTTCGCAGAGAGATAAATTTAGACGTACCCCTGCCCGGGCTAAGACCCCCTAGCGAGCACGTGACAAAGCCTGTCCTGCGAGTCCTGCTCAAAAGCAGTACAAGTATAATTGGGCTTCAGGTGCCTTAAGCGTTTAAACTCAGGCTAGAATCACCCATTGGAGCCTTTTTGGAGCCTTTAATATTAAGAGAGAATAAAACTTTTTTTGCTTGAGCATCATATCTAAAAGTTCACCTCAAATTCCCCCGACTCCATCATAGCTCACTCTTTGGTAGAGTTGCAACCTTCTCTTGAAATAGCTTTTCTGCCTTTGCCCACACCGGAATATTTCTCCAGTCCTTCAACTGCAGCAAACTAGGCAGTAAGTCCTTGCTGAATGCCTCACTTGCCTCCCGTGGCAACAAGCTCGGGAGATGATCAATAGAAATAATACTCAGTATTGGCTCTCCCTTAACCTCCACCGGGACCGTCGGCTCATTGAATGTAGTAGCGACTGTGTAGATAGGGATAGGATTGTTGGGGTTGGTCGTATCAGCGCTGACGTCGCACACAACCGACAGCTTGCGGTTTGGAGTATCCAAGCTCTTCATATCGACAAAGTTCGGAATCTTGGACATCAGGTAGATGCAGTTGATGAAGATGTCGCTCTCCACGATTTCAGGGAAAGGTCCACCCTTGGCGGTTTCCGCCAAGTCCCACTTCAAGACACTCTCGGTAGGAACGCCAGCTCTTAAGCAAAGATCAATAGCACCACTACCACATCGTCCTAAGGCGCCAATGACCAGAACTCGAGGATCCTTACCGCTTTTCTCCTTTCCGACTGCAATTGCCTTCTTGACATCTACGATTAATGCATCTTCGTTGGGATAGCTCGATACGGCTGGGAAGGGCTCAGAAGCAGGGTGTGTGAGTTGCCACGCCCATGTCTCTAGAGCTAGAGCTGCACCTGCAAATCCAGCATGGTATCCGAATGCCTATAAGGTTTCAGACTCAATATACATGCTGAACAATTGAAAGGGGAGATATAACGTACTGCGACTCGGCGGCCTTTGTCATCGGTGAGGAATTCGAGGTCGAGGAGGGTTCCGCCACCCCGTGGGAATCGAGACAGGACCTTATCCCAGCCGCCTTGGTTCTTGTAACAATGGGCGAATTGGACGTGGACATGCTTGAGGGGGACTAAATAAAATTAGATATGATTGTCTAGGCATTGATGCTTGCAGCCTCACACTCTTCAACAGGAAGCTCCTTCAATCCAATAATGATGTGATCAGTCGGTGCCTCACGCCATGTGTTTTCTGGCACCAACGTAGCTCCAACCTTCTCGAATTCGCTATCATCGAATATTCGTTCCGAACTGCGCTCAACATTGACGGTATATCCAGCGTCAATGAGAGATTTGGCAGTTGTCGGTGTGAGGGCGGATCTGTGTTCGAGAGCCTTGCCCACTGGTGAACACATTAGCAGTCGCCTCAACATCATGCCAATAGGGCCTCACATTCAGAGCGAAGATGTAGAGTAGTTCCCGACATGATGATGGGTGTTGATTGAAGTTGAGAGTTCAATTGAGCGTTCAATGGCACGCCAAGATGGCTGCTTGTTTCTAAAAGAGAAAATTCTGCCGTGACTCATTCACCGCCCGAGTTGTTTGTCGGTCAGGGAGGCCTCCGAACTCGCCCGGCTCAAGTTGATTGACATGAGCATGAGCGAACAGAATTTTTCACATCGATAGCCTCCAAGGATTGAGGCAAATCTTCACATTACATATTGTTCGTTGACTGGAGTGAAAAGTTGCTCTGCAGCTCGAGGAATCCGGAACACCATCCGCGCCCTGACTCGTGCGAGATATTTCTTCTATTTAGTCTTCTTGTTACCAGAATCTGAGATTTGCCCATACCTCAGCGAGTCTCCGGGACTTTGGCCTGCAAATTCTCTAAGCATGGTTTCAAGCATAGCCACTAAATTCGATTGCTGATGTGCAAACCAAGTCAGATTAGGTTCATAATGCAACGCCCTATGAAAACCCTGTCAAAACTCTAGCTCATGCTGCGCTGTCTCTTCAGTTACTCAATCTCTCGTCCGCAGGTCTAGACGATCTCGAGGTCATCTATTGCTTTTGGCATTCTTGAAGCAGTGCTTGTCTCCTATGCCCTTGGCTCTAGGATGTCCTGATCCGTGTTCAAAGCTTTGATCGAAAGCTCGAATAGGTATAACGACTGACCGTCCCAGACCTTTTCCCTCAACTTTAATATTACGAATCTCTCGGATCCAAGACGAGCAGATGTTCTGTCGCGCTGAACCTATGAACAGTTAACCGGTTGTCGTGAACACAATCCGACAACCACCTTTATCTGCCTTCCCAGAGCTCATCGTCTGTAGGATTCTCCAGAGCAATTGAACGTGTGCGGTTATGCCAAAATCCCTGTATTCCCAGAATGAAAGTTTCTGTTCAACCCAATTTAGTGTTCTTGAACATCACGAGTGCACAATCAAGAGGATCCTTGGGAATCACTATCCTATGTTTCGTGCCCATCAATTTCCAACCAACAAAAGGCTTCTCCCTCAGATCGCGGCGCTCCATGCTCGAAATAATAGTCACGGATCCCAAACTCGCCTTGGAGCCGCGAGATATCAACAGAGACCATGACCTTCGTAGCCTGCACAGGCTTAGTTGAGAAATAACTGTCGTCCTGTCTCACGTATATTGTCCGTCAAAAGAATCTTGCAGAGCGATCTTGTCCTTTTCAGACACTGCACAGCTAAACAAGGGGAAGTGCGGGGGAAGAAAGTTGTCGGCAAGCTATCCTAAAAACGTCGTAGTTTCCATTGCTCTTCAAGAAGATCGCAAGACGGCTCTTATAGTCGTTCCCTAGTCGGCGACAACTCAGAGAGACTGAGAATGTGTTGCTAGATTCTATGCTAAGGATCAGCTATATTTGCAGCCCTCTATTAGTCATCGAATATGGCGGGCGACTGGCCATTATGTACACGTCTAGTGAGGATGGTAATCTCACAATATCCCCAGAATGGCTGAACGGGGACGGCGGGTTTGCGAGGCCACCAGTGTCCCGATTTTCGTCAACCCAGGTGAATATTCCTACATCATCCAGATGAACGAAACAGTCGACCTCATCGCTAAAATTGAGATTCCTTACAATCCAGAACAGCTTAACAAGATAGGTGTCCAAGAAGCAAACACCTATGTTGCGACTCTCGCACCGGATAAGATGAGTTAGGTCGTCGATGACCCGACAAGGAACGTTCACCGGAGCGAAAGCAATACCCGGATTATCAAGATGGCATCGATGGATGGGGAGTATTTGCTTGTAGGAAGACAAACTGCCGATACGAGCAATATTTTAGCGCAGTACGGATAAGGAGCAACAAGAACCGTTAACATGACTGGTGGCTAGGGGATGTATGCATCTCCTCCGAAAACCTTATCTCTGAATGTTCTACAAGATTTGGAAGATCCCAAAGATCCCTTTAAATAGCCTTTTTCCAGTGTTACGAAGCTAACTCGAATCTCCACAGCCAACAAGCAGAATGTATCGATGAACTGCGCTTCTCAGTCCAAACCAGTAAGTCCATGACAATGCACGTAGACTTAAAAAACTGCATTAAACCCGGCACCCTCCCCGCAAACACCGTCTCCCTAAACTCATACATGTGGATCGATAACACCAGTGATGCATGCCTTCTTTCCGCTTAATGCCGAAATTCTCGTTCCATGTACCTCCCCCTTTCCTCCTCATTCGAACATAATTAACAACACTCAGTCAACCGCGCCATGCTTACCGCCGTCCGTCCCTCTGGTTCCTCTCCTTCGACCATGCTGACAGTAGCTAAATGCGCCTTGAGCGCTAGGAGCGGTCAATTCATGCCCTTCAATCCTAATCTCCAGACTGTGCGCGAGTTGCCGGAAGATAGGATCCAAATACAAATTTGAATCAGTTAGGTGGATAATATTATTCTTGTAACGCAGCCAAAACTTATTAGTGAAAGTAAGGTGGGAAATGTTAGGAGGGGAAACGTACTAATGAGATCACAGAAATTCTGGCGGCGAATATTATTGCGCCTGGGGAGATGGTGATCTAGTCGCGAGGGCTTTGGGAGGGTGTTATGGAGTTGTTGATACCTGCATTAGCTATTTTTCCTACTTTAAGTAATAGCTTAATTGTGAGAAGATGTACAGTATAGAGTACATAAATTAGAGCTCGTAGCAAGAGGAGATTATTTGAAAGAACCTGGTCTAGAAACTGGAATAAAAATCGGATTGTTTCAAAACTTAGTCGGACATTGAAACCCCCCAACTTCAGGGCTTAAACATCGCATAATTATGTCGGACCATTGTAGAGGGAATAGTATATTGAGCACTTCTCGACGTTCCCAGAATCAGGAAAAACTCATGTTCTGTCTTTTGACTTCTGCGATGTATCAAAATCTAGACATCAGGCACTTCAGAATGCCAAAGACCCAGCAAGGAATTCATATCTAATGTTCCACTTTCTATGGTATATCTTCAACGTCCGGCCTAATTGTAGGCGTGTTCCCAAAACTCTCGAGCCCTCGATCAACCATCAAAGGGGCAGTAAGACCATTATTGTGCGCATTCACCAGCGTTTGCGGATCAGCGACAGCGCCGTTCGTATCTGCTTTCAACGCAGCATAACGAGCTCCTGCCTGTTTCAACAGTTCTTGTACCTCCGTTTCTCTAACAGCAATATCCTGCTTCTCCTGTTTCGACTCCTCCAACTTCTTCTGCCGTTTTGCTAATTCCTGCTCTATCGTGCTTAAGGTAGCTTGCAATCTCTCAAGACACTCTGATAGAACTGGTAAAGGCGTAATCTTTGACGGGATTTGTGCGGTGCTGAACTCCTGATTATCGTTGGGTTTGTGAAGACCGTCCATACCAGCACGAGTTTGTGCAGCCTCGTAAGCAGCTCTTCTTTCTGCTTCCGAGTCATCTGATTCTTCGCCCGAACTGCCTTCGGCTTGGTGGATCATATCTGCCATCTCCTTTCGATGCCGTCGTCTCGCTTCTCGTTCCTGCTTCTTACCCAACGACACCCTTCCATCATCGACAAACTCATCGAAGCCTTCTCCTAGATCTTCATCTTCTCTTACCAACCTGGTCTCTTTTTCTTTCTTTCGTGGTAAAAGAGATAATTGCCGTCGATCATCTTCTGTATCATTCAGGGATATGAAATCTTTCTCGTGAGCCATCCGAGCTCTTCGCTCCTTCTTCTCCTTGATTTCAGCCTCGCTAGGTATAATCGCTGGGCTTGTTCCAAACTTCTCGTCCACATCAACAATCATCGCCCCTTCTAACTCTGAAGCATCCAATCCGCCCTCATTTTCAATAGCAGTGTGCCGAGATAACAAGACCTTGGGCGTACTAGGCGTAGAGCTCTTCAATTCATTCAAGTAATCCTTGCTATATGTTGGCCGTTCATCATCGTCTGGGGTCCTGACAGGAAGACTTTCCCGCACTGCGCTTCCATCAAGAACTCGTCTTCCCAAAGTCGCCTTCTTCGGTGTAAATGCCTCGTCATCTTCTAATGCTTCCGCTGTATCTCCAGATATAATCTCCCCCGGTCCAAATGATAGTCTTGAAGGTGCAGTTTTCTTCTTCACCAACGAACTGGATCGACCAATAGTAGATTTATTGATTGGAGGTCCATTGCCCGTATCGTTTCTTCCATCCTCGCTCGACTCCTGAGGTATGTCATCGAATATTATGCTTTGGCGCAAGGAAGACTTCTTGAACGCTTTTCGAACAGGATTTGATGTTGAGACTCTAGAGGCAGCTATAGATTTCTCGTCAGCTGGCTTCTTACAATCAGCTAGGTTCGTAGCTACAGCTTCAGGATACTTACGAGTATTCACAGTTGGTGAGGAGCTCTGTCCCTCATTCGCGCGTTCTTCATCATCCTCATCCACCTCAATCTTCCTGGCTTTTCGTTTCGACCCAAACACAGACTTCATCTTGCTGGTACTCTTCCAAGTCGCGTCGATTCGGATTCTGGTCCCCAACCAAAGCATCAATCAAGTTGTTTTTAGGTGAAGTCAACAACGGATCTCGAAGTTCATTCAGGCCACAAGAATCTTTATCACCACGTGACCACTACGCTAACGTCGCGATCGGATACAATTTCAACAGCCTCCTCTTAGAGCTCCCACGCACGAACGAAACCCCAAACCTACCGTCAAGATGCCTCAAGCTCAGCCCGAGCTAAAGAAGGTATGTCAGACTCCATTCCATCCCTACAAACAGCCCCAAGGCCGCGGTTTTCGATGCACGCGACAGACAAAGTTGGAAGGAGAAAGAAGACAAATGGACTGAGATAATATTGCAGTACCTCGACAAAAGGCTCTTTGTGCAGTTGAATGGAAGTAGGAAGGTTATTGGCGTGTTGAGAGGTTATGATGTGTGTTTCCTCTTGCCATAGTTGTGAGAGGATTTGGCTAATGGACAATGATAGGTCTTCTTGAACATTGTGCTAGATGACGCGGTGGAGGAGAAGGACGGTGGAGAGAAAGTTCGATTGGGGATGGTGGTCAGTTTTCCCTGGGTTTCAAAATGGATTGGACAAGAGCTGATATTGAAATAGGTCATTCGAGGAAACTCCGTGGTGATGCTCGAGGCTTTGGAGAGAATTGGTGGTGGAAGAGAGGACAGAGGATGAGGGACACTACAGCAATTACGGTGACAGAGGAGAGTTCTTTTAGGAGGCAAAATCTTGCTGCATCTGGATTCATGGCGTTTGCGAGACTTTGATAAATACCGTCTCCGTATGGAAAAGCAAATGGATACGGGATTTCTACTAAGGAGTCCTACGACTCTTCCTCAATTTTACCCTGTAATTCTTGGCGAGAAATCAAAAGCCCGACTACTTGAATTGCTCCCAATACTTCTCCTCGAACCCATCAACCAAAGCCCCCTCAAACTCCTTGACCCATTTTTTAATGCCCCCCGCCAAAGTAAAGACCTTAACCTCACTCTTCCGTCCAAACTTCGCAACATCATCAATGTAATCCTGCATCCAGCTTGCACACCTCGGGCCCCTCCCATTACTCGATCCTACATCACTCCAATCAGCTTCTTCTTCCCCACTCACACCTTTCAAATTCAACTCACCACAGTAAAAGATAACCTTCTTAAAGTCACCCCTATCAAGAAGATCAAGAAGAGTCTTCCTCGTCTGATAAAAACTCTGAGCAGGAAGGTTCAACGAGGTCTTGATGGTTCCTCCTTCCCAATCTGTTCTCCGAACGTCGACGAGGAGGAAGGTTCGTGGTGTTGGCGTGAGATCCATGTCGTCGAAGAGCTGCATTACAGCGGCGGCGGCGATAGTTGGGGGTGTAGAGCGGGGTGCGGGGAAGGACGCCCACCATTCTGAGGGTTTGGTTTCTGTTTCTGTCATGTTTGTGTTTGTGTAGATTTGGGGAAATTAAATTGGGCGAGAGAAGATTTGTTTATAAGTTGAATGAGGCTGCTGATCACG
>Ga0302326_10030464_pt1 | contig 10799 bp, 7 predicted proteins | sample Palsa_T0_3_FD_202264 | JGI IMG/M metagenome (GOLD analysis project Ga0302326, IMG submission 202264) | Peat permafrost microbial communities from Stordalen Mire near Abisko, Sweden - Palsa_T0_3 | ecosystem: Environmental > Terrestrial > Soil > Palsa > Peat permafrost | place: Sweden: Abisko...
CGCGACGGTGACGCCGCGCGCCAGCAACAACTCGAGGGTGGCATAGCCGACCTCGCTATAGCCAAAGAATAAAACTCGGGGCGGGGGCATGGAATAATGGATTCAACTCTTTTCCTCAAACACTTCCCGGACCACGTAGCGCGGGCGCTGCTGCACGCACTGGTAGGTGCGGCCGACGTATTCACCTATCAGCCCGATGCCGATCATGCACACGCTCACGAGAAAGAACAAAATCGCAAAGAGCGTGAACACGCCGTTGGTGTTGTCCTGGAGAAAAATGCGCATGTAGGCGAGCACGAGCACGAGCAAAAGGCTGCCCGTCGCGCACGCCATGGCGAAGAGCGTGAACCATTGCAGCGGCACCAGCGTGAAGCCGGTGATGAGGTCAAAGTTCAGGCGCACGAGCTTGTAGTAGCTGTATTTCGACTCGCCGGCCGCGCGCGCGGCGTGCGCGACCACCACCTCGCCATTTTGGCTGGCGAATTTGTAGGCCAGCGCGGGGATGAACGTCGCGCGCTCGCCGCTGCGCACGATGGCGTCCACCACGCGGCGGCGGTAGGCGCGCAGCATGCAGCCCTGGTCGGTCATGCGGATGTCGGTCGTGCGCTCGCGCACGAGGTTGATGAGGCGCGAGAGGTATCGGCGCGCAAAACTGTCGTCCCGCTGCGCGCGCACGCCGCCCACGGCGTCGCAGCCTTCGTCAATTTTCGCGAGGAGCTTGGGGATTTCCTCGGGCGGGTTTTGCAAATCGGCGTCGAGCGTGATGATGATTTCGCCGCGCGCGCGCTCGAAGGCCGCGATGATGGCGGTGTGCTGGCCGTAGTTGCCGTTGAAATCAATCACGCGCACCTGCTGCGGGCGCTGCTGGTGAAAGCGCTTGAGCAGTTCGAGCGAGCCGTCCCGGCTGCCGTCGTTGGTGAAGACGATTTCCCACGAACGGCCCAGCTCGTCGAGCACCTTGGTCAGGCGCGTGAAAAGCGGCTCGAGGTTCGCCTCCTCGTTGTAGACCGGCACGACGACGGATATCTCGGGGTTGGGCATGAATGTTTTCTTTACCACAAAAAACGCATAATACGCAAAAGCGAAAAAGCTATTTTTTGTTCCAGACAAACTTGCGAATTTGCAGCTTTTCCGCGCCAAAATTCACCAGCAAACCGTGTTTGAGGCGCGAGGCGCGCAGATAACCGAAAATTTGGGCAAGATGCTCGTCGGCCAGAGTTTTGCAGGCTTTGATTTCGACGATGAGAAAATGGTCAATCACCAGATCGGCAAAATGCTCTCCGATGGGCGAGCCATCCTCATCTTGGATGGCCATCCGCACTTGTGACGCAACTTCGTAGCCGGCTTTACCCAGTCTATGCTTGAGGGCGTTTTCATAAATTTTCTCAAGGAAGCCGGGCCCGGGGTATTTATGAATGTCGAAGCAGATTTGACGAATCTCGTCGCAAAACCGCAAAACCTCCTCGTCGCTCTTTTCCCTATTTTGCGTTATTTGCGTTTTTTGTGGTAAAAATTAACCCAGGATCTCCCGCACGGCGCGCACGACGCGGTCCTGGTTGCGCGCGGTGAGGAGGGGGAACAGCGGCAGACTCAGGATGCCGTCGGAGATGCGTTCGGCCTCGGGAAAGTCGCCGCGCTTCCAGCCGAAGGTTTTCTGGTAATAGGAGTGGAGATGGCAGGCCGTGTAATGCAGCCCGGCGCCGATTTGGCGCTGCTTCAGCCCGGCCATGAGCGTGTCGCGGTCCACCGCCGCATTGCGTTCGACCACCGGCGCGAACAAGTGCCAGGCGTGGGTGTGCGCGAAAGCGGGCGGGGCGGGCAGCGTCAACCCGCGCACGCCGCGGAGTTTTTTGAAATAATGCCCGGCCAGCGCGCGGCGCTTTTTGTTGAACCCTTCCAGAGCGGGCAGTTGGTGCAGGCCCAGCGCCGCCTGCAAGTCCATGAAATTCGATTTCAATCCCGGCTCGACCACGTCGTAGTGGCCCAGGCCGGCGGTGCGGCTGTGGCGCGTCCAGCCCGCGCGGTCAATGCCGTGGAAGCGCAATATTTCGATGCGCTTCGCGATTTTTTCATCGCGGGTGACGACGCAGCCGCCCTCCCCGGTCGTGAGGTTTTTGTTCGGATGGAACGAAAACACCTGGATGTCGCCAAAACTGCCGAGGCGGCGGCCTTGGTAAACCGCGCCAATCGCGTGCGCGCAGTCCTCGATGACGCGCAACCGGTGCTTCTTGGCGAGCGCGTAAATTGCATCAAGGTCGCACGGGCAGCCGGCAAAATGCACGGGCAGCAACGCGCGCGTTTTAGGGGTGATGGCGGTGGCGACTTTTTTCACATCGAGGTTGTAAGTGCCCGGCTCGACATCCACCAGCACGGGCCGCCCGCCCGCCAGCACGATGGTGTTCAGCGTTGCGACAAAGGTCATCGGCGTGGTGATGACCTCGTCGCCGGGTTTTAGATTCAGCGCCTTGAGCGCCATCCACAGGCCCAGGGTGGCGGAGGCGCAGCACAGCGCGTGCGGCGCGCTGAAATACTCGCGCAGCATTTCCTCGAATCTTGCCGAGCGCGGGCCGGTGGCCAGCCAGCCGGATTTCAGGCAATCGGCGACTTCCTTGATTTCCGCGCGCGTAATCGTCGGGCGGGAAAAGGGGATGAAGGGGGCGGTGGGCATCGGTGAAAAAGCTAGTGATATTCCCGCCGTGCGTCGAGGGCGCTGCGCAGCGTGTCGGCGTCGGCATAGGTCAGGCCGCTGCCGCTCGGCAGGCCGAAACCGATGCGCGAAACAGCGAGTTTGCGCCCGGCCAGGTAGGTTTCCTGAAGGTAATGGCAGGTGGCCTCGCCTTCAATGTCGTTCGAAAGCGCGAGCACGACTTCCGTGATCGTGCCCGTCTCCAGCCGCGCCGCCAGCGTCGTGAGGTTGAGGTCTTCCGGCCCAACTTGGTGCAGTGGCGAAAGTTTGCCATGCAGGACATGATAGAGGCCGCGATAGGCCCCGGCGCGTTCCATCGCCAGCAGGTCGGTCACGGTTTCGACGAGGCAGAGTTGCTCGGCGCGGCGGGTCGGGTCGCGGCAGATTTCGCACCGCGCGGGCGCGGCGATGTCGGCGGTCTCGGTCATGTTTCCGCATTGTGTGCAGCGGCGCAGGCGCGCGGCGGCGTCCCGCAGGGCGTTGAGCAACGGCTCCAGTTTCTCGGGATGCTCGACCAGCAGATGCAGCGCCACGCGCTCCGCCGAACGAAAACCCAGCCCGGGCAATTGGCGCAGGAGCTTTTGGGCGTGGTCGAAACTGGAAGGCATCGGGGAAAAGGATGAAGGATGAGGGGTGAAGGATGAAGCAAAATCTAATTCAACCGGCCGAAACGCATTTCACCACACCCGCGCCCACAGCAATTTCAAGTAGCGACTTTCCGGGCAATTGGACATGACGGGGTGGTCGGGGCCGGGTCCGGTGCGGTCGAGGAATTGCAGCCGACGCCCGCGGTGGTGCGCGGCGGCGATGACGATAGTGGTAAACTCCTCCTCCGAAATCTGGCCCGAGCACGAGCACGTCACCAACAGCGCGCCGGGTTTGGCGAGCTGGATCGCCAGCCCGTTGAGGTCGCGGTATTTGAGCCGGCCCTCCTCGTCGTCGCGCTCGAAGACAAACTTGGGCGGGTCGAGCACAATCACGTCCCATCTTTCCTTGTTCAGGAGCATCTGCCGGATCCACATGAACGCGTCGGTGTGAATCCAGTTGATGCGCGCCTGGTTGAGGTTCGCGTTGCGCTTTGCCTGCTCGATGGCCTTTTCGTCGAGGTCCACGCCCGTCACGTCCTCCGCCCCGCCGAGCAGACGCGCGGCGAGCGAAAACCCGCCGGTGTAGCAGCACAAGTCCGCCACGCGTGTCTTGGGGCCGAGTTGCTTCACCCATTCGCCGAGTTTTTTCCGGTTCTCGCGCTGGTCGCAGAAAAAGCCCGTCTTGTGGCCGCTGGCAAAATCCACCTCGTAGCGCACGCCGTGCTCGCGGATTTTCACCACCAGTGGCGCGTCGCCGGAAACTGCCGGGCCGGTGATTCGTTCGATGCGCGCGATGGACGGGTCCACGCGCACGGTCGCCTTTTTCGCGCCGAGTCGCGCGAGCAGGCGCGGCAGCCATTTGCCGATGCGCCGATAAACCCCGAGGCTGTGGATTTCCACGCAGAGCACGTCCGCGTATTTGTCCACCACCAGCCCCGAGAGCGAATCGGCGTCGGAGTGGATGGCGCGCCAGGCGTCCGTCTGCGCGGGGTCGCCGAGGCCGGGGATTTTCTCGCGCAAGTCGCAGGCACGGTCGAGCAGGCTTTCGAGAAACGCCTCGTCCACCGCCTCCTGGCCGTGGTGCAGCACGCGCAGCGGCACATGCGCGCTGGGATTGAAAAACCCCGCGCCGAAGCGCTGGCCGTCCTTGTCGTAAACCGTGACGAGGTCGCCCGCCCGCGCGTCGTCCGACGCCCCGCCCAGCATCCGCGAGTAAACCTGCGGATGGTAGGTGAAGTATTTCAACTGCACCCACGGGCGGGCGCGCTCGGCGATGGAGGCGGGTTTGGGCGGAAGCGGCATGGGGGCAGCTAAAGGGAGAGGGCGGCGGGGCGCAATCCTGATGGCCGAAAATTGAATGCGAGAGAGAATTGACGCCGCCGCGCCGGATGTTATAACTCGCGGGCGCGCCGCCCTTTCCAAATGGGCACGCGCGTTGCTTCACGCCCAGCCGCCCTGATGAAAAAACTGCTTGTCGCCAATCGCAGCGAGATCGCCGTCCGCGTCTTCCGCAGCGCCACGGAACTCGGCTACCGCACGGTCGCCATCTACGCGAATGAGGACCGCTTTTGCATGCACCGCTTCAAGGCCGACGAGGCCTACCTCATCGGCGAGGGCAAGGGGCCGGTCGCGGCGTATCTCGACATTGACGGCATCGTGGCCCTGGCCAAGGCCAAGGGCGTCTGGGGCGTGCACCCGGGCTACGGATTTTTGAGTGAGAACGCGCGCTTTTCCAAGGCCTGCCGCGACGCGGGCCTCGTCTTCATCGGCCCGACCCCGGAAATTTTGCAAAAAATGGGCGACAAGACCGCCGCGCGCGAAATTGCCGACCTGGCCAGCGTGCCCACGCTCCCCGGCACCCCGCACCCCGTGCGCGACCCGAAGGACGCCGCCGCGTGGGCGAAAAAAATCGGCTTCCCGCTCATCATCAAGGCGGCGCATGGCGGCGGCGGCCGCGGGATGCGCGTCGTCCTCGAGGCGAAGGACCTCACGGCGCGCCTGGCTGAGGCCCAGGGCGAGGCCGAGCGCGCCTTCGGCAACGACGAAGTTTTTCTCGAGCGCTACATCCGGCGCGCCAAGCACATCGAAGTGCAGATACTCGGCGACCAGCACGGCCACGTGCTGCACCTGCACGAGCGCGACTGCTCGGTGCAGCGCCGCCACCAGAAGGTCGTCGAAATCGCGCCGTCCATCGCCCTCGACCCGGCCATCACGCGCGACTTGTGCGCCGCGGCGGTGCGCATCGCCAAATCCGTCAATTACCAGAACGCCGGCACCTGTGAATTTCTCTATGACATGGACTCGCACGAGTGGTTCTTCATCGAGATGAACCCGCGCATCCAGGTCGAGCACACCGTCACGGAAGTCATCACGGACATCGACCTCGTCCGCGCGCAAATTCAAGTGGCCGAGGGCCGTTCGCTGCACGACGAGGTCATGGCGCTGCCCGCGCAGGACCAGATTCCGCGCCTGGGCTGGGCGATCCAGTGCCGCATCACCACCGAGGACCCGGAGAAAAACTTCACGCCCGATTACGGCAAGATCGTCAATTATCGCAGCGCCGCCGGTTTCGGCATCCGCCTTGACGGCGCGATGGGCGACACCGGCGCCGTCATCACGCCGTTCTACGATTCACTCCTGGTCAAAGTCACCGCCTCAGGCCCGACCTTTGAAATCGCCTGCCAGCGCACGGACCGCGCCCTGCGCGAGATGCGCATCCGCGGCGTGAAGACGAACCTGCCCTTCCTCGAAAACGTCATCAACCACCCGACGTTCCGCAGCGGCCAGGCGACCACGAGCATGATCGAGAACACGCCCGAGCTTTTCCGCTTCTCGCGCCGCCAGGACCGCGCGACCAAGCTGCTCAAGTATTTGGGCGATGTCATCGTCAACGGTAATGAACAGGTCAAAGGCCGGCCGGTGCCCAAGCTCACGCTGCCGCTCATCCTGCCCCAATGGGACCGCCGGCAGACTCCGCCGCCCGGCACGCGCGACAAGTTGCGCGAGCTTGGCCCCGAAAAATTCGCGCAATGGGTCCTCAAGGAAAAGCGCCTGTTCGTGACCGACACCACCTTCCGCGACGCCCACCAGTCGCTCCTCGCCGCGCGCGTGCGCACCGCCGACATGTCCGCCTGCGCCGAGGCCATCGCGCGCCGGGCACCGCAACTTTTTTCGATGGAAATGTGGGGCGGGGCGACGTTCGATACCTGTCTGCGCTTTTTGCGCGAGGATCCCTTCGATCGCCTGCGCCGCCTGCGCGAAAAAATCCCCAACATCTGCTTCCAGATGCTCCTGCGCGGGGCCAACGGCGTCGGCTATTCGAACTATCCGGACAAGGTCATCCAGGGCTTCGTCAAACATTGCGCCGAGGCGGGGATGGATATTTTCCGGGTGTTCGACTCGCTGAATTACCTGCCGAACCTGGAGCCGGCGATGGAGGCCATCCGCGGCCACACCTCCTCAATTTGCGAGGCGGCGATTTGCTACACCGGCGACATCACCGACCCCAACCGCGCGAAGTATACGCTCAAGTATTACGTCGAGCTCGCCCGCGAACTGGAAAAGCGCGGCGCCCACATGCTCGCGATCAAGGACATGGCCGGGTTGTGCCATCCGACGGCCGTCACGGCGCTGGTCCGGGCGCTCAAGGGTGAACTGGGCATCCCCATCCATTTCCACACCCACGATTCGAGCGGCATCGCCTCGGCCTCGGTGCTCGCGGCCAGCGAGGCGGGCGTGGACGTCGCGGACCTCGCGGTCTCCTCCATGTCGGGGTTGACGAGCCAGCCGAACTTGAACTCCGTCGCGCACGCGTTGCGCTTCCACCCGCGGGCCACCGGGCTGGACGTGGATTTTTTCAACGAGCTTTCGATTTACTGGGAGGCGGTGCGCCAGGCCTACGAGCCGTTCGACACCAGCCCGCGCTTTGGCAGCGCCGAAGTTTACAAGCATGAGATGCCCGGCGGCCAATACACCAACCTGCGCGAACAGGCCACCGCCCTCGGCCTCGGCGCGCGCTGGCCCGAGGTCGTGCGCTATTACGAGGAGGTCAACACATTGCTCGGTGACATCGTCAAGGTCACGCCCAGCAGCAAGGTCGTCGGCGACCTGGCGATTTTTCTCCTCACGCGCGGCATCGAGCCGGAGAACCTCGTCAACCTGCCCCCCGGCACCTCCTTTCCTGAATCGGTGGTGGATATGCTGGCCGGCGGGCTGGGGCAGCCGCTCGGTGGCTGGCCCAAGGCCGTGCAGCAGGTCGTCCTCGGCGACATCAAGCCCGGCAAGGGCCGGCCCAAGGCGACCCCGGTGGACCTCGTGGCCGCGCGCGAATACGTGCGCAAGCTCCGCGGCCCGGAGAGCGACGACGACGACCTTTACAATTACCTGATGTATCCGAAGGTGTTTGAGGAAATGGTCAAATTCGCCGAGGACTACGACAACGTGGGCGTCATCCCCACGCCGGTGTTTTTCTACGGCCTCAAACTCAATGAGGAAACCGCCATTGATATCGAGGAGGGCAAGCGCCTCTACGTGAAACTCATTTCCGTCGGCGACGCCGACGCCGAAGGCATCCGCACGCTGACGTTTGAGTTGAACGGCCGCGCGCGCGAGGCGCGGGTGCGCGACAAGTCGGTCCAGCCGCGCGGCAAACCCCGCCGCAAGGCCGACCCCGCCGACCCCAAGCAAGTCGGCGCGCCCATCCCCGCGATGGTCAGCAGCCTCTCCGTCTCCGTCGGCCAGAAAGTCGCCAATGGCGACAAGCTCTGCGTCCTCGAGGCGATGAAGATGCAGACCACCCTCTACGCGCAGACCGATGGCGTGGTCGCAGAAATCTCCACCCAAGTCGGCGACCGCGTCGAACCGAAGGACTTGATTTTGACGCTGAGGTAGATTCGTTTCCTCTGAGTTGGACGGTGATTTTCTATCGCGCGGGGCGGCGTTTTGCGTTTCGCTGGGCGCGCCTGATTGGTGCCCCATGTCTGATCCGATTTTTTCCCGCCGCCATCTTTGGCTCTGGGCTATCCTGAGCGTGGCGGCGGTGGTGGTTGTGGTATTCATGCTGCCCGGGGACTTGTTCCTCTCGTCGTCCGCGGCGGACCTTGGGCAACTGGCCTCATCGCGGGCATTTGCGGCGGACAGCATCCAGGCGGGGCATTTTCCCTTGTGGAATCCCTATCAGTATTCCGGGCAGCCGATGGTCGGGGATTTCCAGGCGGCGGAGTTGTATCCATTGAATGCAATTTTTTTGTTTTTGCCGCTGGCGCGGGCGATGAATTTGTCGTTCCTGCTCCATTTGCTGATATTGGGCTGGGGCGTCGGCTATTGGGTATCGCGCCGGGGGTGCCATCCGCTGGCCGCCGCCCTGGCGGGGGTGGTCATGGTATTGAGCGGGCCGGTGTTCCCGCGCTTGTATGCGGGGCATGTGGCGAACGTCTGCACCATGGCGTGGGCGCCGTGGATGCTGCTCGCGCTGGAGGCGGCGTGGCGCGGGCCGGTCTGGCGGCCGCTGCTGCTGGCGGCGGCGGCGGTGGCGCTGCAAATCCTGGGCGGCCATCCGCAATATGTATTCTATGTGGCCATCGCCGCCAGTTTGCACGCCGTGGTGCAATCGGTGGTTGATCCGGCGGTGCGTCGGCGGGCGCTGCCGATGGTGGCGGCTGCGTATCTGGGCGGGGCGGCGCTGGCGGCGGCGCAGTTGGCGCCGGGTTTTGCGGCCGCGGCGGAGAGTGTGCGGCACGGCCAGCTCGGCTACAGCTTCGTGCGCTCGTTTTCGTTTCCGCCGGAAAATCTGCTGACGCTAATTGCGCCGGGATTTTTCGGCGACTTGACCGCGCATCCCTACTGGGGGCGCTGCTATCCATGGGAAGTAATCCCGTTCGTGGGCGTGGCGGGCTTGGCTCTGGCGGCGCTGGCCGCAGTGGGACGCGAACACGGCCGACGCGCGCGGTGCGATTTGCTGGTCGCCGCGCTGCTGCTCTTGCTGGCGCTGGGCAACAATACCCCGCTGCTGCCGTTTCTCTATGACTACGCGCCGGGTTTTGACAAGTTTCGCGGCTTGGCGAAATTCATTTTCCCGATGACGCTCTTTATTGCGCCGGCCATCGGCGCGGGGGCGGACATGCTGATTCGCGGCCGCTTCGGCCCGAAAATTTTTGCGGCGCTGTTATCGGCGATGGGCGCGCTCGCCTTCGGCGCGGGACTTTTTATTTGGGTCCGCCCCGCGAGCATCGCCGGCCTGATGGCCGCGTTACAGCGGAGACTGGACAGTTACGTGGCGGCCGCGCAAGTGGCGGACGCGCAATTTATCCACGATGCGGGAGTCCAGGCCGGCCATTCGCTGGTGATCGGCGGGGTGTTGCTGGCGGTGGTGGGTCTGGCGATCTTGCTGGCGCGGTGGCGGCCACCGTGGCGCTGGGTGCCACTGGGGTTGCTGCCGGTGGAGATGCTGTGTTTTGCCAGTGCGAACCTGGCGACCACGCGCCTGGCCGACCTGACGCCCCCGCGCGTGCGCGAATTTATCGCGGCCCATGCCGGCGATTACCGCGTGCTCACTCCCGCACAGGCGGACGACAGCTACTTTCTCGGCGCAGCCAATTTGTGGGGTAACGACCCGGCGGTGCTGTTGCGCTACGCGGAATTTATCCAGTTCGCGGAGGGCGGCAACCCCGAAGGGGCGGGCCAATATGTGCAGTTCAAGGTTGTGCCGCGGGCCTTTGACCTCGTGCGGTTTGGCGCGGCCTTCGTGCCAAACCCGGCGCAACCGGACACCTTTCAAATCATTTATAATCCCCACCCGCTCCCGCACGCGTTGCTGGTGTCGAATTACCAGGTTCTGCCGGGGCGCGACGCCATATTAGCAGCGCTGCTCAAAGCTGATTTCTACCCGGCGAAAACCGTCTATCTCGAAACCGAGCCGTCGCCCCGCCCGCAATCCGATGCCCCCGCCGGCACGGTGCAGGTCTCGGACGTCACCAGCGATTCCCTGACGATTGAGGCGGACACGCCCGCGCCGACGCTGCTCCTCCTTACCGATTTATACAGTCGCGACTGGCACGCGCGGGCATTGCCGGGCAGCGGGCAGGCGCACTACGATATTTTACCCGCGGATTATATTGTGCGCGCAATTCCCCTTCAGGCGGGGCACCATCATCTCGTCGTCGAATACGCGCCCCCGTCGTTTCGGAAGGGTTTGCTGATTTCGGGCCTGGCCTGGCTCGTGTGGGTGGGCGCGCTTGGCTGGGATTGTCGGCGAGGGGGGCGAAGGCTATGCCAGTCCTATCCTTGACACGACCCCCTTGGGGGTGGTAAAGGTCAGGATTCTACAACACTTCCATCAAAAGAAGTGGGTGTTACGCACCCGCTTTTTTTTATCTCAATTTTCTCCGACCTCCCGCCGCCATGAGCAACGAAATCCTCACCGTTTTGGAATACATGGAAAAGGAAAAGGGCATCAGCCGCGATGATATGATCGCGGCGATCACCCAGGCCATCCGCGGCGCCGCCGCCAAGGGCGTCGGCTTCGGGCA
>Ga0302326_10030465_pt1 | contig 10798 bp, 9 predicted proteins | sample Palsa_T0_3_FD_202264 | JGI IMG/M metagenome (GOLD analysis project Ga0302326, IMG submission 202264) | Peat permafrost microbial communities from Stordalen Mire near Abisko, Sweden - Palsa_T0_3 | ecosystem: Environmental > Terrestrial > Soil > Palsa > Peat permafrost | place: Sweden: Abisko...
AGTTCCTCCTGGTACTGGACGGTGTCACCGATCCCGGGAACTTCGGGTCCTTGCTGCGTAGCGCAGCGTGCGCGGGCGTCGGGGGGGTTGTCGTTGCCTACCACCGCTCGGCAGCCCTTACCCCGGCAGCGGTCAAGGCCGCCGCGGGAGCCGTCGAACGCGTCCCGATCTCACTCGTCCCCGGGATCCCTGCTGCCCTCCAACAGCTCACCAGGGCCGGGATCTGGTCCGTCGGCCTCGACCCGGCCGGGGAAGAGGAGCTCTGGCGTACCACCCTGTTGGACGCGCCGGTAGCCCTCGTTCTCGGGTCGGAGGGGCGAGGTCTCTCCCACCTCGTACGTCAGCGCTGTGACTTGCTTGCCAGGATCCCTCAGTCAGGGCCGTTGGCCTCGCTGAACGTTGCCGCCGCCGCGGCGGTGGCGTGTTTCGAGGTGGCCCGGCAAAGGGCTGGTGTTTAGTACCTAGCTCACCGGCCCACGATCGCGACCAGGCGCTATGCTCCGGCAATGGGGGGCCCAGAAGTACCTGGTCTTGAACGCTTGCAGAAATGGTCCTCGGCGGTCGAGGTCGCACGAGGCTATGCGGACACCGATCAGCTGCTCAATCAGCTGGCCGACAGCGTGAGGGAGATTTTCGACCATTTTGCCAGGGGTCGAGTTCGCTGCTCGCTACGCCCCCGCAGACCGGGCAGTAGGCGGCGATTGGTACGACGCTTTCGTCTTGCCCACCGGCGAGCTGTGGGTAGTGACCGGCGACGTGGCGGGCCACGGTTTGCGCGGAGCGGTCATCATGGGCCGCATAAGCAGCTCGTTGCGCTCGTATGCCCTCTTGGGCCTGTCTCCCGCCGAAGTGCTGGAACTCATGGACCGCAGGGCCCGGCACTTCGAGCCCGGGTGGATGGTGACCGTTGTGTGCGCCAGCTCCAAGCCACCGTACGGTGAGTTCCAGGTGTCCTGCGCGGGGCACCCGCCCCCGGTGTTGGCGCCCGTCGGAGGAGAGGACCTGGCGGGCTGAGCCGGTTGCTTGGCGCAGCCGAGGCGGCCGAACCCGAGGCCCTTTGTGCTCGAATAATGCAACTCTCGTGGGCCAGAGCATCCCCGAGGACGATATTGCCCTACTTGCAATGCGCCGGACGTCGTCGTGACGCCCGTTGCGGCACCTTAGGTTTACCAGTAATACCAGCGGCTACCGCCGGTCCCGAGCCTGAAAGCAAAGCCTGCCACTAGGGGTACTCGATGACTTATATCCCACTCACCCGTGCCTCTGAAACTTCTGAACCTCCTTCCGAAAGCAGGGACGATGAGAGATTTCTTCAAGATCATGTTTGCCGGGCCAGCGTTCTTCGTTAGTGCTTGGGTGCTCATGTTGTTCGCCGGCGTGGAGGCGCGCAACGTAGGGATCCGCCCGTTTGGCTACATAACGTCGATGGTCGTGACGGTCGGTCTGTGGCTGAGCGTCGCCCCAGCGATGGGCGCCATTGCGAGGGCGACCCGGAGCCGGCGCTGAGCCAGACGCGGTGGTTAGCGCGTCCCTGCGGGCGGCATTAGTAACCTCTGCAAGGCTCCTTCGAGCTGTGGGTCGGTGAAGACGAACCCTTCGGCTTCGAGGACGGCGGGACGTACCTTGGCACTCGTAAAGAGCAAGGAAGCGGCGAGCTCGGGGCCCAGGACAACGCTGGGGCCGAAACGCGGTACCGGCAGGACGGCAGGCCGCGACAATGCACCGGCGAGGACCTTGGTGAAGTCGCGGTTGGTGACCGGGCCTGGGGCCGTCAGGTTGACGGGCCCGTCGTGGTCATGTCCCAGCAGCCACACCAGAGCCGCAACCTCGTCCTCGAGCGTGATCCAGCTCCACCACTGCGTCCCCCGCCCGAACCGGCCGCCAAGGCCTAGGCGGAACAGTCGCAACAGCTTCGGCAAAGCGCCGCCATTGGTTGCCAGGACGAGCCCGGTCCGGGCGAACGCCACCCGGGTGCCTGCTTTGGCGGCCGGGGCGGTAGCTGCTTCCCAGCGCTGGCAAACAGAGGCCAAGAAGTCCTCGCCTGGGCCATGTTCCTCCGTAACGGTTTCATCTCCGCAGTCGCCGTAGAAGCCGATAGCCGAGCCGTTCACAAGGACGCGTGGCGGGTTCTTGAGGCCGGCCAGCATCTCGCTCAGGAGCGCAGTGCCCCGCGTGCGGCTCTCGAGCACCACTTGCTTCCTGGAGGGCGTCCAACGGTGGTCGGCGACGCCAGCCCCCGCCAGGTTGACGACCCCGTCAAGGCCTTCGAAGCTCTGCACGTCGATTGTCCCTCTGTCGGGATCCCAGGCAGTTGTCCTATTGCCGTCGCTCGAAGGGTGCCGGACAACTCGGGTCACTTCGTGACCGGCCTCCTCGAGCCGAGTGCACAGCGCCGAGCCGATCAACCCGCTCGACCCTGTTACAGCCACCCGCATGGGTACCAGCCTAACGAACCTCAAAACGACGGTAAATCAGGCATTTTGGGGCTGGCGGCGAAGTCCCACACGACCGGGAGCAGTTGGTCGGGTGTTTCCATCTGAGGGAGGTGACCGGTACCCCTTAGTAGCAAGAACTGGGCGCCCGGGATAGCGGCTGCATACGCCCGGCCGTACTCCTGGTCGGTCATCTGGTCGGCTTCGCCCCACACGACCAGGACCGGCACTGCCACTTCCGCGAGCCGAGCGATCAGGCCGGGGTCGGTCATGGATGTGCCACCGTAGACTGCTAGCGCGGCACGGTTCGACGCCATAGCCGCCTGCGCCGCCAGAGGCAGGGTGGTCGGGTCGATGCGGAACTTGTCCGGGTTGTAATAGGCGAGCTGGGCGACTTGGTCCATAGTGAGGGAGAAGAAGTCGGCAACAGGGTGGCCCGGCACTTCGATGCCCCCGGCGTCGACCAGCACGGCGCTGCTGACCCGCTTCGAGCCGGCCAGGGCGATTTCCACGGCGATCCAGCCGCCGATCGAGTTGCCGACGACGGTCACGTCGAAAAGGTCGAGTTCGTCGAGCAGGGCAACGTACAGCGCGGCGAGGTCGCGAATGGTGGCCAGGGCATCGGGGCGGCTGGTCCCGCCAAAGCCGGGGTGGGTGGGTGTGATGACGCGGGCTTCCCGTGAGCCAGCCAGCAGGTCGGCGAAACCGGTGACCGTCTGAGGCCCACCACCGCCGTGCAGCAGGAGGAAGTTATTTCCCTGGCCACGCTCGGTGAGCGTGACCTCGACCGTGCCGACGCCGGCGACGTCGACGCTTTGGGTGCTGGTGAGGGTCTCGGTGCTGGGCATGTTGGCTCCTTCGGAAACTTGCGGGTCTATGTAAATAACCTTATATCAGCATACTGAGCTAAGCAAGCTGATTTTCTGCGGCATAGGATGGGCGGGGTGGACGGATCTCTGCAAGACATGGGCTTAGCCGTGAAACGCCTTCAGATGCGGCACCACAGGCAGGCCAACGCGGCGTTGGCGGCGCTCGACATCAGCCTCGTGCAGTGGGACGCCCTGCGTCATCTGGACCAGAACCCGGGAGCCTCGCTTCACGACCTTGCCATGCTCACGTTCCAGACGGACCAGTCCTTCGGCGCACTGGCAGCTCGCATGGAGAGCCGCGGCCTGATCGAGCGGGTCGCCTGCCCTGGCCGGGCCGTCCGGCACCGGCTGACCGCCAAGGGAGCCGACCTGCGGAGTGCCGGGGGAGAGATCCTCAACCGCGTACTGGCCGAGTCCTTCAGCGCGCTAACTCCGGAACAACGAACTACGTTCGAGGCGCTGCTCCGCCAGCTCCTGTCTAGCCCATCCGGCGAGGGAGGAGAACGATCGAGCGCCCCCTGAGACCCGAACGAGCGGGCCCTTGCGAGTTCCTCGACATGCAACGCGAAGCTCTGATCGGCAAGGTCCAAGGTCTCTCCGAAGAGGAGGCGCGGAGACCCGCGACCGTTAGCTCGCTGTCGTTATCGGCGGCCGCCGCGGTCCCTGACGTCTCTACTGAGCGAAAACCCGCTCCAGCCAACCTTTTTGGGCGGCAAAGGACTGCGCTGACAGGGGAGCGTCCGGGGCCACACTAAAGAACCCATGGCAGCCTCCGGCCCAGATGTGCAGTTCGGCCTGGACGCCAGCCGCCCACAGCGAACTGGCGTACTGCACGACCTCGTCCCGGAACACCTCGGCACTACCGGCGTCGATGAAGGAGGGAGGGAGGCCGTGAAAGTCGCCGAGGCGGGCCGGGGCAGCCGCAGGCGGGACGTCTGGGGCGCCCCGCCTGCTGCCGAGGAGGGCGGTCCAGCCGACCTCATTATTGTGGCCGTTCCAATTGCCGCTGGTGGAGTACTGGCGGCTGGACACCGAATTGTTGCGGTCATCGAGCATGGGGCAAATAAGCATCTGCGCCTTCAAACGCGGACCACCGCGGTCGCGGGCGACGATTGCGGTGGCTGCCGCCAGCCCTCCGCCCGCGCTGACCCCGGCGATGGCCAACCGGTCGGCGTCCACGCCCAGGGCGGCGGCGTGCCCGGCGGTCCACACCAGCCCGGCATAGCAATCTTCGACCGGGCCCGGGTGGGGGCATTCGGGCGCCAGACGGTAGTCGACGGAGACCACGACTGCCCCGAGGCCGACAACCCAGTCCAGGACAAGGTTTATGCCGCTTCGCCGGTTGCCGAGGACCATCCCGCCGCCGTGGACGTAGTAAAGGCCCGGCCCAGGTTCGCGATGGCCGGCCGGCCGGTAGACAGTGAGGGGGAGGTCGGGGGCGCCTGGCGGCCCCGGTGCCACGTGCTCGCTGGCCGCTACGGCTCCGTCCCGGAGGTCAACGACGGGTTGAGTGGCCAGGTTGAACTCGCGCACCTCGGCGATCGTGGCCGCGGTCAGCGGGGGGCGGGCGGCGAGGTACTGGTCCAGTGCCACTTGGACCACAGGGTCGTACGGGACTGGGGTTGTCACGAGGTGTGCGCCTCCGAGGTTGCGGTTGGTGGGTCGGCCGCGGCCCGGGCCGGGCGCAGCTCACGGGCCATGCCAGTGGAACGTAGCGTAGCGTCCGACGTCTGCTGCCCAAGGCTTCGAAGGTGGTTGACGAGCGAAGTGAAGCTCGGGCCGCCAGCGGCGGCGAGGCGTCGGCCGTGGGCGCACGTCCTCCGTCTGCTCGACCCTATGCAGCTAGGCTCCCGGCCGTTTATGGTGGCGCGGTGGAGGGTGACAGGGCCCAGATGATGGTCGGCCGCGACCGCGAGCTGGCTCGGGTCACGTTCCTCCTGGATGATGCCATGGCGGGCCGCGGGCGGCTGGTGCTGTTCACGGGCGAGGCGGGAGTCGGGAAAACGCGGCTGGCGGAGGAGGCTGGGGCGCTGGCCGCAGCGCGGGGCGTGCCCGTGGCGTGGGCCCGGGCGGCCGACCGGGGCAGTTCGCCGCCGTACGGCCTATGGCGGCTGGTGCTGGACGAGCCCGCCGTCCGGGCCGCTGACGATGACCCGTCCCGTGCCGACCTGTGGTCGGCTGTGTTCGGCGACGCCGAGCGCCCGGCCCTGGCCGGCGGCGCCGAACCTGGCAGCGCCCAGCGGTTCGCGCTGTTCGCCGAGGTGCGCCGACGGCTGGCCGAGACGGCGGGACCAGGCGGCCTCTTGCTGGTACTCGATGATCTGCAGTGGGCGGACCAGGCGTCGGCGGTCCTGCTCGCCGATGTGGTGCGCCAGCTGCGGGGGACGCCCATCTTGATCGTCGCGACCTACCGGGGCTCGGGGACGGCCGCCGACACGGGCGCTGGGCTCTTACCGCGCCTTTCGGCCGATGCCAACACCGAGCGGGTGGACCTGCGTGGCCTTCCCGCCCAGGCGGTGGGCGACATGCTCCTCGCCGCTGGACTGCCCGCGTCTGACGATCAGGCCGTCCAGGTGCATTCCGAGACGGGAGGCAATCCGTTCCTGGTAAGGGAACTGGCGCGTGTGCTCGTCGAGCAGCGTCGCGGCGAGCCGGCGCCGGTGCCGGGACGGGTGGTCGACGCGACGGCCCACCGGCTCGGCCAGGTATCCGAACCCGCCCGGGCGCTGTTGCAGACCGCGGCGGTAGCAGGCAACAACTTTTCGACCGGGGTGGTGGCGCGGATGCTGGAGGTGCCTTTGCTGGCCCTTCTCCCTCCGATGGAAGAGTGCCGGGCGGCGGGGTTCCTGGTGGCCGGCGACCGCCCCGGCGATCACCGGTTCTATCACGCACTGATCCGCTCGGCGGTGGCCGCCCGGCTGAGCGCTGCGGAGCAACGGCGCCTGCACGCCGCCGCGGCGGACGCTATCGAAGTTCTATACGAGGGGCAGCTGCGACCGCACCTGGCCGAGGTCGCCCGGCACCGGGTCGAGGCGTCGCTGCCCGGCGACCGGGCGCGGGCGGTGTCGGCGTGCGCGGCGGCCGCCGAAGTGGCCATGGAGGAGCTTGCGTTCGAGGAGGCTGTGCGCCTCTACCGGCAGGCGCTGTCAGTCGGCGGGGAGGAAATCCCCGAAGAGGACCGTGACCGGCTCGAACTCGCCCTGGCCGCGGCCCTGCACCGCAGCGGCGACCTGCCCGGATCGCAAGAAACGGCGGCCGGAGTCGGGCGCAGGGCCCTGCGTCGGCGAGACCGGCTCTGGCTGGCTCGCACTGCGCTGGCTATGGAGGCCACCGGCGTACCGGAGTGGGACGGTGAGATCTGCCGCATCTGCGAGCAGGCGCTGGCCGGGGACGACCTTCCGGACGACCTGCGGGCCCGGGTGTCGTCTCAGTACTCGCAGGCGCTGGTGTACCGGGGCGAGTATGACCGCGCCGGAGAGATTAGCCGGGAGGCGCTGTTCCGCGCCGACGCGTCGGACGAACCGATCGCGCTCGTCGACGCGCTCCGGGCCCGCCAGCTGGCCTGCTGCGCCCCCGAGGGCCTCACTGAGCGGGTCGTGCTGGCGGGACGGATGCTCGAGGCCGCCGATGCCCTCGGCAGCGCCTGGGTCGAGATGTGGGGCCGGCTGTGGCGGATCGACACCCTGTTTGAGACCGGTCAGCTCCGGAATGTCCAGCGTGAGCTCGCTGACCTCGGCCCCTGCCTGGAAAGGCTGAGCGGCCCGATAGGGCAATGGCATTACCTGGCCTACGCGGCGAACCTCGCGCTGGCGACCGGGCGCTTCACCGAGGCGGGGCGGCTGGCCCGCGAATCGTTCAAGGTGTTCAACGACATGGGACACCCGGCCGCGTTCGGCTCGGTGGCCGTGATCCTGGGCCAGGCCGGCCTGCACATCGGGCTCGACCGGTCCGGCTTCATCGAGCTGTTCGACCAGATCCCCGAGCACCTGCGGCCCGAGGCTGTGGACACCACCCGCGGCACCGCGACCGTCTTCCCCGCGCTCAGTTTCGCGCTGATCCGCCTCTACCAGGGCGACCGTGCCGGGGCCGAGGAGGCCTACGCGCTCGCGGGGCCGATCCGGTCCTGGACACCGTCACCGGCCATGCGCATGGCGGCTTGGGGACACGCCCTCGCGGTCGTCATCGGCCTGGGCCGCACTGAGGACATCGAGTTCCTCGCCGAGCGGTTCGAGCCGTTCCGCGGCCGGCACGTCGCGAACGGCGCGGGCGCCGGGGTCTACATGGGGCCGGTGGAGCTGCAGCTCGGGCTGGCGGCTGGGGCGCTGGGCCGCCTGGACGCCGCGGTCGGGGACTTGGAGACGGCAGTCTCGATCTGCGACGCCAACGGCGCACGTGGGTACGCCGTCCAAGCCCGCGTGGAGCTGGCCGCCGCGCTGGCCCGCCGTCAGGAGCCGGGCGACCTGGACTGGGCGCGGGCGGCGCTGGACGCCGCAGCGGGTGAGGCAGAACGGCTTGCCATGGTGCCGTTCACCGAGCGGATAGAGCAGCTGCGGTCCCGGGTCGGGGTGACCCCTTCGCCGCTCAGCCCTCGGGAGCTCGAGGTAGCCCGGCTGGTCGCGCGAGGACTGACAAACAAGCAGATTGGCGAGACCCTGTTTGTCTCCGAGCGTACGGCGGAGAACCACGTCCAACACATCCTGCTCAAGCTGGGTTTCAGCAACCGCAGCCAGGTCGCCGCGTGGTCGCGCGAATGAGTACCTGGCCGAGTACTTTCCCGGATGCCTAGCTCTTGGCATTTCCTTATCGTCATGGACGACAGCACAAACAAAGCGCAAAATGAGGAAAGGTAGAGCAGTCATGGCATTCGTACACATCTCCGCCACCAAGGGCCGCACCATCGAGGACTTCCGCACGGTCTCGGCCAAGCACAACGCGCCCCAGGACATCGACGGCCTGCTCGCCTGGGCGGCCGGCTCGGACGACAACGCCCTGAACGTGGTGACCGTCTGGCAGTCCCGAGCGCATCAGGAACGATGGGTCGCCGAGCAGCTCTTCCCCGCGTTCCAGGCGCTCGGACTAGCTGACCTGCCGGCGAACAGCGAGTTCACCGAGTACGAGACCGGCGAGCTCTACATCCGCTGACGCCCGAAGAGGATCCCCGGTCCGGCCGGGGATCCTCGGCCATAGTGCCATCCCTGGTCTGGGTCATTGGGCGGCGTCCCGGTCGTTGACGAGAACAGACGCCCCATCGAAACGGCCGGCCTTGAGGTCCTGCAGAGCCTGTTGTGCTTGTGACATGGGGTACACATGGGTGGTGGCCCGGACGTGGTACCGGACGGCGAGGGCCAGGAATTCCCGGCCGTCGTGCCTGGTGTTCGAGGTAACACTGCGTAGTTGTTTCTCATAGAACAGCTCGTTCTCATAGTTCAGCGGTGGTATGTCGCTCAGATGGATCCCGGCAACTGCAAGGACTCCGCCACGGTCAAGCGCCCGCATCGCGACAGGTACGAGGTCGCCGACTGGGGCGAATAGGATCGCGCTGTCCAGGGGTTCGGGCGGAGAGCCGTATGCGCCCCCTGCCGACGTAGCACCTAGCTCAAGCGCGAGCTGCCGGGACGCCTCACCACGGGTGAGGGCGTGGACTGTGGCACCTTGGGCCAGTGCTACTTGGGCAACCAGGTGGGCGCTGTCACCGAACCCGTACAACCCAAGCCTGCCATGCTCCGGCAGCGATGCGCGCTGGAGGGCCCGATAGCCGATAATCCCGGCGCATAACAGCGGCGCCATCTCGACGTCAGTGACGCCGGCGGGCAGCCGGTAGGCGAACGCCGCCGGCACGGTCGTGTACTCGGCGTAGCCGCCGTCAGCGTCCCAGCCGGTGTAGAGGGAGTTAGGGCAGAGGTTCTCGTTCCCGCGGCGGCAGTAGGCGCAGGTCCCGTCGGTGTACCGGAGCCACGCCACGCCGACTCGGTCCCCTAAGGCGTGGCCGGTAACGCCCTCGCCCAGTCCGGCTACCAGGCCTACGACCATGTGACCAGGCGTAACATGCTCACGGTGCACCGCCAGGTCGCCCTCGCTGACATGCAGGTCCGTCCGGCAGACAGCGCAGGCTAGGACTTGGACCAGCAGTTCTCCGGGGGCTGGTGCCGGCACGGGTTTCTCCACGTAACTCAGCGGGTTTGTCTCGATAAGTCCTGGCTGGCTCACCACCCAGGCGTGCATCGTCTGCGAGCTACCAATGGCCATTCCCTACTCCTATCACGCTGGCCAGGGCGGACATCGGGCATCTGTCGATAGGCCGAGCGGTCCGACCCGGAGCTTGAAGCGCTTGCCCACCGAGGGACGACCGGGCGCAGCTTCGTCGGCGCCCCTAATGGAGAGGGAGGCGACGCCGCTTACCTGGCACGCGCAACTGCGCTCGTCCTCAACGTCGAGACCTTCGTCGATCACGGAAACAGCGCCTGGGTGGCTGTCGCCGCGATCGCGGTTGGGTTTGCGATCACGCCAGCATTGGTTTGGCTGGTTCTTCGAAGCCGGAGCTCACGTTGGCGGAGTATTGAGGGCGTGCTCTGGGACCCGCGTACTGGCACCTACCTAGGGCCTCACGATGAAGAGACCGGACTCTCCGGCTCGACGTTCTTTCACCTTGGGCGCCCGCGCCGAGCATCCCGCTCGGCTAAGTAGAGCTACTTCTTGATGAAGCTCTACGGAACATGAAACGAGGTTTCTGGTAGGGCTGTGCGGGCGGCGCCGGCCGGCAGGTGTGGCAAAGACTGTGCTATTGTGGCGTCGCCACCAGCTCGACCCGTCAGCAAAGGACCAGGATGGAGCCCGGATCGGCCGTCAGGCACCGCAACCGACCGAGGCGCCACTGGTCCTGCTGCCTTGTGCGGCCCCGTGACTGCTCGCTGCACTGGGGACGAAGAGCACGGTCAGGCAGGCATTTCCGCGTCTTCGTCGTGGCGGCTGCCACCATCAGCCTTGTACTACCGGCAAGCACCGCAGCCGCTATCCCCGTCGCGACCTCGCGCTTGGTCCCCTCTGCAACAAAGGACTTGTGCCCCAGCGTTAGCAGCATCTCAAAAATCGTGGGCTACAAGGTGCCAGCTCCCGTAGCTTCCCCTTTTACCAGAACCTTTGACCAAAAGCGCAACGTTTCGGCGCACGGCACGACTTGCCAGTACGGTCCGCAAACTTCGGAGTCGTCAATCGTGCTTGCTTACGAAACGCTTTCGAAGAAGCTGTCGCTCTCGGTCGTAGAACAGGACCTGCAGTCCAGCGAGCTTGCCAACTTGCCGGCGAAGGCAAAATATTCGATCTCGCGGTACTACGGGCTGAAGGACCCAACGTTCTTGGAAGAGGTTACTGGCTCTGCGGCGGTTTTTTTGGACGCAGTCGTGACCGTGCAGGGTCAAAAGATCGCCGGAGCATCGGCCGAACAGCCGCTCCCGATCTCAAGGCTGGCCGAACTCACCAAGCTGGCAATGGCGAACTATT
>Ga0302326_10030468_pt1 | contig 10798 bp, 7 predicted proteins | sample Palsa_T0_3_FD_202264 | JGI IMG/M metagenome (GOLD analysis project Ga0302326, IMG submission 202264) | Peat permafrost microbial communities from Stordalen Mire near Abisko, Sweden - Palsa_T0_3 | ecosystem: Environmental > Terrestrial > Soil > Palsa > Peat permafrost | place: Sweden: Abisko...
AGCCGGTGGCACTCGCAAGCGATCTCCCAGTCTTCGTCGGCGCGGATCACGAGCACCTGAACTCGGGAATCAGCCGTCGCGATGTTTTCATCGAGCTCGGGCGCCGCATTTTTAGCCGGATCAAGTTTGAGTCCGAGGAAACTAAATTGTTCGCACACGTCCTTGCGCAGCGGGGCGCAATTCTCGCCGACGCCGCCCGTGAAGATGATGGCGTCCGCGCCTCCCAGGACCGCCAGCATCCCACCGATCTCGCGCACCAGGCGATGCGCATAGATATCGTACGCCAGGCGCGCCCGCTGGTTGCCGGCCTGGATAGCTTCCAGAGTCTCGCGCATGTCGCCGGATAGGCCGGATACGCCCAGAAGCCCGGACTGCCGGTTGAGAATGTTATCGAGCTGATCGGCGGTATAACCATGGCGCCGGATCAAATAAACCAGGATGCTGGGATCGATGGAGCCGGAGCGCGTGCCCATCATGAGCCCTTCCAGCGGGGTCAGACCCATGCTGGTGTCAACGCTTTTGCCCCCGGCGACCGCGGTGACCGACGCGCCGTTACCGAGATGGCAGACGATGAGCCGCGGCGCGGTCGCGGATGTTTTCAGCAATTCCGCGCTGCGCCGTGTTGCGTATTGAACGCTGATGCCGTGGAATCCATAGCGCCGGATTCCCTCTTCGAGCCAGGAATAAGGGCCCGCATAGACGTAAGCAAGCGGCTCTAGCGTGGAGTGGAACGCGGTGTCGAAGACCGCGACTTGCGGAACGGCCGTTCCAACCACTCGGTCGACCGTGCGGATCGCTTCCAGTTGAGCGCGGTTGTGGGCGGGAGCGAATTCGGCCTGTTCGGCGATGCCAGAGCGAACTTCGGGCGTGATCAAAACACTTTCGCGGTACTTGGCGCCGCCGTGGACGATACGATGCCCGACGACATCGATTTCCGCGGGCGAATCGATCACTTTGGTCTCGCCTTCCCAAAGCGCATGCAGGACCGGTTCGAGGATGGCGGCTGGTGTGTCGCCAGGAATGGTGCTGGTGGTACTTTTGCCGCCTGGCCCGGTGATCTTCACTTCAGCTCCCGTCGCCGTGCTTCCCAAATGCCGGCTCCAGTCCGCGCGGGCGCTCCACCGCGGTGCCATGCGCGCAGCCGGAAGCGAAGACGGCACATTTTGAAACCAGCATTTGAAGCTGCTGGAGCCGCCGTTGATCACCAAAGTTTTCACGATGCCTTCACCTACGATAACCTGCTCTGGTGAAGACGAACACTCAAGAAGGTTCCCCGATAAGGCTTTTCAAGAGGAGACGAGACTGGGCTGTCTGGCTGGAGAAGAACCATCGCAAGAGCACTGGCCTGTGGCTCCGCCTGGCGAAGAAGGGCTCGCGTTCGCGGTCGGTGTCATATAAGGAGGCGCTCGAAGTGGCGCTTTGCTACGGATGGATTGATGGGCAGAAGCGTCCTGAAAGCGAGGAGGCGTGGTTGCAGAAATTTGTTGCGCGCTCGAGCCAGAGCATCTGGTCGAAGATCAACCGCGAGAAAGCCCTGGCGCTGATTGCGAGCGGGGAGATGAAAGCCGCAGGTTGGGAGGCCATCGAGACGGCCAAGAAAAATGGACGATGGGACCGAGCTTATGATTCGCCCAGCGGAGCAACCGTGCCGAGCGACTTTCAGGCTGCGCTGGACGGGAATCAGCGGGCCGCGGCATTTTTCAAGACGCTTGACCGGGCCAACCGGTATGCGGTCCTGTGGCGAATTCAAACGGTGAAAAAAGCGGAGACGCGCGCTCGCAAGATTCGGCAGTTTATCGAAATGCTGGAGAGGGAAGAAAAGATTCATCCGTGACGCAGGCTAGCTCTTGCCCTGCTTAGCGTCGGGCTTGGCAGGCGCCGGTGGCGCGTAGCCTTGCAGCGAATAGTTGTGATCGCGATAGTACTTGCCCGCATCGTTCAAGTTCCAGGAATCCGCCGGGTGGCAAAACGAGCATTCCTTCTTGGTTCTGCGCGCGTATTCGGGCTTGGCCACGCCAGTGGCCGTGCTGAAGAAGAATGCGCCGGAGAAGATGCCTGCGATCGCAAGAATTTCAGCAAGCCTGCGCATGTGCGTGGATGGCGAGGGCGCGAGCCCTTCACCTACAAGGGGAGTTTACCATTCGCGCACCACGGCTGGCTCCTTGGCAATGACGGTCAAATACGCGCGCGCGGCTGAGTCGGGCTGGCGCCCACCCTGCTCCCATTCTTGCAGCGCGCGCTTGCTGATGCCATAGGCCCGCGAGAGACTTCGCCGCGCTGGTGCGATAGGACCTGCTTCATTCCCTCGATCAGATTCGCTCCCACGGTTGCCTTTGCAGCGGGTGCTTTCTTCGGCATTCTATACGTCCCCAGCGTCCGGATGGATCAATCAACCACTCGACGGTATACCGCAATGCGGTATACCTCCTTGGCGCGAACGTGGACAAGTTGTCACTCGGGCTGACAAGCCGGTTTGGCTGGCGTTCTAGCTCCTCTAAGACACCAGGCGGATACATCGTCGAGTGCTATTGGACGACTCAGTAGAACCTTCGATCTATCCAGAGCTAGCCGCCGCTCTCGATACACCCTAACCTGGCCAGTTTCAGCACCAATCCGTAGGACTTCTCTGCGCGTAGTACCAGGACAGGATGTCCCGTAACCGTATTCGCCAAGTTATTCATTTGCAATGTTTTGCGAGTGGAAAGCGACATGCCTAAAGAGGGGCATGACGACCAGAAAACAGCTAGTGGGTTTGGCGGCTTTACTCGCATCCGCAAGCCTGTGCTACGGGCAACACCCCAAGCTCTCTCCCGATCTAGAGGGCCGGGACCCGGAAGCGCGGGTGAACGTAATCGTCCAATACAAACGGCGGCCGCAGCAAAGCCACATCGATGCCGTGGTCCGCAAAGGCGGGCAGCACCTTCGCACGCTCAATGTGGTGAATGGAGCTGTATACTCCGTAGCGGCAAAGGAGCTCGCCGACTTAGCGAACGATCCGGACGTCAAATACATCTCTCCGGACCGCGCGGTGAAGGCATCGTCGAGTTCATCGATTACGGCGGCTCCAGAGCTGTCGCCCGATTACAAGCTTCAGGCGATAGGCGCGAACACCGCCCAACGAAACGGATTCAACGGCGCCCGGGTTGGTGTCGCCATTATCGACAGTGGCATCACCAACAAGCCGGATCTGCACTTTAGCAGCCCTGGCTTCACAACTGCCGCCGCGACCACATCGACAGTCAACGCCGGCGGGGCCTACCGTGTCGTCTACGCCGAGAACATCCTCAACCCCGGCGGCTCGACAGACGACGTTTATGGTCACGGAACGCACGTCGCCGGAATCGTAGGTGGAAATGGCAGCCAGTCCGATGGTGTCTACGCCGGAGTCGCTCCCGAGGTTAACCTCATCAACCTCCTGGTGCTCAACAACCAAGGCTCCAGCACGGACAGCACTGTCATCGCGGGGATTCAGCAAGCGATTCAGCTGGCATCGCAATACAACATTCAAGTAATCAACCTCTCGCTGGGACGCCCGGTTTTTGAGAGCTATACCGTCGATCCACTTTGCCAGGCCGTGGAAGCAGCTTGGAAGTCCGGTATCACCGTGGTGGTGGCCGCCGGAAATGGGGGTGAAAATAACACCGAAAACACCAGCGGCTACGTCACCATCACCGCTCCAGGGAACGACCCGTATGTGATCACGGTGGGGGCCATGAACACGCAAAACACCTTAACCACTTCCGATGATCGGATTACCAGCTACAGCTCCAAAGGACCAACTCTGCTGGACCATATCGTAAAACCCGATCTCGTGGCGCCCGGCAACCTGATTGTTTCCGTGCTCGGCGACGGGACATTGCCCCAAGAGTACCCGCAGAATATCACCGATACCAATTACTTCATATTGAGCGGAACCAGCATGGCGACACCCATGGTAAGCGGCTCGGTGGCCTTGCTGATGCAGCAGAACCCGAATCTTACGCCGGACCAAGTGAAGGCGCTGCTTATGCTGACCGCGAACAAGAACTTTCCGGTCTCCAGTGTCGAGACCGATCCTACAACGGGCACCTCATATACCAGCTACTACGACATTTTCACGGTTGGAGCTGGGTACGTGAATGTATGGAACGCGCTGAACAGTACAGCCCCCCTGGCTAGCGGAACGTCTCTTTCGCCGGTTGCCTCATTTAACTCGGTCACTGACACGGTCTCGATCGGTAATATCGCGGGACAGAGCGTTATTTGGGGCACGAGCGCAGTCTGGAGTGACAGCGTAATCTGGGGCACTGCCCTGGTCTCTGGTTCCAGCATAATTTGGGGCACCAGCGTGATCTGGCAGACCGGTGCGCCCAGCAGCTTAAGCGTGATCTGGGGCACCAGCGTCATCTGGGGCACAAGTGTGATTTGGGGCACAAGTGTTCCGACCGAAGAAGCCAACAATATCGCCATCTACGGCAACCGATAGAAAGGCGAAACTCATGAAAAACAGAAAAGCGAAGCTCATGAAAAACTTACGGTTGTCCGATATAAACACGATGGTCGTATCCACCATGATGAACAGCGCTGCCGTTCACATGAACAACGCTGCCGTTCGCCTGGCGATGCCCGTGAGCACAGCCGTAATTTGGGGAGCCGGCGTTTTCCCCGGCGCAAACTCCGCGATTTGGGGTACTTCGGCGACCGCGGGCGCCAACAGGAAGCAGGATTTCAGCGCCATCTGGGGCACCTCCGGCGTCTGGGCGCCCATGCAGCAGGCCAGACCCCAGCCGTCAATGGAAATCAGTACCTAGGAGAACACTTGGTAAAGCCCTCGCGGAGTCTCGCAGGCACGTTCATCGGTCTGGTTACAGTTGCCGGGCTATTGTCTGTGCTTGGACCTCTGGCAACAAATAACCAGGGGTTCTCCACGCGGTTTGTCTGTTACCTGCTGCTGGCCTGGCTTTCATCGGGCCTGAAGGTGAGACTTCCGGGCGTAACCGGAACGTTGTCGGTCAGCTTCCTGTTTATCCTGGCGGGCATGGCGGAGCTTGGCCCCCTTCAGACCTTGGCGATCGGCATTAGTTCCGCCCTGGTTCAAATCTACTGGAACACCAAGAAGCGCCCGCCCCTGTACCAGGTGCTGTTTAACCTGGCGGCGATTGCGCTCGCGATACGATTCGCGGAGGCGGCCATGCACTACGCCGAAGCTCTGGGAGTCAGCCTGCCGTTCCAGCTTTTGTTCGCGACGTTGGGATACTTCATTGCCAACACCTTGCCGATTGCCGGAGCAATTTCGATGACGGAAAAGCGGAGCCTCTTCAGGGTTTGGAAGGAATGTTATTTTTGGGCCCTTCCCTACAACCTGCTGGGCGCGACGCTGGTCTGCGTGGTGCACTGGGTGAATCAGAACCTCGGCTGGGAGTTTTCTTTACTGACGATGCCGGTGGTCTGGGTGGTTTTTCGTTCTTATCGTCTCTACATCGGCCGGTTGGAGACGGAGAAGGATCGCGTTGAGCAGGAGAAGGTGCACGTCGAAGAGATGAACGCTCTTCATATCCGCACCATTGAAACGCTCGCGCTGGCGATCGAAGCGAAAGACCAGACAACCCGCGACCATCTTTCCCGCGTCCAGCACTACGCGGTTGAGATCGGGAAGGAAATGGGCCTCGATGAAGCGAACCTGGATGCCTTGCGGGCGGCCTCCTTGTTGCATGACATCGGGAAACTGGCCGTACCGGAGCACATCATCACGAAGCCCGGCAAGCTGACGCCGCAGGAATTCGAAAAGATGAAGATTCATCCGGTGGTGGGCGCGGAGATTCTGGAGCAGGTGAATTTCCCATATTCGGTGGCGCCCATCGTAAAGGCTCACCACGAAAGATGGGACGGGGCCGGGTATCCACTCGGGTTGGCGGGCGAGGAGATACCCCTGGGCGCACGCATCCTCTCTGCCGTAGACTGCTTGGACGCCCTGGCGTCGGACCGCCAGTACCGGCGCGCCTTGCCCCTGGACGAGGCCATGGCGGTGGTGCTGACCGAATCCGGCAAGAGCTACGATCCGCGGGTCGTCGAGATTCTCGGGAGGCGTTATCGCGAACTGGAGGAAGGGGCCGTTCGCCTGAACAAGCCGGTATCGAAGCTCTCCGTTGACGCCAGAATCGAGCGTGGCAAAGCTCCCGCCGCTGGATTCGCGTCGGAGGCCAGCGACGATCCGCAACGCGATTTCCGTTCGCAGATCGCGGCCGCGGCCCGGGAAGCGCAATACACGCTGGAACTGGTATCGGAGTTGGGAAATTCACTCGGCATGGCGGAAATGCTCTCGGTCTTGAGCTCGCGTTTGACCCAACTGATTCCCTGCGATTCCATTGCCGTCTATGAACGCAAGGACAATGTGCTGGGACCGGTCTATGTGGACGGCCGCGATCGCATGTTGTTTTCGTCCCTGCAGATCCCGTTGGGAGAGGGGCTGTCGGGTTGGGTTGCCAAGCACAATAAGCCGATTCTCAATGGAAACCCTTCCGTCGAGCCCGGCTACCTGAACGACCCTAAGAAATTCAGCCTGCTGCGATCGGCGTTGTCGGTTCCTCTGGCCGGCCAGGAAGCCACAGTGGGAGTACTCACGCTGTACCGCGCCGACGCGGACGCCTTCGCGCCGGATCACTTGCGTATTCTTTCGGGAATCAGTTCAAAGATCGGTCTCTCGTTTGAAAATTCCCTGAAATATCGGGCCTTGGAAGCGTCCGCTACAACCGATTATCTTACTGGCTTGAATAACACGCGAGCATTGTTTGAGCGCCTGAATCATGAGCTCTCCCGATGCGGACCGCAACAGTCGCCCCTGGCAGTGATGGTCTGCGACTTGGACCGTTTCAAAGAGGTGAACGACCGGTTCGGCCACAACGCCGGAAACCGGGTCTTGCAGGCCTTTGCAAAAGGATTGACGAGAATCAACCGGGACTATGACGTCACTGCGCGCTTCGGCGGGGATGAATTTGTCCTGGTGCTGCCGGGGATGAGAGCGGATGACGTGGGCGACAAGATCCTGGCTTTGTCGGCCCTCGCTGCTGAAGTTGGCCGGACGGTTTGCGGGGAGAACATTATCTCGGCCAGCGTTGGAGTGGCGTCGTGGCCCGACGATGGTCTCAGCGCCGACGAGCTTCTGGCCGAGGCGGACCGGAGAATGTACGCCAATAAAAACAGCTTGAAGATGAAGCGGCCAATCGGTCGCGCGGCCGAAGACCTCACTGCAACAGTTCAGTAGGTCCATTCCGATCTCCGCGCGCATCACAGCCCCAACCGGACTCGATCGCGATATACCATACGAAGTGGGACAACCAGTCCCGCATTACGGCCCGCGGGAGTAACGAGAAACAGCCATGCATCATCTCACCCATAAGCATTCGCGCCGCGATTTTTTTAGCCGGGCCTTCGGAGGAGCGCTGGCCGGGGCATCGATCATCGAGGAAGCCTTCCTGCGCGCGACCTGGGCGCGGGCCCAGGCGCCCGGCGCGAGCACCAGCCTGTTCAAGATCGAGAAAGTCGCCGATGGTGTTTATGCCGCGCTGGCCCGGCCGCAGGTCCTGACCAACTGCAATGCCGCCATTTTCGTGAACTCGCGGGACGTGCTGGTGGTGGATGCCCACTCGAAGCCGTCCGCGGCGGCCGCGCTTATCGCCCAGATCAAGAAGGACGTTACCACCAAGCCAGTCCGCTATCTGGTCAACAGTCATTTCCACTGGGACCACACGCAGGGCGACGCCGCTTACAAGACCGGCGGCGCGAAAGTGGACATTATCGCCAGCCAAACGACCAAGCAGTTGATGACCGAACTTTCTCGCAACCGCCTGAAGGAATCGCTCGACGGCGTCCCCAAGCAGATCGATGACGTGCAGGCCCGCCTGGCTCGAGCGACCTCGGACGCCGACAAGGAACGCTACACGGACCTGATCCGGCAACTGAAGGCTTATCAAACCGAGATGCAGAGTTACACGCGGGAGCTGCCGACCATTACCTTTGCAAAGTCGCACGTGATCAAGGACGCCGCTGGCGATCTTCATATCGAGTTCCATGGGCGCGCACATACGGCCGGCGACATCGCCGTGTTCTCGCCGCAGAAGCGCGTCGTGGCCGCGGGCGACGTAATTATCGGCTTCCTGCCGAACATCGCCGACGGGTATCCGCGGCCGTGGCCCGCGACCATCAATTCGATGGGGCAGCTGGCTTTCGATCACATCATTCCTGGACACGGGCCGGTCCACCACGACCGCGCGCGCATGACGCAAATGCGGAACTATATCGAGGAGCTAACCGGGCTCGTGGAGCAGGGAAAGAAAGCGGGCAAGCCGCTCGCTGAATTGCAAAAGACGCTCAGCATGGGGACCATCAAGACCTTGCAAGCTGACGGATACGGCGCCTACGTCTCCGACAATTTGAACAACTACACTGTGTACCTTGGGCAGAGAACGCCTGCAGAGGATCGTTTAACGGCCAATATCGATGCGATCTACAAGAACCTGGACCGGGCTTGATCCGCGTTCCGCAGCTGGCCTGGGTTTGCAAGAAATGGTAAACTATAATTAATGCAACATCACCATCACTCCGACATCACTGATTCCTATCACTGTAAGCGATCCCAGTCCGGCGATGTCGTCCACGTTTACAATTCCAACAACTATCTAATGGCCGAGTACACTGTTCAGACCGGCCGCACCAGCTGGCAACGAGTAGCGCCACTGACGCAAAGAGAATCCGTGGAGAAGTGGCTGCGGAACAACTTTGCTGCTACCAGCGCGCCCCAAGCAGCGCCGGTTGAGGCGAAACCCAAGAGGCGCTCCAAGAGCCGCGCGAAGTAGCCTAGGCCAACCTCGTGCGCAAAACCGGCTCCTTTACAGTCGCGGCTCGGTAACGCGCTCAAACTACCTAGCCGCGCACGTGAGTAAGCGGCGCTTTAAGACCTCTGCCACAGCGTAAGCGGCGGCCACTGCGAGCTGAAATCACTCGCACGCGCCAGTCACGCAAATGGATTCGAGCGTTCGGCCCATGGGCGGCGCTTGAAGACCGGCGGCCGTCATCAATTTACGGATGAGCAGTCCGGTTTCGGGATGCGGGATCGCCGATTGTACGCCGACGCGCACCAGTCCATCGGCGTAGTCCACCGGTAGCCAGGTGTGAACGGCTAATTCCTTGCTGCCTCGGTTGTCCGTGTTGCCGTAATCGCGGACATCCAGCCTGGCGCCGTGGTCCACCAGAACCTGAACGACATCCGGCCGTCCTTTGTGCGCTGCGCCGTGCAGTGCGGTGCGTCCAGTATCAGCCTGCGCATTCGGATCGAGCCCCAGATCCAGCAACATCTTCACGGCTTCGAGCGTGCTGGCGGGTGACCACTCGTAGGTAATCCCTTCCACCCAACCGATACCGGCGGCCACCTGGAGCGCGGTCACATGCAGCGTTGTATCGATCTTCGGATCCGCGCCGTGGGCCAGCAACAGCTTCATCAGCACGATGTCGCCGGATTGGGAGGCTCGCAGGAAAGCTGTCGCGCCGTTCTCATCCAGCCACTGATTCGTGAAGACCGTGCGAGTCTCGGTGCTGTCCTTCATCCGGGCATTCACGTTGGCTCCTTTGTCCAGGAGGAGCTTGATGAAATCCAGATGATCCATGTCGCCCTTGCGGACCGGATAATCACCGCCTTCGATGTTACGGTTGTCGGTGGCGAGATAGAGCGGCGTCCACCCGCCTTTGTTGGCGAGATTCACATCGGCGCCGTGCTCCAGCAGAAACGCTCCCAGCTTGTAGTAGCGATTTTGCGTAGCCACCAGCAAAGGACTCCAGCCATAGGCCGTGACCTGGTTCACGTCCGCTCCGGCCGCCAGCAGGACTTTGACGGAATCGAGATCGTCGGACCGGACTACATAAACCAGCGGCGTAAGACCTCCGCCGTCTTTCGGGGCCGGCTTCCCGCGGAATCCAAACGCCGCCGCCGCGGCATCATCGTTTTGATCGAAGCCCAGATCCCCGGCGCCGCCAGTTCCAGCCTTCCCCTGGCCTCGAGCAGCGCCACGCTTATCCGGTACAACTGGGACAAGTGAGGTAGTACCAGCTGCGCCCAGTTGCGGCGTTGGTATCCCGGCAGCGAGCGCTTTAGCCAACGCCTCTACGGCCTTTCGCGGGTCGTTCGATTTTCCGAGCGCCGGCCCTCTTCCACGCTCGGCCGGATCCGATTGGGCCTTGATGTCCGCACCGCGTTGGAGCAGGAGCTGGATGGCGGGCGCATGGCCTTCATCCGCGGCCCACATCAAGGCGGTGGTACCGCGCAGGGTTTCCTTCGCATTCACGTCCGCGCCGTGGTCCAGCAGCACCTTGATCGCATCCACATTGCCGGTGCGCGACGCCACCATCAGAGGCGTTCTTCCCAGGGGAAGCTGCTCGTTGGCATCGGCTCCGGCCTTGAGCAGCGCAGCGATGATCGGGGCATCTCCGTTGATGCTGGCCAGCCATAAGGGCGTGGAGCCATCGCGGTTCGCGGCCTTGGGATTCGCGCCGGCGCGAAGCAGGAGCTCGACCATTGCTTTGTCGGATCGGAAAACCGCCCAGTGCAGCGCAGCGGCGCCATCGGCCTGCGGGACATTCACATCGGCGTGTTGCGCCACCAGTTTCTCGACTGCTACCTGGTCCCCGCGCATGACCGCGTCCGCAACCTCTGAGGTTCCGGCGGCGATCGAGATGACGGCCAGGAACAGCGCGATTCCGATCAGGCGGGTCGTCATGTTTTATACATCCGGCTTAAAGATTCGTCAGCCGGCCCGTGCTGTCGCCGATG
>Ga0302326_10030470_pt1 | contig 10797 bp, 7 predicted proteins | sample Palsa_T0_3_FD_202264 | JGI IMG/M metagenome (GOLD analysis project Ga0302326, IMG submission 202264) | Peat permafrost microbial communities from Stordalen Mire near Abisko, Sweden - Palsa_T0_3 | ecosystem: Environmental > Terrestrial > Soil > Palsa > Peat permafrost | place: Sweden: Abisko...
AAAGAACCGCGCGAGTGCTGGTGTGTCTCGCCGGCGACGGTAAGGTGGAGCACGATGGTGCCAATTACGCCATCGGCAAGGGGGATGTGCTGCTCTTGCCGGCCGTGGTCGGAGCATGTTTGTGCCGACCAAATGGTGCCATCAGCTTGTTGGAAATATCACTACCGGAAGCCACCTGACCATGAAAAAACTCATAGTTTTCGATCTGGATGGCACGCTGGCCGAAAGCAAAGCATCGCTAGATGCCGAGATGGCCAAACTGCTCACCGCTCTGCTGGGAATTGTGAAAGTGGCGGTGATTTCCGGCGGCGATTGGCCGCAGTTTGAAAAACAAGTGCTCTCCAATCTTCCCCATGACGAACGCCTGAAGAACCTGTCTCTCCTTCCCACCTGTGGAACCAAGTTCTACCAATACGCAGGGGATTGGAAAAAGATTTACTCGGAAGATTTCACTGCGGACGAAAAAAAGAAAATCATCAGTTCGCTAAAGCAGGCACTCGAAGCAGCGGGTTTCAAAGTCGAAAAGGTTTGGGGAGAAACCATTGAAGACCGGGGAAGCCAGATTACGTTTTCTGCCTTGGGACAGCAGGCACCCATCGAAGAAAAGAAAAAATGGGACGCTGACTTCGCCAAGCGAAAGAAGATCAAGGCACTGCTTGATAAACTGATCCCGGAGTTTTCCGTGCGCCTGGGTGGCACGACCTCCGTTGACGTCACCAAGCCGGGGATTGATAAAGCCTACGGGATTCGAAAACTCCGGGACATCCTTGGCATTGCCATTGATGAGATGATTTTTGTTGGTGATGCCTTGTTCCCCGGTGGGAACGACTACCCGGCCAAAGAAGCGGGTGTTTTATCCATCCGTGTCCGGGATCCCAACGAGTCGAAGCGGGTTATTGAAGCCATCACCGCCTGTTTGGGTGATGCTCAAACCACAAAACCTCGGCAGGAGAAGACCGGATGAGCGGCTTTCAATTACAGCGCCTGGGGATGTTAATGGAGCCGGAGCCCGGCAATCCGCAGGAGATTGAAGGCGTCCTGAATCCGGCCGCCGCCCGTGGCCCGGATGGCGGGCTTTACCTGTTTCCGCGGCTCGTCGCCAGGGGCAACTATTCACGCATCGGCATCGCCCGCGTAAAATTCAACGAAGCCGGCGACCCGGCCGGTGTGGAACGTCTCGGCATTGCGCTTGAGCCGGAAGCTGATTACGAGCGGCGATCTGACGCCATCGGCGGCTGCGAGGATGCCCGCGTTACCTTTGTCGAACCGCTCCAGCATTACGTCATGACTTACACGGCGCTTTCGCCGGGCGGACCCCGGATTGCCCTGGCCATGTCGGAGGATTTGTTCCACTGGGATCGGATCGGGTTGGCGACCTTTGAATCTTTTCACGGCGTTGATTTCGTCCACGTGGACAACAAGGACGCCAGCATCTTCCCCGTCGCCATTCCCAATCACGCCGGGAAGATGCAACTGGCCCTTATTCACCGTCCGCTGTTTCCCGGCACCCGGCCCGAGGAAACCGCCTGCCAGACCGGGTCCCGGATTGCGGATCGCGAGCATGAAAGCATCTGGATTTCCTATTGTCCAATGCCGCCCCAGGGCATGGCGCCGCATCATCCGGGCCTGTTCAACTCGCATCATCGGCTGGCAACTCCGGTTTCGCCCTGGGAAAAGTTGAAAATCGGCGGCGGGACTCCGCCCATTCTGACCAAACACGGCTGGCTGATCCTTTACCACGGCGTGAGCAAATGGGTTGGGCCGGGCAGTGATGGTCGCCAGCTATGCTACTCGGCCGGGGTGATGGTGCTCTCGAAGGAGCATCCGCGCACGATTCTCTATCGTTCAAAGGAGCCGGTGTTGACGCCGGAGTTGCCGCAAGAACGCCACGGGACCGTCGCCAACGTCGTGTTCCCCACCGGCATTGACCGGCGCGACGATCTCGGCACGCCGGATCGTTTCGACGTTTATTACGGGATGGCCGATAACCGGATTGGTGTCGCGCGCCTTGACGTGCCGGAACACCTGCCGCCAGGAGCCGTCGCCGACTTGCCGGAAGCAGCGGGTAATTCGCCCGTTCTCGAAAATTCAAGACCGTGAAAGGACAAATATTATGAAGCCAGACACAGATCCGCCCAAGACGCCTGATTCCAAGCCGAGTGCATCCGCAGAATCGAAGCCCAACGCTACCGATGCCAAGACTGACGCGAAGCCCACAGCCCCCGCATCCAAACCGGGCGCGAAGCCTGATGCCAAACCCGAAGCTAAACCGGCTCCACAGGACGATTTGAAAACGCTGCCGCTGGCGGAAGTGGAGAAAAAATTGGAATCGTCACCGGACGGCCTAACCCAAGCTGAGGCGCAGAAACGGCTCACGCAATATGGGCCAAATGAACTGGTCGAGAAGAAGACGAATCTCCTGCTGAAATTCCTTGGCTACTTTTGGGGGCCGATTCCGTGGATGATTGAGATCGCGGTAATTTTGTCGGGCGTGGTCCGGCACTGGCCGGATTTTTTCATCATCCTCCTTTTGCTGGTGACCAACGCGGTGGTTGCCTTTTGGGAAGAACGCCAGGCGGGCAATGAGATTGCCGCCTTGAAAGCCAAACTGGCGATCAAGGCGCGCGTCATCCGCGACGGCAAATGGATCAACCCGGCGGCTCGCGAGTTGGTGCCGGGCGATGTCATACGCTTGCGGTTGGGCGATGTCGTGCCGGCGGATGCGCGCTTGCTGGCGGGCGACGAGGTTTCGGTGGATCAATCCGCGCTGACGGGAGAATCGTTGCCCGCAACACGCAAATCCGGGGATGCCGTGTTTTCCGGTTCGATCATCCGGCGCGGCGAAATCGGCGCGCTGGTGTATGCGACGGGTGAAAAAACTTATTTTGGCAAAACGGCGCAACTGGTGCAGGAGGCTCTCACCGTCAGTCATTTTCAGAAAGCGGTTTTGAAGATTGGCAATTATCTGATCATCCTCGCGGTGGCCCTGGTGGCGGTGATCATTGGTTTCGCAATCTATCGCGGTGACAAAATTCTTGAGACCTTGCAGTTCGCGCTCGTGCTGACGGTGGCAGCGATTCCCGTGGCGATGCCGACGGTGCTGTCGGTGACGATGGCGGTCGGCGCGCGATTGCTCGCGAAAAAACAGGCGATTGTGAGCCGGTTGGTGGCAATTGAAGAACTGGCAGGCGTGGATGTGCTCTGCGCTGACAAGACCGGCACCTTGACGCAGAACAAGCTGACCTTGGGCGATGCGTTCAGCGTAAATAATATTCCCGCCGAGCAAATCATCCTGTCCGCCGCGCTGGCGTCGCGCGCGGAAAACAATGACACGATTGATCTGGCTGTTTTGGGCGGTCTGAAAAATAAAGACGCGCTGAAAGATTATCAGGTGGTTCATTTCATGCCATTCGACCCGGTGCATAAACGCACCGAGGCGACCGTCAAGGGCAAGGACGGAAAAACCTTTAAGGTCTCGAAAGGCGCGCCGCAAGTGATTTTGGCATTGTCGGCCAATGCCGGGCAGGTGAAGGCGGCGGCGGACAAAGCCGTCAATGATTTCGCCGCGCGCGGTTTTCGTTCGTTGGGCGTAGCGCGGGCTGAAGGCGACGGGCCGTGGCAGTTTCTCGGCGTGTTGCCTATGTTCGATCCGCCGCGCGAAGATGCAAAGGCCACGATTGCGACCGCGCTTACCATGGGCGTGAAGATCAAGATGGTGACGGGTGATGCACTGGCGATTGCCAAGGAGACGGCAAAGGCTTTGGGGATGGGCACGAACATTCTTGATGCCAAAACTCTCGGCGACTCAAAAAAACAAGAGTCAGCAGAGGTGATTGAGTCCATCGAGAAAGCGGACGGTTTTGCCGAGGTGTTTCCCGAACATAAATTTCACATCGTGGATGTTCTGCAAAAACGCAATCACATTGTCGGCATGACGGGCGATGGAGTGAATGACGCGCCCGCGCTGAAGAAAGCCGACTGCGGCATCGCCGTTTCGAGTGCGACGGACGCGGCGCGTGCGGCGGCGGCCATTGTGCTGCTCACACCTGGCCTGTCGGTGATTATTGACGCCATCAAGGAGAGCCGGAGAATTTTCCAGCGGATGAACAGTTACGCGATCTACCGCATCGCCGAAACACTGCGCGTGCTGTTGTTCATGACGCTGGCGATTCTGGTTTTCAATTTTTATCCCCTGACGGCGGTGATGATTGTGATGCTCGCGCTGCTCAACGACGGTGCGATTTTGTCCATCGCCTATGACAATGTTCATTACAAGAACAAGCCCGAGTCGTGGAACATGCGCATGGTCCTGGGCGTCTCCACGGTCTTGGGTGTCATCGGGGTCGTCTCTGCCTTTGGTTTGTTCTATCTCGGCGAGCGCGTTTTTCACCTCGACCGCCCGCACATTCAGACGCTGATGTATTTGAAACTGTCCGTGGCAGGACATCTGACGATTTTTCTCACGCGCACACGCGGAGCGTTCTGGTCCATCCGACCGGCAAAGATTTTGTTGATCGCGGTGTTCGGCACCCAAGCCGTGGCGACCTTGATCGCGGTTTATGGATTGTTTATGACGCCGCTGGGCTGGGGTTGGGCCGGGTTCGTGTGGGGTTATGCGTTGTTATGGTTCCTCGTGAACGACCGCATCAAACTGCTCGCGTATCGGATTTTTGATCCGGTCAAAGCCAATGCTCAAACGGAATTGAAAGCAGTGCCGCAAGCAGACGCCAAAGTCGAAACGAAAGCTGATTCCAAGGCCGTGGCTAAACCTGAAGAAAAAGTTGCACCGGCACCGGAAGCTTCTACTGAAACGAAGCCTAAAACCGAACCTGACGTGAACTCCACACCTGAAACCAAAGCCAAGACGGCGACCGATTTGACACCACAGATCGCGGCACGGGCCTATGAAATTTACGAGCACCAGGGTCATCGGGACGGTCAGTCGGCGCAGAACTGGAACAAGGCCGAACAGGAGATTCGCGAAACTCAAGCCAAGGCTGAACCAAAGGCTGAAACCAAACCAGCGGCTAAAGCGGGTTCGCAGCCGGAAGTTAAAGCTGAACTTAAACCTGACACCAATTCAAAACCGGACACCAAGGTTGAGCCGACGCCAGCCGCGAAAGTCGAGCCTAAACCTGAAACCAAATCTGCCGAACCTCAACCCGAAGCCAAAGCCGCGTCGCCGTCCGAAGTCAAAGCAGAGCCGAAAGCAGACATTAAAACTGACGCCAAACCAGCCGACAAAGTTGAGCCAAAATCTGATGCCAAAGCGGAAACCAAACCTGAAATGAATGGGAAGCCAGCGGTCGAGGTGTCACCGCAGCTTGTCAAAAAAGTCCATGAGTTTTACGAGCAACTAGGTCGCGAGGATGTTCGCGCCGTTGAGGAATCGGATCAGGCGAAGCAAAAGACTCCAGAAGTGGAAACCAAAAAATAAGCCGGCGCGAACCATGTAGCTGGTATGCCAAATAGAATAAAGATGAAAATCAATTCAAAGGACTACCGGGTGCGACCCGGAGCCAAGGTCAACCTCAAAAAGTGGCCGACGAAGGTGAAGCCCTTTTGCAAATCAAAGAAGCAGTATAAAAAACTTCTTGAGGCACACGTTGAGGAGTTGAGTTCATTGCAGCAGCTTCACTACGCCTCCAACCGCCATGCGCTGCTGCTGATTTTTCAGGGGATGGACGCTGCCGGCAAGGACGGCGCCATCCGGCACGTCATGTCCGGCGTCAATCCGCAAGGCTGCGAGGTTTTCAGTTTCAAACAGCCGACCGCTGACGAGTTGGAACATGATTTCCTCTGGCGCACAAACCGCCATCTGCCGGAACGCGGGCGGATCGGCATCTTCAATCGTTCCTATTATGAGGAGGTGCTGGTCGTCCGGGTGCATCCAGAGATGCTCCGTAGTCAGGGACTTTCGGAAGAATTGCGCGACGAAAAGACCATCTGGAAGGAACGGTATCTTTCCATCGTGGATTTGGAAAATCATCTTCACCGCAACGGCACCAAGGTCATCAAATTTTTCCTGCATCTGTCGAAAGACGAACAACGAAAACGATTCCTCGAACGCATTGATGAGCCGGACAAGAACTGGAAATTCAGTCTCGCTGACATTCACGAGCGAAAATACTGGAAACATTATATGAAGGCCTATGAAGATTGCTTGGCCGCAACCAGCACCCAGCACGCGCCTTGGTTCATCGTTCCCGCCGATGATAAAGAAAATACCCGGCTGATTGTTTCCCACATTGTTCTTGATACGCTTGATGAATTTAAGATGGCGTATCCCAAGACCACTATGAAACGTCGGCGTGAATTGAAATCCATCCGCAAAGAACTTTGAAGGCAAAACCATGGGTGTCCCTCAAATAATTTTTGAGGATTGATACATGGTGGAAAAATGTCCCCCGATTTCTCGGAAACCGAGATCGGTTAGCTGTAAAAATAACCAAGACTCCTCAAGCTCTGGTGGTTGGGGTTGCCGATGACGATGTGGTCGAGAACTTCGATTTTGAGAAGTTGGCCGGCTCGGATGAGGTCGCGGGTGATTTTGATGTCCGCTTCCGACGGAGTTGATTCTCCACTCGGATGATTGTGCGCAATGATGATTGCAGCGGCACTCGCCATTATTGCTAAACGGAAAACTTCCCTGGGATGACAGAGAATTGTATCCATCGTCCCAATGGACACCAGATAGTGACCTTTGACGCGCCGACGTGTGTTAAGGATGAAAACCACCAGACATTCACATTCAGAATTGAAGTAGGGATGAGACGCGATGTGCGTTTTCCAATAGGCGGCTGCCTGATCCGGTGTTTCACAGTGCTGCATAGCTTCGGGTGTGGGACATTCCCGCAATGAAATGATTTTCCATTCCTGCGGTTGAGCCGGGAATTTCACCGGCTTGATGATTTGATTGATGGGCTGCGGAGCGGTTGCGGTGCTTCCAGTGGTGATGAGGTTTTCCGTTGTGTTCATGTTTTGCGTTTCGTTCTGAAGGAGCGGGACTGCTCTCTTCACCGCACCGGGGAGAGCAGAACCGCTCCTCACGAAACGCACCCGCCCGCGCCCGCGCCGCCGGGCAGCGGAGCATCAGCAACGGAGTGACAGCGGGCGAAAAGATGTTTCGACCGCTGGCGCGAGGTTGCGCGGAGCAACCAGAGGCGTGGGTGTGGGCGGGATGAACACAACGGATAAGCGAGAGCCTCAAATCCACGGTAGGGTTACACCCCATAGTTAAGTGCCAGATCTTCCGTCAAAATATTTCAAATGTAAAAAAATAACGAACAGCAAAAAATGAAATAAAAAGATGAGATGTTCCGCACAGTGCCGTCGAAACTAGCAATACAACATGAAGCAAAATCGAGCCGGGCTGTCACAAAAGTATGTGGCGGCGTTGGGGAAAAACCTGAAGCAAGGTTCGCAGGCGAGCCTGAAGCCTGCGTTGGAACTAGGACGCCAAGCGGCAGTCCTTGGGCTGGAGACATTGGACCTGGCCCGGATTCACGAGCAGGCACTAGCCACCTTGAAATTATCCAACGTCAAAAATGCGTTCACCAAGCTGGCCGGGATTTTTTTCACCGAGGTCAACACGGCGATTGAGGAAAAGCATCGCGCTGCACGCGAGATCATGGTCACGGAGGAGGTCTCCGCGATAAACGGGAAGTCCCACGACAAGTGTCTGGAGGAATCGCTGGAGCTGCAAAAATGCCTGCGGCAATTGACGCATCGGGTGTTGGAGGCGCAAGAGGATGAGCGCAAAAAACTCAGCCATGAACTCCAGGACGAAATCGCCCAGACTTTGCTGGGCATCAATGTCCGGCTGCTCTCGTTGAAACAGGGTGACCGGAGCAACATCCAGAGCCTCAAGAATGAAATCGCCAGCACGCAACGATTGGTCGTCAAATCGGCCCGAACCGTGCAGCGTTACGCGCACAAACTCGAGGTGCATCAACCGGCGTGAAGCACCCGGTAGGTCACCGAATTTCCCGCTTTTGCAGGTCATGTTGTCAAGATGATGAAAACGAAGTTCACACCTGAACCCCGGCAGAAGCAGACTGCCCGCGCCACAGGCCAGACGTCACCTGTCCGGCCTCCGGCTTTGGCGGCGGCGGGATTCCCCGTCATCGCCATCGCGGCTTCGGAGGGCGGTTTGAAGGCCTTGTCCGTGGTTCTCGGAGCTTTACCGGCGGACTTTCCGGCGGCCATTGCCATCGTGATGCACCTTTCTCCAGATCATAAAAGCATCCTCGCCGAGATTTTACATCGGCGCACTCAATTGGAGGTCAAGCAGGCTCATACCGGCGACATCCTGTGTCGTTCGGGAGTTTTTATCGCCCCGCCCAATCATCACTTGTTCGTGGTGAAAGGCGGTCGCCTCAAGCTCTCCTCCTCCGCTGCGGAAAAAGTTCATTATGCCCGTCCGTCCGCCGAGCCGCTGTTTGCTTCGGTGGCCGATGTCTATAAAAAGGAAGCCATCGCGGTAGTCCTCACGGGCGGCGACGGCGACGGATCATTCGGGGTGCAGATCATCAAAGAACATGGCGGCAAAGTCATCGCGCAAGACCGGCCTACGTCGGAAAATTTTTCCATGCCGGAAACGTCCATCCAAACCGGCGATGTTGATTTTATCCTGCCCCTGGACAAGATTGCTCCCAAGTTGATGGAGCTCGTTGGTGCCGCCAATGGAAGAAAGAACGGCCCCACGACCATTCGCAGCGGGAAGCCGGTTTCCGACCTGTCAAAACTTGTGATTCCGCGCTCTACAACCGGAACCAAAAATGTGATGATTCGACGCAGAAAGAAAATTTGCGCATGAAAAAGAAGTCTTCATCGTCACACCGCCGTAAAAATGCGGGCCAAGCTGCCTCTCTGAAATCCAACGCCACTTCCGCCGATTCATTCCCCATCATCGGCATCGGCACCTCCGCTGGCGGCCTCGAAGCGTTGGAACATTTTCTCGCTCATGTGCCGAAGAACAGCGGCATGGCGTTTGTCATCATCCAGCATCTCGACCCCACGCGCAAAGGCATCATGCCCGAACTGCTCCAGCGCAACACCGGCATGAAAGTGATCCAGGTGAAGGATCGCACCTTCGTCCAGCCGAACTGCGTCTATGTGATCCCGCCGAACAAGGACATGTCCATCTTGCATGGCGTGTTGCATCTGCTCGAACCGACCACGCCGCGCGGGTTGCGTTTGCCGATTGATTTTTTTCTCCGCTCCCTCGCACAAGACCGGCAGGAACACAGCATCGGCGTGATCCTTTCCGGCATGGGTTCGGACGGCACGCTGGGCTTGCGCGCCATCAAGGAAAAAGGTGGTGTGGTGCTGGTGCAGGACCCGGCGACGGCCAAATTTGCCGGAATGCCGCGCAGCGCGATTGATTCGGGATTGGCGGATATTGTCGCGCCCGTGGACGATCTGCCGGGAAGAATCATCGCCTATCTCCGACGCACACCGGTTCGCCACACGACCGAAGAAGCGCTGGAAGACAAGACGCAGAGCGCGTTGGAAAAAGCGATCATCCTGTTGCGCACCCACAGCGGCCATGACTTTTCACTCTACAAGAAAAACACTTTCTACCGCCGCATCGAACGCCGCATGGGCATCCATCAAATCGTCAAGATCGGCGACTACGTCCGTTACTTGCAGGAGAATTCGCAGGAGTTGGATCTGTTGTTCAAAGAATTGCTGATCGGCGTGACGAGTTTCTTCCGCGATGCCGCTTGCTGGGAAGAGTTGCGCAAAAAAATTCTCCCCGCGCTTATCGCCAGCCGCCCGCATGGTCATGTGCTGCGGGCGTGGGTGCCGGGTTGCTCCACGGGCGAGGAAGCGTATTCGCTGGCGATGGTGTTCAAGGAGGCGATGGAGAAGCACAAGCCTCGGAAGAAAATCACGTTGCAGGTTTTTGCGACCGACCTGGACAAGGATGCGATTGCCAAGGCGCGCGCGGGCGTCTATCCCGAAAATATTTGCGCCGACGTGGCGCCGAAACAGATGAGCCGGTTCTTCACCAAGGAAGACAACGGCTGCCGCGTGACTTCCGAAATCCGGCAGATGGTGACGTTTGCGCCGCAAAGCCTCATCATGGACCCGCCGTTCACGAAGCTGGATATTTTGACGTGCCGCAATCTGCTGATTTATCTCGCGCCGGAGATGCAGAAGAAACTCATTCCACTTTTCCATTACAGTCTGACTCCCGGAGGTGTTTTATTCCTCGGCAGCGCGGAAACCATCGGAACCTTCACCGACCTGTTCACGCCGCTGAACAATAAATTGCGAATCTACCGGCGGACGGATTCCATCGCGCGTTCGGAGCTGATTGAATTTCCGTCATCCTTTGCCGCACCTTTGCCCAATGGGTCGGAAGCACGCCCGGTGAAAAAACCAACCGTCAGCCTCCAGACTTTGGTGGATCAGATGGTGCTGGAACATTACTCGCCACCGACCGTGCTCGTGAACGACAAGGGCAACATTCTGTATGTGAGCGGGCGCACCGGGAAATACCTCGAACCCGCCGCTGGCAAAGCCAATTGGAATATCTTTGTCATGGCGCGTGAAGGTTTGCGCTACGAACTCGGCAACGCTTTTCACAAAGCTCTCGAACAGGACGCGCCCGTGGTGTTGCGCGGACTGAAAGTCGGGACGGATGGCGGGAAACAGTTTGTGGATATAACCATCCAGCGTCTCGCGGAGCTGGAGTCACTGAATGGCCTAGTGCTGATCGTGTTCACCGACGTGTCCGCGCCGCTGCAAATTGAAACCTCAAGCCGGCCAAGCAAAGTTAGGAAAAAT
>Ga0302326_10030471_pt1 | contig 10797 bp, 9 predicted proteins | sample Palsa_T0_3_FD_202264 | JGI IMG/M metagenome (GOLD analysis project Ga0302326, IMG submission 202264) | Peat permafrost microbial communities from Stordalen Mire near Abisko, Sweden - Palsa_T0_3 | ecosystem: Environmental > Terrestrial > Soil > Palsa > Peat permafrost | place: Sweden: Abisko...
CTCGTTGGTGACTTGGCTGAACTCCCACCACGGCGCGACGTAGCCGGTCGGACGGCGGCCGCTCAGCCGCTCTATGACTTCGATGCACTTGTCCATGACCGCCTCTTCCTGGCCGGGCGTCATGGCGATCGGATTTTCGTGCGAGTAGCCGTGCATGCCGATCTCGTGACCGGCATCGACCACGAGCTTGCATTGCTTCGGGAACGTCTCGATCGAATGTCCGGGAATGAACCAGCTGGTCGGTATACCGAGACGATCAAACAAATTGACCAGACGCGGCACGCCGACTTCGCCGGCGAATAGGCCGCGGGAAATGTCGCATGGCGATCGCTCTCCGCCGTAGGAGCCGAGCCAGCCCGCGACCGCGTCAACGTCGACGCCAATGGCGCAGAATATTTCCTTCTTGCCGCCGCCGGCCTGCGTTGCCGAGCGCGCGCTGCGCGCGGTATCCGCGCCCCCGCCGGTGACGAGCGAGCGCGGTTGGTAACGCGGCCCGGTCGCCGAGCCGTAGCCGGCGCGGGAGCCGATGGCGGATGGACGTGAACGAGTGTCGTCGGTCATTAACTGCCCCACTGACGCTTGGAATTTAGACCTGAAATTCTTCCGTCTCGCTACGCTCGCCGGCAACGAACGCTAGCGCGGCGGAACAGTCCCACGTCGGGTGCATGTCGGCAAGACCCCGCAACATCGCGGAACGCGTGCTTGCCGAAGCAAGCCTTCGGGCGATGCCTCGTTGACAAAGAGGAGGGGCCAACGCCATGTTTGGGCACCCGCTCCTCGCCTCGGAGACGAAAATGAATGACTGGCAAAAATCCACGCGTGCCGATTACGAACAGAAAGGCTTTGCCGCCCGCTCCGGCTATGGCAGCAGCCCAGCCCTTCTGATTGTCGATTTTATTAACGCCTTCACCGACCCGAAGACGCCGCTGGGCGGCGACTTCGCCTGGGAGATCAATGCGACGCGGCAACTGCTGGAGGCGTTCCGCCGCGGCGGATTGCCGATTGTTTATACCACCACCGCTTACCGCAAGGATTTGCGCGACGGCGGTGTGTTCGTCAAAAAAGTGCCGTCGCTCGCCATCCTGCAACAGGGTTCGCCGCTGGTCGAGGTCGACCCACGAATTGAACCTCTGCCGGGCGAAAAGGTCATCGAAAAAAAATACGCCAGCGCATTCTTCGGTACCGATCTGGATGCCGAGTTGCGTAAGCTCGGCGCCGACACCGTCGTCACGGCCGGTTGCACCACAAGCGGTTGCATCCGGGCCTCAGTGATCGACTCCCTGCAACATGGCTATCACACCATTGTCGTGCGCGAAGCCGTCGGCGATCGCGCCGCCGGACCGCATGAGGCGAACCTGTTCGATATGGACGCGAAATATGCCGACGTCGTCTATCTCGCCGATGTGCTCGTTTATTTGCGCCAATTCGCAGACAAATCAGGCTTCGCCGCTAAAGCCGAGGAGGATTTCGAGCGATTTTGGCCGCGGGCCCAGCGCGGGTAGATCGGACGATGGCCAATCAGCAAGAAACCAACCTGTCGTCGGTTTTCGACGGCATGTTGACGCAAAGCAAAAAGCAGTTGGACGACCTTTATCGCGGGTCGCATGGCGGCCTCGGCGGGCTTGGCAAGTCGGCCGCAGCGATGTTCGGCGGCGAGAAAGTTGCGCCGGCTACGCAACGCCCGCCGTCTTTGTTGGATTCCGAAGACGACTCTCTGGGCGCCCGCCGCTTGCGCGAGCGCTTCGGCAGCGATTGGTATTATGAGATCAAGGAACGGCATCGCGACGGGGACGAGGCGATTGTTTTGGGTAAGCTCACTTTCGGCAAAGAGCGCGCGATAAGAACTCAATTCGGTCGAGCCAAAATCCCCGGCGCGGCGATCGCGGGAGCGAGTAGCGGCGTGCGGTTTCGTATCGGGGAGGGGCGCGGCCCACGGGAGGAGCAAGACGCATTTCGCCGCGCGGCGGAAGCGGCGCTTGCGAGTTGCGTCGCTCTTATTTAGCGGCGCTGTTTGCCCGGGCCGCCGACGTCTCCATCGCGCTCTCAATGAGACGCCCCGCTGCGCACAACCCGGCCCGATACTTCGCTCTTCTCGGCATACTCGCCGCACCAGTCACCGCCGAAGGTGATCGGCCAGGCGCCAACGCCGTTCTCGCGCCGCGCAGGCGGAAAGCGGCGGCAATAGCCGACCGCCTGTTCGGATTGCGGTTCCGCGCCTTCGGTCGGCTGAAAATGCCACCATCGGCAACTGGCGCAGGCCAATTTGGCGGTTACGGCCATCACTGCATGTCCTGTTGACCGGGCATTCAACCATTATTTGTTGCTTGCGCTCAACTGCTCTAACGAGGTGTGGGGACAGTACTGCGCCGCGGCGAACGTTTCAGCTTGGTGCATATGGCGGCAATCCGTCGGGGGTTGCACGCGACGGACATTGCTGACAAACTTTTATGGTATACCGCAATCACGCGTCGATATTCCGGGTCTTGCGCGGCGAGAAGGGGTGATCTGGCAAGCCATGGCTCGGGTAGGCGTTGATGTCGGCGGCACCAACACGGATCTTGTCCTCGAAGCCGATCACGGCGTTTTCGTGCACAAGGTCGCGAGCACGCCGCACGACCAGTCGGAAGGCGTCCTCAAAGGGCTGCGCGAACTTTGCGACATAGCCGGAGTTTCTCCGGCTGACGTGTCTTTGATCGTACACGGCACGACCGTCGCGACCAATATCACCATCGAGCATAATGGCGCGGAAGTCGGAATGCTGACGACGCGCAATTTTCGGGACATATTGCATATCGGCAGGCATAAGCGGCCACACAACTTTTCGCTGCACTTCGAAGTTCCATGGCAGAAGCGGCCCTTGGTCAAGCGACGCAACCGGGTCGCGGTGAGCGAGCGCATCCTGCCGCCCGATGGCCAGATCGAAATCCCTCTCAATGAGATGGAAGTGCTGGAAGCGACGCGGCTGTTCAAGCGCCGTGGCATAAAGTCCGTCGTGATCGGGTTTTTGTTTTCGTTTCTTAACGACGTGCACGAGCGGCGCGCCGCCGAAATCGTTCGTACCGAAATGCCTGACGCCTATATCTGCACGTCATCTGAAGTGGCGAACGTGATCCGCGAATACGAACGCTTTTCGACGGCGGCAATGAATGGCTTTGTCGGTCCAAAGACGTCGCTCTATCTGGAGAGCCTGCAACAAAAACTCATCGACAACGGTTTTCGCGCCAATTTGCGCGTCATTCAATCGAACGGCGGTGTCGCCACTGTCGAGACTTGCTCGCAAAAGGCCGTTGGCATTCTGATGTCGGGCCCGGCGGGAGGCGTAATCGGCGGGCGCGCCGAAGGGTTGTTGTGCGGCCGTTCCAATCTCATCACCGTCGATATCGGCGGCACATCGGCGGATATCAGCACAATTCCCGACGGCCGGATCAAGATCATGAATGCGCGCGACTCTTATGTGAGCGGCCACCCGATCCTGGTGCCGATGATCGACCTCGTGTCCATCGGCGCCGGCGGTGGATCGATTGCCTATATCGATTCCGCCGGCGGTTTCCATGTCGGTCCGCGCTCCGCCGGCGCCGAGCCCGGGCCTGCGTGTTACGGCAAGGGAGGCGAGGACCCGACCGTCACAGACGCCCAGGTCGTGCTCGGGCGCCTCGACGCTGACAAGATGCTCGGCGGCGATTTACCGCTCGATCCGGACCTTGCCTACAAGGCCGTCGAGCGGAAGGTGGCGAAACCGCTCGGCCTTTCGCCGGTCGAAGCCGCGCTTGGCATCATCAAGGTCATCAATTCGAACATGGCGCTCGCAATCCGTTCGAATTCGGTTGCGCGCGGCATCGACCCGCGCGAGTTCGCGCTGGTGCCGTTCGGCGGCGCCGGCCCGCTTCATGGCGTCGCGCTCGCGGAAGCAATTTCGGCCAAGGACATTATCGTGCCCGTGGCCCCAGGCATCACCGCGGCAATGGGACTGTTGCAGACCGATATGCAATACGAGCACGCGAGATCGCTGATCGTGTCGCTTCGCCACGCAGATCAAGCCGCCCTAGAACGGATGAACGCCGTCATCGACGAATTGGTCGCGCAGTGCCGCCGCGATCTGGAAAAGGACGGCGTCGCCGCCGGCCGCCAGAAATTTCAACGGCTGGCCGAATGCCGCTATCACGGACAGGGGTTTGAACTCCGCGCGCAGCTTCCCGAAGGACGTCTCACGGCCTCCAACCTCGCGGACGTGGTCGCGAGCTTCCACCAGCAACACCGGCTCGATTACGGCTATCATTTCGACGACGGAGAGGTGGAGCTGATCACCGTCCGCGTCATCGGCAGCGAGGATGTGGCGCCGCTCAAGGTGGCGCGGATCGAAAAGGCCGATGGCGGCGACATTTCCGGCGCCTTTCTCTATAGCCGCGCCACGACTTTTGACGACGGGCAGAGCATGGACACTCCGCGTTATGATCGAAATCGTTTGCGGGCCGGCCAGAAGATTGCGGGGCCGGCGATATTGATTCAGCACAATTCGACGACGCTACTGCCCCCTGGATACACGGCGGCCGTTGCCGAATTCGGCAACTTGCATGTTTACCGAGCGGCATGAGGCTTATTTCATGGCCGCAACAATCGATCCCATCACCTTGCAGGTCATCAACGGCGCGTTGCAGACCATCGCCGAGGAAATGGGACACGTGCTTTATCGAATGTCGTTTTCCTCCATTATCCGCGAGTCGCAAGATCTCGGCGCGGGATTGTTCGACACCGATTTCAACACGCTCTGCGAATCGGAATCGACCCCGCTCCACATCGGGTCTTTGCCGGGCTACCTCGCGGGAATCAAAGAAACCTTGCAGGACGGCGAATGGCACGACGGCGATCTTGTCATTCACAATCACCCGTATCACGGCTCAAGCCATTCACCCGATATCGCGATCGTGGTCCCGGTCTTTCATGAAGGCGAGTTGATTGGTTTCTCCGCCAATACCGCGCACCATGTTGACATTGGCGCAGCGACGCCGGGCTTGATCATCGACATACCGGACGTGTTCGCAGAGGGCATGCTTTTTGCCGGGACCAAGCTTTACGAGCGCGGCAAGCGCAACGAAGCGCTGTGGAGTTATATCGGACGCAACAGCCGGGCGGCGCGCCAGTTGCAGGACGATCTGGATGCGCAAATCGCGTCCGCGCGGCTGGGCGCGAAGCGTTTCGCCGAACTCATGGATCGTTACAGCCGGCAAATTGTTCTCGACGCGACCAAACAATTAATGGATTACACCGAACGGGTTCTACGTCAGCGGATCGCGGACATTCCCGACGGTGAATACCGCGCGGAAGGGTTTCTCGACGACGACGGCAAAAATCGCGATGTGCGCTTGCCGATCAAGGTTTGCGTCCGCGTTAAGGGCGATGGCATCGAAATCGACCTCACCGGCTCGGCCAACCAGGTTGAGACGGCATTCAATGTGCCGTTCGACGGTTCGACCAAAGTTGCATGTTTCTGCGCCATTCGATCGCTGCTGCTCGATGCCGCAACCTCCGACGTGAAAGTGCCGTCGAACCAAGGCTCGTTCCGGCCGGTGACGGTGATCGCGCCCAAGGGCTCGATCTATAACCCTATTTATCCCGCCGCCGCCGAGGCGCGCTTTGCGCAATGCAACCGGGTGATCGATTTGATCTACAAGGCGCTGGCGCCGGTTTTGCCGAACGACATTATCGCCGGCAGCTCGGCGAGCCTGTCTTTCTGCTCATACGCCGGCGTGCGGCCGAGCGGCGACTATTGGGTCTTTCTCGAAGTCAACGAAGGCGCGTATGGCGGCCGTCCGCGCGCCGATGGGCCCGATTGCATCGACAATCTGATGGCGAATACACGCAACAATCCGATCGAAGATTTGGCAATGCACCTGCCGATGATTTGCGACCGGTACGAGTTGCGCGACGACGTCATGCCCGGAGCTGGGCGCTCGCGTGGCGGCATCGGGGTCATCAAGGCGCAAAGAGTTTTGACCGATGCTTTCATTACCCACGAGAACGAGCGTCACTTCGACGTGCCTTGGGGGATTTTCGGCGGCAAGCCCGGGCAGGTCGGAAAGGTCGAGATTTACAATGTCGGCCATCCGAGCGACGTCAAAAACATGCCGGCGAAGTTTTCCGGGCTGCGGGTCGCGGCGGGCGACGTGCACGTGTTTTACGCGCCATGCGGCGGCGGCTTTGGCGATCCGCTAGAACGGCCGGCGACGCAGGTGCTGGATGACGTGCTCGACGGTTTCTGCACGGTCGATCATGCGCGCGTGGCCTACGGCGTCATCGTCGATCCTGCCGCTGAGAAGGTGGATGAGACGGCGACCATGGCTTTGCGTCAGCGCATGCACGCAGATGCGGCAGGCGTGGCGCCGTTGTCGCCGCCGGCCGAAGTAGCGGGAGCGGCGCCGTCACGGCCCACGCCGGAGCCGTCGCGGCTGACATCAAGGAGCGGTCTCAGTCCGTTGCGGGAAAGACCGCTTCGTCCTGCGACCGTCGCGGATATTCCGGCCGCGCCGGCCGCCGAGCGTCGCGATCGTTCGCTGACGGAGGTCACCCGCGGATTACGCGAAGCCTATGGCGAGGCCTGGAGTTTCGAAATCTTAGAGCACAACGCGAGTACGGATGCGGTCGAAGTTATCGGTCAATTGCGCGCCAACGGCACGAGCGTTCGCGAATCCGCAGTCGTGGGGCGGGGCAACGGCGCCAGCCGCGGTGAGTTGTTGCAGCGCGCGGCCGACGAAAGCCTGCGCAAATGCGTTGAGACGCTCATGCACGATCAACGTTAGCGCCGGCCGAAGCCCCCGCTAACGGAAAGGAGTAAGGCCGCGCCTTGGAAGAAAGAGCGACAGATTTCGTCGAAGCGATGGCGGTGATTGCGGTCATCGGCGTGCTTGCCTTTTTGATTGGATGGCTCGTGCGTATGCCGCAAGGCCAGCACGCACCAGTGGCCGGCGCGGCTACGGCCGCGCAATCGCCGCGCTGGTACGAGTTCGCGCTCGCGCTTCTGTTGCTGGCGGCGATCGCAGCCTTCCTCATCTGGCTCATTTCGAGCGGACAGCAATGGGTGTGGGGCGAAACATTCTTTGATTGGCGCTCCGATCCGCGCGCCATTGTGTTCGCCGCCATCATGATTGGCATCGGCGTCGTTGGGCTTGCCGTCTCGCTCGCTTACACCGTCGTTCAGTCCTCGCAACCGTCCGTCGCGGCACGCGCGAGGGATGCGGCGCTGGCGGAGCGGGCCGCGGTGCCGGCGGCTTCGCCGCTCCGGCTTCTCGGGTTGATCGCTCTAGTCGTTGCGATTGTGTTGCTCTGCTGGATCGCGCTGCCGCGAGCTGATCAATATGGACTGCTCGCCCAGCTCATCTATCCGGCGAGCGTCGGTCTTGCTTTGGTCCTGGTGTTTGACAAGGCGACGCGGACGTGGGGAGCAAAGCGCGGCTCTGAAACGTTCCGTGAATGGCTGTTTTGCGATCTTTTCGCGTTTCTGCTTGTGCTCGCATTCCTCAACCTGCGCAGCCTGGGAAAACCGGATACCTATGCCGCCAGCTTCTGGGATATTCTCAACCTGGTGCTGTGGTTTGCCGCTTTCTGGTCGGTCGATCGCGGCGTCGCGCGCGGCCGCTTCCTCGCCGGTTACGGTTATCTCGTTATCGCGCCGCTTTTGCTGCTGATCTGGCAGGCAGTCATGAGCACTGCTGCGCCGGCGTCCTGGTGGGCAACGATATGGCCGTTTCTCATTCTTGGCGCCGTGTTCTTCGTGCTCGAGGCCATCACGCTTGTCGCTTCGAGCGGCGAACGCCAAACCTTGCCGGCGGTCAAAGATACGCTGTTCCTTTTGCTTTACGCCGTTCTCCTGATTGTTGCGGCGAAATCCCATGGCTGAAAGCTGTAAGCCTCGACTTGGCGTAGCTCTTGCCGTTCTCGGCTTGACGTGCTCCAGTTCGCCCGCCGGGGATGGTTGTTAAGTATCAAGGGGTCTGATTGAAATGACGGGGTGGCGGCTGTTTTGGGCGCTTGTCGGCTACGTGGCCTTCATTGTTGTTCTGATCTTCCTGTATTTTTACAAGCCGTTCGAAGACTTCTTCACGCTCGTCATCAACGGGCTCGGCTACGACAACGCGATGTTCTGGGTGGTGTTGATTGCCGCCATCGTCGGCTTCTGCACGTTTCATTGGCGGGCCTACCGGCTCTATATCGTGCAAAGACGCAGTGTCGACGGGATGGTTTTGGCCTCGCTGCGCGGCTCGGCATTTATCGCGATTCTGTTGTGCGCCGGCGCTGCGGTGCAATCGTTATTGATCTTGTGTGTTTATTTGCTGCAGCCGGAATATTCGCTCGGTGCTGAGTTCGGCGGCCGGCTCGGCGCCGTCGTGGCGCTGGCGATCCTCACCGTGTGCTTCTGCCTGATTTATTGGGTGCTCAAAGTCATCCGGCAGGCTTCACCGGTCAGTGAGAGCGCCGATACAGGATCGTATAGATTACAATAAACAGTCCTATCATCAGCAGCGAAAATATGGTCGAGGCCGTGCCCAGCGCGAACAACGTCGGCTGCACGCGCTGAGTGAGCGAAGCATTAATGTCTAGCGGCAGCGTGTTCTGTGCGCCTGACAAAAGAGTCGTGCGGGCAAATTCATCGTAGGACAGTGTGAAGCCGAAGAGTCCGGCCGCGACAATACCGGGCAGGATCAGCGGCAGCGTAATCTCCTTAAACACCGTCCATTCGTCCGCGCCCATGTCGCGGGCGGCCTCCTCGAGCCGCGCGTCAAAGCGGTTGAACACCGCCATCATGACCAGGAAGCCGAATGGCAGGGTCCATACCACATGCACGGCAAGGCCGGACGACCACCAGTTCGGCGGAATGCCGACTTGGCGCAGGAGGGTGGCCAAGCCGAGGCTGAGCAGCGTGCCGGGCACCATCAGGCCTGCCATCACCGCGTAAAACAGCGCCCCCGAGCCGCGGAAGCGCTTGCGAAACGCCATGGCAAGCATGGTCGAGAACAGCGCGGTGATGATCATGACGATTACGGCGAGAATAAGCGAACGCACCAGCGACGCTTTCAGGTCGCCGACCGCCGATGGGCCGGTTAACTTTTCCCACCAATAGAAGCTGAAGCCGCGCATGGGAAACGTCACGCCGCCGTGCGGTCCCTGGAACGACAGCGTGAACATAGCGAACATCGGCCCGTACACGAAGATGAAAAAGATCGCGTAGTAGACGCTGAAGCCCGCTTTTATGCGGGCCTTGCGGCGACTCTCCGCGGTCGAACGCGCCATCTCAAAGCTCCTTGCGGATGTCGACCAGGCGCAAGATGATCACGACGCCCATCATCATCGCCACCATCAGCATGAATGCGTTTACCGCGGCGAACGGGTAGTTTCCGGTGACGTAATAGGTGAGGATTACGGTGCCCGTCGTCGAGGCTTTGCCGCCATAGACCACGACGGCGGTGGCGAATTCGCCCATGACGGCAACGAAGATGAAGATCATGCCGATGGCGACGCCGGGAAGCGACAACGGCGCGATGATCTCGCGGAAGATCTGAAAAGGCGTGGCGCCCATGTCGCGCGCCGCTTCAAGCAGCGTACGGTCGATCTTGGCCAGGGAAAAGAAGATCGGGCCGACGGCCAGCACGACGTAGAGCTGCACCAGCGCCATGGTGTAGCTGAATTCGGAATAGAGGAAGAAGCTGAGCGGCTCATCGATGGCGCCGATACCCAACAGGAACTCGTTGATCAGTCCCTGGCGCCCGAGCATCGGCAGCCAAGCGACCGCGCGAATTAGGTAGCTGGTCCAGAACGGCACCATGACTAGGAGAAACAGCGCCAGCTGCCATTTGAAATTTTGCACCTGCATCGACAGGAAATACGCCATCGGGTAGGCGAGGATCAGGCAAATCGCCATGGTCGTGATGGTGAAGCGAAAGGTCAGCCACAAGGTACGGATGAAGACCGACGGAGTGAGGAAATCCGCTTTGGCGGGATCAAAGAACCCGTCAGTGGAAAAAAAGGCCCGGTAATTTTCGATGGTGAAAGCCGGCGTCATGCCGTGCCCGGTCGATTTCCAGAAGCTGAAAATAAAGATGCTGACGAGCGGCAATAACAGAAACACCACCAGCCATAACGTCGCCGGCGCAATGAGAATCGGCACCGGGAAGCCGGGCTCGCGACGATATTTGCGTTTGGCCTCGGCCCCGGTCGCGACAGGCGGCGCGCTTCCGATCAATCCGCGCGGCGCCGCGGCATCAGCGAGCTTGGCGTAGCTTTCGACTGTGGTCACGGATTGATCATACGCGAAAACGCCGCCGGCTTGGAAGGCCGGCGGCGCTGCTCCAGAAACGAACCAACTAGCCTGAAATTAAGCGTTGAGGAATTCCGTCCACCGCTTGGTCAGGTAGTCGTTTTCGTCCATCACCGAATTCCAGACGGCAATCTGGAATCGCTTCCAATAGGAGCCGCCGGTGCGGATATCGCCCTTCTTAATGATGATGGTGCCGAACGGATCGGGCAGATCCTTCGCCGCGGCCTTGCCGTCGTACCAATAGTCCCACTCCACTGGTTCGAGGTACTTCTTCGCGTTGTCGGGGATCGAGTGATAGTAGCCCTGACGCGCGACAAACGCCGCCGGCCAGCCCGCGAGCCACCAATTGATGTACTCATACGCTTGGTCGAGTTGCTTGCCCTGGACCTTGGAGGAGATCGAGAGACCGCCGTGCCAGCCACGCATGCCCTCCTTGAGAAAAGCGTAAACGCAGGGCACGCCTTCGGCCTGGATTGCGGCGACGGCGGGCG
>Ga0302326_10030472_pt1 | contig 10797 bp, 10 predicted proteins | sample Palsa_T0_3_FD_202264 | JGI IMG/M metagenome (GOLD analysis project Ga0302326, IMG submission 202264) | Peat permafrost microbial communities from Stordalen Mire near Abisko, Sweden - Palsa_T0_3 | ecosystem: Environmental > Terrestrial > Soil > Palsa > Peat permafrost | place: Sweden: Abisko...
TACAGGATCGACGCGATTCCCGTAGGGTGCCCCAGGTTTTACCTTAGGGAGGTGAGATCCCGTCCCGCCGCCGAACCACGCCCGCATAGCGTGCAATACACTGAGGGAAGAATGCGGCAGCGCCCGAGAGTGGTTTTGGTGGCGGGATTTGGCGGCCTTCTGCTCATCATGGCGGGGGCCGAAGCCGGAGCTTTGCTTTTCCTGAATAGCCTGCGGCATAACGACACCGAGCTGCAAGCGCGCTTCCTGGCGCGCAATCGCACGCTCGAGCGGATTCGATCCAACATCTATCTCTCGGGCACGTTCGTGCGGGATTCGTTGCTGGCGCCGGAGCAATCGGGAGCCCGGGCGCAACTGGCTACGCTCGATGGGCTGCGGCGCGATTCAGAGAGCGCGCTGGCGAGCTACGCAGCGGCGCTGGAACCGGAAGAGGCGGCGCCGTTCCAGGATTTGCACTCTCAGATCGAAGCGTATTGGAAGGTGCTGGACCGTGCTTTTGAATGGACTGCAGACGAACGCGGCAAGTACCGCTATGCCTTCTTTTACGAAGAACTGGTTCCGCGGCGAACGTCGATGCTGCAGATCGCCGACCGCATCGAGGCGTTGAACGAAGAAGCGCTGCGGCGTGGCGACGTGAAGCTGGGCGACCTGTTCGGACGCCTGCAACTCGGGCTGCTGGCGATGATCGCGGTCACCCTTCTGGGCGGTGCTACCTTAGCCGGGTTCACCATAGTTCACATCTTGAAACTGGAGGCCGAGGTGCAGCAGCGACTCACCGAAAGCGTGCGTTCCCAAGCCAGTCTCCAGGAGCTTTCGGCGCGGCTGGTGCGGGCGCAGGAAGAAGAGCGCCGCGCTTTATCGCGCGAGTTGCACGATGAAGTCGCTCAGGCCTTCTCGGCGGTTCTCATGGAAGCCGAGAACCTGCTCGATCTGAATCCGGCGCCGGAAGTGCGCGTGCATTTGGATTCCATCCGCGGCGTGGCCGCAAGGGGCATGAACGAGATCCGCGACATGGCGCTGCTGCTGCGGCCTTCGATGTTGGACGATTTCGGCCTGCTGCCTGCCTTGGAGTGGCAGGCGCGCGAGATCGGCAAGCGCACCGGACTGCGCGTGCAGGTGGCGAGTGAAATGTGCGGCGAACTACCGGAGGAGCACAAGACCTGCGTGTACCGTGTGGTGCAAGAAGCGCTGAACAATTGCGCGCAGCATGCGCAGGCCAGCGCAGTGCAGGTATGCGTGCGGCACACGGACGGCCAAATTCTCGTCACTGTGCAGGATGACGGCAGCGGCTTCGATCCGGAGCGCGGGCGCGGGTTGGGCTTGCTCGGAATGGAGGAGCGGGCGCGACACCTTGGTGGATCATTTCAAATTGACTCACAGCCCGGGCGCGGGACGTTGCTGCGCGTAACGTTGCCGCGGCGGGACGTGGTGGTACCAGAGCCGGAACCCGCGACGGAGCTGGTCTGGAACGGAGTGCCGTATGGAGCAGATTCGCATCCTGCTGGCTGACGATCACAACATCCTGCGCGACGGAATGCGCCTTCTATTGGAAAGGCAGCCCGGTTTCGTAGTGGTAGGCGAAGCCGCGGACGGGCGCGAGACGCTGCAGCTGGCGCAGGATCAGTCCCCGGATGTAGTGATCATGGACATCGCGATGCCCAACATGAATGGCATCGAGGCCACGCGGCGCATTGTCGAAAAGCATCCCACCATCGGCGTAGTGATCTTGAGCATGCACCATGATGAAAGCTACGTCATCCGCTCGCTCAAAGCCGGCGCCAGGGCATATCTGCTGAAAGACGCGCTCAAGACCGAGCTCATCGCCGCGATTCACGCCGTGGTGGAAGGGCGATCCTTCTTCAGCCCCAAGGTCAGCCGGATTCTGCAGGAAGACTATATCCAGGCGCTGGGGCGCAAGGACGCCGACGACAGCTATGAATTGCTGACCGGCCGTGAACGCGAGATTCTACAGTTGGTCGCCGAGGGCAAAACGAACAAGGAAGTGGCGAACACCCTGAACTTGAGCCTCTACACCGTGGACACCCATCGCACGCACATTTTGCAGAAGTTGAATCTGCACAGTGTCCCTGAGCTGATCCTTTACGCGGTGCGCAAGGGAATTATTTCGTAACTAGTGGGGCGGACGCCCGCGGCCGCAGCCCCGCTGGTCCGGTTAAGGATTAGCCTTCGCCGGTTCCGAATTGTCCGTGACAAACACTTCCATCACGATGCCCACGTGCCCTTCTAGAAAATGCCCGCCCTTCGTGCTGCCATCCGGCAAGCCGACTACAACGTGCGCGTGAACGTAGGGTTTGCCATTCAGCGTTGAGATACTGCCGGCAAAGGACAGCACCTCGGCCTCCTGATTGATCTCGACTTTCTTGAAGGCGCGCTTGTCGGGGTCGGTCCAGCCCAGCAAAGCGGAACTGAAGGCGCCCACGCCGGTGAAATGCGCTGTTGTGATGTGGTTCTTCTCGGCGAATTCGGTCAGGCCGGAGGCCACTTCATCGCCTTTGCCGAAGGAGACTTCGTAGGTGTGGCCAGCCGAGCCTAGGTCTTTCACTTTCATGGCCGGCGCAAGTCCTCGCGCTGTGATTTCCTTGCGCGTGACATAGCCGTCTGGAAGCGCCTGCGGGGCCGAAGACGTTTGAGCTTGAGTGAGCGCCGCCGCGGCCAGAATCATCAACAATAGTTTCATTCGTATGCCCTCGCCAAAACCGACTCCCTTACGGTCGCGGCTCTGTAACGTACCAAGTCTACCGAGCCGCGCGCACGTCAGTAAGCGGTGCTAGCAGCCTATCACGATCCCTCGCTACTCGGTCACGGTCAGCTGGGCGGTCTGGCTGGCCACGCCTCCGACGGTGACAACCACTGGCTGCGGACCGAGCGGAGCACTAGCGGGAACCTCATAGTTGATCTGCGTGACACCCACCAAACCGGGCGGGATGCCGACGAAGTCGATGGTCGCCGGCTCGTTGGCGACAGTCATTGTGACCCGCAGTTTTGGCTTCGGAAGTTGGCTGACTGGCGTTGTCGAAGAAGGCGACGCGCCATCGGCTAAACTCGGGGAGACTTGACCTTCGCCGGTGATGAACAGTGTGGTAACCGTTCCGCGTCCGGCGCTGGAGAAAGGCGCCGAAACGAACCCGTTGCTCATGAAGATGCCGGGCGCGGCCGGCGCCACGCGAAGCGTGTAGTTGACGTTCACGTACGGATTGCCCACCGTGAGCGTCGCGTCCCCAGGCTCGGTTTCGTAGGGGATCTGCAGGTTCACCTGGTTGGGCGACACGTAGTACAGCGAAGCCGTGACGCCGTTCACTTCGGCCTCGAAACCTTGCAGGTATTGCGGCAACGGAATCGTCCCCGCCGATTGTATGGAATTTCCCATGGCCGTTCCGTAGACGCTAAGCACCATTCCGGGAGCGTAGCTCTGCTGGCCCGATGCCGCGTTGCTTGCGCCACCCACGGTGAGCTGCGGTTGCGGGCCATCAAACGGTACGGTCAACTGCTCGGACCAGTGATTGCCGTGGGCATCAATGCCGCTGTATCCGAACACGACATTGGTGGGCACCGACAGGTTCGCCAAGCCCAAATCCATGGAGGAAATCGATCCGTGCGCGGCGATGTGGTCGGTTCCGAAAACGGTGGTGACGTTGTACGATTTCCCGTTCATGGTGAATCCGGTGACCGTGGCCGCGACGCCGGCCTCCTCCGACAGTGTGATGGTAAACTGCCACTGGTCGCCGTTTGCATCGGCTGACTGCTCAAACACTGGATTCTGATCGATGGATGCCACCACCGCCGCCTCAGTCGGAGCCTGGCTGGTCCATGCGTGGATCAAATTGTAAGCGTCGGGAGAGCCCAGGCCGGATGCCCGATCATAGCCCGGGCCCGCGCTATATCCGAAGGTTCCGGTAGCGCAATCCGGAGAGCCAATCACGCACGGAACGTCGTTGTTGCCCACGGTGATGTCGTGAAAAACTCCGCTAGTGCTCTTCGCCAGCCGGTACAGCTGGGGATTGATGTTTGCAAGCCCGGGTTGAGCTTGCGCGCCGGTGGACACCAGATATTGGTTGAGCAGTGTAACGATTCCGGCCATGGTCGGCGCCCCCATGGACGTTCCTCCGATAATCTCCAGCGCGCCGGAGGTGTAAATCAAGTAGCCGTCGTGATTGGGCGAGGCAGCTATGGAAACATCGGGAACGTTGCGATAGCTGTTGCTCGGAACACCTGGGCCCGTTTGCCACACAGGTTTTGGAAAGAAGATGCTCGTTCCTCCGCCGCCGGCGCCGGCTAAAAGCCCATATCCGATGTTGGTATCATTCCAAACTCGTTCGGGAATATAGGAGAGGGCGGAGGCCTCCGTGGCGGAATTGGTGGGGCTCCAATAGATGCCGCTGCCTTCGTTGAACTCGCTGCCGCCCATGGAGGTGACTTCGGGAACGGTGCCTGGGGAATCGGCGGCCAAACCGTCCTGCGCGATCACGGCGTCCTGGTCTTCACAATCGGCGGCGCCCGCGTCACCGGCCGCGTTGAGCCATGTGATGCCTTCGGAATTGGCTTGCAGCGCCAAGCTTTGATAAATCGGCAGGATGCCCAAATAGGCGCCCTCGCACAATCCGTAACTCATGCTGATTACCGGCGCGTAGGCCTCATCTATGGCGTCGGTCAACGACGTGCCCACGTCGTTGGAGTTGACGTAGAAAATGGTGGCCTCCCGCGCTACCGAGCCGGACCATTCCAAATCCAGGTCCGCTTCCGGGAGATCGTCCTGGCTGACGCCGGGATCCGGTGACCGCGGCACGAGAATCACCTTGGGAGGATTGGCCGGCAAACCATACATCGAGCGGAATTTTGCAATGTCCGACAGCATGATATCCGTTTGGCCCATGATGGCCAGTTTCTGGCCCGTTCCATTGATGCCCGCGGAATACAACCGGGCGACGTCGTAGATGGTGGCGAAATCGTCAGGCACGATTTGATTCTGGCCGCCCGACGTATAGTCGGGATTCGCCCGCCGCGCGAATAGCGGCTTCAGGCGATAGTCGTTCAGCCCGCGGAATCCCCGCACCATTCCCGAGAGCGCCGTGGGAATGCTTGGATCGGTCGCGTTCGCGTAGTGAATCTTGCCGTTTTCCAGGTACTGATCGATCTGCGTATGGAGCGCAGCTCCCACTTGCCCCGCCGAGCCGCTGAATTGAATCCAAGTGCGGCTGCGGGCCACGCGTTCCACTTGCAGGCCTTGCGACTGCAGCCACTCCGTTATGCGATCGATATCGTTCCGGGTGGCGCCGAACTGATCCGCGTACTGTTCGGGTGACAGCCACTTGTGGTAATTCGCCGAACCGGGGTCCTGCTGGCCGGCCAGCAACTGCTCGAGCGATGTCTGCTGGCTGGACGATGGCTGCAAGTACATCGTGATGAGGGGCAGAGGAAAAGACGCGGCCACGGGCCCTTGGTCCACCGCCGCTCGCGCCCGGGACGGCACATGGCCGGCCAGCACCACCGTGGGGCCGTTGCCGATCCGCGCGCCGATACGGTCCTGCTGAGCTGCGGCGGTTAAAGTGAGCAGAGCGGTTGCAGGAATGAGGACCGCGAATGATCGCAAACGAATGAACATAGTTACTGCCAATAGATACTGAACCTAGGATGGACGCGTGCCGGACTAGGTTTCGACCGGATGCTATATATCTTCCCACAGGCGTGTGCGACATCAAAGCGGAATGGCTAAATCCAATACCCTGGTACATCCGGCTTCAGCCGCGTCTTCGCCAACGCCAGGAAAAACGCGGCTTGTTGAAGCCGCGTGTACCCGAGCCTCCGCCCAGCGTACTCCCTGCGCTCGGGTTTTTCCTGTTGGCCGGCCTTTTCGAAAACCTGCACCTTGAAGTCGCACACCCTTCCCACAGGCATGCGTGCCGAAGATAGTTCCGAATCCGATAAACTAAACACGAATGCAACGGCATTGGCGCGTGGTGATGTGGGTAGTAATCGCGTTTCTCCCCGGCATCGCGAACGCACAGTCACCCTTCGCGGGCCGCTGGGATTTGACGATCACTACGCCGAAGCGCGTCTATCCTTCTTGGTTGGAGTACACTGACCAGGGCGGCTCGCCGGCCATTCGCATGGTTGGCCGCACGGGGAGCGCGCATGCGGTGCGCGACGCGAGGGTGGAAGGATCGCACTTGATGTTCGCCGATCCACAGTCATCCGGCGACGGCCGTTGGGACCTGACCGTAAAAGATCGTAAGCTTCAAGGACGGACGCCCGAGGGCGAGGTCTCAGGCGTTCCGGCGCCGGCGCTGAACCGAAGACCTCCGGCAGCCTGGACTGCGCCCCAACCGCTGTTCAATGGGCACGATCTCTCCGGATGGCTAGCGGACCAGCCGTCCAAGAGCCACTGGGTGGCCGAAAACGGCGAACTTCGAAATCAGGACGCCGGAGCAAATCTACGCACCGTGCCCACCTTCGGCGATTTCAAACTGCATATCGAATACAATTGCCCGGGCGGAGGCAACAGCGGCGTGTACTTGCGGGGACGCTATGAGGTGCAGGTGGAGTACGAGCCGCCCGACAAGAACGACGCGTTTCACGGCATGGGATCGATCTACGGCTTCATCGCTCCGGCGAAGGAGGTCGCGCCGCGGCCGGGCGAGTGGGAGAGCTATGACGTGACGTTGGTGGGCCGCAACGTGACCGTAATTCGCGACGGCGTGCTCATCATCGATCACGCCGAGATCCCCGGCATCACCGGGGGTGCGCTCGACAGCCACGAGGCCGAGCCTGGCCCGCTCTATCTGCAAGGCGACCACACGGGCGGCCTCAAGTTCCGCGCGATCACAATCTCGGTGCCGGGCCAATAAAAGGAACTGCACCCACCGCCCGATAAGCTTCCAGCAGCGCTCCTACGGCTGGATCGTGAACGGGAGGGGTCGGGACCAGGCCCGGTTCGCGCTGCAGCGCCGCGCGAAAGCGACCCAATAAGATGCGGCTTCGGAAAACTCCACCCGTGTAGGCGCAGCGTACGCGTTCCGGCGGTTCGAACAACTGGTTCCGCACGGCGCCGGCCAGCAGGGCAAGTTCCGAGGCGGCCTCGTCGAAGATTTTCTGGGCCATTGGATCGCCACGTTCCGCCGCGTAATTCACCACTAACGAAAGATCCGCGATCCGCGGACGCGGAAACTCCGGAGTATAACAGCGATGCATCAGATCATTGATGTTCCTTGCGCCTGTGCTATCCAGCAACATGGCCCGCAGCGCCGTGGGCGATCCCCAGCCCTCTTCCCAGCGCAAAGCCGCGCGCAAAGCTTCACGAACGATCCAGAATCCCCCGCCCTCGTCTCCAAAAAGATAGCCCCATCCACCGGCGCGCGCGCTTCGGCCTTGGGCATTGCGGCCAAATGCGATGGAGCCGGTCCCGGCGACGATCACGATTCCAGGCTGGCCCGCCAGCGCGCCCGACAGAGCGATCACGGCGTCGTCGGTGACGAGCATGCGATCGCTCGCCAGGATCTCGCCGAGAATGGCCTGTTTGTCCGCCGGACCGCCGCTGAATCCCAGGCAAGCGCTGGCAAAACGGATCGTGCCAGCGTCCAGCCGAGCTTCGGAGCAGGCTGCGCGAAGCGATGCATTGATGGCATCCACGAACTTCGCCCGAGCTTCCGACGCGCCCACGTGATTGCACGGTCCGCCCCGGCCGATCCCGAGCACGCGGCCGCTTTCGTCGCCGATGATCGCGGTGGTGCTGGATTGGCCGCCGTCAACGCCCAGGAAATATTCACTCATTACCGGATGCGGTACAGCCGGCCGCCGCTTTCCTGGCCGGCCAGCACCAAGCCCCAGGCCGCCGGATAACGGAAGAAATCATCGGCGTCAGGATCTCCGGGCCGAACCCAAACGTAACCAACTCCGCGAGCTTTCAGTTCGGCAATGGCAGCCATCCGGAGGCTCCCGCGTATCGGATGGGGGGATGCCGCGGGATGATCGGAAACGGTTGTCCATTGGCCGTCCGTCCCCATGCCTTCCAGAGCGATCTCGCCGTTCACCTTGTCATAGCTGGATTCAACGATCACCGAACTGGCTCGTTGGGGACGGGGGAAATCCACTTCCACGTACATGCCCGGCGACGCTGGTTGCCAGCTGCGCCAGCGGGTCACGGGACTGTTGTCGAACGCCATTTGCACATCCCAGGGATTGGGATGCGCTGTAAGCCGCCAGCCTGGATCGCGCGGCAACTCGTTCGCGCCATCGAAGATGCGCAATTCGGCCATGGACCATTCGTCATGGGGTTCGCTTCCCTTTTGGACGACACGCAGCTTGCGAAACTCACGCGGAGGAAAATCGAACTTCAAAGTGCGCGCTGGCTGGAAGCCCCCAAACAACGGCGTCCACAGAATATCCTGCATAACCTCGTTGGCGGCGCTCTGATAACCAGTCAGCAACTCGCGCGGCAGGTAGGACCTGCCACCCTGCCCGATGGCGAAAATGACGTTCCCCGAAGGAACCACGCGCCCCATCATGCGCACGATCTTGTAGTCAGGGTCCTGGCTGAGATACGCGTCCTCGGATTGACGCCGCAGCGCGGCCTTCACCGGCGCATTCTCGATCCGCCACGCGCCCGGCGTGCAATAGCGCTCATACACGCTGGGCCAACAGGCGACGACGTTCGCCGCCACCAACGCAAACAGCAACCAGGGAAGATTCGCCACCGCCAGCGCCAGCGCGAGAGAAATGAAAGGGACCGTCGGAATTAAGAAGCGCGTGCCGATATTGCTGAAATAGGTGGACCCGAAAAGCAGCCCCGCGAACAGCAGTTGCCGGCCTTCGCGGAAGCGCAGCGCGAGCAGAGCCAACGGCGTGAGCAAGAACAAGGGACCGAGGAAGCCTCCCAATTGACCACCCTTGACCGTCACCTCCAACGGGATTTGCCGGCGGCTGGCAATGCCGTAGGTGCCGAGATAGCTACGCCACTCCGCTTCAAAGGAGATGTGCACATAGGGATTCGGAAAGATGCGATTGGCGAGCGGCGAGATGGGATTCGCAACTTCGATCCAGTTCTTCGCCATCCAGGGCAGGATCATCACCGCGGCCCAGAGCGCGACCACCAGCGCGGGACGAAGCAGCGGCTCTCGCGCGCGCTCCGTTTTGCGCGTGTTCCTCCAAAGCTTCCAGACCACGAAGCCCACCGCATACGGCACCGCGAGAAAACCGGTATATTTCACGGCATAACAAAACCCGGCCAGTATGCCGATCGACACCAGCAATTTGGGATCGCGGCTCTCGTCCCAAACCTGCAGCAGGTAGAACAGCGCGAACAGAACAGCGGCCAGCGCGACGTCGATGAAAGCCGTGGTCGCATCGCGCAGCACCACCGGACAGGTGTAGGTGAAGATAGCCGCGGCCACACCCACGGCTGGCCGTCCGATTCGCCGTCCATACGATAGAACCAGGAACGCCAGTGCGATCAGGAAGGCGTAGTGAACCAGACTAGCCGCCGAGTGTTTGCCGAAGTCGAAGGCGAACAGGTAGAGCATCTCGATACCCTGCGACAGATTGGCGTAAATGTCGTTGGTGATGCGCGGAAATCCGTGGGCGCGCTGGTAGATGAACACCTCGCTAAGGTGATACGACATACCGTCGGAGCTGTGTTCGGGCGCGAGCGCGTTGAAGAAGCCGTACCAGGTGAAGGCGGCAAAAGCCGCGGTGAAAACCCATCGCCAAAAGGGCGCGAGCGGCGCGAATGGCTTTCCGGGGGTGCGCAACGCCCCGGAATAAACGGCGTAGCCGATGCTGGCCAGTCCCAGAGCGAGCAGCACGCCGCGATGGACCAGCCTTGCCGCGCTCAGCGCGAACATGATTTCACTAAGGCACGCCGATCCGGCAACGAACGCCAGCAGGCGTCGCTCCCAGATATCCAGCGACGGCGCGACGCTGCGCAACAACAGCATGCCGAGTGACCAGGCGGTGGCTAACGTGAACAGCGCGCCGAACAGAATCGGGACCACGCGGATCATGCTCGAGAAATTCCAATCATGCTTGAGATCCAATCATGGCTTGAGACCCATTCGCGCCAGGATCACGCCGAATTTGGCCCCGTCCCGCGGCGCGATGTACGGTTTATCCACCGACATGGCCACGGTGGCGATGTCACCCTCCAGCCAATCGGCCGGCACGGGCTTCTCGAAATGCTTGGTGCCAGGCGTGGTGTAGCGGACCTTGTCGAGCAGCTTGCCGTTCACGAGAAACGAAATCTCCACCGGGCCAGTGATCTTGAAACCGTCATCCCAAATTGCGAAGTCGGTGCTGAACTTAATATTTTCGGCCGAAAGCACCAGCACCTTGACGGTCGGTTCCTGCCTGGTCCAGCGCCAGGGAACACCGGGGCTCGATCCGTCAATGTCCTTGACGATGAGTGGATCTGCGCCGGTGCCTTCCATGGACACCATCATGGCGTCGGGCCCCAGATCGAGCCTCGCCACGGGCTGGCGCTGCTCGGGCGGCGGATAGCTTTCAGGAAGACGGTCGCACGCGGCCAGCAGGAGCAGGCATGGGAGAACGCAACCTGTTCGGATCAAGAACATACGCGGTAATAATCTTCCAGCGCGAGCGGGCGCGCCTCGCCGGATCGAACGGCAGAGAAACCCAGCAGCATCAGGACGGCAAGCTTTTTCATGGCAGGTATCTATTATGCCAAGGCGGCTGAGGTTCGCGCCCCGTTGCACCCGTCCGGTCCGGTAAAAAGTACCTGAGCCAAAGATCGGCTCCTGCCAATTTCACCTTTTCCTTTAATAAGCCGAT
>Ga0302326_10030473_pt1 | contig 10797 bp, 7 predicted proteins | sample Palsa_T0_3_FD_202264 | JGI IMG/M metagenome (GOLD analysis project Ga0302326, IMG submission 202264) | Peat permafrost microbial communities from Stordalen Mire near Abisko, Sweden - Palsa_T0_3 | ecosystem: Environmental > Terrestrial > Soil > Palsa > Peat permafrost | place: Sweden: Abisko...
CGTGACCGGCCAACCTATCACGGCTCGGTTTTCGGCACCTTCCAGAACTCGGCGCTGAACGCGGCCCCATTTGCGCTCAACGGTGAGAAGGTAGTTAAGCCTTCTTCGAATAATGAATCCTACGGGTTCAATATTGGTGGTCCGCTGCGCATTCCCAAACTGGTGGATTGGGAGCGCGCCAACTGGTATCTCAATTACACCGGCCGTCATGCCCGCAGCGCCAGTGATTCAGTTTCCACTGTACCCACCCTGGCGGAACGCAGCGGCGATTTCTCCGATGCCTTCGTCGGCTCAAACCCGGTTGAAATATACGATCCGCTGACGCACAACCCGTTTCCAGGAAACATCATTCCCGCCTCGCGCATCAACCCGGCCTCGGCGGCGCTGCTGCAATATTTCCCCAACCCGATTTATGCCGGGCTGATTCAGAACTACTCCATCGCCCCTTCCCAGCCGAGCGCCAGCAACTCCATCTCACTGCGCACCGTGATGCCGTTGCCGACCAATAGGGATAGCATCAGTTTCAACGTTCAATATCAGGCCAGCGATTCCAAATCCACCCAGCTTTTCGGGTTTGTGGACCCCACCAGCGGTTACGGCACCAGCGAGACAGCCACCTGGAGCCATAGCTTCCGGCCGCGTCTGAACAACAACGCCTCTCTGGCTTTCAGCCGCAACTACAGCAAAACCGTACCCTACTTCTCCGGCCGCACGGATATCGAAGACCAACTCGGCATCGCCGGCGCGGACACCACCTCGGTCGATTGGGGCCCGCCCACGCTTTCGTTCTCCAACTTCGGCAGCCTCAGCGATGGAACCTATTCCCTGACCCGCAGCCAGACCACGAATTTCACCGACACCATCACTTACGTGGTGCAGCGCAAGCACAACCTGAGCTTCGGTTTCGGCTACCGGCGCATGCAGAATAACGCGCTCTCCTACTCCAATTCGCGCGGGTCTTATAGCTTCAGCGGCTTGCTCACCAGCGGTTATGACGCCAGCGGCGAACCGCTGCCGAATACCGGCTTCGATTTTGCCGATTTCCTGCTCGGCTATCCGGCATCGAGCTCCTGGCGCGTCGGCAATTCGAATAATTACTTCCGCGGATGGGCCACCAACGCCTACGCGCAGGACGATTATCGCGTGGGCCCCGGCCTCACCCTCAATTTGGGCCTGCGCTACGAATATTTCGCCCCTTACACCGACTTATACGGGCATCTTTCCAATCTGGAGCTCAACTCCGCCGTGAATGGCGTCGTGCAGATCGTGCCCGGAAAGAACTCCGGAAGCCCCAGCAGCCTGATCAATCCCGACGACCGTAATTTTTCTCCTCGTCTCGGTTTCGCCTGGAAGCCTTCGCAGAAGCACAGCCGCGTGATTCGCGGCGGTTACAGCATTTTCTTCAGCGGTTCGCCGTATAGCCAGATTGCCTCCCGGCTGGCCGCCCAGCCGCCCTTCGCACAAACCGGGTCCGTCAGCACCAGCATCACCGATCCCCTGACGTTGCAGGATGGCTTCACCAACCAGGTTTCCAGCACCGGCGCGGCGCTCTTCTCAAATACATTCGCCATCGACAAGAATTACAAGCTGGCCTATGCGCAGACATGGTCCCTAGCCATTCAGCAGACTTTCCCCTCCAACACCTTGGTGGAGCTCGAATACATCGGCACTAAGGGAACCGACCTGGGCACGGAAACCGCGCCGAACATCTTGTTACCCAATGGTGCCTACGCCATCGCCAATGCGTCCAATTTCCTCTACCAGACTTCCCAGGGGAACTCGATTTTCCACGCCGGACAGGTTCGCGTCACCCGGCGCTTCTCGCGCGGCATGTCGGCCGCGGCGCTTTACACGTTTTCCAAATCCATCGACGATGCTTCCAGCTTCACCGGCCTCGGCGGCACCGTGGTGCAGAACCCCTATGACATCAGTGGCGAGCGAGGTCTATCTTCCTTCGACCAGCGGAACCGGTTTTCCCTCACCTATACGCTCTCATCCCCGGTGGGCGTCCACGGCTTCTGGCGTAATGGCGACTGGAAGACGAAGGCGTTCACCGGCTGGACCCTCAACGGCACATTCACGGCGAATTCGGGGACGCCGCTCACCGCCTTGCTGGGCGGCACACAGGTCAATTCCCACGGCACCGGCGCCGTAGCCCAGATTCGCGCAGAAGCCACCGGCCTGCCGGTCGAAGCCGCCGGCTACCCCTATTTCAATCTCCTGGCCTTCGAAAAGCTTCCGCCTGGCGTGGAATATGGCGATGCGGGCGTAGCCACCATCCCGGGCATCTTCACCACCAGCCTCAATGCGGCCCTTAACCGCGCCTGGCGCTTCGGCGATGGCCGCCAGACCTTGAGCTTGCGGCTCACCGCTAATAACCCCATGAACCACGTGCAGGTGACGAGCTTCGGCACCACCGTAGGGACCTCTTCCTACGGTTTACCCACCGGCGCTTCCGGGGTGCGCTCGGTCACGCTTACGCTGAGGTACAGTTTCTAATGCGGAAATACGGATTGATCGCGTTCCTGACGCTCGCCGCGCTCGCCCAACAGAGCGCGCCTCCACAGCCGCCGGCGCAAACGCAGCAACCGGCCGTCACGGCCGACGTGCCCAATGTGGTGTTCACCAGCAATTCCAATATGGTGATCGTGGACGTCACCGTGAAAGATCCGAAGACGGGCAAGCCCATCGAGGGCCTGCAGGCCTCGGATTTCAGCCTGACCGAAGACAACAAGCCGCAGAAAATCTCCACCTTTGAATTCATGAAGCTCGCCGTCGATCCGGAACCTCCCGAGGCGCCGCCTTCGCTCGAAGATCAACGTGCGCTGCCCGAAGATCCCAAAACCACCATCACGCTGCCCTCGCATAAGCAGATCCAGTATCACGACAAGCGCTTGCTGGTGCTCTTCTTCGATTTCTCGAATATGGGCATTCCCGAGCAGCTCCGCGCCCAGGACGCCGCGCTCCATTATGTCGATACGCAGATGACCGAATCCGACCTGATGGCTATTCTGATCTTCACGTCCGTGGTTCAGGTAAAGACCGATTTCACCGCCAATCGCGAGCAGCTCACCAGCGTCATCAAGGCATTCCCCATCGGCGAGATGAGCGAAATGGCCGCCACCGCCGATACCGGCGACGATACCAACCAGGATACCGGCGCGGCCTTCGTCGCCGACGAGACCGAGTTCAATATTTTCAACACCGATCAGAAGCTGGCCGCGATCGAGGACGTAGTCCACAAACTGTCCGCGCTTCCCGAGAAGAAGGTGCTGGTCTACATTACCAACGGCATCAGCAAAACCGGCATCGAGAATCAGGCCCAGCTGGAAGCTTCCATCAACGCCGCGGTGAAGGCCAACGTGGCCATTTATCCCATCGATGCGCGCGGCTTGATGGCCGACCCTCCCGGCGGCGGCGCCAGCACTGCCGCATCCCGCGGCAGCGGCATTTTCAACGGCTCGGTTTACAACTCGCAGCGCGCCTCCATCAACGATTCGCAGGAGACGCTTTCCACCCTGGCCTCTGAAACCGGCGGCAAGGTCTTCCTCGATTCCAACGACCTTTCGCTCGGCATCGTGCAGGCCAAGAACGAGTTTCGCAGCTACTACATTCTGGGCTACTACACCACCAACGGAAAGCTGGATGGTAAATACCGCAACATCACAGTCAAGCTGACCAACAAGAGCATCAACGCCAAGCTGGATTTCCGCCACGGCTACTTCGGCGACAAGGTTTGGGGCAAGTTCAACGGCGCCGACAAGGAACAACAGTTGCAGCAGGCGCTCTCTTCTCCCGATCCGCAGACGGATTTGCCGTTGGCTCTCGAAGCCGATTACTTCCGCATCTCGCCGGTGGCGTACTTCGTGCCCGTCTCCGTCAAGATACCCGGCTCTGTGATCGAGCTGGCCGAAAAACGCAATGGCGGCGAAACCGAATTCGATTTCGTCGGCCAGGTGATCGATGAGCGCAAGCATATCGTGGCCAAAGTCCGGGACTTCATCAAAGTGAAGCTGGACGCAGCCGACAAAGAGCGCATGGCCACGCGCAATTTCCACTACGACGCCGGCTTCACCCTGGCCCCCGGCCGCTACCGGATTCAGTTCCTGGTGCGCGAGAATCAGTCGGGCAAAATGGGCACCTTCGACGCCCGCTTCGTCGTCCCCGACCTGGCCGCCGATTCCATGCTGCTCAAGACCAGTTCGGTGGTCTGGAGCAATCAGCGCGAGTTGATCAAAGCCGCCGTGGGCGCCGCCGAGCGGCCTCAGCGCAGGCAGACCAGCGCCGACCCGCTGATCTCGGGCGACCAGAAGATCGTCCCTAATATCCTCAAGGTCTTCCGCCGCAGCCAGAACATGTACATCACCTTCGACGTCTACGACGCCGCGCCCGATCCCGACAACCCACGCGCGCGGCGCGTCGCCGTCAGCATGAGCCTGTTCAACAGTAAAGGCCAGAAGGCATTCGAAGCCGGACCGTTGAAAGCCACCCAAGTAGCTACCACCCGGCCCAACGCCGTCCCGGTGCAGTTGCTGGTGCCGCTCAAGACGCTCGCGCCGGGCCACTACACCTGCCAGATCAACGTGATTGACGAAGTCGGCCGCAAGTTCGCCTTCCCGCGCTCCGCCATGGTAGTCGAGTAGCGCGGGGCCATGCCCTGCGGAGTGCGCCTATACTGGAATTAGTTGTGATCTCGGCCAAAGCATACGACCGTCACGTGGAGCAACTCTTTGAAGTACTCAATCGCGTCAGCATGGCCCTGCGCGAAGCGGCCATCGAGTATCGTGTAATCGGCGGCGTCGCAGTATACCTCCACGTCTCGGAGCGCGATGAGCTAGCGGCGCGCATGACGCGCGACATCGATCTTTCGGTGAATCGCCGGGATCTGGACCGGATCGCCGAAGCCGTCCGGCCTCACGGGTTCGCGCTCCGTCATGTTGCTGGCATCGACATGCTGGTGGATGCCACCAAGCCGAGCGCTCGCAGCGCAGTGCATCTGGTGATGGCAGGCGAAAGGGTCCGGCCCGCGGATATCGCGCCGATACCGGAATTTTCCGCGCCGGTCAAAACCTCGGAAGGCATTCTGATCGTACCGGTCGCCGATCTATTGCGCATGAAGCTAATCAGTTTCCGGTTCAAGGACAAGGCTCACATCAAGGACATGCAAGGCGTCGGACTAATCACCGCTGAGATGGAAGCCTCGCTGCCCGAAGAGCTTCGCACCCGGCTAGCAGAGGTCCTCGCGGGCGAGTAACAAAAGCCGTGGCGCGCGCACTCCTGCGTGCCGCGTTCACACTCGTGTGAACGCGACATGTTTCACACTCCTCATCCGCCACCACTCCCCACAAACCCTCGATTGACCAGCCGCGGTACATTCCCGCTCACGTCCAGTTCAGCCGCAAGCTCGACATCCAAACCAAAGCCGCGCTCGATTAGCTCTTTCCCCGAACTCGACGCCCGCAGCGCTCCCAGCAGATCCTCGCGGAAGCGATAGAATGCCGCGGCGGCAATCTCTGCTTCCGGCGAGCGGCTGCCCGGACACGCCGCAATCACCGCGCCGGCGCCAATGCAATCTTCGAAACTCGGACGCAGCTCACCCGTGAGCCACATTTCGCCGGCGGGAATCACCGCGATGGTCGTACCAAGTTCAGACGCCGCGCGGGCTACGGCCGTGGCGTTCCGCAGACACGCGGCCAAGACAGTGGGGCAATCCGCCGCGAACGACAGCGCCGCTCCGTTGGGCGAGGGCAACACTAATCGATACCCCGCCGGGAGATCCCGCAGCGATGCCGGCGATAGCGAAAAACCGCTGCCCCGGTCCGCGGATGCAAGCTCCGCCTCGATCGATCCGGCGTAGCCCGCAGCCGCTTCTCCCTTGAGAGGATAGGGAAACACCACCGCCCCGCGCGCGGTTGCAATATCGATCGCCGTGGTAAAGGAAAGGACGTCGACGATCACAACCACGTCCGCGGCCGCGCCAAGCTCTCTGAGCCCGGCCAGTCCCCACTCGCAGCGAACCTGGAATTCCGCTTGATCGAATGTCACATGCTTAGGATACCCGCCGCGAGCCACGGTACCATATAAACCGATGACCCCCAATCAAGCTGCCCAGACGCCGCCCAAGTTGCCCATTCCCGGCGTGAAATATCTGATCGCCGTCGGTTCCGGAAAAGGCGGCGTCGGCAAAACCACCGTGGCCGTGAATCTCGCCATCTCCCTGGCGGCGCTCGGATACAAAGTGGGCCTGATGGATGCCGACGTATATGGCCCCAATGTGCCGCTCATGATGGGAATCAGACGGCCGCCGGAAGCGCATGGTGAGCGCATTCAGCCTCTCGAACAGTACGGCGTGCGGCTGATGTCGATGGGCTTCCTCAATCCCGGCGACCGCCCGCTGGTCTGGCGCGGCCCCATGCTGCACAGCGTGATTCAACAGTTTCTTCGCGGCGTGGATTGGGGCGAGCTCGATTACCTGATCATCGATCTTCCGCCCGGCACCGGCGACGTGCAGCTCTCGCTGATTCAAACCGCGCCCATCACCGGCGCCATCGTGGTCACCACCCCGTCCGACGTCTCGCTCGAAGACGCGCGCAAAGCCATCCTCATGTTCCATCAGGTGAAGGCGCCGGTGCTCGGCATCATCGAGAACATGAGCTACCTGACGTGTCCGCATTGCAGCGAACGCATCGACGTCTTCAGCCACGGCGGCGGCCGTCGCATGGCGCAAGAGATGCAAGTGCACTTCCTGGCGGAGTTGCCGCTCGATCCGCAAATACGCGTAGGCGGCGATACCGGAAACCCCGTAGCCGCCGGCAAGGATCCGGCATTTCTCGAACTCGCGCGCAACGTCGTCTTAAGGGCCGAAGAGGCAGCCCAGGTGGAAGGCCCAAAGATCGAGATTACGGATTGACGCGATGACCGCGGCTGGCGTGCAGCCTCGGAGGTCTTAGCGAGACAGCGCCAAATCCGCGTTTTTCTTATCCGCGTTCATCTGTGTTCATCTGCGGCTATATGGCGACAGGCTCGAACGGCTCACGGAAATCAAGAACCGAATCCCGAAGGCTTCGGTCCCCTGCCGTCGTCGGCCCTGCAGTTTTCGACACCACCAGCACGTCAACCGGCTGGCCGGGCTCGAATGGCAGGCCCTTCAAAACGAGTTCTCCGTGCTCACCGACTTTAGTCTCGCTCCAATGTGCTTGCACGTCCTCAGTATAGAAGATCCGGTCATCTGACGTGTGCGACGTGCTTGCCCCCGCTTGGCAAAGCGATGTCGGGTACTCGATCCTAACCCATTCGTCCCATCACGGCCATTCACCTGTGCTACTCCTATAAAGAGCGTTTTCCATGAAAAAAACGGTGTTATTGTTCCTGGCCGCGGCGTCTCTTTTCGCCGCCGATTATGCCGCCGAGGGTAAGCTCTGGTGGGCGCATATTCAATACCTCGCCGACGACAAACTGCAAGGCCGCGATGTCGGCTCCGAGGGCTTCCAAATGGCCGTGCAGTACGTCTCCGCGCAATTCGAGCGGCTCGGCCTCAAGCCCGGCGGTCAGAACAGCTACCAGCAGCCCGTCAAGTTCGAGAAGCGCACGCTGCTGACCGACCAATCGAGCCTCACCCTGGTCCGCGAGGGCAATGAGATCCCGCTGGCTCTCGGGACCGACGCCAGCCTGAGCAGCCGCGCCGATCTGGCGCCATCGGTGGAAGCGCCCATGGTCTTTGTAGGCCACGCCTTCGTCATCCCCGAAGCCAAGGTCGACGAGCTCAAAGGCCTTGACCTGCATGGCAAAATCGCGGTCTACATGAGCGCCGGCACGGTTCCGGGGGTGCCCGGCAACCTGATGTCGCACTACCAGTCGGCCCCCGAGCGTTGGAACGCGTTGAAGCGCGCCGGCGCCATCGGCATCGCTACCGTCCAGGCGCCCCCGGCGGCCGGACGCGGCGGCGCCCCCGCCGATCCTCCGGCTAACCCCGACCCCGCCGCGGGGCCGGCGGCGGCAGCGGGCGCGCGCGGCGGACGCGGGGGACGTGGAGGAGGCGGCGCGCCGCCTTCCATCGTCCTGGCCGATGCGGCTTTAGTCGAAACCAGCGGTCAACAGGTATCCATCACCATCACCGGCCGCGGCGCGCAGAAGCTTTTCGAAGGCTCGGGACACACGCTCGACGAACTCCAGCAGTTGGCAAGAACCAACCAACCGCTTCCCACGTTCGAGCTCAAGGGCACGCTGCGCGCGAAAACCGCCATGCAACGCGAGACAGTCGATTCGGAAAACGTGGTTGGCGTAATGCCGGGATCGGATTCCAAACTGAAGAAGGAATACGTCATCATGTCGGCGCATCTCGATCATCTGGGCGTCGGTCGCGCGGTGAATGGTGACAGCATCTACAACGGCGCCATGGACGACGCGTCCGGCGTGGCTTCCGTGATTGAAATCGCGCGTCTCATGAAAGAATCGCACGTGAAGCTGAAGCGCTCGGTTATTTTCCTCACCGTCACCGGCGAAGAGAAGGGCGAATTGGGCTCGCGCTACTTCGCCGCGCGTCCCACCGTGCCCGCGAGCGCCATCGTCGCCGATATCAACCTCGATATGTTCCTGCCGCTCTACGCGTTGAAAGTCATCGAGGTGCAAGGCCTCACCGAATCGACGCTCGGCGATCAAGTCACCGCGGCCGCCGCCGATCTGGGCGTGAAAGTTCAGACCGATCGGGAGCCCGAACAAAACCGCTTCATCCGCAGCGATCAATACAGTTTCATTCTCCACGGCATCCCCGCCCTTGCCTTTAAGTTCGGTTACGAAGCAGGCTCGCCGGACGAGAAGACCCGCCGCGATTGGGTCCGCGACATCTATCACAAGCCCAACGACGACCTGAATCAGCCCGTGGATGCCGCCGCCGCCGCCCAATTCAACCATGTGATCGCAGACCTGCTGCAGCGCGTGGCCAACGACCCCGCGCGGCCTCAGTGGAATTCGGACAGCTTCTTCAAGCGATTCGCGAATCCGGCGCTGTAAGTGGCCGCGCGGCTGTCTCCGCTGCGGGTAACCGTCGCGGCCGGTCTTATCGCCGGCCTCTTGTTGTCGCCCAAGTTATGGGTGAGTGAGCGGTTATATCCGCTCACTCCCATCGCGCCATTCTTCAAGCCGCTGCCGTATCCGTTCGACTATGCAGCCTACATCCTGTTACTCGCGCTATTGGCGGCGTCAGCCGTAGCGCCGCGCCCGCGCTGGTGGATCGCCGCAGCATTGCTCCTTCTAGCAACTCTCTGCGCGCAAGATCAGAGCCGCCTGCAACCCTGGTGCTATCAATACGCCTTCATGCTAGGTGGGGCATGCTTTAGCTTGCCCGGCAAAGATAACTGGCCCAACACCTGCCGCCTGATAATCGCCGCGACTTACTTCTGGAGCGGCGCACAAAAGCTGAATCCATACTTTGCCGCAGGCACATTCACTTATCTGGCGCAGCCACTAGCGTCACACTTCCCGGCGCTCATAGAAAAGGCCGGATACGCCGCCCCCTACATCGAGTTAGCCTGCGGCAGCGGCTTACTCACCCGCAGGTTCCGCACGGCGGCCGTGGCCGCACTGATCGCCATGCATGTGTGCATCCTGCTCGCCATCGGCCCGTTCGGACACAATTCGAATACACTAGTCTGGCCGTGGAACATCGCCATGATTGTCTTCCTGCTGGTCCTATTCCGCAGTCCCGAGGCGCGCGCGAGAGAGATTCTCTGGGGTCCCAGTTGGTTCCACCGCATAGTCTTCGCATTATTCGCGTTGGCCCCAGCGTTGAGCTTCTTCAATCTCTGGGACGGCTACCTTTCCGCGGCCCTCTATGCCGGCAACAAAAACCAGGCCGCCATTTACATGACCGAATCCGTCGCCGAGCACCTGCCCGACGCCGCGTACAACGACGCGAGCGACGAGCCGGACGGCCGCGACAAGTTACTCATCAACGATTGGTCCTTCGACGAATTGAATGCGCCCGCATATCCCGAGATTCGAATCTACAAGAACGCCGCGCGCAAGCTATGCGAATTCGCCGCCAAGCCGTCGGATGTCAAACTGGAAGTAAAGGGTAAGTGGGTGCTCGGCAACGGCGTAGGGCAGATAGCTTTTACTTGTTCGGAGCTAGATCTCTCCGCCCCGTCAAGCCACAGCTTGAAGCCCATTCTTCGCGACTAGAGCAAGCAGTTTCAAGGACGGGCCAGCCGGATGTTTTTCACCCCGTTCCCACTGACTCACCAGGCCCGTTGTCACATTGAGATAGCGGGCGAACACCGCCTGGCTGGCGCTTTCCCGCACACGGAGGGCGTGGATTTCCTTGGGCTTCAATGGCCGGACCGGCGTGAGACATAAGTCGTCGAATTCGCGCATCGTCCGCTTTTCCATCACGCCTGCGGCATGCAGCCCTTCGGCTGTCTCGTGGATTGAAGCCATCAGAGGGCTACGGTATTGTTTGCGCATCGCACATCACCTCGATGAACGTTCCCGATGTTGTCCTGTTCCTCTTCGCAAAGCCGTGAACAAACAAGGCCCGTGCTCTCATCTTGAATATGATCAACGTCCGATACCCGCCCGATTTCCCTTGGCCGGGCCGCGCGATTCTTTGTTTGATCTCACCGCCCCCAAGATCGGCGGCGATCAATCCTCGTTCCGCGTCCCGGATCGCCTCGCACAGCGTCGCATCGCCGAGGCCAGCTTTTCGTGCGAAGCGCGTGAACGCCTTGTTCCTGAATATCGCACCGCACCGCCCGAAATGCCCCGAGTTCATCCCGCGATTACTATAACACCCAGTATTAT
>Ga0302326_10030476_pt1 | contig 10796 bp, 9 predicted proteins | sample Palsa_T0_3_FD_202264 | JGI IMG/M metagenome (GOLD analysis project Ga0302326, IMG submission 202264) | Peat permafrost microbial communities from Stordalen Mire near Abisko, Sweden - Palsa_T0_3 | ecosystem: Environmental > Terrestrial > Soil > Palsa > Peat permafrost | place: Sweden: Abisko...
CGGTGATCCATGCGCAAAACGAATCCATCGTAAATTTCGATGCGGGCGCGCGGCAGGATCTGCTTGATGCCTACGCTGGAGTCGACTTGAAAGAGGTATCCGGCGCATTCGCACAGTGGAAGCAGATTCACGGGCGCATCGCGGAACTTGAACAGGACGAGCAGGATCGCATGCGGCTGCTGGACCTGTGGAACTTCCAATGCCGTGAAATCGAAGAGGCGCGTTTGCGGGCGGGCGAAGATGAGCAACTGGAAGCCGAGAAGCGCGTTCTAGCCAATGCCGAAAAAATTTATGGCGCGGCCATCAATGCCTTCGACCTGCTGTATGAGGGGAATGCATCCACTTCGTCGAGTCTTCGCACGGCACAGAAGCACGTTGAGGAACTGGTTCGTTACGAGCCGAAGTTTCAGGAAGCGCTCGCGGCGCTGGAGTCGGCGCGCATCAGCGTCGAGGATGTCGGAGCCACGCTGCGTGACTATGCGGGAGGAATCCAAGCTTCGCCCGAGCGTCTCGCTGAAATCGAAGAGCGCCTGGCGCAACTGGATCGGCTCAAGCGCAAGTACGGTCCTACGCTGGAGCAAACGGTGGCGTTTGGCGAGGAGACACGGCGCAAACTCTCAGAGATGGAAAATAAGGATCAGGTACTACTTGAGCTGCGGGCGATGCTGGCCGTTGCCGCTGAAGGGTATCGCAAAGCCGCTCGCGGCGTCTCGCGCAAACGGCAGGAGGCTGGTCGGAAATTAGAGAAGCTGGTCGAGGCGGAGATCAACGACCTGGCCATGCGCGCCAGCTTCCGCATCGTTGTTGAGGAAGCGGTCGACGAAGCCGCGGCCGAGAAGTATTGGACGGCTTCGGGCTTTAACCAGGTGATCTATCTCATCTCGACGAATGCGGGGGAAACCCCGCGCCCGCTGGAGCAGATCGCCTCGGGCGGCGAACTTTCACGCGTCATGCTGGCGTTGAAGGCCAGCGTCGAAGCGGGGAGCCATGCGGCGACCGATCCAACAAAGAAGAGGAAGTCGGCTGCAGCGCAGCGCACACTTGTTTTTGACGAAATTGATACGGGCATCGGAGGGCGCGCCGCCGAGGCGGTGGGGAAAAAGTTGAAGGCGCTCTCCAAGGGCAATCAGGTTTTGTGCGTTACGCACCTGCCGCAGATCGCTACTTTTGCCGATCATCATTTTGTGATCGAGAAGCGCGAGGCTGCAGGGCGGGCTAAGACTACTGTTCGGCAGATCAGCGGCGAGGAACGCACAGAGGAAGTGGCTCGGATGCTGTCTGGAGCTAAGTTGACTGAGACTTCTCGGAAGCACGCTGAGCAGATGATTCGGGCGAATGCGTAGATTGACTTGGCGGGCTTGGCTTGTGCCTGGTACCCCCCCTATATTCCCGCCAAAGTATTGAAAATAAAGGAAAAGTGTTCTAAAGTATTCAAAACTAAGCGTTTAGCTTTGGGCGTTTCTTGCTCTGACTGTGGGCTTCCCGATGACGGAACGTTCGGCTCGAAAAAAAATAGATATACGACCCATTAGAATCATTGGGTTAGCGGAAAATTCCCTCGAAATCTTTGAGTTTAAAGGGGTTATTCGCAAAATATTCCGGAATAAGGAATTAGTGGGTTGCTCTGATGGCTTCCTCGTGCCTTCTCGTGGAAGGTCTGGGTGACTGTTCAAGTTGTCAAAGATCGACTTTGTGGTGCCGCAAACAACTTTGTTTGCTATGAGTGGATTTTAACATTTCGTGTCAAGCTTCAGGATTGTTGCCGGTGGCAAAGCTGACTGAGACTTCGCGCAAGCAAGCGGGGCCAGAGGATTCGGGAAAGGGTGGAAATTGAAGAAGTGACGGGCTGGGCTCGTCTATCATCGGTTCCAGTTTTAGCAAGGGGGGTGAGATTTGAACGGCCAGCTCCAGTTCGGTATTCTTGCGGATTTACCTATAGCACGAGTACGTCTGCACTCCGGGACTGTAGGGCGCGGTCAAAGGTGACGAACTTTAAACCTAAAACCGTCGTGAAGGCGAGAAGATAAGCGTCAGCCCAAATCTTGGGAGATCGACTGGACATCTGGGAACGAGAACGGAACTCCTTTTCGAGATCCTCGGGCTCCGGCAGGAAAGAAATTCGAGTGTCGGCCCAGACCTGATCCCATAGACCCCAGGCTTCGGACATTGTCCTGGTTTCTTTTCCCATGATCTGATCGGTTGTGAGGAGCCGTAGAACAGTGATCTGGGTGAAGCGGGAGAAGAAGAATTGTTCCTCGTTGTTGCTGTTGCTGGCCTGCTCGAACCAAGATCTGGCTTTTTCGGAATGTACGTGTCGGCTCCAAATCAGCGCCAGCCACACGTTCGCATCAAGGAAATTCAACGTGTTCATAGATTTGTTCGTTGGTCAGAACGACTTTGGGGCCGTCGGCGACGATCAGCGGGAACTGCACCCTCCTGGGACGAGGGCGCTGGCCTTGCAGGAGCACGGTTCTGATGCCTGCCAGGACTAGTTCGCGCACCGAGCGTCCGTTGGCGGCAGCCTGGGCTTTTAGCTTCCGGTAGAGAGGTTCGGGAATGTCAACGGTGGTGCGAACGGAATCCTGCTTCATGAGGACCATTATTTCACATGTGCCATAAATATGGAATACCCGTTATCTTGACTTAGCTAAGTATGGTTAGCTAAGATATATCGATGGAAACCATCACCATCCATAAGGCCAAAACCGAGCTTTCGCGGCTGATTGAGAGGGCTTGCCGGGGCGAGGAGATCGTGATCGCTCGGGGGAAGAAGCCGGTGGTACGGCTAGTGGCCATCGGGGATAAGAAGGGCCAGCGGAAGCCTGGCGCCTTATCCGGCAAGTTGAAGGTCGGACCGGAGTTTTTTGAGCCCTTGCCTGAGGAAGAACTTAAGGCATGGGGGCAATAGCTTGCGTCTGCTGCTGGACACCCATGCTTTGCTCTGGTGGTTTAGCAATGATCCCGCTCTACCCAAATCTTGCAGAAAACTGATCGCCCAGTCGGATAGCGGCGTTTTTGTAAGCGTAGTTTCGGCTTGGGAGATTGCAACGAAGTTTCGACTGGGCCGGTTGCCGAGCGCGTCTGAGCTTGTGCAGGACTTCGGTGGGTATCTTGATCGGGAGAATTTTTTGAGTTTGCCGGTGTCCCACGATCACGGAATCCGCGCGGGGATGCTGCCAGGACCTCACCAGGATCCATTTGACCGCATGTTGATTGCGCAGGCGGAGCTTGAAAAGCTGTTTATCGTCAGCAACGAAAGAATCTTCGATCAGTATGGTGTGCGTCGGGTCTGGTGAGGACACCGTTGGCTGTCGTCCGTTCACCCCTGCCTTTTCCCCGTCTGCTGCTAATCCTCACAGCCGCAAAGGCTTACGTTGACTGGGGGTGCAACTTTCGATACCCTTGGAGCATCTTTTCCAATGGGAGAAGTGTAGCCTAGTGGGTGAGGGATTCGACTTGTCTGAGACCAAGACTTTGCTGCTGCTGAAGCCGCGCGGATTCTGCGCTGGAGTGGTGCGGGCGATCGATATTGTCCGGATTGCGCTGGAGGCCTTTGGGCGGCCGATTTATGTGCGCAAGGAAATTGTCCACAATCGCTTTGTGGTGGAAGAACTGCAGCAGAAGGGCGCGATTTTTGTCGATAGCGTGGATGAAGTGCCGGAGGGCGAACGCGTCATCTATAGCGCCCATGGCGTTTCGCCGGAAGTGCGCGAGCACAGCAAGCGGCGGAAGCTCCGCGTGATTGATGCTACGTGTCCGCTGGTCACCAAGGTTCACGTGGAGGCGGTGAAGTTCGCTAAGGAAGGTTATTCGCTGATCCTGATCGGGCATCGCGATCACGACGAGGTGATTGGGACACTCGGCGAGGCACCGGCGGTTACGCAAGTGGTTGGGTCGCCGGCGGAAGTCGCATCGGTCACATTGCCGGACCCGAACCGGGTGGCGTACCTGACACAGACGACGCTTAGCCTGGATGAGACGCGCGACATTATCGCGGCGCTGCGGAAGCGGTTCCCGAACATCAAAGGTCCGGCTGCTCAGGACATCTGCTATGCCACGGAAAACAGGCAGGTTGCGGTGAAGCACGTAGCGTCCGATGCGGACTTACTGCTGGTGGTTGGTTCTGACAATAGTTCCAATTCCAAGCGGCTGGTGGAAGTGGCTCGAAGTCTGGGTACCCCGGCGCATCTAATTGATGACTGCCACGACATTCAGCCGCAGTGGTTGAATGGCGTAAAGACGGTCGCGCTGACCGCGGGGGCATCGGCTCCCGAGCATCTGGTGCAGGAAGTAGTGGAATATCTTGCGGGACAGGGTTTTGGCGCAGTGCAGGAATTGGAAATCATGCCGGAGAATGTGCGTTTTGGATTGCCGCCCGAGATTGTAGCAACGATTGCGGCGGCGCCGGCGGCGGCCCTGCAGTCGTAATTCGGAATGATGTTCGGAAATAGTGTTCGGAGATATTGATGGAAGAATCCTCCCCCTATCGGTCGACTCATAATTCGATTCAGAGTTCGGCCCAGAGCTCGGTCCAACGACCGGGTTCTGCGCCCCAGATGCGATTTGGAAAGATCGATGATCTGGGGAGCCGGGTCGCGGTCGCGGTGGATGCGGCTCGCAGGTATCTTTTTTCTCAGCAGAGCGAAGAGGGTTATTGGTGCGGAGAACTCGAGGCTGATACCACCCTCGAATCCGATTACATCCTGCTGCACGCGTTGCTCGGAACGGGCAACCAGGCGCGCCTGGACAAGGCAGCCCGCTACATTCTGAACCACCAAAACGAAGACGGCGGCTGGTTCACCTACGCGGGCGGCGCTTCGAATATCAGTGCTTCGGTGAAGGCCTATTTTGGGCTGAAGCTGGCTGGATTCAGCGCGGATCATCCCGCGCTGGTACGCGCTCGGAAGAAGATTCTTGAAATGGGCGGCGTGACCAAGGTCAATACATTTACCAAGATATATCTCTGCCTGTTTGGGCAGTACGATTACGATGCCGTGCCGGCGGTTCCGCCTGAGATCGTGCTGTTCCCCAACTGGTTCTGGTTCAATATCTACGAAATTTCGTCGTGGTCGCGCGCCATTCTGGTGCCGCTTTCGATCTGCTACGCGAAGAAGCCATTCAAGAAGATTCCCGACGAAATGGGTGTGGAAGAACTGTTCGTCGGGGGACGCGACAAGGCGCGCATGCATCTGCGCTGGGACAAGAAGCTGATTTCGTGGCCGAATTTCTTCCTGGTTCTGGACCGGCTGACGCACTGGTTCGAGCGCGTGCATATTCGCCCGCTGCGTTCGCTGGCTCTGCGAAAGGCGGAGAAGTGGATGCTGGAGCGCTTCGAGATGAGCGATGGCCTGGGAGGAATTTTTCCATCGATCATGAATTCGCTGATCGCGCTGCGCTGCCTGGGGTATTCGGTGGACGATCCGCAGTTTATTCGCGCGCTCGATGAATTTGAGAAGCTGGGAATTGAAGAGGGCGACACTTTTCGCATGCAGCCCTGCATGTCTCCGGTGTGGGACACGGCGTATGCGTTGTTCGCTTTGGCGGAGGCGGGAGTTCCGGCGACGGATCCGCGCCTGGTGAAATGCGCGGACTGGATACTGCAGAAACAGGTGCGCAAGCCGGGAGACTGGAAGATCAAGAATCCGAAAGGCGAGCCGGGCGGATGGTACTTCGAGTTCAACAATGAGTTTTATCCGGACGTGGATGACACCGCGATGGTGTGTCTGGCGCTGAGCCGGGTGGAGCATCCGAACGGGCGCTATCAGGCGGAATCGGTGCAGCGGGCAATTGACTGGGTTCTGTCGATGCAGTGCAAGGACGGCGGGTGGGCTTCGTTCGACAAGGACAACGACCGCATGGTGTTCCAGCACGTGCCCTTTGCCGATCACAACGCCATGCTTGATCCGGCAACCGCCGACATCACGGGGCGCACGCTGGAGTGTCTGGCGGCCTATGGATACGATCAGAGCCATCGGGCGGTGCAGCGGGCGATCAAGTTTCTTCGCAAGCAACAGGAGCCGGACGGAAGCTGGTTCGGGCGCTGGGGCGTGAACTATATCTACGGCACGATGCTGGTGTTGCGCGGTCTGGAAGCGATGAATGTCGATCGTAACGATCCCATGATCCAGCAGGCGGCGGAGTGGATTCGATCGGTACAGAATGCCGACGGGGGCTGGGGCGAAACGGTGGGGTCCTATGACGATCCCAACCTTCGCGGGCAAGGCGAGAGCACAGCTTCGCAGACGGCGTGGGCGATTATGGGACTGCTCGCCGTGGGCGATACGCGCAGCGAGTGTGTGGCTCGCGGCATGGCGTACGTTCTGCACACGCAGAAGAAAGACGGGTCGTGGGACGAACCTTTCTATACGGGAACCGGCTTCCCGCGCGTCTTTTATCTGATGTATCACCTGTATCGGCAGTATTTCCCGCTAATTGCGCTGACGACCTACTCGAAGGTGATGGCGGAGAAGGGCAGCAGTTAGCAGTCAGCACTCAGCAAGGAATCGGGTGCTGAATGCTGAATGCTGAGTGCTGAATGCTGGCTTTTGTTACCGGCGCCACGGGATTTCTGGGCAGTCATGTGGCGCGCGTTCTGTCCGAAAAGGGAGCTCGGTTGCGGCTGCTGGTGCGGCCGACGAGCGATCTGCGCAATGTTGACGGGCTGAATGCCGATCGCGTGGTGGGCGATTTGCGCGATGCCGGGTCGATTGAGAAGGCGCTTTCCGGCTGCGAGGTTGTGTTTCACGTGGCGGCCGACTATCGGCTTTGGGTGCGCGATCCCGCCGAGATGTATCGGTCGAATGTCGAGGGCACACGTTCGCTGCTGGAAGCGGCGCGGAAACAGGGCGTGCGGCGGGTGGTTTATACGTCGAGCGTGGCTACCATGGGCTTCCATGGAACGAATGGGCATGCTGGTGGTGGGAAGGTCGCCGACGAGCAGAGTCCGGTTGGCATCGCGGACATGATCGGGCACTACAAGCGCTCGAAGTTCATGGCGGAACGAGTCGCGATCGAGGCGGCGAAATCTGGAGTGGATGTGGTGATTGTGAATCCCACGACTCCGATCGGCGAGCGCGATATCAAACCGACTCCGACGGGCCGCATCGTGGTGGATTTCCTGAAGCGAAAATTTCCGGCGTATGTGGAAACGGGATTGAACCTGGTGGATGCTGGCGAGTGCGCTCGTGGTCATATTCAGGCGCTGGAGAAGGGACGATCGGGCGAGCGCTACATTCTGGGCGGCGAGAATCTAACGCTGAAACAGATTCTGGACCGGCTGGCCGCGATCACGGGGCTACCGTCGCCAACGGTGAAGTTGCCTTATTTTTTTGCGCTGGCGGCAGGAGTTGTGGATGAGACGGTGACGGGCCGGATGCTGGGACGCGAGCCGCGGGCGACCATCGATGCTGTCCGCATGGGGCGCAAGATGATGTTTGTGAGTTCGGCGAAGGCGGAACGGGAACTGGGCTGGCGAACGGTTCCAGTGGATGCGGCCCTGCGACGGTCGGTGGAGTGGTTCCGTGGCAACGGATATGCCTAGGATCGCCATCATCGCCGCCATGGAGCGAGAGGTGCGACCGCTGATCCGAAGCTGGAAGGTTCGGATGGTGGAACATGGTGGCCATCGCTATCGTTTTTTTGAAAATGGACAAACAACGCTGGTATGCGGGGGAATTGGAGCCGAAGCTGCGCGGCGCGCTACCGAGGCGGTGATTCGTGATGTTAGTCCGGTGCGGGTGATCTCGGTGGGTTTTGCTGGGGCGCTGGATGGTTCGCTGCGGGTCGGGGACATTCTTGAGCCGCGCACGGTGATCAATGCCGCCGACGGGGTGCGGACCGAGGTCGGCTCGGGGGCGGGGATTCTGGTGAGTTCCGCGGCGGTGGCCGGCGAGGAACAGAAGGTTCGTCTCGGCAAGACTTATGGCGCGAGTGCGGTGGACATGGAAGCCGCAGCTGTGGCGCTCGGAGCGCGGGCACGGGGAATCGAGTTTGGCGCTTTGAAAGCTATCTCCGATGCCGTCGATTTCGACTTGCCCGCGATGGAACAATTTGTGGCGGAGGATGGAAGCTTTTACAGCTTCAAGTTTGCGTTCCACGTGGCGTTGCGGCCGTGGCTTTGGGGGACGACGATTGCTCTCGCGAGGAACAGTTCCAAAGCGAGCCATGCGCTTTGCGGCGCGCTCGTGAGTTATTTGGCGCGCGAGGCTGCGAGTCGACAGAGTTTGCCGGGGGAATCTTTGGCGGGCGAGCTGAATCCAACTAAGGTGAGCGCTGAGTTCGCTGGCGCACATACGGGGGCCGTGGCTCAGGCTCATACTGAGAGTGACGGGAAGCAGTAGGGAAACAGTTTCAAGTAGTGGTTCGGTTCAAAAACGAGACACGTGTGCGATGCGAGCGGCAAACAGCGGGTCCTTCGCTCCGCTCAGGATGACAATTTTTTATATGGGTCGGACATTAGCTACTGAGACGACAACTACTGAGACGACGGCTGAGAAGACTGCTGAGAGCGAAAGGGGCTCGATTCCAACCTCGATGCAGGCGGCTGTTTATCGCGGCGTGAACGATGTGCGTCTGGAAGAAGTGCCGGTACCTGAAGTCGGGCACGGAGAAATTCTGGTTCGGGTCCACACCTGCGGGATCTGCGGAACTGATCTCAAGAAGATTTCTACTGGCTCGCACTCGGCGCCACGTATTTTTGGTCACGAAACTTCAGGGGTTGTCGCACAAGTGGGGGAAGGCGTTCGCCAGTTCACGGTGGGCGAACGCGTGGTGGTGTTTCATCACATCCCGTGCGGAGAGTGTTACTACTGCCGGCACAAAACCTTCGCGCAGTGCTCAACCTACAAGAAGGTTGGGTGCACGGCCGGGTTCGAGCCTTCGGGCGGAGGATTTGCGGAATACGTGCGGGTAATGGACTGGATCGTCCAGAAGGGGACGGTGCGCATTCCGGACGGAATCAGCTTTGAGCAGGCATGTTTTGTCGAGCCGGTGAATACCTGCATCAAAGGAATTGAGACCCTTGATCTGGAAGCTGGAGAGACGGTGCTGGTGATCGGGCAGGGTCCAATTGGCCTGATATTGGCGAGTTTGGCGAAGCGGGCGGGGGCTCGGGTGATTACTTCCGATTTGCATCCGGCGAGGCTTACAATGGCTAGTAGTTTCGGCCTGAATTTGACGATTGATGCTTCCAAAAAAGACGCGGTTGAAGCGGTGCGCGGAATGACGAAAGGGCGCGGGGCTGACGCGGTGATTCTGGCAGTGGGGGGCACAGGCTTAATTCGACCGGCTATGGATGCGGCGCGTCCCGGAGGGCGCGTATTGCTGTTTGCGCAAACTGTGCGCGGCGAGGTCACCATTGACCCGGCGGCAGTGTGCGTGGAAGAAAAGACTTTGCTGGGATCCTATAGCGCATCGGTCGATTTGCAAGAGGAGTCGGTGCGGTTCGTCATGAATCGCGAAATGGATCTGGAACGGCTGATCAGCCACCGCTTTCCGCTGCCAAGCAGCGTAGAGGGGCTGAAGTTGGCGGCCAATCCTCAACCGGACTCCATGAAAATTGTCATCCAGCCGGGTAGCGCGTGGGAAGGACAATAATTGTGAATGGCAAGATGACGGCGGCCGTACTCTACGGCAAAGAAGACATCAAGATTGAAAGAGTGCCGATTCCGCGCGTGGGAGACGGCGAAGTTCTGGTCAAGGTGCATGTGGCGCTGACCTGCGGCACGGATTTGAAGGTGTATCAGCGCGGCTATCATGCCCGCATGATCGTGCCGCCGGCGTTGTTCGGGCATGAGCTGGCGGGCACGATCGAAGAAGTCGGAGAAGGAGTGCGCGGCTTCAAGAAGGGCATGCGCGTGGTCGCGCTCAATTCCGCGCCTTGCGGAATGTGCTTCTATTGCTCAAAACACCAGCTGAATCTTTGCGAAGATCTGCTGTTCAACAATGGCGCCTATGCCGAGTACATACGGATTCCGCGGCGCATTGTGGAAACGAATATGCTGGTCGTGCCAAAGAATGTGACCTTCGAGGATGCGGCGATGACGGAACCGCTGGCCTGTGTGCTGCGGGGGCTGCATGAAACTGGAGTCCAGATCGGCGACACGGTTGCGATCATTGGCGGGGGCCCGATTGGGCTGATGTTTACGCAGGTGGCGAAAGCGATTGGCTGCAATGTGATCACTGTCGTGAAGCGCGATTCTCAAGTGGCGCTGGCGCGAAAAAAGGGTGCGCACGAGGTGGTGCAGATTACAAAGGTGAAAGATCCGGTGGAGGCGGTCCGGCAGTTAAGCCCGGAGAGGCGCGGCGCCGATGTGGCGATTGAGGCCGTTGGGCGCCCGGAAGCCTGGGAGTGGGCGGTGGAGATGGTGCGCAAAGGCGGTACGGTCAATTTCTTCGGCGGATGCTCATCGGGAAGCAAGGTGCAGCTGGACACCAACCGCTTGCACTATTCGGAGATTACTTTGAAGGCGACTTTCCACCATACCCCGGAGACGGTGCGCCGGGCTTTTGGTCTGATTGCCGAGAAAAAAGTGTGCGGCAACGACTACATAACCGGCGAAGCCCCGCTTTCGCGTTTACAGGAAGTGCTGCGCCAGATGCTGAACCGCGGCGGAGATATCAAGACCGCGATTATTCCGGGTCACTAGCATCGCGATCCCGTGCTGCCGGGCGGGGGCGCCCGGCTCTCCACAAGCGCTTAAGAATTTTGATGATGACTGCGACCAGCCATCCCCCGACTGTGCCGCTCGCCTCCGGCTGGAGGGCGCTGCCGCCGGAGTATGCCATCCCTGCGCACG
>Ga0302326_10030478_pt1 | contig 10796 bp, 11 predicted proteins | sample Palsa_T0_3_FD_202264 | JGI IMG/M metagenome (GOLD analysis project Ga0302326, IMG submission 202264) | Peat permafrost microbial communities from Stordalen Mire near Abisko, Sweden - Palsa_T0_3 | ecosystem: Environmental > Terrestrial > Soil > Palsa > Peat permafrost | place: Sweden: Abisko...
CCTCGAGCATCCGTTCAAGCGCCTCGCGGGTGACCTGGCTGCTCCGGGCCTGCTCGGCCAGCGCCCGGCCGAGCGACTGCAGCCACTCATCGGTGTCGACCCACTCGGTCTTGAGCACGATCCCGCCCGACAGCCGGGCGCGACTGGTCTTGACGTGGGCGCCGTCACGGTCCAGGCGCAGCCGCGTGTCGCCGGCGTCGACCGTGATCTGCCGGACCTTCTTGGCGCCGAACAGCCCGCCGCGCCGGTCGACGCGGACACCATTGGGGAGCGCCTCCTCGAGCTTGACGGCCAAGGCCTCCACGAACGCGCCGAGATCCGAAGCGTCGGCTCGCAGCGACGCCGTGACCAGCTCGATGTCCATCTCGGGTTCGGGTTCGGGTCGGTCGAGGGTCATCTCTGCACGGTTGAGCGTACCGAGGCACGAAGCTGTTCAACAACCAGATCGTGCTGCACGGTCGTCCCCCTGACCGGGCGCTCCCATATGCTGCGCGCCCGTGATCGAAATCGAAGCGCACATCACGGGCACCGTCTGGAAGGTCGAGGTCGCCGTCGGCGACACGGTCACCGAGGGCGATGCGGTCGTGATCCTCGAGTCGATGAAGATGGAGATGCCGGTCGAGGCCGAGGACCCGGGGGTCGTGCGTGAAATCCGCTGCAGCGAGGGCCAATCGGTGTCCGAAGGTGACGTCCTCGTTGTCCTCGAGGACTGATACCGGTCCCGATAAGGGTCCCGCCCACCCGGGCCGGCTGCTGGTCGACGAGCCCGCCGCTGGCGTCGTCCGGCTGACGATCTCCAACCCCGCCAAGCGCGGCGCGCTCGACCACGCGATCCTCGACGCGTTCGTCGCCACGCTCGCCGCGCTGGACGCCCGCTGCGTGATCGTCACCGGCGAGGGTCAGACGTTCTCCGCCGGCTACGACATCGGCGGGCTGGAGTCAGAGACCCGTGACACGGTCGCCGACGAGGCGTCGCGGCTGGTGGCACAGCCGTTCGCCGACGCTCTGGACGCGCTCGACGCCTACCCCTACCCGAAGATCGCCGCGCTGAACGGCCACGCGATCGGCGGTGGGCTCGAGCTGGCGCTGTCGTGCGATCTGCGCGTGGCGGCGACGCCGGTGCAGCTGGGGATGCCGCCGGCCAAGCTCGGGCTCGTCTACTCCCACACGGGGATCCGCAAGTTCATCGACACGATCGGCGCGCCGCGGACCCGCGAGCTGTTCCTCGTCGGCCGCCGGATCGACGCCGCCACGGCGTTGTCCTGGGGGCTGGTCAACGCGGTGGCCGCCGCCGAGGAGCTGGCCTCGACGACGTTGGCGCTGGCGTCCGAGATCGCCGGCAACGCGCCGCTGGCACAGGCGGGCAACAAGCGCGTGATCCAGGCGGTGCTCGACGGGCGGGCGGCACTGGCCCCGGCGATCGAGCGCGAGCTGCTGGAGCTGCGCCTGGGCTCGTTCGCGTCTGAGGACTTTCGTGAGGGCGTGCGCGCGTTCGCCGAGAAGCGCCCGCCGCGCTGGGGTGGCCGGTGAGCGACCAGTTGTGGTCAGCCGAGCGGCTCGGGTCTGAGTCTGGATCGCCGCTCGTGGTCTTCATCCATGGCGGCTTCTGGCGCGCACGCTGGGACGCCTCGACGATCAGGGAGATCGCCCGCCGTTGCGCCACCGAGCTCGGGCTGGCGGCGTGGAACCTCGAGTACCCGCGCATCGGTATGGACGGCGGCGGCTGGCCGGGGACCGGCGCCGCGGTCCGTGATGGCGTGTCGGCCGCGCTGGCGGACGCCGGCGCGGACGGACGGCCTGTCGCCCTGGTCGGCCACTCGGCCGGCGGCCAGTTGGCGCTGTGGGCCGCCGCGGAGCTTCCGTCGGTCACGCTCGCCGTGTCGCTAGCGGGCGTCTGCGACCTGCGCGCTGCGTATGCCGAAGGGCTCGGCTCCGATGCAGTGGCCGAGCTGTTCGGTGGCCGTGAGCCGACCGAGGCTGAGTACGCGGCGGCATCGCCGATCGAGCGGCTGCCGCTCGGTGTGCCGTCGCTGCTGATCCACGGCAACGCCGATGACCTCGTGCCGATGTCGCAGAGCATCTCGTTCGCCGGCACGGCCGGCTACGAGTGCACGTTCGAGCAGTTGCGCCGCGCCAGCCACTTCGACGTGATCGACCCGCACGGCCCCGCCTGGCCGGCGCTCAGCGAGGCATTGCGCGGCCTCGCCGCCGCGTGAGCGCCGCCGCTCTTGGCCGATCGCCAGTGGTTCCGTCCGTAAGTCGTCCGTGCACCGAGAGTGCTCACTGGTGGATGCTGCGCAAGGACTCAAGGAGACGAAGGTGGGGCTCTGGCACATCGAGTCTCCGAGGGCGCCGCGCAGGATCGAACCCGCCCGCCCCGTGCTCGAATGCCGCAGGACTTGCGGAGGGGGCCACTAGGAGCAGCCGGTGTGCAGGCGCTGGCTGCCGTGATTCGGGAACGACCACGTGAGCTTGTCGTAGGCCGGCCGTCCCTTCCACGTACCAAGCTTCGAGGCAACCACGATGGCGACTGCCAGATGTCCTTGGGCCACGCTCTGGTGGCTGTTGACGTACAAGCCGGTGCCGAAGCCGCGGGCGATCGGGCCGCCCCAGCTCACCCACCGGATTCGGCAGACAAGGCCCGTGGGATCGCCGCCATAAAAGATCTCTCGGGGCTTGACCTGGCCGAACCCCTTGGCGCCTGAGAAGTTGTCGTGGTAGTAGGGGTCGGCGACCGGGCTGACGATCGGCGCGGTGGCGGCGATCGCGTTGGCGGCGAGCACCAGCGCGGTTGCGACCGCGAGCGCAAGCAGGATCAGGCGTCGGCGCATGACCGCGACCCTATACCGAACCCAGGAGCCGCTGCGAGCGTGCCCGCGTGCTGGGTTTGTATCGACAGGTGATCTCGATCGCGCGCACCGCGGCCCGCGGGTCACTCCCCTTGGCCGGTGAACCTGAACGCCTTCCTTCCGTCCGTGCAGACGTATTTGAAGCTGTCCGGAGGCGCAAATCTATGGGTGCAGCGGTAGGGACGATCCGACGGAAAGTTCTCGATGTAGTGGTAGGCAGTTGCGCACGGGATACGCAGAACGCCGATCTGGCTGACGGCCAAGGCTCCGAAGTTTTTCGTACCGTTGAACTGGCGCGGACAGCTCGTGAATGTCCCAGACCCGCCGGCAGATGCTGCAGCATTGGAGCGAGCAGCCGACGCGGTGGTGTACAGCAAGGTTGCGCTCAGGAGAGCGGCGGCAAACACGACCAGGGCTCGGCGCATCCCGGCACGGTACCGGATATCGGATCGCTTTCCGCGAGGATTGGCGATCTCGTAACGGCGTCCGTTACGGGAACGCCAAGACTTCTCAGGATCCGGCCGCCCGCGGTGCGGTCGCCTTCGCCCACTCTTTCTTATGGGCCCGCTTCGTGGCCTGGTAAGCGGCCAGCGCCTGCGGAGAATCGACGTCACCGAGCGTCGGATGCCACGGCACCAGCGGCTCGGCCGCCGCAACGCCGAAGCGCTTGGCGAGCACCGCCCCCAGCGACGTCACCTTCATCTCGCCGAAACCCGGCAGCGCCTCGAGGTTGGCCCGAAGCTGATCGCTATCGGCCGCATCGGTCCAAACGCGTGCGGCATCCCCGCCGTACTGGTCGCGGATGTAGACGGCAAGATCGTGGACACGCTTGGCCATCGCGCCGGGATATCGGTGGAGCGCGGGCCGCTCGCGGAAGATCGGATCGAGGTCGGCCGCGGCGACCGCGGCGGCGTCGATCGTCCCGAGCCGCTCGCGCAGCACCTCGGGCCCCGAGAACGCCTTCTGGACCTGCACCTGCTGGTCCAGCGCGAACCCGATCAGCAGCGCCATCGGGTCGGTCGCCAGCAGCTCGTTGGCGACGTCTGAGTCGGTGAAGTACAGCCGCTCGGGCACGGGCCGATCATAACTCTTGGTATCCGCCGCGGCCGGTATGGTTTCGCGTCGTGCCGCCCCTGATCACCCGCGACGAGGCCTTGCAACTCGGAGCACTCGAGGACCACGCAGCGATCGAGGCGCTCGTGCAGCGCGCCTGGGAGGCCCGCGTCGAGCGGTTCGCGGACTCGACCGACATGTGCTCGCTGGTCAACGCCAAGTCCGGCGGTTGCGCCGAGGACTGCGGCTTCTGCGCCCAGTCCAAGTACGCCGAGGCCGAGACGCCGATGCACGCGATGATGGAGCCCGAGCAGATCCTCGAGCACGCCCGCGCCGCCGAGGCGGCCGGCGCCCACCGGTTCTGCATGGTCACCCAGGGACAGGGGCTGTCCAAGCGCGACTTCGACAAGGTCCTGAGCGGCGCCCGGCTGGTCGCCGAGCACACCAACCTCAAGCGGTGTGCGTCGATCGGCCACATGTCGGTCACGCGCGCGAAGGCGCTCAAGGATGCCGGGATCCAGCGCGTGCACCACAACGTTGAGACGGCGGAGTCCTACTACCCGGAAGTCTCGACGACGGTCCGCTACCAAGGCCGGATCCGCACGATCGAGGCGGTCCGCGAGGCAGGGCTCGAGACCTGCGTCGGCGGGATCCTGAACCTCGGCGAGACCCGTGAGCAGCGAGTCGAGATGGCGTTCGAGCTGGCGGCGATCGACCCCACGAGCGTCCCGATCAACCTGCTCAACCCGCGGCCCGGCACGAAGTTCGGCGACCGCGATCTGATGGATCCGTGGGAGGTCGTCAAGTGGATCGCAATCTTCCGGCTGATCCTCCCCGAGGCCCTGTTCCGGCTCTGCGGCGGCCGCGTCGAGAATCTCGGCGAGCTCCAGGCGACCGCGGTCCGCGCGGGCCTCAACGGCGTGATGATGGGCAACTTCCTGACGACGCTCGGCAACACACCTGAGCAGGACCAGCAGATGTTCACCGACGCTGGCCTGAACATCGAGCGCCAGGACGACAACGGCTCGAACCCGCGGCCCGACAACCGTTCGGGTTGGCTGCAGGGCGAGACCCCGGACGTGATCACGGCGACCCTCACCGACGAGCCCTCGTTCGAGATTCGGCTCTGGGACCCGACGACGCAGCTGCGCTTCGCCCCCAAGCGAACCGTGCCCCCGCGCCCGGACGGGGCCCCCAACAGCGGTCACGCTCGCGACACTCGTGAGGCGGCCGCGCGCCGCGCCCACCCCGCCTGAGCCCGCCGCGGCGCATCATTTGGCCTCGCCCGGGGTTATGGCGGTATGTCCCGAATCCGCCGACGCCCGCGCGGCTGGCTGACGACGTTCGCCGCGATCGTCGTCGCGGCGCTGTCGCTGCCCGCGCTGGCGACGGCGCGGACGCCGCGCGCGCCGGCAGCGCAGACCGGAACGCTGATCGGACTGGTGACAGCCCCGCCCGCGACGGGCGCGCCGGCAACCCTGCCGGTCGCCGACCTGCTCGTGACGGCAACCGGTCCGGCCGGCATCCGTTACACGACGACGACCGAGTCCAACGGCTGGTACGACCTCGAGCAGCTGCCACCGGGCATCTACGGGCTGACGGTCTCAGAGCCCGCCCCGGCGACCGGGAGCGCTACCGCAACCGCCTCGGTGCACGTCGGCACCGTCACCACGGCGAACGCGCAACTGGGCGCGCCGGTCGCGACGATCACGGGCGCGGTCACCGGCGCCCACGGCGGCCCGCTCGCCGGCATGCCCGTCACGCTCAGCTCCCCGGACGGTGACGACTGCTCCACCTCGCCGGCGTGTGGCACGGCCACCAGCTCGGGACAGAACGGCCGCTACACGGTCTACGTCCCGGCCGGGACCTACACGCTGCAGACCTCAGACGCGGGTCAGTCGGCGCCGGCGCAGACCGTGGTGGCGCAGGCAGGCGCCGTGATCCGCGCACCGATCGGGCTCCCAGCGCCACCGGTGCCCGCGGGCACGACGGCTCATCAGTCGACACGGGATCTGCGCCGGCTGAACGCCGAGCGCGCCGCCGACGGTCTGCCGGCCGGCCTGACGCTCGCTCCGCGATGGTCGGTCGAATGCGCGGCCCACGACGACTACGAGCGCGACAACGGCGTGCTCACGAGCACCGAGAACCCGGACTCGCTCGGGGCCTCGGTCGGGGGCGCCTGGGCAGGGCTCAACAGTGACCTGGCCGAGGGCCGCTGGACCCCCACGGACAACCCATGGGAGAACGCGCCGATCCATCTGCTCGCGCTGCTGGCGCCCAGCCTGTCGGTCATCGGGATCGACGACAGCGACGGCTATCAGTGCGCCACCACCTACCCGGGCCTCGTGCGCGCGCCGACCACCACCGACCGGATCTCTACCTACCCGGCCGCTGGCGCCCAACATGTCGCGCCGTCGGAGCAGGCGCGTGAGTCGCCGTTCGTCCCCGGCCAGTTCGTCGGGATCCCGAGCGGCCGCACCGCGGGTCGCGAGCTGTTCGTCTATCTCAACCTCGCCCACCAGACGGGACAGGCGCCGGTGCACGTGCTGTCAGCCAAATTGACGGCCGGAGGTCGGCCGGTAGCGCTGCGTTGGGTCGACTCCCAGACTCCGACCGTCGGCCGCTACCTGCCGGGCGCGATCCTGATCCCGGTCAACCCACTGGCGCCGCGGACCCGGTACACCGCGTCGGTCACCGTGCAGGATCGGTCGGCAACGCTCGCGCGTCGCTGGAGCTTCACGACTCGCTGACCCAGTCGCGGCCATCACGTCCGAGCGGTCCCGTAACTTGACCGTTCAGCCATGGTCGAGATCGAAGCGCGGCTGGATGAGCTGTCATCGCTGGGGTTGCGGCGTCGTACACGGCTCGTCAGCGGCCCCCAGGGAGCGCACGTGCTGCTCGACGGTCGGCCGGTGTTGCTGCTGTGCTCCAACAACTACCTGGGGCTGGCCGACCACCCCCGCCTGCGCGAGGCCGCGGCTGACGCCGCGATGCGATGGGGCGTCGGGGCGGGCGCCTCCCGGCTCGTGTCCGGGACGATGACGATCCATCGCCGGCTCGAGCAGCGACTGGCCGACTTCAAGCACCGCGAGCGCGCGCTGCTGTTCGGCTCTGGCTACCTCGCCAACACCGGCATCGTCGCCGCGCTCGCGCGACCGGGCGATGTGGTCTTCTCCGACGCGCTCAACCACGCGTCGATCGTTGACGGTTGCCGGCTCTCCCGCGCCGAGGTGTTCGTCTACGACCACTGCGACGTCGAGCATCTGCGATGGGGAATCGAGCGAGCGGAGGGTCGCGGCACGCTGATCGTCACCGACAGCGTCTTCTCGATGGACGGCGACATCGCGCCGCTGGCGGAGATCGCCGAACTGGCGGCCCGATCTGGCCTGCGGACCGTAGTCGACGAGGCCCATGGCACCGGGACCGTCGGCCCCGGCGGCCGGGGCGCGGTGGCGGCCGCGGGCCTCGAGGACGAGATCGACGTGATCGTCGGGACGCTCGGCAAGGCGCTCGGCTCCTACGGCGCCTTCGCCGCCTGCGATGAGCCGATGGCTCGGTACCTCACCAACACCGCCCGCACGTTCATCTTCTCGACGGCGTTGCCACCGCCGGTGGTCGCGGCCGCGCTCGCGGCGCTGGACCTGCTGGCGTCGGAGCCGCGGCGCGTGCAACGGCTCGCGACGAACGCCGACACGCTGCGCGACGCGCTGGCCGCCGAGGGCCTCCAGGCCGGCGACTCGACGACGCAGATCGTGCCGATCGTGATCGGGGACGCCGCGCAGGCGGTCGCGGTCAGCGAGGCGGCGCTCGAACGTGGCGTGTTCGCCCAGGCGATCCGTCCGCCGACCGTTCCCGAGCACACCTCCAGGCTACGGCTGGCGGTGATGGCCACGCACCGCGAGCGTGAGCTGCGCGAGGCGGCGCGGACAATCGCGGCTGCCGCGCGCGCCGTCGGCGTCGACGCCAGCCCAGACCCGCGCGCCGCGCCGTTTGTGACCGCGCCTGCCGTCCCCGAGGGTCACGCGGCGACGGTGATCCCGGCGCCGACCCGCGCGACGGTGTTCGACGTCGACGCGGCGCCGGCCCGCCGCGCCGCATAGCGGGCCGCTCAACACGGGGCGTCACGAGCGGCCGCCCACGCGCGCCGGTTCCGCGAGGCGAGGCCATGGCGGCGACCACTAGCCTGCGAGCGTGCCCTGGGATCCGCGCCAGTTGGTCGGCGTCACCGGCGATGCGACGGCCTCGACCGAGCGGCTGCGCGGCTGCCTGGTCACCGGCACCGATACCGGCGTCGGCAAGACCGTCGTCGCCGCGGCGATCGTCGCCCGTCTGCGCGAGCGGGGACAGCCGGTCCGCGCGCTCAAGCCACTGATCACCGGCCTCGACGAGCCGCCCGACGCCGACTGGCCACCCGATCACGAGCTGTTGGCGCGCGTCAGCGGCCAGCGCGCGGACGAGACGATGCTGCACGGCTTCGGTCCGCCTGTCTCCCCGCACCTGGCCGCCGAGCTCGCCCGGGTCACGCTGCCCTCGATCCGCACGCTGACGGCCGAGATCCGCGCGGCGACGCCGGCGGGGTCGGTGGTGATCGTCGAGGGCGTCGGCGGGTTGCTCGTACCGATCGGCCAGAAAGCCTCCGTGCTCGACCTCGCTATCGCGCTCGAGCTGCCGCTGATCGTCGCTGCCCGTCCGGGGCTCGGCACGATCAACCACACGCTGCTGACGGTGCAGGCCGCAGTCGCGGCCGGGCTGCGGGTCGCCGGGATCGTGATGACCCCGTGGCCGGACGAGCCTGACGCGATCCTCCGATCCAATCGGGACACGATCCAGCGCCTGGCCAAGCTGCCGGTCGTCGGACTGCCGTTCGTGGCGTCGGCCGAGCCGGGCCCGCTCGCCGCCGCCGGTGCCTCGGTGCCGCTGCGGCGCTGGCTCGGGATCTGACCGCGCCAGCGGCTACGGTGCCCGGCACGATGTCGTCCGCCGACGATCTGATCCAAGCCGACCGCGAGTACCTCTGGCACCCGTTCACCCAGCAGGCAAGCTGGTGCGACGAGGAGCTGCCGCTGGTGGTCGACCGTGCCGACGGGACGAATCTCTACGACGTGGACGGCAACGCCTACATCGACGGGGTCTCGTCGCTGTGGTGCAACGTCCATGGCCACCGCCACCCGGCGATCGACCAGGCGATCCGCGACCAGCTCGACCGCGTCGCTCACTCGACGATGCTCGGGCTCACCCACGAGCCGGCGATCGAGCTCGCGCGCCGGTTGGTCGAGATCGCGCCGCCCGGCCTGACCCGCGTGTTCTACTCCGACAGCGGATCGACCGCCGTCGAGGTGGCGCTGAAGATGGCCTACCAGTGGTGGGTGCAGCGGGGCGAGCCCGGACGGACCGGGTTCATCGGCCTGGAGAACGCGTACCACGGAGACACGCTGGGCGCCGTCTCGGTCGGTGGGATCGAGACGTTCCATTCGCTCTACCGGCCGCTGCTGTTCGACACATGGCAGGCCCGCGCGGGCGATGCCGGCCACCTGGAGCGGCTGTTGATCGAGCACGGCGAGCATGTCGCCGCCGTGATCCTCGAGCCGCTGATCCAGGGAGCCGCCGGCATGCTGACGATGCCGGCCGGATTCCTCGCGCGTACGCGCGAACTCTGCGATGAGCACGGCGTGCTGCTGATCTGCGACGAGGTCGCGACCGGCTTCGGGCGCACCGGCGCGATGTTCGCCTGTGAGCGCGAGGCTGTCTCGCCGGACCTGATGTGCGTCGGCAAGGGGCTGACCGGCGGGTACCTGGCGCTGGCGGCGACGTTGACGACCGAGCGGATCTACGAGGGGTTCCTCGGTCGCCCCGAGGAGCTGCGGACGTTCTTCCATGGCCACACCTTCACCGGCAACCCGCTCGGGTGCGCGGCGGGAATCGCCACGCTGCAGACGTTCGAGCGCGAGCAGACGGTGCAGCGCTCGCTGGCCAAGATCGAGCTGCTGACGCGGCGGCTGCACGAGCGGATCGCGCCGCTGGCCGGGATTGCCGAGATCCGCCAATGCGGGCTGATGGTCGGAATCGAGTTGCGTCCCGGCGACGCGCTCGGCAATCGGGTGACGATCGCCGCGCGCCAGCGCGGCGCCGTGATCCGGCCGCTCGGGGACGTGATCGTGTTGATGCCGGCGCCGGCGATGTCGTCGGACGAGATCGACCGCCTGGTCGCAATCACCGCCGCCGCGATCGCCGAGGTAGCCGCCGGCGAGGATGCCGGCGTCGGGCGCTCGGGGGCCGCGGTCGCCTGACCGGGCCGCGGCCGGCGTCAGTCCTCGTAGGGCGTGAAGTCGGCCTTGCGAGCGCCGCACACCGGGCAGAACCAGGTGTCGGGGATGTCCTCAAACTCGGTGCCGGGCGGAATCCCGCCATCAGGGTCGCCCTCCTCGGGGTCGTAGATGAACCCGCACGACTCACACATGTATTTCATCCGGCGGGAGCCTAGCGACCGCATTTGCTTTAGGGTCGGGCCGTGAGCAGTGACCGCCTTGAGCCCGGCGCCCAGCTGAACACCGGCGGGGTGACGACCCCGCGGCTCGCCGCGACGGTGCTGCTGCTCCGTGGCGGCGCGGACCGGGTGGAGGTGCTGCTGGCCAAGCGCACCCCGGCGGCGCGCTTCATGGGCGGTGCCTGGGTGTTCCCAGGAGGCTCGGTGTCCGCCGAAGACGGCGAGGGGGCGCCGGCGCTGCGGGCGGCGGCGGTGCGCGAGCTCGCCGAGGAGGTCGGAGTTCAGCTGCCCGCCGGCGCCGAACTGGTCGCGTTCTCGAACTGGATCACGCCCGAGGAGGTCCGGATCCGATTCGACACCTGGTTCTTCCTGGCGGTCGCGCCGGAGGGCGCCGAGCCGACGGTCGACGG
>Ga0302326_10030479_pt1 | contig 10796 bp, 15 predicted proteins | sample Palsa_T0_3_FD_202264 | JGI IMG/M metagenome (GOLD analysis project Ga0302326, IMG submission 202264) | Peat permafrost microbial communities from Stordalen Mire near Abisko, Sweden - Palsa_T0_3 | ecosystem: Environmental > Terrestrial > Soil > Palsa > Peat permafrost | place: Sweden: Abisko...
CTGCACCAGATCTCGCCCATTCGGCATGAACGGCGTGATCATGCCCGCGCACGTCGGCGCGCCTGACACGGTAAACATTGACCATCTCTCTTCGTGAAGTGAAAGACGGCAATAATCGCGAACACGGCAAGCAGCAAAGCGCCGCCGAGAATGTATTTCTTTCTCTGGTCTGTTGGCAACGACATCATAATGCTCCCGGCTGGCGCTACGACAACCCGGCTCAGAATCCCAAAGAGGCCTTCAGCTTCTTAATTTGACTCTCGGTCATCTGAAAAGTGTTGTGCTCTTCTTCCCGGTACACGTGCCGAACTCCTTAGTCGCAAGCACTAGCTCTCCATTCTTCACGTCCGCGCTCGACGGCTTCAACAACTACATGACCTTTGAGGGCATAGCGTAGCGGGGCAGGGGTGCCGTTATCAAAGAGTATGAGCATCGACCCCGTGGGCTGGCTGCTGCAAGGCCGGGGGCGCGTCGAGGCTCCGCGCCGCGAACTCGATCACAGCTACCACCTGTTCATGCGACAAATGGAACCATTCCATAATCTCGTTGATCGACGCTCCCACTTCCAGATTGTCAAAGACAACGGAAACCGGCGTCCGCGTGTCCCGGAATACCCATGCGCCGCTACGCTTGCCGGGGATGCTCTCCACGGCGGGGCACGGTGACCAGTCGAGGGTTGCTGTTGCCATGATCTGCGCTCCTCCTTTCAGGTTACGTCATCGAGGGAAGGGAAGGGGTGGTATGCCCGCGCTGTAAACGGCTCCGGGCAATCCCGATGTCCACCACCTTGAAGCGGCGGGCGGCGAAGTCCACTTCTTCTTTGCTCATCGGTTCGCCTCTGGCTTTTTCTTCGATCTGACGGCGATACGCAAAATCGTTTAAGTAGCAGGTTTTTAATCGAAGCTGAGGGGCGAAAAAAGCGCGACGGCTGGGTGCTCGCAGGTATCGATGAAGATCGAATTCACCTGATGACGCAAGTAATGAAAACATGGATTGTGGCAGATCCGGAGGCCGTCGCTGCGTACTATAACAAGACGAAGCATGTGCCGGATCTGCTTGCGCCGATCGACGAATCCAAGGTTCGGCTCCGCTGTAAATGCTGCGACACGCTCTTTCATTTCCTGCAAACCCGCATTAAAAATCTTTGACGGCTGCGACGGAATCGGTCCCGGCCGGGAGACTTACTTCGCCGCGGTCTCCTGGCTGAACACACAAACCCATTTCCCCTTGCGTTCCGCCCACAACGACGATACGTAGACGTGCGCGGTGAATTCCTTTCCATGCGATGTCCCCGTCTCCGTCATCGTGTACACAATAAGCCCCGACGTGGCGGAGACCCGGACGAATTTGATATCGGACATCAGGTAATCGGTCAGCCTGAATTCGCTGACGTTGTGGACAACCTGAGCTTTATCGGCCGGTCCGTGGTTATCGACAAGGACCGCGTCATCCGCAGTCAGGCCGGCGAATTCCTGGTAGTTACCGGCCTTCAGACTGTCCAGACCCTGGCGTTCTTTGGCGACGATCTTCTGAAAAAGTGGATCCTCGGCTCCGGCAAGCAGCCAGCATCCCATCAGTGCGGCAAAAACAAGCGATCTCATCGCCGCATTATTTCACAATGATTCTGCGATAGAATCATCGCGAGCCATGCGCACATTCTCTCTGTTCCTGATAGCAGCTTCTTTTGCCCCCGCTGAAAAAGTCTCCAATGAAAAACTCATTCAACTGGCGCAGCTACACGCGCCCAGTCTCGAACAGACCATTCGCGACACCTTCGCGGATCCCAAAGACGACAAGATCGCAAAGGGCTCTGCCTACGCCGGCGAACACGGGCAGTTCCTGTTTGCGGTCGCGTCGGATAAACAGCCTTTCCTGCAGATCGATCAGGAGCCGCCCGTTCCCGCGGCGCGTGTGGGCAACCTCTGGGTATATCTGGGACCGCTGAAAGAAGGAACATCCTATAAGTTCGTTTGGATCGTCGATGGCAAGCCATTCGGCGGCGCGAATGACGTCGCCGCGTTCACCGAAGAGTCCTATCCGCAACCCGGCGTTCCACAGGGCAAGCTGACCGGACCGATCACCATCGAGAGCAAGCTTTACCCCGGTCTGAAAGCGCGCATGTGGTACTACGTTCCCGCCCAGTGGGACGGGCACACACCTTTGCCCGTGACGTGGTGGGGCGACGGCCAGTTCTACACCGCGACGCGGCCGGACGCCTACCGGATGCTCGATGCCTTCGATAACCTGTTCGCCGAAAAACGCATTCCGCTGATGGCCAACGTATTTGTGGAGCCGGGCACCGCGCCGGAGCGCAATATCCGCTCCATCGAATACGACACGGTCAGCGACAAGTTCGGCCATTACCTGACGGAAGAAGTTTTTCCCGAGGTGGAAAGACACATCCCGCTGCGGCACGATGCCTATAGCCGCGCGCTGGCAGGCGAGAGTTCCGGCGGCATCTGCGCCTTCAACGCTGCGTATCTCATGCCCGACCGGTTTTCGCGCGTGCTGAGCTGGATTGGCAGCTTTGCCGCTCTGCAGACGAACGACGCGCAACCCACCGGCGGCGCGGCTTATCCCGTGATCGTGCGGCGCGAGCAGGCGAAGAAGAACATCCGCGTCTGGATGCAGGATGGCGCGGACGATCAGGAGAATCCGCGCGCCGGAAGCTGGCCGCTGGCCAACATCGAACTGGCGAATTCGCTGAAGATCAGGGGCTACGATTATCACTTCTCGTTCGGCGTGGGCACGCATAGCCAGCGCCAGGGTTCGGCCGAATTGCCGGAATCGCTTGTGTGGCTCTGGAGGGATTACGATCCGGCGAAGACCTCGCAGGAATTCACGCCCGAGCCGGAAGAGAAAGACAAGCCTCTGTGGCGCGTTCTGCAGATGAATCGATGAACTGAATCGAGAAGCCCGCATTCTATTCTGGAGGGGCGTGGCCTCGAAAAAACCTCAAAACAAATTGAGCGGCCGATCAAGCGACGCATGGATCGTCGCGATCGGCCTGTTCAAACTCTGCAAAGCCCTTGCATTGCTGATGGTCGGTATCGGCATTCTCAAGCTGCTGCACCGCGATGTCGCCTCCGTCGTGACGCACTGGGTGGAAGAGTTGCGCCTCGACCCCGATAACTATTACATTCATCGCGGACTCTCGCGCGTCTTCCGCATCACGCCGAAGCAGTTGAAGGAGCTGAGCGCCGGTACGTTCATCTACGCCGGCGTTTACCTGACCGAAGGTGTGGGGTTAGTGATGCGAAAGCACTGGGCCGAATACCTGACCACCATCAGCACGGCCCTGTTCATTCCGCTCGAAGTCTACGAGTTGTATCACCGGTACACGTGGCCGCGTCTGGGCTTTCTGCTGGTCAACGTAGCTATTGTGTGGTACCTGGCGGTTCGTATTAAGCGGAACTAGCCGTTACTGCTTGGGTGAGCCGGGGTTCTTCTTCTGGCGTTCCCACTCGTCCTGAAACGTCTTCTCGCGTTCGGCAATGTAGGCCTTGTAGCCCGCCGGATCGATGAACGCGTTCTTATCGCCTGCCTTGAATTTTTCGTACTTCTCTTTCATACCGAAGTACGCGCCATGGGCTCCCAGAAAGACATCGCAGGGGAGGCTGTTGAGGACTTTGAACGTCTTCACGTAATCCTCGGCGATTCCCGGATACTTCTTGTTGTTTACCAGATAATAGCCGGCATTCACGTTCGGACTTCCCACGATTACGACGTTCAGGGTGCGGCCGCCTTCCTGAATCTGCGAGGTCCACGTGGTGCAGCCTTTGGTGTGGCCGGGAGTCAGATGCGCGACCCATTTCGAGCCGCCGAGTTCGACCGTATCGCGATCGTGCAGGACGCGATCGACCTTCGCGCCGGGACGGCCGCGCCCGGTGCTTTCCTCGTCCGCCACATCCTCGCTCATGACCTCAAGCTTCGCGCCGGTGTCGGCCTTGATGACGCCGGTGGCTTCATCGTGATCGCCGTGGGCATGGCTGATGAGAATGATTTTGGTGTCGCTGTATCTGAAGCCCAGCGACGCGATGCTCTTTTTGATTGTCGGAACGTCCTCCTTGAAATCGGAGTTGATGAGGATGTTGCCTTGCGGCGTGGTGATGAGGTAGACGGCGAGGTCCGCCGTGCCTACGTAATAGAGATTCCCCGCGATTTTAAACGCGGGGAACTCACGGTGCCAGTCTGCATTGGCCTGTGCGAATATCGCCGTCGAAGCGGCGAGGAAGGTGAAGAGGGATTTTGCGATCATACGTCGTCTGAACCTGATCCATCATCATATGATGAACCGTCGTCAGACGAATCGTCGGTGCTGTCGTCGCTTACGTCGCTGTCGTCCTGCTGCAGGTCGTCCTGCTGGTCATCGGCTTGTTGGTCGTCGCCCGAATCGCTGCCGGCGAAGCGCCGGTCTTCGAGGTCGGGACTGAGACCGCTGTCCGAAAGAGAGCGGTCGTTACCAAAAGAGCCGCTGCCGCGCCCGCGGTCGTCATCGTAATAGTTGTTGATGATGGTTTCAGAGCCGGGCGAGACGCCGTAACCGCCGCCTCCGAAGAAGCCGCCCCCACCGCCCCCGTGGCCTCCGAAGATCGACGAAAGCGCCGAGAACGCGACCTCGCCCGCAACTACGCCTGCCGCCGTTTGGGCCGCGTTCTGCAGGAAGCTGGAGAAGCGTCCGCCCGAGGGCTGCGGATCCTGAACGTATTGCACTGGTGGAGGAGGGGGCGGTGGCGCGTAATCGCTGCGCTGATAACTGCTGCCCTGATAGCCGCCGCTCCGATATCCGGACGATTGCTGCGGAGGCGGGTTGTTCGGAAGAAAGTTGGCGGGCGGCTGCGCGGCCTGCTGCTTGAGCTGTTCGATCTGTTGTTTGGCCTGGTTGATCGCCATCTCCTGAATCAGAACGGTTTGAGTCAGGATGTAGAGCGCATCGGGGCGCGCGCCGATGGTCTGGCGGATCAGATTGTCGGCATCGCGGTCGACCTGCGGCGCCGGGGCACTTTTAACGTGATCGGCGAGAGTCTGAATTAGCTGGCGTTCCTCATCTGTCATAGGGTTTCTCCCTCTGCAAGTACGATACCGCGAGACCAGAGGTTCCCCGTGCTTTACGATATAAAGCATGACAAGATTCTACGCGCCGTTTCTTGTGGCGGCGATTCTGGCGATCGGCTTTGTGGATACGCATACCGATGAGACGCCCATCATTCTGGGGATTCTTCTGATTCTGAGCGGCGCTCTCGGCGTGGCCTTTCCGAGGCGGTTTTTGACCACGTGGCTGGTGATGGGCTGCGTGCTGTTCGTCACTGAGACGCTGGTTGGGTATGGAGTTCTGCGCGCGCCGTGGCCGGCGCAGCCGGGTGTGCCGTGGCCGACGCTGGTGGGTTTTGTCCCGGCGCTGATTGGCTCGGGCGTTGGCTCCGGGTTCCGCCGACTTGCAGCCAGAACTGTATCCGTGTAACGTCGAATGATGCGGATTGTGGCGCACGTTCTATCGGCGTTTGCTTTATGCTGCTGTGGGCTGAGTGCTCAGACCCCGGCAAAACCGGAATTCGAAGTCGCGTCGATCAAACCGTCCCCCGAGTCAGGCGGCCGCGGACCGATGATGCGGATGGGTGGGCGTGGCGGACCGGGAAGCAAAGACCCGACACGCTATACGGCACAGGGCATGACAATGATGGATCTGCTGACCGTGGCTTATCACGTAAAGCGTTACCAGATTTCGGGTCCGGAATGGCTCACCAGCGCGCGATTCGACATCAACGCCAAGATCCCCGAAGGCGCCACGAAGGAAGAGTTCGGGCCCATGATGCAGAACCTGCTGGCGGAACGTTTCGGACTGGTAGTGCACCACGAGACGAAGCAGATGCCGGTGTACGATCTGGTAGTGTTCGCCAAGACCGGTTCGAAGATGAAAGAGCATGTCGACGAGCCCCCGGCGCCGAACGAAGGAGCCGCGCCACCGCCCGCCCAGTTCACGATGCCGAAGCTCGAACTCGACAAAGACGGATTCCCAGCCCTTCCGGCGAATTTCGGAGGTGGCAGGGGAAATTCAATGATTATGATGCGTGACCGGGCGCGTCTTTGGGCGCGTGGCGAGACGATGCCGCAGTTTGCGGAATGGGCGTCAGACCAGTTATCGAAACCCGTGACGGATTCCACCGGATTAACCGGGAAATATGACTTTATTCTGTCGTGGCGGAATGAAAATATGGTTGGGCCAATGGGCCCGCCGATGCCTCCGCCTGCATCGCTGGACAGCAGCGTCGATGCCGAAGCGTTGCCTACGCTGATTGCCGCGGTGCAGGAAGAACTCGGCCTTAAACTTGAGCCGAAGAAAGGGAACGTGGATTTCGTAGTAATCGACCAGGTGGAAAAGGTTCCAACCGAAAACTAATGCGATATCTATTAACGTTTTTCGCGATGACCGTGCCCGCATGGGCGGCCGATCTGACTGGCACCTGGCAGTTCGTGGGCGATGTCAGCGGTAATCCGGTAGAGATCGAGTGTGCGCTCAAACAGGACGGCAGTAAATTGTCGGGCACATGTAAGTCGCCCACAGCATCGAACATCCCGGTTGCGGGGGCAGTGAACGAACAGAAGGTCACCTTCAGCTATAGCGTGGATTACCAGGGCACAACTTATACCCTGCAATACACTGGGAAGGTCGATGAAGCCGGAACCGGGTTGACTGGCGGCATAGAAGTCGCAGGCACGGGAGGCACTTTCTCGGCAAAGAAAATCTGACCTCCTGAATGAAAACAGCCTTCCTTTTTCCTGGCCAGGGCTCGCAATATGCGGGCATGGGCCGATACCTTTCCGACACTTTCCCCGCCGCGCGACGGCGTTTCGAAGAGGCCGACGACGCTTTGGGCTTTTCGATCTCAAATCTCTGCTTCGAAGGGCCGGATGAGGCGCTCCGGCTGACCGAGAATACGCAACCCGCGTTGCTGACTGTTTCGGTAGCCGCATGGACGGTGCTGCTCGACGAAGCCGGCGAACCGGATTTTGTCGCTGGCCATAGCCTGGGGGAATATTCGGCGCTGGTGGCGGCCGGCTCGCTCGATTTCGGCGACGCGTTAAGGATCGTGCGCAAACGCGGAAGTTACATGCAGGAAGCGGTTCCCGCCGGCGTGGGCGCGATGGCGGCGATCCTGAAGCTTCCCGAAGGCAAGCTGGATGAGGTTCTGGCCAATGCGGCGGAGGGCGAGGTGGTGACGGCGGCCAATCTGAATTCGCCCGATCAGATCGTGATCGCAGGGGACAAAGGAGCTGTTGAGCGCGCGATGGCCCTGGCGAAAGCGGCCGGGGCGAAGCGGGCGGTGGCGCTGCCGGTGAGCGCGCCGTTCCACTGTCCGCTGATGAAACCGGCACAGGAGCGGCTCAAAGTGGATCTGGATGCCGCTGCGTTTTCCGGTCTGGCGGTGCCGCTGATCAATAACTGGCAGGCGCGGGAGATCCGGACCGGCGCGGAGGCGCGCGAGGGTTTGTACCAGCAGGTGCCGAATCCGGTGCGGTGGACGGAATCGATGCAGGCGCTGGCGAACGCTGGTGTGGAACGGTGGTTTGAAGTGGGGGCGGGGACGGTGCTGTCGGGCCTGCTGCGGACGATTATTCCGGGGACGAAGGCGACGCAGTTCGGCGACGCGCCCTAAAGAGAGTACTCCCTGAGCCTGGGGCGCAATCCGATCCATGCGAGCATGCAGATGGCGAGCGCGGCGAACGGCGCGATGATCTCGAAGTTGGCGAGGTCGCGGAAGCCTCGGTCGATGGCCTGCTCGAATTCGTCTTGATTGATCTTCAGAGTCTTTCCGAGCGAGTCGTCGAACTTCGCGAAATTTTTGGCCAGGTAGTTCGACTTCGTGGCTTCGGCGGCCTCCAGTTCGCCGGGGAAGGTGATGTTTTTCAATTCATCCTCGAGATAGCGGCGAACGCGTTCGTCTTTCTCGTGAAAGGCTTTCTGGTGCACGGCGGCGTTGGCCGGGTCGAGGACCGCGCGGCTCAGATCGCCGTTGGCGGAATAGGCGACCGACCTTGCCTGCCAGAGCGCGATGATGGAGTCGAAGGCGTCTTCCTTGGCGATCTTGAGATCGCGGTCGGCGGCGTTGAACGACTGGGCCGCGAATACGACGAACAGCCAGGCCGCTACTGTGGCGGCGAAAAGACCGGGGTTCAGCGTGCGGCGCATGCGCTGCGCGATAAAAACCTGCAAGCCCAGAAGGACTCCGCCCAGCATCAGGCCAGCAACAATCATAAGGGACAAGGAGCGCTCCGAAGCGGTTTTCTGTTGTGCCCAGACCGCTTCGAGTTCTTTGCGATTGGCCTCATCGAGCGCGGCGGCGGCGGGCAGTAAGTCGTTGTCCATGATGTTCTGCGCCTGCCGCACATTCTGTACGGCGGCCGAGTAGGCGGCGAGGCCGATGGCAAGCCTTTGAATCGGGATGCGCTCGGCGTCGCCAAAAGTGATGTTTTCCGCAGCCGCGATGATGGCGGTGGCAGCTTCGGTGCGGCGTTTATCGAAGGTGCTGCGGTCACGGTCAGCGGCCGTCGCATCCATATCGGCAAGGGCTGCACTGATATGCTGCGCGGCCACGATGCTGGGCGCGGAATCGCGTCCGATGACCTGTATCTGATGGCGATGACTGCGCGCGCCGGCGATCACGCTGAGCATCAGGAGCAGCGCGGTGAAGGTCACGGCAACCCCGCCGGCCTTCAGCAGGTTTGGCGTGTTCCAAGTCATCAGGCGGTCCGGACGGTGAGGCGCGTCCAGTGGCCGAGGGTGATCTGGTCGCTATTTTTCAGCGGCATATCGGTGAGCGGCAGAACCTCCGCGCCGTTGAGTTGCGTTCCGTTCGCCGAGCCAAGATCGCGCAGGATGAGCGCGCCCGAGGGGGTTCGGTTCAGCAGGGCGTGGCGGTGGGAAACGGCGTCGTCGAAGTCGAGTGCGATTTCGGGGAAGATGGCGCGCTTGTCGCTGCGGCGTCCGATGAGATTGCTGTCTTTTTCAAGCGGGATAGTCAGCGGCTGGAAGTTGGGGGGTGGATCGGGGCTTTGATCGGTTTTGAGCGAGGGATCGATCGCGACGGTCACGTCCCAGCGGATGGCGGCGGGCTTCGGTTCGCCATGTGCGCCGGTCGAGAAGTTGTAGCCGCAGTCTTCGCAGAACACTGTGTCGGAGGGTTCGCGGGCGGCGCCGCAGTCGGGGCAATTCAGCGCGGGCAGGGGCGCGGCTACGATCTTCGCACCGCAGACGGAACAGAAATCATCTTCCGCGGAATCGTGGCCTTTCGGACAGAGATAAGCAGGCATCGTCATGACCTCTGAATACGGCTGGTTTTGGTGGACCTTGTTTCAAGCGCCATGGCGTCTTCCTTTGTGATCTGCCTTTTCAGGCGCACGGTGCCCTGTTCTACGTTATCCACGTCGACCACTTTGCGCAGCAGCCGGGTAGTGGCCTCATTGCCCGATTCGTGGGCGAGCCGGACCGCCTTGCCGAGCAGCGCGGTGGCGACTTCGTCATCGCCGCGGTTGCGCGCTTCGAGCCCTTCCTGAATGGACTGCGCGAGTTCGGCCTGGCCGGTGTAATGAGCGACGCGGCGGTCAATTTTGGTGGACTTCGATTCGTCATCGGTCCAGACGGCGAGGATGCGCGCTTCGGCGACTTTGTTCTCGACGCCGGCAGTGGTGACGATCAGGCTGGCGCGTCCGGCGAGCATCTCATCGCCTACCTCGCCAGGCTTGACTTCGATGCAGAAGTGGTAATCGCGCGATTCCGCTTTACCCCATGCGCCGGTTGGATAATCGAAGACCTGCGCTTTAGGCTGGCGGGCGCGGCCGGTGAGGTCGACGATATCGGGGCTGACCTGTTTGCAGAATCGGATGCGCGCGCCGAGGGGCGTCCAGAGGCGCAGGGCTACGTCGCTGACTTCTTTGTTGAGGGCGCGCTGGAGGATTTCTTTGAAGTCGGCTTCGATGAGATCGGGGCGGGTGATGATGTCGGTAGAGCCGAGCAGGCGGGAGGAGATCTTTTTGAGTTCGTCCACTTTCCAGTCCGAGCCGACGCCGCGGCATTCGCACTGGAACTGGCCTTCGCAGGCTCCGAGCATGCTTTCGAGATTGGGTTCATCCTGCTTTTCGTTTTCGCCGTCGGTGAGGAGGATGCATTGGCGGATGGCTCCGGGTGCGGCGATGAACTGATCGAGAGCCCGACCGAGCCATGTGGAGATGCAGGTGCCTCCGATGGCTTTGATCTTCTTGATGGCGGCGATGGCGCGCTGTTTGTTCTCGTTGGTGGCTTTCACCGAGGGAACGATGAGTTCGCCGGTTTCGCCGCCCGCGATAACGAAGAAGGAGGTGTCGGCGGGGAGCATCCAGACGAGGCGGACGATGGCGTCTTTGGCGGCGTGGATTTTGCCGCCTTCCATGGAGCCGGAGGTGTCGCAGACGATGCCGATGAGTTTGTCGCCGGACCCGCCGAGGCCGAGTCCGCCTTCGACGGTGACGGTCATGATGGCGTTGACTTCGGCGGCGCCCTGCGGGATGTAGGCGTTCTGGAAGACTTCGGCTTTGAATTGAGTCATAGGGGGTTTGGCGGGCAGGCGCCAGCGCCTACCCCACATTGCAGCAGGGCTGCGGTTATGTTGTCGTGGCCTCCGCTGGCGTTGGCGAATTCGATGAGCGAGCGGACGGTTTCGGTGGCATCGGCTCCGGCTCGCACCATCTCGGCGGGGTCTGGAAGGTAGTTCCAGAGACCGTCCGAGCAGAGCAGCAGATGTCCGGGGCCGGGGATTTCGAAG
>Ga0302326_10030481_pt1 | contig 10795 bp, 11 predicted proteins | sample Palsa_T0_3_FD_202264 | JGI IMG/M metagenome (GOLD analysis project Ga0302326, IMG submission 202264) | Peat permafrost microbial communities from Stordalen Mire near Abisko, Sweden - Palsa_T0_3 | ecosystem: Environmental > Terrestrial > Soil > Palsa > Peat permafrost | place: Sweden: Abisko...
ACGCCGGTGCGGCTTGGTACTATCCTGAGCCGAAGCCGGCAGCCAAGCAGATCAAGGGGTATGTGGCGTTCTGGAAGGGCGTGAAAGTGGAGAAGTAGCGGCCTCCGAGCTTGCTCAACCCGGCGCGACGCTTTCTTCGAAGAACCAAATCCGCGGGAGGCGCTCGGCTTACGTGCCTGGCGAGTCCCGCCGTTCCAGCCCAACATCTTCGGAAGGAACGCCAGAGTTGCGGCGCCAGCTACTTTGGCGATGCTCTGCAGAACGATGGCTGAGCGCCGTGGCTAGGTGGTTTGTTTTGTTTATGTCCTGCTAGAAGTCGACATGGAGGCGCAGAGTGCCCACTGTGATTGGGCCTCGGACCATGTTGTAGCCGGGATTATTGACGTGTTGCAAGTCGAAAGCGGCGAAGATTCCCCGCCATACGTGTGCGGTGTAAAATCCCTCGAAGATTTTTTCGGGGCCATAGGTCAACCCGCCGTCACCAAGAATGAATCCCAATCCTCCGAGCGCGAGATACTCCTGATGGGCTGCCGCGATACCATTCGCTACGAAGGCCACTCCCGCCCGGTCGTTTCGGCGATGCCACGCGTTCCCTTTCGAAAAGGCGCCTAGTTCCAGCGTGCGGTCATCTTCGGTGTACGCGAATGACTCGTTATGGCCATCGCTCCAACCCAGCCGGCCAAAAACGGAGGCATTCGAAACGATCTCCTGCTCGAAGTTAAGCCCGAAGCCGTACTTGTGGCGTCCCTGCCGGCGGGTCGAAACAATGTTGGGAGTCGCGGTCTCGCCCTCAAGATAATCCGCAATGGCCGTTTGATAGTTTCCCATGTCGGCTTGATTCAGATAACTCAGCAGGCGTACCACGCCCGCCCGGTCGGCGATCAAGCTTCCCCGCGCCTCCAGTTCGAAGGTTTCCGCGCGAGCACGCGCGATGTCTGCATCCAGTTGGATGCCGTTCGCAATCTTCGGCATGAGGGTTGCGGCGAATCGAGCCGAGAACCAGTGATCGTCGTATTCGACGATGGCGCCGTCGGTGTAGCCGCGCGTATTCGCCGAGTAGTCAAATGCGCCGTCGTTGTCCACGGTCCAATTGAGAAATTGCAGGTGAGTGTCGCTCCCGAAAGAATTCAGGTCGAAGAAATCGACCAGGTCGAATTTTCCGGCACGGAATTCAATTCGCCGCGCCGGAAGCGACGTGGCGAGATGGAACTCGTCGCGTTCCGCTGCGACGCGCTCGTCGCTCAGCGGGATGATCTGCCGCACCATGAGCCGCGCAAGATAGGGTTCTTTTGAAAGCGGTACCCCCTCTACGAGTCGCACGGAATCCAAGTTGGTGTAGCCGGCGAGGCCGAGCGCGTTCCCGATTCCGCTGCCGGTCGCATCCTCCATGTCGGCGAACACTTCCGTCGTATGCGTGACCTCGTAGCCGGTGTAAAGCGTCAGAATATGGGTGGTGGCGCTCTGAGTCCATGGGGTTAGGCTGTTCGCTCCGCTGTACTGCGCCGGGAACGACGGATGCCACTGGAGAACGACGTTTGCCTGCCCCGAGATCCAATAGCGGCTGGACTCCGAATGGGGAAACATCGTCACCAGGTCGGCGGTCGTATCCGTGGTTGCCGGAGCTGCCTCGGTGCCGGGTTGCGCGGTCTGCGGTGGCGAATTAGCCACATCGGTCACGGCGGTTGCGTCCCTTTGCAGCGCGGGATAAGACTTTACCGCAGAGGGTGCGTCCGGCTGCTGAGCCAGTGCCGGAACAGTGGCGGCGGCGGCCAGGATCGCAGGCAGCAGCCAGCAGGTGGCGAGACTTACGAGTTGGGACTGTCTATGCATTTCTTACGAAGCCCTCGACGGACTTGTGTTGAGGCAGCGCAGCAGGCCTGCATTGGTGGTTACGGCCATTACTACCTCGGTCTTCTCGTATGGCGGGAGGCCGGGAGTTTCGATCTCCAGTGCGTACCGCCCAAGCGCAAACGACTGGGAACAAAGATTGCCCTTGGTGGTTGCCGGTTGTGGTTTGTTTGGTCGCGTTGCCCAAATGGTTAAGAATAACTGTTGCGCCGGGGCGCCGCTCGGATCACGAACCGGGCGCGACACTCTTCCCACGGCAGCCCATCCACGGGGGAGCAAAAGTAAGAGCACAACCAACACTCATGAAACCTGCCTCATCGCGAGCATTTTAGTGTTCATTCCTGTTCTCCCCGCTCATTTCTTTATTTGCTCTCAGCCTTCCTCTGCCACCCATTGCATGCGGAGCACGGGTTGCCGACACCGTCGGTGACCACGACCCAGTTCATGCGCGGAGCGTGTCCCCTGTTTTGTTCCTGCCGCGGGGCGGAAACATCGTAACGGATTACGCGCGCGAGCTCGGTCGTCGCCATCGCCATTGGTTGTGCTAGCGCAGTCATGCAAGTCACTTGTCATTGCCCTCCTTTCTATGATTTCTGACCATTTCGTTTGCTGTCACGGTTTGAATAAAGCGCTAAAGAGTTCATTCGGATTTGCGAGAGAACGCGCCGATCGGCGCCCCTCCCGGGCGGGTCGCGCTGGCGGAGCCTCGATCCCTCGCTGTTCTTCCGTGGTTCGGTCAGAACAAGCAGAGGTGAGGGGATGGGCAGGATGAAGCTCATCAGGACATCTGACCGCTGGTTCTACGCCGAGTGCCCTCGGTCCTACGCGGAGGCTCGGGTCCAAACTGGGTCTGCCTACGTCCTTATTCGGTATTCGGTTTTGACGCAAGCTCTGGATTTCCCACCAAAACTCTTATAGCATACCCCCCTAGGGTAAGTGCAAGCGGAAATGGACGGAAACGAGAAAAAATGCAGGATAAGATTGCGGTGATCTCGAAGGAAAAGCAGAAGCTCCTGTTCCGCATCAAGCGGATACGCGGACAGTTCGCGGCCGTCGAGCGCGCGCTCACGGCGAGGGATGAATGCGCAGACATCCTGACGCTGCTGGCTGCCATTCGAGGCGGGGTGAACGGGTTGATGGCGGAGATTCTCGAAGACCACATCCGCCTGCACATGATGAATCCGGATCACGCAATGGAGTCCCCCCAAGAGTTGGGCGAAGACTTGATCGGCCTGGTTCGCGCCTATCTGAAGTGAATCGGGCCGACGTACAGCAAATAAGGACAGCCCGGAGCCCCCGGAGCTGTCCCTTGAACCCTCCCGGTTAGAAGGGCAACGTGATGACCCCACGTTACCTCGGCGATGTTGCAAAATGATGGCGGAATCGTGAATATCTGATGAATTCGTCGGCGGCGGCGCTGCTATAGTAGTCGCGCGGTCTTCTCTTTTGACATCCTTTTTGTGGGAGCCACGATGCCGTCCACAACGTCCCGAAAGGTTGAGCAGTCGCGCCGTTTGCAGCAACGCGCCGCGAGCATGATCCCCGGCGGAGTGAACTCGCCGGTGCGCGCGTTCGGTTCGGTGGGTGGCGACCCACCGTTTATCGTACGCGGCAAAGGCTCGCACATCTGGGATGCCGACGAAAACGAATACATCGATTACGTCGGAAGCTGGGGACCGCTGATTCTCGGCCATGCCGCGCCGGACGTCCTCGACGCCATCGTAGGTGCGGCCTGCGACGGCACCAGCTTTGGAGCTTCCACGCCGGCTGAGGCCGATCTCGCCGAGTTGGTGCTCGGGGCGGTTCCCTCCATGCAGAAAGTCCGCTTCGTCAGTTCTGGAACCGAAGCTACGATGTCGGCGATCCGTTTGGCGCGTGCTTACACCAAGCGCAAATATATCGTGAAGTTCGAGGGCTGCTATCACGGGCACTCCGATTCTCTGCTGGTGAAGGCAGGCTCGGGGGTGGCTACGCTGGGCATTCCGGGATCGGCGGGCGTTCCCGAGGAGTTCACGCAATTTACGCTGGCGCTGCCCTTCAACAACATCACCGCTGTGGAATATGCCTTCCAGAAATTCAAGCATCAGATTGCCTGCGTGATCGTGGAGCCGGTAGTGGGAAACATGGGATGTGTGCCCGCGACGGACGATTATCTGGTGGCCTTGCGCCTGATGACCGAGCGCGAAAGGTCGGTACTGATTTTTGATGAAGTGATGACCGGATTTCGTGTCGCTTTCGGGGGAGCGCAGGAACTTTACAATATTCGTCCTGACCTCACGACCATGGGCAAGATCATCGGCGGAGGCTTGCCGGTCGGCGCCTATGGCGGTCCCAGCGAGATTATGAATCTGGTGGCGCCGTTGGGACCGATGTACCAGGCGGGTACGCTCTCCGGCAATCCGCTGGCGATGGCGGCGGGATGCGCGACGTTGAAGCATCTGCGCGATCACAAGCAGGAGATTTATCCGCGAATCGATCGCTTGAGTGGAATGCTGGTCGAAGGCGTTGCCGCAGCTGCTAAAGATGACGGCGTGCCACTCTGCCACAACCGCGTGGGATCGATGTTTACCTGGTTCTTCACGCCGGGACCGGTGACGGACTGGGATTCTGCATCGAAGTCAAGCACCGAAGCATTTGGTGGATTCTTCCGCAGCCTGCTCGACCACGGAGTGTATCTGCCACCGTCGCAGTACGAGGCGGCGTTCCTCGGCTCGACCCACACGGAGGAGGATGTTCGGCAGACGATTGCGGCGGCGAAGCAGGCGTTTGCCAAATCATAGTTCTCATTTGTGAGAAGGCAACACGGTCCAGATTTCAGGATCCTCGGTTCCCAGCACCCACGAACAAAAACCCTGCAGATTGCGGTCACGGACTAAATTCAGGCGCTCCTCGAATCCGCGCTTGTCGGTGTAGAAGACCCACTCGCGAGTGTCGTCCCGGTAGAAATAAAACCAGGCCGTGCGGTCGAACGAGTCCCATTCGGGATGCGGATGATAGGCAGCCAGATATTCATCGACTTCCTGCTGCCCGACATATTCGGCAGTTGGGTTGGGTTTCTCGTCCTTTCCCGGATCTCCGGCGAACCAGTGATATCCATAGACGGGAATGCCTAGCGACAACTTTTCTTTGGGAACCCATGACAGTGCATATTCCAACTGCTGTGCGGTCCAGGGATAACCTGCGACCGGTCCGGGCGCTGTCCAGCGCGTATTTTGATCGTAGGTCATCAGGCAAATCAGGTCGACGGTCTGGGCCAACGCCTTCAGATCGTATGCGCCGCGCCAGTTGGCATAGAGCCAGTGAGAGTAGCGGCTTTCCCCCGGACCGCCGGGAGCGTTGGGCACAGTCGCGATGGTAAGTTCGAAGCCTGCCTGGTGGAGCTTGGTCGCAGTTTCGGCAACCAGGTTTGAGAGCAGATCGCGATCGGTCCACAGCACATTTTCGAAGTCGATTTGAAAGCCGCTGTATCCGTTCCTTTTGCACTCTCTGAGAAGCGACTCGACAAAGGCGATTCGCGCCTCGGCGGTCGCGAAAAGTTTGTGCAGGTCAGCCTGGACCGTAGTAGCGACGATCGGCATCACCGGCACATGGTGCTGCCGAGCGATCTCCAGCACCTGTGGATTCGGTCCACCCCACATGAGTCCGTTGCCGTCCACGCCATACCAGGCGGGCACGAGAATGTCGATTTTGTCGGCATGTTCGGTGAATGACTTGACGGAGTTGGGGCTGTCCGTCATGTAGAAAAGCGCCTTGGGCTGTGCCGCGGACGTGACAGCAGTTACAAAAAGAAAAAGCACGAGGTGCTTCATCGGGCAACTCCTGATGGTTGCATTTGAATTCGAATCGCGAGAGCCCCAACGTCACATAGAAAACCATTTGCTCAAAGTCAGATTTCAGCCGGGAACTTCGGCTTCCATCATCCGTCCATCATCTGCGGAATGGTGAGAAAGTCATAGCCTTCGGATTTGTACCGCGGAATCAGATGATCGGTAGCGGTTACGGTATTGAGGCGATCCGCGCCCATTTGCTTGTGCCCCCCATCATGCAGCAGGATGACGTCGCCGCCGCGAATCTGCCTTGTGACCTTGCGCTCGATCACTGCGGCAGACGGCGCGTTCCAGTCATAGCCGGTTACGTTCCACATGACCGGCTCAAAGCCAAGTTCGCGAGCCACGCGGAGGACAGCGGGGCGGCGTCCTCCGAAGGGCGGGCGGAACAGATTGGAAGGTTGGCCGATGGCGTCTTGCACCGCAGAGCGGCATTGGGTCAGCTCCTGGCGGATTTCGGCTTCGCTTTTGAAGGTCAGCAGCGGATGGGTGAAGGTGTGGTTGCCGATGACGTGGCCGGCGCGGACAATTTCGCGGGCGATTTCGGGATGTTGCTCGACGTAGCGTCCGATCAGAAAAAAAGTCGCCTGCACGCCTTGTCTGGCGAGGACTTCCAGCAATCGCAGCGTGTGGGGGTCGTTGGGACCGTCGTCGTATGTCAACGCAATCTGGCGCGAGCCGCTTGCCAGTCCCGTGAAGGTTCGCCCGTACCATTGCGCCGTCGGCGCCATCGACTGATAACTCGCGGCAATAGCGGCCGCGGCGGAAACGGCGGTCAGGGCGAGGGCGAGCATAGAGGGATTGTAAATGCCAGTCATGCAGTCAGAAGAAACAATGCAGAAGTTGAGAGCAATCGCGCGGCCCGTGGTGTCTGCTTCTGCACTCCGACTTCTGATTTCTTGCCTTCCCCTTGCTGTTAACTCTTCCCTCAATTGCCACTCGGCGTCATCCGAGCTATCCTGCAAATTCCGAGTTACTGCGAGCCCATGGCTAATCTCTTCGAACTGCCCCGCTACATCGCGGTGGAAGGTCCCATCCGGGTGGGCAAGAGCACGCTGGCCCGCATTCTCGCCGAACGCCTGAATGCCCAGCGCGTGATGGAGCCCGAGTCCAATCCATTTCTCGGCGCGTTTTACGAGGGCGAGCGGGGCGCGGCGTTTCAGGCGCAGTTCGCCTTTCTGGTGCATCGGTTCGAGCAGTTGCAGGCGCTTGATCTCGGCCCGCTCTCGCAGAAGACGGTGGTCGCCGACTACATCATCGAGAAAGACAAGCTCTTTGCCTGCCTCAATCTTACCGACCAGGAACTCGATACCTACAACCGCTACTACAACCACTTCCGCGCCCAGTTGCCTGCGCCGGACCTTGTCATCTACCTGCAGGCCACGCCCGAGGTGCTGAAGAAGCGTCTGAGAAAGAAGAATGCGCCGGGCGAGCGCGCCGTCAGCGACGAATATCTGGAGGAAGTGGTCAAGGCGTATGAGCACTTCTTTTTTCACTACACGTCGTCCGACCTGCTGATCGTCAACACCTCAGACATCGATTTTGTCGACCGCAACGAAGACTTGCAGGAATTGCTGCGCAAGGTGAGCGAGCCGATCAAAGGCACGCAATACTTCCTGCCACTGGGTGGGCAGGAAGCGGTCGGGGCGTAGAAAGGCGATTGAAGCCTACGACTTTTCCCGGCCTCGCTCGCGCTCTGTTTCCGCAAACAATTCGTCAAATGCGGACGGCTGGCCGGGTTTGGGCGTGAGGAATCCTCCTGATTTCGTTCCTGCGCCGCAAAGTCATCGGAGCCATCACAAATCGGCCTGGCTCTTCCCTCCAGTTGACGCGAGTGCCCCGGCTTGATCTCAAGTCGCTTCCGCAACTCGAACCCAATCGTCACCTGACCCTTGGGATTGACTACGGTGCGGCGCATCCTCGATTCTCCTTCAGTGCTTCCGCCGATCAGAACTGAAGAGTTCGTAACATATTTAATTTACATGGACTTATGGGCTAGCTGGCGGCTCCTAAATAGCCTAGCCGTGGCTGATAATTGAGAGTAGAATCGTCTCGGCATCCACGAAGATGCCGAACAGGCTCTATCCGGCCGAGCCGGAGGGGCACTGGAGGGCTCGATGAGCGTCACCCCGATTGGCGGGCGTCCCGGCTTTTCTAGTCATGACGAGAACCGCCAGAAGGTCACCACCGCTTCTCTGCGGGAACTGAAACTCCACCACCAACCCATCACCTGCCTCACCGCTTACGATTACGCGACGGCGCGCCTCGTGGACGAAGCCGGCATCGAGATGATCCTGGTCGGCGATTCGCTGGCCCAAACTATTTTGGGCTACGACAACACGCTCTCGGTCACCATGGACGAGATGCTGCACCATGTAAAGGCAGTCCGCCGCGGCGTGAAGCGCGCGCTACTGCTGGCCGACATGCCTTACGGGTCTTATCAGGTTGACGCCCGCGAGGCACTGCATAATGCCATGCGCTTTGTGAAAGAAGGTGGCGCCGAAGTGGTGAAAATCGAAGGCGGTGAAAAGCGTGCCGACCTGATTCGCCGCATCATCGACGCCGAGATTCCCGTGGCGGGCCACATCGGGCTGACTCCGCAGTCGGTCAACGTTATGGGCGGATACAAGGTACAGGGGAAAAATCTCAGCGGCATCGAGCAGTTGATGCGCGATGCGGTGGCGCTGGACCGCACGGGCGTGGCCTGCATTGTGCTGGAAGGCATTCCCCGCGAGGTGGCAGCGATGATTACGGAGGAGGTTGGTACGCCGACAATCGGTATTGGCGCTGGTCCGGAGTGCGATGGCCAGGTGTTGGTATTCCATGACCTTCTCAACCTCTCGTTTGGACCGCCGGCGAAGTTTGTGCGCCGCTACGGTGATGCGGCCGCGCTGATTACGCAGGCGGTGCAGTCGTTTCGCACCGATGTAAGATCGCTGCAGTATCCGGCGGATGGGGAGTCGTATCATCTGCCGAAAGAGACCAAAGCCGGGCTGGATACTGTTCTCGCGCGGAAGCGGGCGATGCGGCAGTAAGAGATTAAAAGATAATGCTCCACAGATTTACCCGGATCAAATACATAAGCCAGCCCGATGGAGCCCGGGCTTCAAACTCAACCGGCTATAGTGCTAGTCTATGGTTGTTGAGGAGGTTGTTATGGCGCACCTCTTGCCCGGGTTTTTCCTGCCGTTCTTCGGATTCGGGTTCGTGATGTATTTTCTGCCGTCGATCGTCGCCTTTGCCCGCAGGAAACGGGACACTGCCGCCATTGTGCTGCTCAACTTTTTCTTGGGATGGACCTTGATCGGATGGGTGGTTGCGCTGGTTTGGGCGGTGAAGACGGACGTTCCAATGGTAGTGCGGTGAGTTCGTCGGGCGCCCGAGGTTGTCCGCAGGCTGGCCTCGTGTCCGTGCTCGGACTTATCTGGATGATGAACTTCTCTCTTGCGGCTTGCTCGCGCGAGAACGCGCCACCGCCGCCCAATGCGGCCACTCTCCTTGAGGCCATCACCGCGGCCGATCCAGCGAAGTACCCTTCCCCGCAAGCGTCCAGGCGCTGGAGTAATCCATATCTTGTCATCCGTCCCGACGCCGTTGGTCTGGTCACCGGCGTCACCGCCAACGAAGAACAGATCCTGCAGCCCGGGGAGGTTTTGAACGCGTTGGCTCGGCTGCCCGCATCCGCCTGGCCTTACGGGCGCGCAGTGGCGATCCTCGTAGAGGGGAAGCCCGCGGCCTCCGAATCGGACAAGGTGGCGATTCGAAGAAGCCGGGGTATTGTCGAGGGTGACCTGGAGAGCGCACACGTCGCGATCAACTGGATCCCCACATCCTGAAGTTAACCTTCCCGACGCAATGAGAATCTGCAACACCGTCGAAGACATGCGGGCTGCATGCCGCGCCGCGCGGCGCGGCGGCAAGCGATTGGGATTCGTGCCCACCATGGGAGCGCTGCATGAGGGACACCTATCGCTGGTGCAGGCGGCCCGAGCTTCGTGCGATGCCGTCGCAGCGTCGATCTTTGTAAACCCTGCGCAGTTCGGGCCTAACGAAGATCTGGCGAAATATCCGCGGAGCTTCGACCGTGACCGGGAACTTCTCGAAAGCGAAGGCGTGGCGCTGCTGTTTGCTCCGTCGGTCGAGGAAATGTATCCGGCTGGCGCTGCGAGCTGGGTCACGGTGGAGGGACTGAGCAGCAAGCTGGACGGGCGTTCGCGGCCCGGGCATTTTCGCGGTGTCACCACGGTGGTGGCCAAGCTGTTTCACATCGTCGAGCCGGATGTGGCCTTCTTCGGACAGAAGGACGCAGCGCAGGTGGCGATCGTTCGCCGCATGGTGCGCGACCTGAACCTTCCTATGGAAATTGTCGCCTGCCCCATTGTGCGCGAGGCCGACGGGCTGGCCATGAGTTCGCGCAACGCTTATCTCGATTCGCAACAGAGAAGACAGGCGATTTTGTTGCATCGTTCCCTGACGCGGGTGAAGAAATCTTGGGAAGCCGGCGAACGCGACGCGGCAAAGCTGCTTGCCACGGGTCGCGAAGAATTTGCAGGAGAAAAGTCAGTCCGTCTCGACTACCTCGAAATCGTAGATCCCGACAGCTTGGATCCAGTCGAAAGCGTTGCCGGCGGTGCCCTGGTCGCGGTCGCTGCATTCGTCGGCCCGACCCGGCTTATCGATAACATCCTTCTTCCTGGGTCTCCAGGATAGGATTTGCCGGCATAAGCTGCCGGCTAAGGTTGCGGATTGACCGCCGCAGCGGTGGTTGGAGACACCAGTCGCTGCCGCACCAGGTTTTCGATCTGTGACCAGACGTGGGGATCGCACTCACTCTGCATGTGGCCGGGAGTAAAGACGCGGTTCCACCAGGGAAAGTTCTCGCAGACAACGGGATGCTGCTTGTAATCCACGCGGTAATTTCCGAGGATCTCAGTCTTCGCCGGATCAGCGGCCGTGATTCGAGCCCGGCCATGGACGATGCCGTGCGGCTGATAAAAATTCACGGCCTCGGCGACGTTGTCGGGGATGACGGAATCGTTCTGCCACACTTTGGCAACGCTATCTACCTGCACCGTCAGCAAAACCGGCACGCCTTCCCGCCGCAAGTCGCGCGCCAGCAA
>Ga0302326_10030483_pt1 | contig 10795 bp, 10 predicted proteins | sample Palsa_T0_3_FD_202264 | JGI IMG/M metagenome (GOLD analysis project Ga0302326, IMG submission 202264) | Peat permafrost microbial communities from Stordalen Mire near Abisko, Sweden - Palsa_T0_3 | ecosystem: Environmental > Terrestrial > Soil > Palsa > Peat permafrost | place: Sweden: Abisko...
ACATCCACTGGGCGGTGCGCTGAAAGACGGTGAGGTGCTCGACGTCATCGGCGATGGCCGGGGCGATCTGAAAGCCGCTGGCTCCCGCGCCGATCAGCGCGACGCGCTTGCCGGTGACATCGACCGTGTGGTCCCAGGCGGCGGAATGGAACGACCGACCGCGAAACGTGTTCGCGCCCTTGAACTGTGGGATGTGCTGGCGGTTGAGCTGGCCGACTGCGGTGATGACCGCGCGCGCCTGAATCGTGGTCAGCCCCTCGTCGGGCTCCTGCATCGTGACGGTCCACATGCCGTCCTCGTCGTCCCACTCGGCGGCAACGACTTCGGTCTGCCAGCGCACATGCCCGTCGAGGCCGTGCTTGTCCATGACGTTCTCGAAGTAGCTCTGCAGCTCGGGCTGTTCGGCGAAGAAGTGCGTCCAGTCGTTGCTGGGCTCAAAGCTGTAGCAGTAGAAATGATTCGCCACGTCGACGCGTGCGCCCGGATAGCTGTTCTCCCACCACGTCCCGCCGGCGCCGGCGTTCTTCTCTACGATCGTGAACGGAATGTTGGCTTGGCGCAGTCGAATTCCGGCCAGGATCCCCGATTCGCCGCAGCCGATGACGACAACCGGGACGTGCGGGGCGTGGTCGAAGTCCAGTGGTGTGGGTTTGCGCGGGTCGACGCCGTCGAGATCCATCTCCTCGGCCAGCAGCGCGTGGTAGTCGTCGGGCACGTGTTCGCAGGCCGCCCAATCCATCATCTCTTCGACGAGTTCGGTGGGCAGTGCGTCGAGTTCGGGACAGCCGCGGTCGCGATACTCGGCGATCACCGGCAACGCCTCAGCCCGGGCGCGGGCTTTGTCGTCCTCGGACATGAATCCCTGGACCTCATTGAGAAAAAGGCCCGCGGGCTTGAAGTCGCGGATGAAGCGGGCGTCGCCGGTGATGTGCACCAGCGACAGCAGCAGAGTCGGGATGCTGACCTGCTCGAGCGCGGCGGCGATGTCGGGGGTGGACGTGGTGAAGGGTTGGCCCGCATAGCGGCTGCGCACCAGCGAAGATCCTTTCGCCTCATCGAAGAGCGCTGCGACACAAGTCCCAGATTACGATACGGAGGGTTTCGTAATTTCGATCACGATACGCGTGGCGGTTATGCGGATCAAGGGTCGATCGGGCGCTACTGCCGGGTAGCGGTCACATATCCGAGTCCGGCGAAGTCCGCAGCCTCGTCCGTCGCAGGCGCTGTGGTTGAAAGCCCGTAAGCCGCAGCGAGTTCCGGGATGCTGTCCGCGGCGACGTGCCAGCCATGGCTGCCCAGATAGTCGATCACGTCGTTGCGGTCGCCGCCGTACCACAGGTCGGTCATCTCCACGTCGAAGCCGTGTTTGCGCCAGTTCTCGGTGGTCTGGCGCATCCGGTCGGCCATCAGCGGCACGGCCTGGCTGGCGTTCGGCATGTTCTCGGTGGCAAGTCGGCTGCCTGCCGCGCTCAGCTGAGTGATGTTGTCGAGCAGCGCATCCTGTGCCTCCGGCGGCAGGAAGGGGAGCAATCCCTCGGCGCTCCACGCGGTGGGCTGGGTAGAGTCCAGGCCGGCTCCGCGCAACGCGGCCGGCCAGTCGTCACGCAGGTCGATGGCGACCGATCGCAGGTCGGCGGTGGGAGCGGCGCCCAGGCCGGCCAGTGTCGTGGTTTTGAACTCGATGACGGTGGGTTGGTCGATCTCGTACACCGTGGTTCCGCCCGGCCAGGGCAGCCGGTAGGAGCGGGCGTCGAGCCCCGATGCCAGGATCACCGCCTGACGGATACCGGAGTCGGCCGCTCCGATGAAGAAGTCGTCGAAGAAGCGGGTACGCACAGCCATCATGTCGGTCATGCGCTGCATGCCGAAGTCGCCACCCTCGTCGACGACTGCCGCATCCAATTCGCCAGTGGCCAATCGGGTGAAGAAGTCGACGCCCACCGCACGCACCAGCGGCTCGGCGAATGGGTCGTTGATCAGCGGGTTGCTGGCGCGGTTCGCCAGCGCGCGTCCCACCGCGACGCCGGTGGCGGTGGCGCCGACGCTGCTTGCCAGGTCCCAGGTGTCGTTGTCTGTGCGTGCCATAGCGCGCTCCTCGTCCGTTGCCGTCCCGTCTGGACCGAACCTACGGACGAGTCCTGAGTATGGGCTGTGTGTGAATCGTTCTCCGAGCGTGGAATGCTGGCGTTGATGCGGCATTACTACTACGCAGACGCGATCCGCGAGGCTGAGGCACCGTTGCTGGCCAGCCTCCCGGATGGCGTCCTGATGCGCCGTGCTGCTTACGGATTGGCCGGCGAGATCATCACGGAGCTGACCACCCGCACCGGCGGTGTCGCCGGCCGCCGGGTGTGCGCGGTGGTGGGTTCCGGCGACAACGGTGGCGACGCGCTGTGGGCAGCGACGTTCCTGCGCCGCCGCGGCGCGACCACCGACGCGGTGCTGCTGAAACCGGAGCGCACCCATCCCGCAGCGTTGGCCGCATTTGGCAAGGCCGGCGGCCGTGTCATCCAAAGTGTCCGTGCAGCAACCGATCTCGTGATCGACGGCGTGGTGGGGATCTCCGGGTCGGGGCCGCTGCGGCCTGATGCGGCTGAGGTGTTCGCCGCCGTGCAAGACGCCGGCATCCCGGTGGTGGCCGTCGACCTTCCCAGCGGGATCGACGTCGAGACCGGTGCGATCACCGGGCCTGCGGTGCACGCGGCATTGACGGTCACGTTCGGCGGGCTCAAGCCGGTCCACGCGCTGGCGGACTGCGGTCGGGTGAAGCTGGTCGACATCGGGCTGGACCTGCCTGAGGCGGACGTCGTCGGTTTCGGGGCCGCCGATGTGGCCGCGCGCTGGCCGGTGCCCGGGCCGCACGACGACAAGTACAGCCAGGGCGTCACCGGAGTGATGGCCGGCTCGTCGACGTACCCGGGGGCCGCGGTGTTGTGCACCAGCGCCGCCGTCGCGGCAACCTCTGGAATGGTTCGCTTCGCCGGCAGCGCGCACAGCGAGGTGGTCGCGCATTGTCCGGAGGTCATCGCGTCGCCGACCCCGGCCGCGGCCGGGCGGGTGCAGGCCTGGGTGGTCGGTCCGGGGCTGGGCACCGACGAAATCGGTGCCGGCGCACTGTGGTTTGCGCTGGAGACCGACCTTCCGGTGCTCGTCGACGCCGATGCTCTGACGATCCTGGCGGCGCACCCCGACATGCTTGCCTCCCGTCGCGCTCCGACCCTGCTGACGCCGCACGCCGGTGAGTTCGCCCGCCTGGCCGGCGCTCCGCCTGGCGACGACCGGGTCAGCGCCACCCGCAAGCTCGCCGACGCGCTCGGCGCGACGGTGTTGCTCAAGGGCAACGTCACCGTCATCGCCGAACCGGGTGGCAAGGTCTACCTCAACCCGGCCGGGCAGTCCTGGGCGGCGACCGCCGGGTCCGGCGATGTGCTGTCCGGGATGACCGGCGCGCTGCTGGCCGCGGGGTTGCCGACCGCCGAGGCCGCGGCAGCCGCAGCATTCGTGCATGCTCGCGCGGCGGCGTTGTCGGCCGCCGATCCCGGCCCGGGTGACGCGCCGACGTCAGCGTCCCGCATCGCGGGCCATATCCGAGCCGCCCTCGCGACCCTCTAGCCACCCACCGAAAGGATCTTCCCGTGAATCATCCATCCTTGCCCGCACACTCGATCGCGCCCGCCTACACCGGCCGCATGTTCACCACCCCGGTCCCTGCGCTTCGGCTGCCCGAAGAATCGATGGATCCCGACGCTGCCTACCGCTTCATCCACGACGAGCTGATGCTCGACGGCAGTTCGCGGCTGAACCTGGCGACGTTCGTGACGACCTGGATGGATCCCCAGGCGGACAGGCTGATGGCCGAGACGTTCGACAAGAACATGATCGACAAGGACGAATACCCGCTGACCGCGGCGATCGAGCAGCGCTGCGTCTGCATGGTGGCCGATCTCTTTCACGCCGATCACCTGCGCGATGACGACCCGTCCAGCGCCATCGGGGTGTCCACGATCGGCTCCAGCGAGGCGGTGATGCTGGGTGGGCTGGCCTTGAAATGGCGCTGGCGCGAAAAGGTCGGCAAAGACTGGCCGAAGCGCACCCCGAACCTGGTGATGGGCTCCAACGTCCAGGTGGTGTGGGAGAAGTTCTGCCGCTACTTCGACGTTGAACCGCGGTATCTGCCGATGGAGGAGGGGCGCTACGTCATCACTCCCGAGCAGGTCGTCGACGCCGTCGACGAAAACACCATCGGCGTGGTCGGGATCCTGGGCACCACCTACACCGGCGAGCTCGAGCCGATTGCCGAGATCTGCGCGGCGCTCGACAAGTTGGCTGAGGGCGGCGGTGTGGATGTCCCGGTGCACGTCGACGCGGCCAGCGGCGGTTTCGTGGTGCCGTTCCTGCATCCCGAAGTCAAATGGGACTTCCGGCTGCCCCGGGTGGTGTCGATCAACGTCAGCGGGCACAAATACGGCCTGACCTACCCTGGCATCGGTTTCGTGGTGTGGCGCAGCCAGGAGTACCTGCCCGAGGACCTGGTCTTCCACGTGAACTACCTCGGCGGCGACATGCCGACCTTCACGCTGAACTTCTCCCGCGCCGGCAACCAGGTGATCGGCCAGTACTACAACTTCCTGCGACTGGGCCGCGAGGGCTACACCCAGGTCATGCAGGCGTTGTCGTCGACCGCTCGCTGGCTGGGACAACAGCTGCGCGAAGCCGACCACTGTGAGGTGATTTCGGACGGGTCGGCGATCCCCGTCGTCGCCTTCCGGCTGGCCCGCGGCCTGGGCTACACCGAATTCGACGTCTCCCACGAATTGCGGGGCTTCGGCTGGCAGGTGCCCGCTTACACCATGCCGGACAACGCCACCGACATCTCGGTGTTGCGCATCGTGGTGCGCGAGGGCCTGTCGGCGGATCTGGCCCGCGCGCTGCACGACGATGCGCGGACGGCGCTGGCCAGCCTGGACAAGCTCAAGCCGAGCGGTCATTACAAGGCGGAGCACTTCGCGCACTAGCTCGCCGAGCGTGCACTCAGACCGACCGGGAACGGGGTTCTGGGACAATGACGGGGAAATGACTGCGATATCCCTGACACCGGGCGTGCTTGCCGAGGCCGTCGTGGACCTGGGTGCCATTGCGCACAACGTGCGGGTGCTGCGCGAGCACGCCGGCGATGCGCAGGTGATGGCAGTCGTCAAGGCCGACGGCTATGGGCACGGCGCACTGCGGGTCGCCCGCGCGGCTTTGGCCGCGGGCGCCGCCGAACTCGGTGTGGCCACCATCGACGAGGCGCTGGCGCTGCGCGCCGACGGCATCACCGCGCCGGTGCTGGCCTGGCTGCATCCGCACGGCGTCGACTTTGCGCCCGCGCTGCTGGCCGACGTGCAGATCGCGGTGTCGTCGCTGCGCCAGCTCGACGCGCTGCTGGATGCGGTCCGTCGAACGGGCCGCGCCGCCGCGGTGACCGTCAAAGTCGACACCGGACTGAATCGCAACGGGGTGCCGCTGGCGCAGTACCCGTTGATGCTGACCGCGTTGGGTCACGCCGCCGCCGAGGACGCCATCCGGCTGCGGGGTTTGATGTCGCACATGGTCTACGCCGACCAGCCCAACAATCCGATCAATGACATTCAGGCACAACGGTTCACCGACATCGTGGCGCAAGCGCGCAAGCAGAAGGTGCGGTTCGAGGTGGCGCACCTGTCGAACTCGTCGGCGACGATGTCGCGGCCCGACCTGGCCTTCGACATCGTCCGGCCGGGCGTCGCCGTCTACGGTCTGAGTCCGGTGCCGACGCTGGGGGATATGGGCCTGATACCGGCGATGACGGTGAAATGTGCTGTCGCGCTGGTGAAGACGATTCGGGTTGGCGAGGGCGTGTCATACGGACACACCTGGATCGCGGAGCAGGACACCACCGTGGCGCTGATGCCGATCGGTTATGCCGACGGCGTCTTCCGCTCGTTGGGGGGACGGCTGGAGGTACTCATCAACGGCAAGCGGCGACCCGGCGTCGGCCGAGTCTGCATGGACCAGTTCCTCGTTGACCTCGGACCGGGACACATCGACGTCGCCGAAGGCGATGAGGCGATCCTGTTCGGACCGGGCGCCCAGGGTGAGCCGACCGCGCAGGAGTGGGCGGACCTGCTGGACACCATCCACTACGAAGTGGTCACCAGCCCGCGGGGACGCATCACCAGGACCTACCGTGAGGCGCAAAACCGTTGAGCGGTGACGATCTGAACATCCCCCACGTGAGCAAGGGGTTGGCACGGTGGCTGGCAGGTGCTGCGGGAGTCGGTGCGCTCGGCACCATCGCCGGAGTCACTGTGGCGCGCTCGATGACTCGACGTGTCGCCGTAGACGACCCCTATGCCAACGAGGATTTCGAGATACTCGACGGCGACCGCAGCTACCTGGTGACGACGCCGGACGGCGTGCCACTGGCGGTGCGCGAGGTCGGGCCCACCGACGCGCCGTTGACCGTCGTGTTCGCCCACGGGTTCTGCCTGCGCATGGGGTCTTTTCACTTCCAGCGCATCCGGCTGTCCGAAGAATGGGGCTCGGACGTCCGGATGATTTTCTATGACCAGCGCGGTCACGGCCGATCCGGTGAAGCGCCGCCGGAGACGTACACCGTGTCGCAGCTGGGCAAGGACCTGGAAACTGTGCTGCAGGTGATCGCGCCGCGGGGCCCGATCGTGTTGGTCGGCCATTCGATGGGCGGGATGACGGTGTTGTCGCATGCCCGGCAGTTCCCGCAGCACTATGGCGGCCGGATCACCGGGGCTGCGCTGATCTCTTCGGCGGCCGAAGGGGTGGCCCAGTCTCCGCTGGGCGAGATCCTGAATAATCCTGCGCTGGAAGCTGTTCGACGCGCCGCGCGGTCGGCGCCGAAACTCATCGACCGGGGCCGCAACGCCACCCGTTCGCTGATCGGCCCGATACTTCGGGCGGCGTCCTTCTCGAACGCGGACGTGAGCCCCAGCATTGCGGCGTTCTCGGAGAAGATGATGCTCGGCACGCCGATCCCGACGATGGTGGAGTTCCTCCACGCGCTCGAGGTTCACGACGAGACCAAGGGGCTGCCGACGCTTGCCCGCATCTCGACGCTGATCGTCTGCGGCGACCACGACCTGGTCACGCCCGACGAATACTCCAAGCGAATCGCCGAGGCGCTGCCGGATTCCGAGCTGGTGATCGTCTCGCGCGCAGGACATCTGGTGTTGCTGGACAAACCGGAACCGATCAACGACGGGCTGGTGCGGCTGGTCAAGCGCGCGACGCCGAGCAAGTTCGCGGTGATCGGCCAGCGGTGGCGCGACCGGGTCCTGCGCCGTGACTGAGGGTTCCGGGATCGCCACGCTGCCGCAGGTAGCTGACACCGTCGCGCTCGGGTCGCAGTTGGGCGAACAGTTGCGCGCCGGTGACGTCGTGGTGCTCTCCGGCCCGCTCGGTGCTGGAAAGACTGTGTTGGCCAAGGGGATTGCCGCGGCGATGGACGTCGACGGGCCGGTGACGTCGCCGACGTTCGTGCTGGCGCGGGTGCATCCGGCGCGACGCAGCGGCGCTCCGGCGATGATCCACGTCGACGTCTACCGACTACTCGACCACACCGGCGCCGATCTGCTCGACGAGCTCGAATCGCTTGATCTCGACGCCGAACTCGACGACGCCGTCATCGTGGTGGAGTGGGGTGAGGGCCTGGCCGAACGGTTGTCCGAACGACACCTGGATGTCCGGCTCGAACGAATCAGCAACTCCGACATCCGGACGGCGACGTGGCAGTGGACTCGCTCATGAGCCGCGCCGGCGACGATGCAGCGCGCAGCGATGATGAGGAGCGGCGCTCATGAGCCCCGTGCTGGCCATCGACACCGCAACCCCCGCCGTCACGGCGGGCATCGTCGATGACGGTCGAGTCCTGGCCGAGAGCGTGACGCTCGACGCCCGTGCGCACGCCGAACGGATCACCCCGAATGTACTGGCCGCCTTGGCCGATGCCGGTCTGGCAATGCGCGACCTCGGTGCCGTCGTGGTCGGCTGCGGACCGGGGCCGTTCACCGGCCTGCGGGTCGGCATGGCGACCGCAGCCGCCTACGGGCATGCACTGGGCCTGCCGGTATACGGGGTGTGCAGCCTCGACGCCATCGGCGGCCAGACCACCGGCGAGGTGCTGGTCGTGACCGACGCGCGTCGGCGCGAGGTCTACTGGGCCCGCTATCGCGATGGCGTTCGCACCGACGGCCCGGTGGTCAGCGCGCCGGCTGACGTCGACCCGGGACCAGCGCGCTCGGTGGCCGGCTCACCCGACCACGCCGCCCTGTTCGGGCTGCCCAACATCAAGCCGCTGTATCCCACCGCTGCGGGGCTGGTCGCCGCTGTCACCGACTGGATGCCGCAGCCGCCAGCCCTGGTGCCGTTGTATCTGCGTCGTCCGGACGCCAAGACCATCGCCGAGCGAGCCGAGGCCTCACGGCAGGCGGCCCGACAATGACCGCCCGCAGTGAGCCCGTGACCATCGGCGCGCTGACGGTCGAGGACGCCGAACGGTGCGCCGAGTTGGAGGCGGTGTTGTTCCCCGGCGACGACCCGTGGCCGACTGCCGCATTCGTCCGCGAGCTGGCCGCCACCCACAATCACTATGTGGCAGCGCGTGTCGGTGCTTACGGCGCCGACCCGCTTCGCCCGGCTTTCGGCCGCGCTCGCGATCGCCGCGGTGCTGCCGGCGGCGGCGAAGCCTTGATCGGTTACGGCGGCATCTCCCGGCTGGGCCGCACGCCACCGTTCGAGTACGAGATCCACACCATCGGCGTCGACCCCGCCTACCAGGGCCGCGGTATCGGCCGGCGGCTGCTCGACGAGCTGCTGGACATCGCCGACGGCGCCGTCGTGCACCTGGAAGTGCGCACCGACAACGAGCCGGCGATCGCGCTGTACCGCAGCGTGGGGTTCGCCGAGGTGGGCGTGCGGCGGCGGTACTACCGGATCAGCGGGGCCGACGCGTACACCATGCGACGGGAACTCACATGACGACGATTTTGGCCATCGAAACCTCCTGCGACGAGACCGGTGTCGGCATCGCCCGGCTCGACGACGACGGCACCGTGACCCTGCTGGCCGACGAGGTCGCGTCCAGCGTCGACGAACACGTCAGGTTCGGCGGCGTCGTTCCCGAGATCGCGTCACGCGCACATTTGGAGGCACTCGGCCCAGCGATGGAGCGGGCGCTGGCCACGGCCGGACTGGCCAAACCCGACATCGTCGCGGCGACCATCGGGCCGGGCCTGGCCGGCGCCCTGCTGGTGGGGGTGGCCGCGGCCAAGGCCTATTCGGCAGCGTGGGGTGTGCCGTTCTACGCGGTGAACCATCTGGGCGGGCACCTGGCCGCCGACGTCTACGAGCATGGGCCGCTGCCGGAGTGCGTGGCGTTGCTGGTGTCCGGCGGCCACACTCACCTGCTGCACGTCCGGTCGCTGGGCGAGCCGATCGTCGAACTGGGCAGCACCGTCGACGACGCCGCGGGGGAGGCCTACGACAAGGTGGCCCGGCTGTTGGGGCTGGGTTATCCAGGCGGCAAGCTGCTCGACGACCTGGCCCGGACTGGCGACCAAGAAGCGATCGTGTTTCCCCGCGGCATGACCGGGCCGCGGGATGAGCCGCACGCGTTCAGCTTCTCAGGCCTCAAGACCGCGGTCGCGCGCTACGTCGAGAGTCATCCGGAGGCGGCGACCGCCGACATCGCCGCGGGATTCCAGGAATCAGTGGCCGACGTGCTGACCGCGAAGGCTGTACGCGCGGCCACCGATTTGGGGGTATCGACCCTGCTCATCGTGGGTGGCGTCGCCGCGAATTCGCGATTGCGCGAGCTCGCGGCGCAGCGCTGCGCGGCCGCGGGCGTGACCTTGCGCATCCCCGGTCTGCGGCTGTGCACCGACAACGGCGCGATGATCGCTTCCTTCGCTGCGCACCTGGTAGCCGCCGGTGCGTCGCCGTCCCCGCTCGATGTCGCAAGCGACCCGGGCCTGCCGGTGGTGAAAGGCCAAGTCGGCCGATAGCCAAGAAGCAGCAGGCCGATCTTGAGTGCTAGCACTCGCATGTATAGAGTGCTAGGTGGCTATCGGACAACCTCCTGCGTCGGCACCCGCGACGACGGCGTGTGGGCACGGACGAGAGCCGAAACACCTGGTAAATCGGGGCAACCGCCCCGGACCTGCGACCAACTAAGTGGAGGGCTCCAATCGTGGCGAGCGTGAACATTAAGCCACTCGAGGACAAGATCCTCGTACAGGCCAACGAGGCCGAGACCACGACCGCATCCGGTCTGGTCATTCCCGATACCGCTAAGGAAAAGCCCCAAGAGGGCAAAGTCGTCGCCGTCGGCCCCGGCCGGTGGGATGAGGACGGCTCGAAGCGGATTCCGCTGGACGTGTCTGAGGGTGACACCGTCATCTACAGCAAGTACGGCGGCACCGAGATCAAGTACGACGGCGAGGAGTACCTGATCCTGTCGGCACGTGACGTGCTGGCTGTCGTCGCCAAGTAGCTCTAGGCGTGTTCCGCCCCGGCGATCCCCGCGCAGACGCGTGGGTGATTTCCGGGGCGGTTCGCCCATCCGGGCGGAACTCGCCAGACGGAACAAGTAAGGACCCATGAGCAAGCAGATTGAGTTCAACGAGACCGCGCGCCGGGCGATGGAAGCCGGCGTGGACAAGCTCGCCGACGCGGTCCGGGTGACGCTGGGCCCACGTGGCCGGCATGTAGTGCTGGCCAAGGCATTCGGCGGGCCCACTGT
>Ga0302326_10030486_pt1 | contig 10793 bp, 12 predicted proteins | sample Palsa_T0_3_FD_202264 | JGI IMG/M metagenome (GOLD analysis project Ga0302326, IMG submission 202264) | Peat permafrost microbial communities from Stordalen Mire near Abisko, Sweden - Palsa_T0_3 | ecosystem: Environmental > Terrestrial > Soil > Palsa > Peat permafrost | place: Sweden: Abisko...
CTGTCGAGCCCCATACGAATTGTCGCCAGCATGCCGACGGAGAGCATGCTGAACAGGGTGACTGCGACCACCACTTCGATCAGCGTGATTCCGGCTGTAGGCCGGCGAATCCTGGCCGCAGCAGCGTTGCCAGGAGGGTTAGGCGGCCATAGCCCACGCTCCAAGAATTCCTTCATTGCAGTTCCTCGATGCGGAGCATATGCGCGCGGTAGCCGCTCAGAGCGAAAGTGCGGCGCTCGCCGCCCGCCGTCCACCAAATCTCCAGCGAGATTCGCTCTAGCGCTTGTTGGCCGGGCGCCGGATTTGGCGGCATCTCGAAGCGTGACCGCTGGGCGCGCCAGCCGCCTTCGGCGCCCCCGGTGAGGGAAGGATCGAATGCGCCTTGGACCGGAGTGTCCAGCGGCAAACGCGGATCCAGGAGCAGCTCGTCCATCTTCGCGCGCGCCAGCAGCGCGGCTCGGTCGCGATTGGTGACGCGGGTGGCATTGCGCATGGAAGCGGTGATCTCGGACATCAGGCCGATCACCGCGATCCCCATGATCAACGTGGCCACCAGCATTTCGAGCAAGGTGAATCCCCGCGCTGGGCTTTTCGCTGGGCTTTTCTCTCTCATGGCGACTCCGGCTGCTCAATCTCAGTCACGCCCGTAATGGGATTCAACCGCACGATGCGCCGGGCTCCACGATGATTGGCGATTTCGATTCCGATGCGAGGCGGCACACCGCCCGGCTGTATCAGGAATCGGCGCGGCCCAGCGGTAGCCTCCGAAAGGGCCGGCCAGACCGCTTGCAATGCGATGCCCCTGGGCAGATCCAGCGTTTTCACGAAGGCCGCCTCGGGCGATCGCATGGTCAGGCTATTCTCCTGAATGTCGATGGACAACTCGATAGCCTGCTGCCGGCGCTCCGCGCGGTTGGCGGCGATGTTCATGAAAGCGGCCACCGATCGCGCCCCGGCCGCCAGGCGGATGCTTTCCAGGCCGGCGATGGTGCTGGGAACGGAGACGCTCACAATCAGGGCCACGATGGCCAGTACCACCATCATCTCCATCAGGGTGACGCCGCGGCAGTCGGTGGATCCGAAGGCAAAGGGGCGGGTCTGGACACCCGCCGCAGGCGTGGACGCCTGCCCCACCCGGCCCCTATTTCCAGTTGGCAATATCGGCATTCGTGCCCTCGCCGCCGGGCTGGCCGTCGGCGCCATAGCAAACGATGTCGGGCTCGTCCCCGTGTTCGCCCGGGTACTTGTAGACATACGGGTGTTTCCACGGGTCCAGAGGGATGTCCTTCTTCATATAGGGCCGTAGCGCTTCCAGTCCCTGCTCCTGCGCGGGAAAAACGCCGTTATCGGCATGATATTGCACCAGGGCGGCCTCGAAGCTTTCGATCTGCACGCGGGCCGCGGTAACCTTCGCTTTGTCGGCCTGCTTGAATAGATTAGGCCCTACCAGCACGGCGAAAAGCGCGATGATGATGACCACCACCATCATCTCGATCAGGGTAACGCCCGCCTGGGTCCGTTGTCGTCGATTGTGTGTCGTCATATGGCCACGTCGTTGATACTGGTGATCGCCACCAGGATACTCAGAATAAATCCGCCGACGATCACGCCCATTACCAGGATGACGATCGGCTCGAAGACCGCGGTGAAGCGTTTGATGGCCGCGCGCGTATCTTCATCATAGATGTCCGCCATGCGGGTGAACATCGAATCCAGTCTGCCGGTTTCTTCGCCGACCGTCAAGAGGTGGCCGACCAGCGGCGGGAAAACACCCACCTTCGTGATGGGAGCGGCAATGCCTTCGCCGCGCTTGACGCCCTGCGAGACGGCCTCCAGACCGCGCGCGATGTAACGGTTGTTCAGGATGGCGCCGGAGATGCCGATGGCCTGCACCAGCGGCACGGTGTTGCCTATCAACGTGGCCATGGCGCGCGCGAAACGAGACGTTTCGGATTTGCGCAGAGCGTCGCCCAACAGGGGTAGCTTCAACCGCCACGTATCCCAGCGCAGGCGCCCTGCAACCGTGCCTATGTAGAGGCGCGCGGAGATCCCGATCGTGGCCACGGCCAGGGCCGCCGCCCACCACCAGGTCTCCACGAAGTTGCTGGCCGCCAGCATCATTTGCGTGGGCAGAGGCATCTGCATGTGCGAATCCTCGAACAGCGCGGCGAATCGCGGCACCACGAAGGTGAGCAGGATGATGACCGAAGCCAGTCCCACCAGGCATAACAGCGCGGGATAGATCATGGCCGATACGATGTAATTGCGCAGTTCGTCGCGCGAGCGTTCGAACTCCGAGAGGCGCTCGAAGACCACTCCCAGCGCGCCGGATGCCTCGCCGGCCCGCACCATATTGACAAAGAGGTCGGAAAAGTATTCGCCGTGCGTGGCCAGACTGTCAGCCAGCGGTTTGCCGCCCTTGAGCACGCGCAGCACATCGAGCACAATGGCGCGGAAGGAGGGCCTCTCGGTCAACTCGGCGGTGATCGCCAGCGCACGGTCCAGCGGGACGCCGGCATTCAGCAGAGTGGACATTTCCTGCGTGAAAAACAAAACGTCCCGCCGCCGGCCGGTGGCGAATGCCGGCAGCTTCAACTCGTAAGATTTCTTGGCCTCCGCGCCGACGTATACGGGGGTCAGGCCCTGGTTACGTAATTCGCGCGCCACGAATTTGTCGGTCTCGCCAGCGAGTCGCCCTGTGCGGACCTTGCCGTCGGAGGCTACCGCGCGAAAGAAGAAAGTAGTCATAGCAACCCCATCCACCACTCCCTACCCAGATTGGAGGGCGGGCAATCTTGCCCGCAGCCGGCTTTCAGCCGGCTCGATGCTGTGAGAGCTTCTCTACGGCCAACGCACCACAAAGATGTATGCGGCATTATGAACGGCGTCTGCCCCATTGGGACGTCGAGCAGCCCATATTCGTCACCTTTCGGTTGCACGACAGCCTTCCCCGCAGTCGGGTATTTCCGCCTGCGGCACTTATCTCCGCCGGCAAAGCCTTCGTGGCCGTCGACCGCCTTTTGGATGGGTGCACGACGGGCCCGTTGTATTTGCGGCGGCCGGAAATTGCAGAGATGATGGTGGCGGCACTGCAACACGGAGACCGGGAATTGCACAGGTATCGTCTGCACGCTTTCGCTGTGATGCCGAATCATGTTCATCTTCTGGCCACGCCGCACGTGCTTGCCGGCCAGTGGTTGGGCCCGCTGAAAGGATTCACTGCTCACCAAGCCAATCTGCTGCTCGGCACCCACGGACCATTTTGGCAAGAGGAGAGCTTTGACCGCCTGGTTCGAACCGATACGGAGTTCGATCGTATCCGGGCATACATAGAACAGAATCCGGTAAAAGCTGGGTTGGCTGGCAGTGCGGAAGAGTTTAGGTGGTCCAGTGCGTATCGGGCCAGAGCCGCCTGAAAGGCGGCTGCGGGCAGAATTGCCCGCCCTCCAGTCTATTCTATCCATCAGAACTCCTGGGTCACTCGCATGACCTCCGCCACCGTAGTCGATCCGCTGCGGATCTTGCGCCAGCCATCCTCGCGCAAATTACGCATGCCATAGCGGCGGGCAGCCTGGGTGAGCGCCGCGGCGTCCTCATTCTTCATAATGCGCTGGCGCAGTTCGTCGTTGAGCTCCATCATCTCGAAGATGCCCATGCGGCCGGTATATCCGGATCCGCTGCATTGCTCGCAACCGGCCCCGCGCCAGGTCTCCAGGCGCTCGCCTTCGGGCGAAATGGCGGTGCCCGCGGGAGCCTTGCAGTTCGTGCAGAGCAGCCGTACCAGCCGCTGTGCCAGCACCGCTACCAGCGACGAAGTGACCAGATAGTTCTCCACGCCCATATCGGTAAGGCGGGTGATGGCGCTGGGTGCATCGTTGGTGTGCAGAGTGGAAAAAACCAGGTGGCCGGTGAGCGCCGCGCGAATGGCGATATCCGCCGTTTCGCGGTCGCGAATTTCGCCGACCATGATCACGTCCGGGTCCTGCCGCACGATGTGCCGCAAGCCCGACGCGAACGTCAGTCCGATCTGCGGATTCACGTGGATCTGGTTGATGCCGTCCATCTGGTACTCGACCGGGTCTTCGATAGTGATAATTTTCTTGTCAGGAATATTAATGCGCTTGAGGGCCGAATAGAGCGTGGTGGACTTGCCGCTGCCGGTAGGCCCGGTAACCATGAAGATGCCGTGCGGCAGGGAAGTGAAATGTTCCATGCGGCCCAGCATGAAGTCGTCGAAGCCCAGCCGCCGCAAGTCGTAGAAGTCGCCGGCGGAGCGGTCGAGCAGGCGCATGACCACGCTCTCGCCGTAAAGGGTGGGCAGCGTCGAGACGCGCAAATCCACTTCGCGGCCCAGGATTTTGATCTTGATGCGGCCGTCCTGCGGCAGCCGGCGCTCGGCGATGTTAAGCTTGGCCATCAGCTTCAGCCGTGAGATGACGGCCGCCTTCAACTCGCGCGGCGGCGCCTCCTGGTTGAACAGCACACCGTCCACGCGGAAGCGCACGCGGAACTCTTTCTCGAACGGCTCGATGTGGATGTCACTGGCGCGGTGCTCGATAGCCTGGGCGATCATGGCATTGACCAGCCGGATGACGGGCGCTTCGCTGGCCATGTCCCGCAGGTGTTCGAGGTCTTCGTTGGCTTGGGCGGCGCCGATCTCCGCGTCGAAGGTGGGCTGGGCGCTCTCGCCGTAGTGCTTGTCGATGGCGTCCAGAACATCCTGTTCGGAGGCCAGGGCGGTCTCGATTTTCAGGCCGGTGAAGGCGCGCACTGCCGCGATGGTGTCGAAATCCAGCGGATCGGCCATGGCCAGCGTGAGCGTCGAATCCTGCACAGCCATAGGGACGAAGCGGCTCTGGCGCATGAAGCGCGCCGAAAGTCCTTCGAGTTCGGGCGCCGCGGGCGGCGGCGAATCCAGCGTGACCAGCGGCAGGCTGAGTTGTTCGGAGAGCGCCGCCAGTACGTCGCGCGCCGCGATGAAGCCCATGTCCACCAGAATCTTGCCCAGCTTGTCGCCGCGTTCTCTCTGCAGCTCCAGCGCGCGCTCCAGATCTTCTTGCTCGATCAACCGGCGGGCGATCAGCATTTCGCCAAGACGGAGGGTTCGCGGTTCCGGGTTCTGGGCGATGACTTCGGGGGCGCTGGCCAATTTAGAACTCCACCGTGCGGATAGCCGTTTCGCGCGTGGCGTTGCTCAACAGTTTCTGGCGCTCGGCCTGCATCACGATTTGCGAAGGAAGACCGCTGTAGTCCTCCCACGAATAGTGGAACAGCGTCACCGCCAGCACCACCTGTTCGCTGGGCGGCAGGTTCTCCAGCGCCGCCGCGGAGGCGATCAGCATCTGGCGCATCTGCTGTTTCAATACTGGCAGGCGCTGCACTTTGCGGTCGTGTATGCGGGCTTTTTCGATCTTCGTAAACGACTGATGAAACGGGCTGATGTTGGGGCTGACGATCAGGTTCAACTCGGTGCTGAAAACCGCGCCGTAGCCTTCCAGGTAGACACCGCGCGTCGTGCCCAGAAGATAGAAGGAATCCGGGGCAGGCCCTTCCAGGCGGCCGTCGAAGCTCTTCTCCACGCTGGCCAGCGCGGAGCGCGTGATGCGGGCGTGCGATGCCGGCGGCTCCTGTCCGGCGAAAAAGAATGCCAGCAGGATCGCCAGTCCGTTCATCGCGCGTCCCCGTTGGCGCCGCCGGCCTCAACGCTAGCCACCATCAAGGTGTCCCGGCGCTTCTTTTCCACGTCCAGGTATTCCTGGACGCGCCCAATCACGGCCTGAGTCTCCAGCTCATGGCGCTTTTCAGACGCGGTCAGCAGCTCTTGCGTCTGGCGGGCTTGGCGCGCCTCGCTCTCTGCCACGGCTTTCGCTACGGCATCGTTCACCCGCGTGGAAATCTCGGCTTCCATTGCAACACGGGTTACGGCCGGAACCTGCGCGGCGGATTGCGGAGCGGGACGGGTGAGCGAGAAGACCACCAAGGCGGCCGAAAGCATGGCGGCTGAGGCGAAGCCCAAGCGCGCGGCGGAGCCCCACAGCGCGTCCCAACCGCGGCGCAGCGCGGAGGGTTGGAAGACCGCATCGGACACAAAACCGATGCGCTGCGGGATCTCTTCGTCGGGTAGCGCCAGCAGGGCGATTTCGGTGCCGCGCAGACGTTCCAGCTCTTCGCGGCAGTGGGCGCAGGTCTTGACGTGGACTTCCGTCAGCCGGCGCTCGTTTTCGGCCAGGTCCTTGAAATAGTAGTCGCGCAGATCGAATGGCGGGCAACTCATGACACACCTCTTGCTTTTACAGGAGCCAGTTCGGCTTTCAGCAGGTCGAGGGCCGTGTACAGCCGCGATTTCACGGTGGAAACCGGGGCCGCCACGATCTCGGCGATCTCCTCGAATTTGAAGCCCTGGTAGATTTTCAGAATGACCGTTTCGCGCTGATCGGCGGTAAGTTTGCGCAGCGCGGTCGAAACGGCCAGGGTCAATTCCACCGGGAAGACGGAATTGCCGCCGACGGTGGCGGCGCCTTCCAGGGTTTCGGGCTGGAGTTCCTCCGTCTCGCCTTCGGGCCTCCGCTTACGGAAGAGCGAATAGGCCTCATTGTGCGCGATGCGGTACAGCCACGGGGCGAACCGCGCCGGGTCATCCAGCTTGCGGAGATTCTGGTATGCCTTCAAAAAAACGTCCTGACTCAGATCCAGAGCGTCTTCGCGGTTGGCCACGATGCGCAAGAGGTAATTGTAGACACGCCTCTCCCATCGGGAAATGAGCAGGTTATAGGCCTCCACATCTCCCCGGCGCGCCTTACGAATCAGGTCGGCATCCTCGACCGCCCGAAAGATCAAAGCTCCGGCTCCATGTGAAAAGACGCCTCCGTGGCAGAAAAAGTCTGACTGTACCAGTTTAGCGGCTGGTGGGTCCCAGTCGCCCGTCGCAGGCGCAGATGCCGGTACGCAATGCGGGTTCGTAAGGGAGCGCTCGGAGGAGCGGGGCACGCAATATTATTGGCTTTGGTTCCGCAAGCCCCCCAGCGACGCTGGCGATTAGCCGACGCTTTTGGATGAGCGCAATGAGTTGTGGCTGAAGGTGTCAGCGCAGGGGCCGAACTGCTCAGCAGGCGCTGCTGCGCGGCACGCTGGGGGCTCAGGCGCCAGGAGTCGTCCCGATGTGGCCCGCTCCTGGCTGCTGGCACCCGAGCGCTGGGTGGTTGTCCCTAAGCCATTTTTTTCATCACGGGCGGGCACTTTGATGGAGGAGGGTTCGTGCTGTGCTTGCAGAAGGCCGACGCCACCCCGGCGCCAGTTCCGCGGCGAGCGATTCCACCTCATGCTGGTTTCCATCTTCGCCGCGCTGGCGGCTCTGCTTGCCGCGGTCGGCATCTACGGCGCAATCGCTTTTTCCGTGGCGCAGCGCACGCGCGAGTTCGGGCTGCGCATGGCGCTGGGCGCGATGCCCGCCGCAATCCGCCGGCTGACGCTGGGCCGCACTACTCGCCTCACACTCACCGGAGCGGCGTGCGGTCTGGCCGTCTCCCTCGTTCTCGGCCAGCTTTTGCAGAGCGCCCTGTATCCCGTGCCGCATCAGCACAGCGGGTTGATCTATGGAGTAAGCATACGCGATCCGCTCAGCCTCTCGGCCGCCGCGGCCATCGTGCTGGCGCTAGCGGCCATCGCGAGCCTCGCGCCCGCCGGCCGCGCGGCCAGAGTCGAGCCTTCCGCGGCGCTGCGTAACGAATAGCAATATTTGTGGCGCTCCGCAGGTCATCTGGAGTATCCTAGTAGCGGGACCAGGGTTGCAGCCCCGATCCCGCTCGGTCATTACCGTAGGCGCTTGCGCCAAACGACAATGATCGTGACGCTGCCGAACAGCAGCAGATCAACTAACATTAGGATCATTTTTGACCCTCCTTTCTGCTTTGACCTGAAGGCCCGGGCGCATCCCGGGCTTTCCCGAATCGAAGCTCTAGCCTAGTGCCCCATCCGGGAACCCGCTCTTCCAGTCGTGGACGGAAAGGTCTCCTCTTCTATGGTGCGGCGACGCGCGCCGGTTTTTCCGTTTTTGCGGCCCGGTGCAGCCCAATGCCGCCGAAGATGAACCCGTGCGCATTCACCGAAGCATAGCCGAAGCCCCGCAGGCGATCCGCGAAATCGCGCATGGAGATAAACGAGCGCAGTGAATGCGGTATGTATGTATAGATGCGCGGGCGGCCATGCAACAACAGCCCCCAAAATCCGCCCTGCAGGTAAAGATAGCCGACATACAATTGCCGCAGCACCGGATTCGCCGGCAGAAAAAAATCCAGCGTCACCAGCAGGCCGCCCGGCCGGGTCACCCGCTCAATCTCCCGTAGCGCCGCGTTCAAGTCCGGAAAATTGCGCAGACCGTACCCGATGAACACACAGTCGAACGTGTGCTCCGCAAAGGGGAGGATGGTCGCATCCGCGCACACTGCGTCGCGAATACCGCGCGCACGCGCCAACCCCAGCATGCGCTCGGTCAGATCTACCGCGATGGGCCGGGCCTGCGGACAACGCTCCAGCACCAGTTGCGAGAAGTCGCCCGTCCCGGATGCCAGATCCAGCACCGTGGCCCCCTCCGGCAATCCCGCCATCTCGACACCGCGCCGCTTCCAGCGCCGGTCCATCCCATAGGAGAAGATCCGCGTAATAAAGTCGTAGCGCGGCGCAATGGTGCTGAACATCGCGCGCATCAGATGCAGGTCTTGCTTCTCGGCTGGAATAGACATGGCCAGCCAAATTGTAGCAGCCAGCAGTCTGATCTACAGAGGGCGTGCCCTCGGGGCGGGCGGCCCGCGTGTCCTCCCCTCCCGTATCCGCTTCAGCGGCGCGACGACTTGGCGTTCGCAGCCCGCGGCGTCTCCACTCCCACGCCCGTAACCAAGGGTCCCAGAACCTTCGTGACGGGAGCCTCCATCATCTGCATCATGGCGTACGGCGGCATGTCTTCCGCCTCCTTGAAAAACGTCATGCGCTCCAACACGCCGTCATAATCCACCCTCAGCAGATCTCCACTGCGCACCTGCTCGGTAGCGATCAGATTGGACAGCGGATGCACCAGGCTCCGGTCGATGGCCCGCTTTAGATGACGCGCGCCGTACTTCATGTCCGTGCCTTCGCGCAGCAGAAAGTCCTTGGCCGTCTCGCTCAGCGAGAACAGAAAGGGAGCCCCATTCGCCGAATTGAAAATACGGTGCTGCAGGATGTTCAGCTCCAGGCCCAGAATCTTGCGCAGCTCCGGTTCTCCCAGCGGCCGGAACACCACCACCTTATCGATGCGGTTCATGAACTCCGGCGAGAACTTCCGCCGCGCGGCTTCCACGCCGGCGCGCGAGATCTTCTCCGTGAGGCCCGCATCCACCACGCCCTCGGAACACTTACGTTCCATTTCAGAAGCCGCGAATCCCAAATTGGGACGCAGAATCGAATTCATTTCGCCCGCGCCAAGATTGCTGGTCATGAAAATCAGCGCGCGCGAAAAATCCACGCGCCGGTTGTCGCCTAGCGTCAGTGTAGCCTTGTCCAGAATTCCCAGCAGCAGGTTCCACAGCGAGTCGCTGGCCTTCTCGATCTCGTCGAACAGTACAAAGCTCAGCTTGATCTTGTCGGTGTAATGTTGCTGCAGTACTTCCTGGCTCAACAGCGGATGCGTTTCGCGGTGCCCCAAATATCCCGGCGGCGAACCGATCAATTTCGCAATCTCATGACTATGCTGAAACTCTGCGCAGTCTATCTTGATCACCGCGCGCATGTCCCCCACCAGGCTCTCCGCCGTGGCTTCCACCATGCGCGTCTTGCCTGAGCCGGTCGGTCCCAGGAAAAGGAAATTGCCGATGGGTCTCCCCGGGCTCGACATGCCCGCCAGGAACGTCTGGTAGATATTCACGATCTGATCCACCGCCTCGTCCTGCCCGACAATCCGCCTCCGCAGATCCGTGTCGAGTTTCACCGCTTCCGTGCCCGTTAGCGTCGGGTCAAGCTGTTTGTTCATACGGCCCATGACTTTACCTCTGTTTAGCCCTCGTACCATGAGGTGCATTTTCACTAGGGCCATTAGCACGTCACGTGCCAATTTTATGGCGCGCAGTATTTCCTACTACTTATGCGGTTTCGAAGGCCGTATTTCCACTCGGCTAATCAGCGTACGCGCAGGGACACGCACCAGCATGCTCACCACTTCTGCAATATCTTCCGGCTGAATCTTCCACGGCGCCGTGCCGCTCTCCGTACTAAAGTCAGTATCCACACTACCCGGCATGATGCAACTGACACGCACGTTGTCGTAGCGGTGGTCCAGCATCATCGCTTCGCTGAATCCGTTCAATCCGAATTTGGACGCGTTGTAAGCCGCTCCGCCCGCGAACGCATTTTTTCCCGCCAGACTGCCGATATTGATTATGTATCCCGCGCCGCGCTGCTTCATGCGCGTCAGCGCTTCGTGGCTGCAATAATAAACGCCGCTCAGGTTCAAGTCGATGGTGCGCCGCCAATCTTCCGGCGTGAGATCCGCCACACTCTTGAACACGCCGATCGCCGCGTTGTTGATCAGAATATCCAGGCCGCCGAAGCGCGCATCCACGCTCGCAAAGAAGCGCTGGACATCTTCCAGCTTCGAAACGTCGGCGGCTTCCGCCAGCAGCCTGCCATCCGCGAAAGATTGACAATCCTTAAGAAAAGCCTGCACGTTCTCGTGCAATCGGCTACATACCGCAACCGATGCGCCTTCCCCAAGCAGGCGCTCCGCGATGGCCCGCCCGATCCCTCGCGTGCCGCCTGTTACAACT
>Ga0302326_10030487_pt1 | contig 10793 bp, 9 predicted proteins | sample Palsa_T0_3_FD_202264 | JGI IMG/M metagenome (GOLD analysis project Ga0302326, IMG submission 202264) | Peat permafrost microbial communities from Stordalen Mire near Abisko, Sweden - Palsa_T0_3 | ecosystem: Environmental > Terrestrial > Soil > Palsa > Peat permafrost | place: Sweden: Abisko...
TCAGGCCCGCGTTGGGGACGAAATGCGGCAGCGCCCAGGTGTCCACCTGGAACGGGCCGACCTCAAACCGGTGCCCGGCGGTGAACTCGCGCAGCACGTAGGCGCTGGCCAGCATCCGCGGGCTGTCCAGCGCGAGGACGGCGTCCACCGCCCCCGGCAGCGTGTGCACCGGCAGCGCCGCCGGCGGAGCCGCACCGAGCGCCCGCGCCCTCAGCAAGGGGTTCAGGTCGGCGCAGTGGTCGGGGTGGCCGTGGCTGATCAGGACCGCGTCGACCTGTTCGGCGGCCGTGTGCGCGAGCAGCTGGGGGAGCGTCGCGTAGCCCGAGTCAAGCACGAGGCGGAAGCCCGCGTGCTCAACCAGGTACCCGCTGCACGCCTGGCCCGCCGCCGGCCAGGCGCCGCAGCCGCCGAGCACTGTGATCTTCACCAGACGAGCGTAATCGCAGAAGTGTCCCGCGAGGCTCGCGCGGGTATTCCCCTACGCCGGGACGGGGGACGAGGGGCGCCGCGCAACCATGACAACGACCACTGCCGTCGGTCGGCTGCTGTCGGTCAACGTCGGCCTGCCCCAAGACATCGAGTGGGAAGGCCGGACCGTCCACACGGGCATCTGGAAACGCCCGGTTGACGGGCCGCAGATGGTGCGCCGGCTCAACATCGACGGCGACGGGCAAGGCGACCTGCAGGGGCACGGCGGCGTCAATCGCGCCGTGTACGTGTACCAGATCGAGTCCCACCACTACTGGGAGAAGTTCCTCAAACGCGCCGATTTCGGCTACGGGCAGTTCGGCGAGAATTTCACGGTCGAGGGCCTGGCGGACGACGACGTCTGCGTTGGCGACCGCTACCGCATCGGCTCGGCGCTGTTCGAGGTCAGCCAGCCCCGGGTCACCTGCTACCGGCTCGGCATCCGGATGAACGAGCCGCAGATGCCCGCGCTGCTGGTCGCGCACCACCGTCCCGGCTTCTACTTCCGGGTCATCGAGGAGGGCAAGGTCGAGGCGGGCGACTCGATCGAGCGCGCCGAGCGCGGCCCCGAGGCGATGACGATCGCCGAGATCGACGGCCTGCTGTACCTGCCGCACAAGGCTCGCCGGGACCTGGAACGGGCGCTGCGGATCCCGGCCCTGAGCCCGGGCTGGCAGGGGTCATTTCGCGATCTGCTCAATCAGGCGACCGGCGCCGGGGGAACGACGCTGGCCTGGGAAGGACTACGGAAACTGCGGGTCGTGGCCGTCGACCGCGAGAGCGAGAACGTGATCTCGGTGCGGCTGACGCCGGCCGACGGCAAGCCCGCCGGCCCCGCGCAGCCCGGGCAGTTCCTGACCGTTCGGCTGCGGCCGGACCCCAAGGCGGCGCCGCTGCTGCGGACCTACTCCCTGTCCGACCTCCCGAACACCAAGAGCTACCGGATCAGCGTCAAACGCGAGCCGCACGGCGCGGCCAGCGGCTATATCACCACCAAGCTCCGGGTCGGGGACGTAATCGAGGCGGGCGCGCCGCGCGGCTCGTTCGTCCTCCGGCCGGGGGAGCGCCCGGTGGTGCTGATCAGCGCCGGGGTCGGGGCGACGCCGGTGCTGGCGATGCTGCACGCGCTGGCGGCCGAGCGTGCCACCCGCCCGGTGTGGTGCCTGTACGGCGCCCGCAACGGCGCTCTGCACCCGTTCGCCAAGGAGGCGGGAGCGCTCCTGCAGCAGCTGCCGAACGCGCATCGCGTCGTCTGCTACAGCCACCCTGGGCCGGACGATCGCGAACCGGAAGACTTCGACGTGACCGGACGGCTGACCGCTGATGTCATCGACCAGGCGGGCGTCCCGGTCGACGCCGACTTCTACCTTTGCGGCCCCAATGCGTTCATGCACGACATCTCGGCCGCGCTGACCGCGCGCGGCGCCGCCCCGGACCGGGTCAGCGCGGAGGTCTTCGGGGCGGAAAACGCGATCACGCCGGGTGTCGTCGGCGCGAAGAAGCGCGCCCCGCACCCGCCCCCCGGCCAGCCCGGCCCGGGCCCGTCGGTCTCGTTCAGCCGCAGCAACCTCACCGTCCCGTGGGACCCGGCCTTCGCCAGCCTGCTCGAGCTCGCGGAGGCGTGCGACGTCCCGGTCCGGTGGAGCTGCCGAACCGGCGTCTGCCATACCTGCGTCACCGGGCTGGTGAGCGGCAAGGTCAGCTATCGGCCCGACCCGCTCGAGCCGCCGGAGGACGGCAGCGTGCTCATCTGCTGCTCTCAGCCCGACAACGAGGTCATGCTCGATCTCTGATCCTCCGGCTCTCTGACGCCCTGTCGGCGGGCGGTATACCCGGCCGATCCCATCCGTCCCAGTAGTTCGCTTAACTACACGGGCATAACGAGGGGCGCCTGGCGATTGGAATACCCGGGGGCGATGGCCATGGCCGTCGCCTCCCCCAGGTCTCCCTCCACCGGACGGGAGCCCGCCGACCCCCACGCGCCGATGAGCCACCCCCGCACGCAGACCGCCCCCGCGAGCTTGGCCACGAACAAACAGGGATGAGTGACGATGCACTACGCGATCCCGCTGGCTCTCGCCGGGAGCTTCTGCACGGCCATGTCCTCGGTCTGTCAGCGGCTGGGCGCCAAGAACAGCGAGGCCACCCGGGTCGACCTCTGGCTCATCGTCCGGCTCGCCCGCCGTCCGATCTGGCTGGTCGGGCTGGCCAGCCAGATTCTCGGGTTCGCGTTCCAGGTGACGGCGCTGCACTACGGCGCGCTGGCGCTCGTCCAGCCCGTGTTCGCCCTCGAGCTGCTGCTCGTCTTCGCCTCGATGACGCTGCTCGGATCCGGGCGGGTGACACGACGCGACTGGCTCGCCGCGGCCGCCATGACGGCCGGGCTCGGCCTGCTCCTGTTCGCCGCCTCGCCCTCCGGCGGGCGCCCGCACGCCCCCGCCTCCTTGTGGTGGCTAGCCGGGCTGATCACTCTCGGCGCGGTGGCGGCCGGGCTGGCGACCGCGTTCGGGCTGCACCGTCGCTCCCCGGCCTCCGCCCGGCGGCGAGCGGCGGTCCTCGGGGCGGTCACCGGGATCGCCTGGGGCTTCGTCGCGGCGGTGATCAAGGAGTTCAGCGACCACCTGGGGCAGGGCCTCGGCCCGATCCTGGGCAGCTGGAGCCTCTACGTCCTGATCGGCGCGGGCGCGGCCAGTCTCCTGCTGGCTTCGCACGCGCTGGCGGCCGGCCCGCTGGCCGCCTCGCAGCCCGGGTTCACCATCCTCGATCCGCTCGCGGCCGGCCTGCTCGGCCTGTTCCTGTTCGGCGAGCACATCCGGACCGCGCCGCTCGACCTGGCGGCCGAGGCGCTGGCGCTGGCGCTGCTGGCCGGCGGGGTGCTGACGCTGAGCCGCAGCTCCCTGCTCGCGTCGGAAGACATTCGGCCGGCCGTGGCCGGGGACTGGGATTGCCTGAGCGCGGACTGCTCAGCCGCGGTGGGCGATGGCCCCAGGACCGAGGAAGCGGATCTGGTTCCAGGATCACTCACGGTCCGTTCGGGATGATGAATTTGATTTGATCGAATGTGAGCGTTGCGGACAGCGGCACCCGGCCGGGAAGATCATCGTGAGCCGACGGCACCGGAGCCTGCGGCGGGCGGACGGAGAGCATGCATGCGGATCGGCATCTTGGCGGCGGACACGACCGGGGACCAGGCACTAGGCGAGCTGACCGATCAGCTGCGCCGGACCGTCGACGACGGGTTCGCGTCATTCTGGATGTCGAACATCTTCGGGCTTGACGCGCTGACCGCGCTGGCGGTGGCCGGCAGCCAGGTGCCGGGCATCGAGCTCGGCACCGCCGTCGTTCCCAGCTACCCCCGGCACCCGGCCGTGCTGGCGCAGCAGGCGCTGACCACGGCGCTGGCGGTCGGGGCGGACCGGCTGAGCCTCGGCATCGGGCTGTCGCACAAGATCGTCATCGAGGACATGTACGGCCACAGCTTCGACAAGCCCGCCCGGCACATGCGCGAGTACCTGTCGGTCCTGCAGCCGCTGCTTGACGGCACCCCGGTCAGCGTGAAGGGCGACACCCTGAGCGCCAACATCGGCCTGTCCACGCCCCGGGCGGGCCGGGTGCCGGTGCTGCTGGCCGCGCTGGCACCGCGGATGCTGGCGCTGGCCGGCCAGCAGACCGACGGCACCGTGCTGTGGATGACCGGGCCCGCCACCGTCCGCGACTACGTGGTCCCGGCCATCTCCGGGGCGGCCAGCGCGGCCGGCCGGCCGAGCCCCCGGATCGTCTGCGCCCTGCCGGTCTGCGTGACCAGCGACCCGGACGCCGCCCGGGCGGGCGCGGCCAAGACGTTCTCCATCTACGGGCAGCTGCCGTCCTACCGCGCCATGCTCGACCGGGAAGGCGCGGCCGGCCCGGCCGACGTGGCCATCGTCGGCGACGAGGACGCGGTCGCGGCGCAGATCCTGGCGCTGGCCGACGCCGGGGTAACCGACTTCGTCGCCGCCGAGTTCGCCCGCGGCGAGGACCGGGAACGGACCCGCAACCTGCTGAAGACGGTGCTCGCCGCCAGTTAGGCCCGGCGGCGATGGCGACCGCCCGGACCGGAGGATCGCCGGTAACGCCTGACTGCGCTAGCGTGCACGTCATGACGAGTGATCTGCCTGAGCTGCGGGCGTCACACGCCGATCGCGACCGGGCGGTGGAGACGCTGCGGATCGCCGGCGGTGACGGCCGCCTCACTGCTGAGGAGCTAGAGGACCGGCTTGAGGCCGCGCTCTCGGCCCGCACAGTGGCCGAACTGGCCGCGTTGACGGCCGACTTGCCGGGCGGCGGACTGGTCGGTGCCGCGGCCAAAGACTTGCTTGTGGTCAAGCAGCACGGCAGCCGCTACCTACGGACCGGACGCTGGGTAGTACCCAAGCGCATCGAGCTCCGGACTCAGTTGTGCCAGGTCACGCTCGACTTCAGCGAGGCCGTGATCTCCTCCGGCACGCTGCATATCGATGTTGAGATGATGCACGGCAAGCTGCTCATCGTCACCGCGCCAGGCGTTGAGATCGACGCCGACGGGCTTACCCTCACCTACTCCAAGTGCAAGCTCCGGCCCGCCCGCGCCGGCGCCGACCCCCGGCTCCGTATTGAGCTCGCCGGCACGCTCGTGCACGCGAAGGTCATCGAGCGTTGGCCGCGACGCGGCGCCGCCGGTCAGGCGATGACCTGAGCAGGGCTAAGCGCTTCTTGGCAATTACCTGGACACCAGCACACGGCCCAATGCCGACCGGAATCAGACATCGTTAAGCACCAACTATGTCTGCTTCGGACGTAGAGACAAACGCGCGCCGCGAATAGCTTCTTACCTGTCCAGGATCGCCACCGAGTGGTCGTCGCTATCAAGCGCGGCCCTCATTGAGGAGCGCTGCGCACGTGCGTCTTGCCACTGTCATGCACGCCGGGGCAACCAGCGCCGCACGGGTCGAAGGCGATGAGGTCGTGCTGCTTCCAGAGCCCGACCTCGGGGCGCTGCTGGCCCGGACCGACTGGCGGGATCACGCCGCTACGGCCGGCGGCAGGACGGCACTGCGGGAAGACGTCAGGTTCGCCGCCACGATCCCGAGCCCGCGCAAGATCCTCTGCGCCGGCCTGAACTACCGGTCGCACGTCACGGAAACCGGTCGTCCCGCGCCGACCCATCCGTTCTTCTTCCCCAAATTCGATAACTCGCTCATCGGCGCCTACGACGACATCCCGCTGCCGGCGATAAGCGACAGCGTCGACTGGGAGGCGGAGCTCACAATCGTCATCGGCTCGCCCGCCCGGCGGGTCGCCGAGGGCGAAGCGCTGCGGCATGTCGCGGGCTACACGGTGATGAACGACGTCAGCGTCCGCGAGTGGCAAAGACACGGGCCGACCTGGACGGCGGGCAAGGCATTCGAGGGGATGACTCCGCTCGGCCCGGTGCTGCTGACCACGGACGAGCTGCCGGACGGCGAGCCTGACCTGCTCATCACCTGCAGCATCGACGGCACCGAGGTGCAGCGGGCCCGGACCAGCGACCTGCTGTTCGGCGTGGCCGAGCTGGTCGCCTACCTCAGTCAGGTGATGACCCTGATGCCGGGCGACCTGATCGCGACCGGAACGCCCTCGGGGATCGGGTCGACTCGCACGCCGCCGCGATTCCTCAAGCCCGCCGAGCTGCTCCGCACCGAGATCGAGGGGATCGGCGAGCTGGCCAACAGGTGCGTCGAGGAAGTCCCGGCCCAGTGGTGACTCCCACGGTGACCCTCACGTTCGACAACGGGCCCACCGCCGGGATCACTGACCGGGTGCTCGCCGTCCTTGCCAAGCACGGCGTGAAGTCGACCTTCTTCGCCTGCGGAAAGAATCTCGGCACCAAGGCCGAGGCCGCGCTGGTCGAGCGGGCCCACGACGAGGGCCACTGGATCGGCAACCACACCTTCACGCACTCCTTCTCGCTCGGGGATAGCGACGATCCGGCCGCCCCGGCGGCGGAGATCGGGCGAACCCAGAAGCTACTCGCCCATGTGGCGCACGCCGACCGGCTCTTCCGGCCATCGGGCGGTGGCGGCAACCTGGACCGTCACCTGCTGAGCCGGTCAGCCGTCCGCTATCTCGAGGACGAGAAGTACACGCTCGTGCTCTGGAACAACGTCCCGAGGGACTGGGCCGACCCCGACGGCTGGGAGGCCACCTGCCGTCGGACCATGGCACGCCAGCAATGGTCGGTCGTCGTGCTGCATGACACGGACACCGGAGCCATGGCCGGCCTTGACCGCGCCATTGGCCGCATGCTCGACGACGGACTCGACATCGTGCAGGACTTCCCGCCCGATTGCGTCCCCATGCGACGCGGGCTCGTCACCGCGCCGATCGATCATCTCGTATCGCTCGGCACCTCACATTTCCCGGCTACCACACAGGACGGACAACCCACATGACCTCGACCGAACTCGACGCGACGGCGGCACCCGGCTGGCGCGGCACCCGGCCCACCGCCGTCAACCACAACGCCTACGTGACCACCGACTCGGAGGCGACCCGGCACTTCTACGAGGACATCATCGGCCTGCCGCTGATCGCCACCTGGACCGAGGAGGATCAGATGGCCGACCGGGTCCGGACCTACTGCCACACCCTCTACGGGCTTGACGACGGCAGCGCCCTCGCCTTCTTCCAGTGGCTCGACCCGGACGCCGAGACGATGCCGGTCTTCCAGCCCTGCACCACGGTCCACATCGCGCTGTCGTGTGATCTCGAGACCCTGGCCGGTATCAAGGAGCGGCTGTTCGCCAACGGGTACACCCCCAGTGACGTGGTCGAGATCGACCACGGCTACTGCAACTCGCTGTATGCCCGCGATCCCAACACCATGCGGCTCGAGTTCACCGCCGACCACCCGGACATGCCTCGGATCATGGCCGAAAAGCGCGATACGGCTCACGCCGACCTCGAGCGCTGGCTGGCCGGCGACCACACCAGCAACAACCCGTTCCGCTGAGAAACCGCGCGGCCCGGATCGGGACGTCGAAAAGAGCCACTCTCACGTCGGACTTACGTCCGAAGACGACATACCCAATCGGGATTAGTTTCCATAATCTGTAGCGACCAGGGAGGCGACGGGTCCCACCCGACCCAGACCGCCCTGGCCACCCATCCTGCCGATGCGCCCGGCGGCGCAGCACCCCACCGCACCGCCGGGCGCTGATCCGGGCTGCCCTAGCGCGGTCATCCTTGACGAGGAAAGAGGGGACGAAGCATGACACTGGAAGTGCGCGAACTGTCCAAGACGTACGGCAACACCGACGCGCTTGCGGCCGTCAGCTTCACCGCCCATCCGGGCCAGACGCTCGCGATCCTCGGCCAGAACGGGGCCGGCAAGTCGACGCTGGTGAAAATCCTCGCCGGAGTGCTGCCGCCGACGGCCGGGAGCGTTGCCCTCGACGGCAAGCCGATGACATTCTCATCGCCGCGCGACGCGCTGAAGGCGGGCATCGTCCTCATCCCGCAGGAGCTGGCCTACCTGCGGTCGCTGTCGGTCGCGGAGAACATCCTGATCGGCTCGTGGAACGGGCAGCGGGTGGTCTCCCAGCGCCGCCTGGCCGGGGCGGCGGCCGAGTTCGCCGAGGCCATCGGCCTCGACGTCGACCTCGCGGAGCCGATGTCGGCGCTGACCCTCGCGCAGTGCCAGCTGGTCGAGATCGCCAAGGCGCTCAGCCGCAATGCCCGCGTCGTGCTGCTCGACGAGCCGACCGCGGCGCTGTCCGACGTTGAAGCCGAGCGGCTGTTCGAGGTGCTCGAACGACTGCGCCGTCGCGGGGTCATCACCCTCTATATCTCCCATCGCCTCGATGAGGTGCTCACCCACACCGACCGCGCCCTGATCCTGCGCGACGGGCGATCGGTCGCGTGCTACGACACAGCCGACGCGTCGCGGGCACGGCTGATCGGCGACATGATCGGCGGCCCGACCGCCGAGTCAGAGCCGGCGACGGCAGCCGCGGGCAGCGGCCGGCCGTCGACCGACGGGCCGGCCGCGGCGATCAGGCTGTCAGCCGTTTCCCATCGGGGCGGCGGCCTGGCCGACGTCTCGATGACGGTCACCGCGGGCGAGATCGTCGGGCTGTTCGGGGTGCGCGGCTCGGGCCACGAGGCCGTGATCCGCACGCTGGCCGGGCTGCAGCCGCATGACGCCGGCCAGCTCGAGATCGGCGGCGTTCCGCGCCGCCCGCTCCGCTCGCCGCTGCACGCGCGCAAAGCCGGGGTCGCCTACGTGCCCGGTGACCGGAAGAAGCAGGGCCTGGCCCTGGACCAGAGCCTGCGCCAGAACCTGACCGCACCGCAGCTCGGCCGGTTCGCGAGCCTCGGCAAGGTCAGCCGCCGTCGCGAGCAGGAGTTCTTCGAGACGGTCGCGAGCCGGCTGCGCCTGAAGTACGCGGCGTCGACCCAGCCGATCAGAGAGCTCAGCGGGGGGAACCAGCAGAAGATCCTGCTGGCCAGCCGCATCTACATGCAGACGCCGATCTTGATCATCGACGAGCCGACTCGCGGTGTCGACGTCGGGGCCCGCAGCGAGATCCACGCGCTGCTGGCGGAGGTGGCGGCGACGGGAACCACGATCGTCTTCGCTACCTCGGACCTGAAGGAAGCGGTCAGCCTGAGTGACCGGCTCCTGGTGTTCCAGGCGGGCCGGCTGGTCGACTCGCTGTCCGGCGCGGACAAGACCGAGGCGAACGCCCTCAGCGCAGCGGGCCAACAGTTCGAGGTGAGGTAATGGATCCCATTCGGAACACCGCCGCGGCGATGCCCGCCCAGGCGCCCGCGGCCGCACCGCCGCCGGCCGGCGTCGAGCCGGACGCAGTGGAAGCGGGCGCGGCCGCGCCGCCGGCGGCGCAGGCCGGCTGGGTCGTGTCCCGCTGGCGCAAGCTGCTGGTCCAGTCGCTCGGCGTCGGCCTCTGCTACGCGATCGTCCTGGTCTTCTTCTCCGTCAAGCTGGACAACTTCTTCACCACGGCCAACGTGGAGACCATCCTCGACGGCGCCGCCCTGCTCGGGATCGTGGCCGTCGGGCAGACCTATCTCATCGTCGGGGGCGGCTTTGACCTGTCCGTCGGCGGGGTCGTGCCACTCGGCGCCGTTGTCTTCGGCTCGCTGCTGAGCCGGTTCGGCCTGGTCCCGGCGATGCTGCTCACCGTCGCCGTCGGCGCCGGGGTCGGCCTGGTCACCGGCCTGATCGTGACCTACGGCAAGATCAACGCGCTGATCACGACCCTGGGGATGCTGTCGATCGCCGGCGGCGCGGCCTACATCGTCGCCAACGGCCAGACCAACGAGCTCACCAGCCCGTCGGCGGGCTTCTGGGGGAACGCCGCGCCGCTCGGCCTGCAGACGGGCACCTGGGCGTTCATCATCCTTGCGGTCGTCGGCGGCCTCTTCCTGAAGTTCAGCGTCTACGGCCGCTCGGTCTACACCATTGGCGGCAACCGGGAGGCGGCCGAGCTGGCCGGGCTGCGCGTCAACGCGATCGCCATCTCCGGCTACGTCCTCTCGGCCGCGTGCGCCGCCTTCGGCGGGGCCATCTCCGCCAGCCAGCTGCTGGCCTCCGCCCCGTCCATCGGGACCGACACGACGCTGAACTCCATCGCGGCGGTTGTCCTGGGCGGGGCGGCGCTGACCGGAGGCGTCGGCGGGATGTCGGGAACGATCCTCGGCGTCCTGCTGCTGGGCACGATCGCCGACGGCCTCGCCCTGCTGCAGGTCGCGTCCTTCTACCAGACCGTCATCACCGGCGCGGTCCTGCTCGTCGCGGTCGGGTTCTCCCGGGCCCGTGACGTGCTCGCGCTGAGCTCGTTCGTTCGCAGGCGGATCTAGCCGCCGCACGCTCCAGATCCCGCCGCCGTCACCAGGTCGCGGGATGCCCTGCCAACCCCAATTTCAATGACGAAAGGCTCCATAACGTGAAAAAAGGCGTGCTCATTCGAAGAGTTCTCGCGGGAACGGTGTCGGCCGGCCTGGCCGTCGCCCTCAGCGCGTGCGGGAGTTCCGGCTCCGGCTCCGGCTCCAGTACCGCTCAGTCGAATGCCGCGGGCGCGACAACGGCGAAGATCACCAGTATCGCCTGGGGCGACGCCATCGCCGCCGACCCTCAGTACAAGGCGATGGGCGACTCCTTCGTGAAGTCGGCCGAGGCCCTGGGCATCAAGGTCTACCGGTTCGATAACAACGCGGACGCCGCGACCTCGCTGACCAACGCGCGCCTCATGGTGCAGGAAAAGCCCGACGTGATCATCGACTACTCCGGTATCGCCAGCGCCAAC
>Ga0302326_10030488_pt1 | contig 10793 bp, 10 predicted proteins | sample Palsa_T0_3_FD_202264 | JGI IMG/M metagenome (GOLD analysis project Ga0302326, IMG submission 202264) | Peat permafrost microbial communities from Stordalen Mire near Abisko, Sweden - Palsa_T0_3 | ecosystem: Environmental > Terrestrial > Soil > Palsa > Peat permafrost | place: Sweden: Abisko...
GGTCGAGCCGCAACGTGCGGCTCGACCCGGCAGCGATCCTGCCGGCTTCCATTTGACGCCCCAAAAACTCGGCTCCCGCCAGGCTGTTGCCGCCCGGTTTCCGCGACAATGCCACGGCGGGGTCGCAATCAGCTTAAAAACCCTGGTTAACTGCACGTATCGGGTCGGCGAACGGTGCACATGATTGACGAGCCGTTGCGGCAGCCGCCGCCAATTCGTTCGCTTGCGCACCGATGTGCGCCAATCGACGGGTTGAATCACACAGCCGGCGGCTACATCTTGGCCTTGTATTCGCGGCTTCCCCCACATAAACCGACCCACACATGCCATCGCTTCTTGATCAGTCCGACCTCATTAATCTCGCCGAACGCCTCGTGACCGCCGCACGCCGCGCCGGCGCCGACCAGGCAGACGCGCTCGCCGTGCGCTCGGTATCGCTTTCGGTCGATGTGCGCGACGGCGCCGTCGAGGAGTCGCAGCGTTCCGAGGGAGACGACCTCGGCCTGCGCGTCATCGTGGGCCACAAGCAGGCGGTCGTTTCGACCAACGATCTAAAAGGCAACGGCTTCGACGCGCTGGCGGAGCGGGCGGTCGCAATGGCGCGGGCAGCACCGGAAGACCGGTTCGCCGGGCTGGCCGACGCGGCGCAGCTAGCGCGTCAATTGCCCGCGCTCGATCTCATCGATCCCGGGATGCCTGACGTCGATGTGCTCGAGGCCCGCGCGCGCGAGGCGGAAGCGGCCGCGCTCGCGGTCGCCGGCGTTACCAAATCGGGCGGCGGGTCGGCCTCAGCCGGCATCGGCGGGCTAGTGCTGGTGACCAGCACCGGCTTCCTCGGCGCGACCATCGCTTCGCGCCACGGCATCTCGATGACGGCGATCGCCGGCGACGGCACCGGCATGGAGCGTGACTACGATTTCTCCTCGACCCTTCACGCCTCGGATCTCGAAGGCGCCGAGGCGATCGGACGGCGGGCCGGCGAACGCGCGGTCGAGCGCCTCAACCCGCGCAAGGTCGCAACGCGCCGCGTGCCCGTGGTGTTCGATTCCAGAATCTCCGGGTCGCTGGTCGGCCATCTCGCCAGCGCCGTCAACGGCAGTTCGATTGCGCGCAAAACCAGTTTCTTGCGGGAAAAGCTCGGCGAGAAGATTTTTGCCTCCGGCATCGACATCGTCGACGATCCGTTCCGGCCGCGGGGCCTGCGTTCGCGGCCATTCGACGCCGAGGGCATCGCCGGGCGCCCTCGCAAGCTGGTCGAGGACGGCGTTCTCAAAACCTGGCTGCTCGACTGCGCGACCGCGCGCGAGCTCGACATGGAAACCACCGGTCACGCCCAGCGCGGGGTCTCCTCGACTCCATCACCCGGAGCCAGCAACCTTCATCTCGTCCCGGGCGACAAAAGCCGGGACCAGTTGATCGCCGATATCGAGGACGGCTTCTACATCACCGACATGATCGGAATGGGTGTCAATCTCGTCACCGGGGATTATAGCCGCGGTGCCTCCGGGTTCTGGATCGAGAACGGCGAACGCACCTACGCGGTCAGCGAAGTCACGATCGCTGGACATCTCTCGGAGATGTTCGCCAGCCTCACGCCGGCAAACGACCTTGTCTTCCGCTACGGCACCAACGCGCCGACGCTGCGGGTTGAGGGCATGACCGTTGCCGGCCATTGAGGCCGTCGATCACGCGGCGGCAAGCGCGCGGCTTGCGATGTGCGTGCGCGAGGCCGGCGCGCTGGCGCTGTCGATGTTTGGGGCCCCAATCAACAATTGGACCAAGGCCGGAGCCTCGCCGGTTAGCGACGCCGATATCGCCGTCGACAGGCTGTTGCGCGATCGGCTGACCAGCGAAGCCTCCGGCATCGCCTGGCTCTCGGAGGAAAGCGTCGACGATCCGGTCAGGCTTGCCGCGCGCTACGTCTGGATCGTCGATCCAATCGACGGCACGCGCGCGTATCTCGCACGTTCACCGGATTGGACCGTTTCCGCGGCACTCGTCGAGGATGGGCGGCCGATCGTCGCTTGCCTCTACGCTCCGGTCACCGAGGAGCTTTTCGTCGCGACCGTCAATCGCGGCGCCACGTGCAACGGCGCTCCGATCGCGGCCACGCGCGGCAGTTCGCTCGCGCACGCGCGCATCGCCGGTCCGAAGAGTTACCTCGAACGGCTGGCCGAGATAGCGCCGCCTCTGACTGTCATGCCGCGGGTGCGCTCGCTGGCGCTGCGCCTTGCCCGCGTCGCGCACGGCACTTGCGACATCGCTATCGCCGGCGTCAACAGTCACGACTGGGACCTTGCAGCCGCCGATCTTTTGGTGCACGAAGCTGGCGGCGCGCTAACGTCCGTCGGGGGCGGCGCCGTCACGTACAACCGTCCCGTGCCGCGGCATGGAATGCTCGTGGCGGCCGGCCGGGACAGGCACGCGACACTCATCGAACTTCTTAGGGATGAACGCCTCGCCACTTGGTAGATCGCGAATTGCGCGGAACGAGTTTCATGTCGGACGTCCCCAAACATTCAGCGAAACAATTGCTCCACCTCGTGTTCGGCGGCGAGCTCGATCACGTGGCGAGCATGGAATTCAGAAACCTCGACAAGCTCGACATCGTCGGCATCTATCCGAATTATGCGAGCGCCTATGCCGCTTGGAAGGCGAAAGCGCAGGGCACCGTCGACAACGCCGAGATGCGGTATTTCATTGTCCATCTGCACCGGGTGCTCGATCCGGAAAGTTAGGCGCCACAGCGCTGAGAGGACGCATGCTGTGGGAGTACAACGCGCGACAACGACGGGGGCGACGAAACGCGGCGGTGCGCGGCGCTGATGAGGGTGCCGGCCGGCCGCACGGGGAGGAATAGGCGTGCGCGACCGGTTGCCGCTCGCGCTGCGATTCTATCGACTCGCCTTCATGGCGGCGACGCCGGCTTTGGCGCCGCGCCTGTTGGCGTGGCGCTTGAAACGCGGCAAGGAAAATCCCGCGCGCCTCGCCGAGCGCTACGGCCAGGCAAGCCTGCCGCGCCCGGCCGGCCCGCTGATTTGGCTGCACAGCGCAAGCGTCGGCGAAATGCTCGCCGTCATCCCTCTGATCGAGCGTCTTCGCGCGAAGAATTTCGCCGTGCTCGTGACTTCCGGCACCGTCACGTCGGCGGTGCTTGCCGAACAGCGCCTGCCCGCGGGCTCGCTGCATCAATTTATCCCGCTCGACGCGCCGCGATTTGTCGGCCGTTTTCTTGATCATTGGCGGCCCGATCTGGCGCTATTCGTCGAATCCGACCTCTGGCCCAATCTAATATTGGCCTGCGCGACCCGTTCGATCCCCATGATCCTCGTCAACGGCCGCGTGTCGGAGCGCTCGTTCCGCCGCTGGCGGCTCATGCCGGGGGTCATCGGGGCGCTACTCCACCGCCTCGATCTTTGCCTCGCCCAGTCGAGCGGCGATGCGCAGCGTTACGGGGCGCTCGGCGCGCCGCGCGTCAGCAACGTCGGCAATCTCAAGCTCGACGTACCCGGCCCCCCGGTCGATCAATCCGCCTTGCACAAGCTGAATGCGATCATCGGTATGCGCGACGTGATCGCGGCGGCGTCCACGCATGCCGGTGAGGAAACCATCATCATCGCCGCTCATCGGCGACTGCGGGCAAAATGTCCCACGCTGCTGACAATCATCGCGCCGCGCCATCCCGACCGCGGCCCGGGGATCGCCGATGCCGCAAAGGTCGCCGGGCTTTCCGTCGCGCTTCGCTCCCGCGGCGATTTGCCGAAACCGGACGTCGATGTCTTTGTTGCCGACACACTCGGCGAACTCGGTCTGATCTATCGGCTCGCGCCGGTCGTGTTCATCGGTGGCTCGCTGGCAAGCCATGGCGGGCAGAATCCGATCGAGGCCATCAGGCTCGGTGCGGCGGTCGTCCACGGTCCGCACATCTGGAATTTCGCCGAGATTTACGCCACGCTGGATGGCGCGCACGGCGCCGAGCTCATCGCGGACGAGGAAGCGTTGATTGCTTGTCTCGCCGGCTGGATCGCGCATCCGGCGGCACGCAAGATCGTGGCCGATGCAGCGCTCGTGGCGGTGGACAAGCTCGGCGGCGCGCTTGAACGCACGTTCGCCGCGCTCGAGCCCTACCTGATGCAGCTTCAGCTCGAACGGCGGACGTCCTAGAGAAAGGCCATGATTTTTCCCGAAGACCGGCGGACGTCCTGGATCAAGTCTGGCGCAGGCTTTTTCGGGATCACGCCCTGATGCGAGAGCCAGCCTTCTGGTGGCGGTCCGGTGGCGGCGGCCTGCTCAGCCCCCTCGGGGGCATCTATGGCGCCGTGGCGGCGCTGCGGATGCAATCAACCGGGCGTAACGCCGACGTTCCGGTGATTTGTCTCGGCAATCCTACGGTCGGCGGCGCCGGCAAGACCCCGGCGGCGCTCGCGGTCGGGCGGCTTCTTCTTGCGGCACACCAACGCCCGTTCTTCTTGAGCCGCGGTTACGGCGGACGACTAACCGGGCCGGTGCGCGTCGATCCTGCGGTTCATTCCGCCGCCGCGGTCGGTGATGAGCCGCTGCTCCTGACGCGCCTTGCGCCGACCATCGTTGCCCGGGATCGGATGGCGGGCGCCGAAGCGGCGCGGCGCGGCGGCGCCAGCGTGATCGTCATGGACGACGGCTTCCAAAATCCGGCATTGAACAAGGATCTCGCGATCCTCCTGGTCGACGGCCGCCGCGGCGTCGGCAATGGCCGCATTATTCCTGCGGGTCCTTTGCGGGCGCCGCTCGAAAGCCAGATCGCGCGTGCGCAGGCACTTGTCGTCGTCGGGCCGTCCGACGGCGCCAAAGCGGTCGCCGAACGCGCGCGCCGGCACGGCGTCCCGGTCTTCCACGGACGTCTGGACCCCGAGCGGGCCACAGTCGCTGCGCTCAGCGGGCGCAAGGTTCTGGCGTTCGCAGGTATCGGCGATCCGGAGAAATTCTTTGCGACGCTTGCGCAAGCAGGCATCGCGGTCGCCGAGCACGCGAGCTTTGCCGATCACCATCGCTACACCGCGGCCGAGGCACAGGCACTGATCGCCCGCGCCGACTCCGCCGGTTTGATGCTGCTCACCACCGAGAAAGACTACGCGCGGTTTTCTGGCGACCCGCACCTCGCCGCCCTTGCCGCTCGCGCCAGCACTTTGCCGGTGCGGCTCATGATCGAGGAAACGGACGCGTTCCGTGACATGATCCTCGGCGTGGTGAAGCGGCGGTAGTACGTCGACGAACAACCGATGAGAGTTCCGGTGTTTGTTTCAGTCCTTCCGCGCGTAGGCCGCGGCATGCCGCTGCAATACAGCCTCCGGCGAAGCGTAGGCTTCCTGCAGATCGACGCTCCAATATCTGAGTTCTTCGAGCGGAATAGCGGCACCGGTCACGGCGCAGCGCACGAATGCCCCCGGCCGCACGACGCGGAAATCGCCATCGAGATACTTCACCTCGGCCTCGCCGGGCATCGGATTTGGGCGATCGGTACGATTGAGCACCAGGCCTCCGTCACGGATCGGGCCCAAAGCTTCGTACGGCCCGCACGTCAAGCAACATAGTCATTCCGTGGCCGGAAAACCATGCGCCGCGCCGACGCGCCTCAGTCTGGCCTGAACGCCCACGCTTCCACAAACCCGATCCGCGCGGCAGGTCCTAGAACAGGCTGCCTTGTCCCGGATCGCCGTCGCGCCGCCGGCGCCGGCGGGCAGGCTCGGAGCGCGGCGCGGTCGAGGCTTGCACCAGTTCGGCGCGTGCGCCGACGCGGCCGTCGGAAAACTCGATGTCGATCGGCATGCCGGTCGCAACCGAAGCCGCGGTGCGCAGCGGCCGGCCCGCTCGATCGCGCACCAAGGCAAAGCCCCGCGCCAGTACGCCGCGATAAGAGAATGCAGCGAGCAATTGCGCGTCGCGTTCGCAGCGCGCCCAGCGCGCGTCGAGGAGATTGTCGATCGCGCGCTCAGCGCGCTCGGCCAATGCGCTGACGCGCTCGCCTTCACGTGCGATTCTCATATGGTGCGCCGAGACATTGGCGGCGGCACTCGCCCGCAGCCGGAGTGCGATGCCGGCATAGCGTTCGCGCCGGCGCTCCACATGCGTGCGTAACAGATGAGCGCTGAGCCTGCCGCCGATGCGCGAGAAGCTGACGCGATGGATGTGGGCGTTGGCACGCAACGCGCGCGCCAAACCGGCAGCGGCATGGTCGAGCCGCTGCCGCGGCAGTGCCAGCACTTCGTCGGCATCCGGAAGCGCGCGGACGGCCGAGCGCACGGCGGCGCGCCGCGCCTCTTGATTGCGCAGCCAGCCGGCAAGCGCGCGCCGCTCCAGGCTCTGGACGTCTACCGCAAGCTCCGCGCGCACCGGCACCGCCATTTCGGCGGCGGCAGTCGGCGTCGGCGCCCGCCGGTCGGCGGCAAAATCGATCAGCGTCACGTCGGTCTCGTGGCCGACCGCGGATATCAGCGGAATGAGACTCTCGGCGGCCGCACGCACCACGATCTCTTCGTTGAACGACCAGAGATCCTCGAGCGAGCCGCCGCCGCGCGCGACGATGAGAAGATCGGGCCGCGGCATCGGCCCTCGTTCCGGCAGCGCGTTGAATCCTGCAATCGCGGCCGCGACTTCCGCGGCCGACCCTTCGCCCTGCACCTTGACCGGCCAGACCAGCACGTGACGCGGGAACCGGTCGGCGAGCCGATGCAGAATGTCGCGGATCACGGCACCGCTTGGCGAGGTAATGACGCCGATCACCGACGGCAAATATGGCAGCAACTGTTTTCGCGCGTCGTCGAACAATCCCTCGGCAGTCAGCCGTTGCTTGCGCTCTTCAAGGAGCGCCATGAGCGCACCGAGACCGGCCGGCTCCAGCGTCTCGACAATGATCTGGTACTGCGAGCGGCCCGGATAGGTGGTCAGCCGCCCGCAGATCACCACTTCGAGACCAGCCTCGAGCTTGAGCTTGATGCGCGGCGCGGCAGTGCGCCAGATCACGCCCGCGATGCTGGCCCGCTCGTCCTTGAGGTCGAAGTAGACGTGGCCGTTGGCGTGATAGCTCACCTTGCCAAGTTCGCCCCGCACGCGCACGTAGCCGTACGAATCCTCGATGGTGCGCTTCAGCGCCGCCGAGAGCTCCGAGACCGTCAATTCCGGCAGATTGAGACGCGGTTCGTTCATGGTCCTGATGCTGCCATCGCGATCAGCGCTGTTAGAGCCGCGCATCGCCCCGGGTCAAGACCCCTGAACAACTTCCGGCACGATCTTGCACCGGTCCCCGCCCGTGCTACACGGGCGATGACAACACGCTTTAACCCATGAACATCCTGCTCCTTGGCTCCGGCGGACGCGAGCATGCGCTGGCCTGGAAGTTGGCGGCAAGCCCGCTCACGGATCGGCTCATCTGCGCGCCGGGCAATGCCGGGATCGCGCGTGAAGCAGAATGCGTTACGCTCAATATCACCGACCATGCGGCAGTGATCGCTTTTTGCCGCAAGAACGCCGTCGATCTTGTCGTGGTCGGCCCGGAGGGACCGCTTTGCGCCGGCGTCGTGGACGATCTCGAAGCCGCCGGTATCAAGGCCTTCGGACCGAGCCGTGCCGCCGCACGCCTCGAAGGCTCCAAAGGCTTCACCAAGGATTTGTGCCGGTCGGCTGGCATACCGACTGCGGCGTATAAGCGTTTCCGCGCGGCGGACCAGGCGAGGACCTATGCCCGCGCCCGCGGTGCGCCCATCGTCGTCAAGGCCGATGGGCTTGCCGCCGGCAAAGGCGTCGTCGTGGCGGAGAGCCTGCCGGAGGCTGAAGCCGCGATCGACATGATCCTCGGCGGCGGCTTGAGCGCGGCGGGCGCCGAACTTGTGATCGAGGAATTTCTCGAAGGCGAAGAGGCGTCGTTTTTCGCGCTCTGCGACGGCGAGACTGCAATCGCGCTGGCGTCCGCCCAGGATCACAAGCGCGCCTTCGACGGCGACAAGGGCCCGAATACCGGGGGCATGGGCGCCTACTCGCCGACTCCCATCGTCGACACCGCGATGAGCGCCCGGGTCATGGACGAAATCGTGCTGCCGACCTTGCGTGCCATGAAGGCAATGGGCGCCCCCTACAAGGGCGTGCTCTTCGCCGGGCTGATGATCACCGCCGAGGGGCCGAAGCTCATCGAGTACAACGTGCGTTTCGGCGATCCGGAATGCCAGGTGCTGATGTTGCGGCTGATGTCGGATCTGTTGCCGGCCTTGCTCGCCAGCCGCGACGGCGTCCTCAAATCGATCGACCTGCGCTGGCATCCCGAGGCCGCGCTCACGGTGGTGATGGCTGCGCAAGGCTATCCGGGACCTTACGCCAAAGGATCCGTCATCGAAGGTCTCGATGAGGCCGCCGCGGTTGAAGGGGTGGGAATTTTCCATGCCGGCACCAAACACGAGGGCGCGCGCATCCTCGCCGACGGTGGACGCGTGCTCAACGTCTCGGCACTCGGCAAGACCGTCCGTGAGGCACGGACACGCGCCTATGAGGCCATTGCCCGCATCCATTGGCCGGAAGGTTTTTGCCGGCACGACATCGGCTGGCGCGCGGTCGAACGGGAAAAATAACGAAGAGCGGCGGCTGGCGCCGGGGGCAGATTAGCGATATCCGGGGAGCAAGAAACAACGGGAGGCAACATGAGCGGCGCAGACCGTCAGAGCACCTTCTCCGGCACCAAGGAAGTCTCCGAGCGGCTGCGCTTCGATGTCGGGCGGCTCGAATCCTATCTTCGCGAGCATGTGAAAGGATTTGCCGGGCCGATCACGCTCAGCCAGTTCAAGGGTGGTCAATCCAACCCGACCTATCTCGTCGAGACGCCCGGGCGGCGCTATGTGCTGCGCCGCAAGCCTCCAGGCAAGCTCCTGCCCTCGGCGCACGCGGTCGATCGCGAATACCGGGTGATCGCCGCGCTCCACGCACAAGGCTTCCCCGTCGCCGAGCCCATCGCCTATTGCGCCGACGAAACCATCACCGGCACCGCGTTCTTTGTCATGGCGCATGTCGAGGGGCGAGTGTTCTGGGAAGCCCAGATGCCGTTGTCGAATCCGGCCGAGCGCGCACAGGTCTACGACGCCATGAATGCGACGCTGGCGCGGCTGCACAACTTCGACCCGGCCAAGATCGGACTCTCAGACTTCGGCCGCGGCGAAAACTACGTGGCCCGCCAGGTCGAGCGGTGGTCCAAGCAGTACCGCGCCTCGGAAACGGAAAACATCGAGGATATGGAGCGGCTGATGGCGTGGCTGCCGGCGCATCTGCCGCCGCCGCAGCCGCCGCGGCTGGTGCACGGCGACTATCGGCTCGACAATATCATTCTGGCGGCCGACACCCCGGCGATTTCGGCCGTGCTCGATTGGGAGTTGTCGACACTCGGCGATCCGCTCGCCGATTTTTCCTACCATCTGATGCAGTGGCACATGCCGCCGTCGGAAGCCGGCACCGGTTCGCTGATCGGTTTCGATTTGGCCGCGCTCGGCATCCCGTCGCTGGAAAATTATGTCGAGGCTTACGTGAAACGCACAGGTCTCGATCCCCGCCCCTATCTGTCGGTGTATTCGGCCTACAATTTCTTTCGCATCGCGGCGATCCTGCAAGGCATCGTCGGCCGGGTACGCGACGGCACTGCAAGCAGTGCCGTCGCCGGGGCCAAGGCGAGCCTCGTGCAGCCGCTCGCCGCCAAAGCGTGGGAATTCGCGCGTCAGGCGGGCGCGACGTGAGGCGGCGAGGCCGATGAAGATCTTCGCGCTCGCGCTCGGTGGCGGCGGGGCGCGCGGGCTGGCGCACATCGCGGTCATCGAAGCGCTCGACGAAATGGGCGTGAAGCCGGTCGCGATCGCCGGCACGTCCATCGGCGCGCTGATCGGAGCCGCCTACGCGGCGGGGATGCGCGGCAAGGATATCCGCCGGCACGTCATCGGGCTTGCGCATGATCGCGGCGAAACCACCCGACGCCTCATGGCGGCACGCGTGGGGACGCTCGCCGACCTGTTGGCCGGCGCGTTCGGCCGTGCGACGCAGATCGATGCCGAGAAATTCTGCGCGCAGTTCCTGCCCGACGCCATCCCGGCGGATTTCACCGGGCTCGCGATCCCCCTCACGGTGATGGCGGCCGATCTCCATCGCCGGCAGGAGGCGCCGCTCACATCTGGACCGCTCCGCGCGGCGCTCGCCGCCTCAATCGCCATTCCCGGGCTATTGCAGCCGGTTACGATTGACGGCCGTGTTCTCATCGATGGCGGCGTTACCAACCCGCTTCCGTTCGACCGGCTGCGTGGACTTGCCGACTGCATCGTCGCCGTCGACGTACTGACCGTTCCGCCGACCGAGCGCGGCGATATCCCGAGCGCGTGGGAATGTGTGTACACGACGCTCAACATCATGGGCGGCGCCATCCTGGCGGCGAAGCTTGCTCTCGCCGCACCTGATATCGTGATCCGCCCGCATGTCGGCATCTTCCGCACACTCGACTTCTATCAAGCGACCGCCATCCTGCGCTCCGCCGATGCGGTGAAACCCGAAGTGAAGGAACGGCTCGGCACGCTCCTCGCGGCGTGACCCGGGACATCCCCTCAAAAAACGCGGATCGACAAGAAACGCTCGTCGATGTCCGCTTTGCCGTCGATTAGCCGGTATTGATCGGCGGTTTTTGTGCGTCGGTTTTGGGCCGATTTTGTTGTGAAAGTCGCCGGTGGGCGTGGGTGCGGATCGCATGAGCGTATTTCTCGTCCTGCTGCGGTTAGAACGCGGCATTTACGCTTCGCGGCCGA
>Ga0302326_10030489_pt1 | contig 10793 bp, 10 predicted proteins | sample Palsa_T0_3_FD_202264 | JGI IMG/M metagenome (GOLD analysis project Ga0302326, IMG submission 202264) | Peat permafrost microbial communities from Stordalen Mire near Abisko, Sweden - Palsa_T0_3 | ecosystem: Environmental > Terrestrial > Soil > Palsa > Peat permafrost | place: Sweden: Abisko...
GCCGCCTACGAGATCACCGATCGGGGGTCGGTCGACGAGATCTTCTCGCCACGCGCGCTGGCTCCCGAGGGTCTGGGGAGCGTGCTCGCGCAAGCCGAAGCACAGCGGGGGGCCGAGCATCGCGGGGGGTGGCGGGCGGTCGGCGACGGGGCGGTGCGCTTTCGTGCCAATCTCGAGGGCGCCGGCGTGGCGGTCCCGCCGGACTCCTCGCCGCTGCACCTGGTGAGCGCGGAGACGATCTGCGACCTCGGAGCCCGCGCTGAGGCGGCGACGTCGTACGAGGCGATCGTGCCCGACTACCGGCGCCGCCCGGACGCGGAGATCGCCCTGGAGGGCGCGCGGGCCTTGGCGGGCGGGCAGAGCCCGATGAAGAGCGCGCAAGCCGGCGGGGACGGCTGATCGTGACCGAGCCATTCGTCTCTCGGTCCGTGAGAAGCGACCCTCCGTCGGTGAAGATCCGCAGGCTGGTCTATCCCGACCTGCCGCAGGTGATCGCGATCGAGCGCCGCGTGTTTCCGACGCCGTGGTCGCTGGCGATGTTCGTGCTGGAGCTGTCCAAGCAGTCGGGAATCTGTCTGGCGGCGGTGCTGGACTCCGAGCGCGTCCGGCGGCTGGTGGGATACCTGATCTGCTCGCGCTACGAGCAGGTCTGGCACGTGATGAACGTGGCTGTCGACGTCGAGCGCCAGCGCGCGGGGGTCGCCTCGGCGTTGCTCGCCGAGCTGTACGCGCGCGTCGACGACGAGCGCGCGCGCTTTACGCTGGAGGTGCGCCGCTCCAACGACGCCGCGATCCGTCTGTACGAACGGGAGGGCTTTCGCGCGGCCGGCATGCGTCGCCGCTACTACCAGGATAACGGTGAGGACGCGCTGGTCATGTGGCGCACCCCGGCCACGCTCAGGGGCTCATTGGACGACGTTCCCAACCCAGGGCCGGTATGAACATCCTGGCGCTGGAGAGCAGCTGTGACGACACGTGTGCGGCCGTGCTCGGCGCGGACGGGCAACTTCGCTCGAACGTGATCTCCTCGCAGGAGGTGCACGATCGTTTCGGGGGAGTCGTCCCGGAGATCGCCTCGCGACAGCACCTGGAGCTCGCGAACCTGATCGTCGCGCGGGCGTTGAGCGAGGCGGAGGTGACGCTCGAGCAGATCGACCTGGTGGCGGCGACGCAGGGGCCGGGCCTGGTGGGCGCGCTGCTCGTGGGTCTGTCGACCGCAAAGGCGCTGGCCGCGGGCCGGGAACTGCCGTTCGCGCCGGTCGACCACCTGCAGGGACATGTCGCGGCGAACTTCCTGAGGACCGCCGAGCCGAGCGTGCAATCGAGCCCACCCGGCCCGCGGGACCGCGGCGCCCGGCAGGCGTTCGAGCCGCCGTTCCTGTGTTTGATCGCCAGCGGCGGGCATACGCTGCTGGTGCATGTGCGCGAGCACGAGGGCTACGAGGTGGTCGGCCGCACGCTCGACGACGCGGCCGGCGAGGCGTTCGACAAGGGGGCGAGGATGCTCGGTCTGGGCTACCCGGGCGGCGCCGCGCTGGAGCGTCTGGCCACGGCGGGCGATCCCGAGGCATTCTCCTTCCCGGGCTCGCGCTCCGAGCGCTCTCGCGGCGGGCGTGGGAGGAGCAGGGAGGCCTTCGCGCGAAGCCTCGACTTCTCCTTCGCCGGGCTGAAGACCGCGCTGCTGTACCGGCTGCGGGAGCTCTCCGAGGACGAGGCCAGGGCGCGGCGGGCCGACCTCGCGGCCTCCTACCAGGCGGCGATCGTGGACAGCCTGATCGCCCGCGCCGAGCATGCGCTTCAGCGGACCGGGATAGCCCGTTTGGCGGTCGGCGGCGGCGTGGCCGCCAACGGCGAGCTGCGCCGGCGGCTTGGCGCGCTCGACGCGGAGGTGCACGTTCCGCCGGCGGTGCTGTGTACCGACAACGCCGCGATGATCGCGAGCGCGGCGCGCTTCACCAGGTCCTTGCCCTACCCGGAGTACCTGGCGCTCGACGCCTACGCGACGGGCGAACGACCGCGTGCCTCCCAACCGCCGGCCGTCGCCGGTCCAAAGGCCAAGCATCCTCTAGAGTCACGGCGATGACCTACAGGGAATCGACGACGGTCCCTCCGGGGGCAGAGAGCGACGGCCCGGTCCCCTCCAGCGAGCGCCTCTCGCTCGGCGTGGCGGCGCGCCTGTCGCGCTATCTGCAGGTGCTGACGCAGGCCAAGAAGATGGGCAAGGAGACGATCTCCTCGCAGGAGCTGTCGGACTACACGCACGTGAACTCAACGCAGATCCGCCGCGACTTATCCGGCTTCGGGAAGTTCGGCAAGCGCGGCGTCGGCTACAACGTCGAGGCGCTCGTGTCGCAGATCCGCAGGATCCTGCGCACGGCGGGCCAGCACAACATCGCGCTGCTCGGCGCGGGCCATCTGGGCAAGGCGATCGCCTCCTCGGACATCTTCGCCGACCATGGCTTTCGCGTGGTTGCGATATTCGACGTCGATCCGGCGAAGATCGGCACGAACGTCGGCAGCCAGGTGGTGCGCCACACCAGCGAGCTGCATCAGCTGGTCGAGGAGGAGGACATCGTCGTGGGTGTGCTGGCGGTGCCCACGAACGCCGCTCAGGGACTCGCGGGCGAGCTGGTGCAGGCGGGTGTGAAGATCATCTTCAACTACTCCGAGTCTTTGCTCGACGTGCCCCCGGAGGTGACCGTCCACACCTCGAGCCCGGCTGTCGATCTGCTGTACGCGCTGTACTTCTACCTGACCTGATCCGGTGTGGCGGTTGTCCTTCAGTTGAAGATCAACCCGTAGAACTGCGACACAATGACCAGCCTGGATCTAGACAAAGCGGCCGAGCGATTTGCCGAGGCGGTTGACCTCACCGTCGGCGTGGAGGAGGAGTTCTCGATCCTTGACCCGCGTACGCTCGCCCTTGAGCCGCGCTTCGAGCAGCTGCGCGCGGCCGCGGAGAGCGACCGGCTGCTGTACGAGCACATCACGGGCGAGCTGATCTCCTCGGAGATCGAGATCGTCTCCGGCGCCGGGGTCGATCTCAACGACGCGCTGGACCGCCAGCGCGAGCGCCGTGGGCGCCTGTTCGCGCTCGCGCAGGAGCAGGGCGCGGCGCTCGGCGCGACGGGGACCCATCCGTGGGCCGACTACCGCGAGCAGCCGATCATTGACACCGAGCACTACCGGCGGGTCGAGGAGGGGCTGAAGTACGTGGCATGGCGCAACAACACGTTCAGCCTGCACGTGCATGTTGGTGTGCGCGACATCGACCGTGCGGTGCGCGCGTGCGACCGGCTGCGGCCGGTGCTGCCGCTGCTGCTGGCGATCTCGGCCAACTCGCCGTATCTGGACGGTCGCGACACGGGTCTTGCATCGGCGCGGACGCAGAGCTTCACCAAGAGCTTTCCGCGCTGTGGCGTGCCCGACGCGTTCGGCGGCTGGAAGGCGTACCGCGCATACATCGAGTTTCTGAAGCGGACTGCCTCGATCGTCGAGTTCACGCAGGTGTGGTGGTCGGTCAGGCCGCATTTCAACTTTGGCACCGTTGAGGTGCGCATCTGCGACGCGCAGAGCACCGCGGGGGAGTCCGACGCGCTCGCGGCGCTGATGGTCGCGTGCATCGCCCAGGCGGTGCGCGACGTGGACGAAGGCGTCCGCAACGAGGATCTGCCGCCGCGCTTGATCGAGGAGAACATGTGGCGGGCGATTCGCTTCGGGCTCGACGGGCGGCTGATCGATCTGGAGAGGGGCGAGGAGTACCCGGCGCGGGAGTCGATCGAGCGGCTGGCCGCGTGGACGGCGCCGGTTCGCGCTGAGCTCGGTATCGAGCTGACCTTCCCCGAGCACAACGGCGCGCAGCGCCAGCGGCGGATGATCGAGGCGGGCGCCACGCGCGAGGAGGTCTTCGCGGCTTCGGTGGGCGAGACTCGACAAACCTATTCAGGGCAGGTGGCGGTGTGAGGCGAGCGAGCTCGATTGCCACCGGCCCACAGTGCAGGCGACAGGAGGAAGACCGATGAGCAGCGATCCACCAGTACAGGCGGGGGGCCCGATCGGTGGCGATCCATCGGGACAGGCGGCGCAGCCGAGCGAGGAGGAGCTTCGCGCGGCATACGAAGCGGAACTGAGCCGTATCTCGAGCGCGGACATGATCCTGCAGGCGGCGGTGTCGTTGCTAAACCTGGGCGGCCGCCGCCTGGGACCGATCGGAGATCGGCCGGCACCGGGCGCCGAGGGCGAACGCGATCTCGCGCAGGTACGCGACGCGATCGACGCCGTGCGGGCGCTGCTTCAGATCCTCGAGCGCAGCGCCCCGGAGGAGCTGCGTCCGCTGCGCGACGCGCTGGCCCAGCTGCAGATGGCCTATGCGCGCGAGGCTCAGGCTGGCGGCGAGGCCGGTCAGAGCGCACAGCCGCCCGCGCCGGCCGCAAAGAGCGACGCGCCGGCCGCGGAGGACAGCCCCGATGTACCGGTGGCTCCGGGCAAGCCCGGTACGCCGCCCGCGGAGGGTAAGCCCGGCGCCGGGCCGGCGGAGTCGAGCGGCAGATTGTGGGTGCCGGGACGCTGAGAAGTCCCGAGAACTCGTTTCCGGGGCCGGCACGATAGACTGCGCGCGCCTTTCCGCCGGGTAGACGCTCTGACGAGCGAGCCGGAGGACATATGTACGCGCGAAATCCTCGCGCGGCACGCTAACAAGACCGCGGAGGATTTCTGTTGAGTAGCTTTCTGATGAACCATGGGGTTGTCGTCGCCCTCGTCTGCGCCGCCTGCGCTGTGGTTTACGGCCTGGTAACCACACGCTCCCTGCTCGCGCTTTCGCCGGGCAATGAGAAGATGCAGAACATCTCGCTGGCCGTCCAGCAGGGCGCGCGGGCCTACCTGAACCGTCAGTACACGACAATCGCAATCGCCGGGGTGGTGCTGTTCATCGCCCTGATCTTCATCCAGAACATCGCGGTGGCGTGCGGGTTCGCGATCGGCGGTCTGCTGTCCGGCTCGACCGGCTACATCGGTATGAACGTCTCGGTGCGCTCGAACGCGCGCGTGGCGGAGGCCGCGCGCGGCGGGGTCTCGCCGGCGCTGAAGGTCGCCTTCCGCGGCGGTGCGATCACGGGTCTGCTCGTCGTCGGGCTCGCGCTGATCGGCGTTGCCGGCTACTACGGGGCACTCACCTCGTTCTTCAACGACAGCCCTAAGACGGCGGTCGACGCGCTGATCGGCCTCGGCTTCGGCGGCTCGCTGATCTCGGTCTTCGCACGGCTCGGCGGCGGCATCTTCACGAAGGCTGCCGACGTCGGCGCCGATCTCGTCGGCAAGGTCGAGGCGGGCATCCCCGAGGACGACCCGCGCAACCCGGCGACGATCGCCGACAACGTCGGCGACAACGTCGGCGACTGCGCGGGCATGGCGGCCGATCTGTTCGAGACCTACGCGGTGACCGCGGTCGCCGTGATCCTGCTCGGCGTGCTCACGTTCCACGAGTCCACGCAGGTCGCGCTGTATCCACTCGTGATCGGCGGCGTGGCGATCATCGCGTCGATCATCGGCACGTTCGCGGTGCGCACGAACAGCGACAACGTCGAGCGCGCGCTCCTGCAGGGGCTCGCCGTCTCCGGGGTGATCGCGGCGGCCGCATTCGCCCCGATCACCTACTGGCTGATGCGCGGCCTGACCTTCCAGGACGTCGGCAGCGCCGTCAACACACCGAAATGGTGGCACCTGTATCTGTGCTCGCTGATCGGGATCGCAGTCACCGCACTCCTATTCGGAATAACCGAATATTACACCTCGACTCGTTTCTCGCCGGTGAAGAAGACCGCGAAAGCGTCGATCACCGGCCATGCGACCAACATCATCCAGGGCTTCTCTTCGGGGTTGCAGGCGACGGCACTGCCGGCGATCGTGATCGTGCTCGGCATCCTCGGCGCGTGGAAGCTCGCCGGCGGCGGCGTGACCGGCATCTACGGGATCGGCGTCGCCGTGATGGGTCTGCTCTCGCTGACCGGCCTGATCGTCGCTCTCGACGCCTTCGGACCGATCACCGACAACGCCGGTGGGATCGCCGAGATGGCAGACCTGCCCGAGGAGGTGCGTAAGGTCACCGATCGGCTCGACGCGGTCGGCAACACGACCAAGGCCGTCACCAAGGGCTACGCGATCGGCTCGGCGGTGCTCGCTGCGATCGTGCTGTTCGCCGGCTTTCAGAAAGAACTCGAAACTAAGCTCGGCCACGCGATCTCCTTCGGCATCAACGAACCGCCCGTGCTGATCGGCCTGCTCCTGGGCGGCCTGATGGTGTGCCTGTTCGCCTCGCTCTCGATCGAGGCCGTCGGACGCGCCGGAGGCGCGGTCGTCGAGGAGGTGCGCCGCCAGTTCCGCGAGCACCCGGGGATCATGGACTACACCGAAGAGCCCGACTACGCGAGGTGCGTGGACATCGTGACGAAGACCGCACAGCGCGAGATGATCCTGCCGTCGCTGCTGCCGATTGTGCTGACGCTGATCGTCGGGCTGATCGATCAGCAGGCGCTCGGCGGTCTGCTGATCGGCGTGATCGTGGTTGGCTTCTTCTTCGCCGTGCTGATGACGGCCGGCGGTGGTGCGTGGGACAACGCGAAGAAGCTGATCGAGGACGGCGCGTTCGGCGGCAAGGGCTCTGAAGCTCACGCCGCCTCAATCACGGGCGACACGGTGGGCGACCCGTTCAAGGACACCGCTGGACCTGCGATCAACCCGATGATCAAGGTCGCCAACATCGTCGCGATCCTGATCATCCCGCTGATCACCTGACGGTTGCCGATGCCCGCTGCGAGTGGGGCTGTCTATGGATGAAGATGTGCTGTGACGTCTGACGGATGCATGTGTGCCGGGCAAGATAAAGGCAAGATAAACGAGGTAGGAGATGTCGGTCGTCTTTTAGAGACTGCGTATATCGATAGTTATACGCAGTCTTAATTGTTCATAACGCAACCCTCCCTCTTTATCTCTCGGTAACTACTATAGCTACTCAGCATTTTTCATCTCCCTCTATTCCCTTCCCCGTCAGGCCGTAAGCTCAGTCAAAGATGACCGGCCGACAGGCGCATCGCTCAGCCACGTTGATGTTCTCGCTGCTGATGGTGGTCATCGGCGTGGGGCTGATCGTGGAGGCCGCGGAGGGGCATGGGGGCATCATCTCCTCGCGTCTGCTGCTGGGCGTGCTGTTCATCGCGGCAGGTGGCGGTCGGCTGTATCTGGAGACTAAGCGGGGTAGGCGAGAATCGTGAGCACGCCCGGAGATCAGGTCCCCGCTCGGAACGATTCCTCACGAGAGGGCATACCGGGCGCGGCGGAGGGCGAGCGGGTCACGGCGGAGATGGCGGCACGGTCGCTTGTGACGCTGCGTCGCAGCATCGGCTCGCCGGTCCTGTTCACGGTCGTCTACACCACATTGGCGAGCGCGATCTACTTCTCCCACGGCGTGATCGCCCGCCAAGCGCTCGGGCACACACCCCACGTGTTACAGCTCGCGGCGCTGCTGTTCGTGCTGACGGCGATGACCTACGCGGAGGGCGCCTCGCTGCATCAGGATCGTGGCGGCTCGACGGTGTTCGCCCGTTACGCGTTCAACGAGCTCGTGAGCTTCATCGCCGGCTGGGCGATCCTGCTCGACTACATCATCCTGATCGCCGTCACGGCCTATTCGGCGACCCAGTACCTGCGCGTGTTCTGGCATCCGCTGGGGCATCACACGGAGGCGCTGCTGCTCGCGCTCGCGTTCATCGCGTTCGTCGTGCTGGGCAACGTGCGCGGCTTCGGCAGTGGCCGCTCACGGCGGGTCGGCCTGCTGGTGGCCGGCGATCTGGTGCTGCAGGGGTTCATCGTGGTGATCGGGCTGGTGCTGTTCTTCAACCCGCACACGCTGCTGGACCCGATCCACCTGGGCAGCGCGCCGAAATGGTCCGATCTCGTGTTCGCCCTGACGGTCGCCGTGATCTCCTTCACCAGCCTGGAGTCCGCCGCCGGTCTGGCTGGAGAGGTGCGGATCAGCCGTCGTGGTCTGAAGCACATGGTCGGGACCGGTGCTGCGACGGTGGTGGTGGGCTATGTCGGCATCGCGCTGGTGGCGATCACCGCGCTGCCCGTGCACGCCGGGCACACGGCGCTGGCGACCCGTTACCTGAACGCGCCGGTGATCGGGATCGTCACGCAGGTGCACCCGCCCTGGCTGGCGCATACGCTCAGATATGTGGTGGGGGCGCTGGCGACGCTCACGCTGATCGCCGCGGCGAACTCGGCGATGCTCGGCCTCTCACGACTTGCCTACTCGCTGTCGACCAACCGTCAGATCCCGAGCGGCCTGGGGCGATTGCATCCACAACGCTCGACGCCATACGTGCTGATCGTCCTGGCGGGCCTGCTCGCGGCGGCGTTGGTGATACCGGAGAATCTCGACTTCCTCGTCGGGATCTACGCCTTCGGGGCGATGCTTGCATTCACGATCGCCCACCTGTCGATCTGCCGCCTGCGCTACTCCGAGCCCGATCGCGATCGTCCATACAAGGTGCCGTTGTCGATCAAGGTGCGTGGCGGCGAGCTGCCGCTGCCGGCGGCCTTCGGGGCGCTGGTCTGCGCGGCCGGCTGGGTGGCGGTGATGGTGGTGCACGAACCCGCGCGCTACGTGGGGCTGGGGTGGATGGCGGTGGGGATCGCGGGGTATGTGGTGTACCGGCGCGCGGATGAGACCTCCTTGACGGCGCGGGTGACGGTCTCGCCCCAGATCCTGCGCGCCGAGCCGCCGAGCGAGCGCGACTACGGTTCGATCCTCGTACCGTTGTTCGGCACCAAGCTCGACGAGGACATCGTGCAGACGGCGGCCATGCTGGCCGCAGGCGAGCCCACCGACGAGGCAGAGACCGACTCGGCAACGATCGAGGCGGTGTGGATCTTCGTGATGCCGATGTCGCTGCCGCTCGACGCGCGCCTGCCCGAGGAGCAGATCAAGCACGCCCGTCAGGCGCTGGCGCGGGCCAAGGCGGTGGGGGAGGAGTACGGGGGGGTATACGTCGCAACGGCCACCGTGCGCACGCGACGCGCCGGGTACGCGATCGTTGAGGAGGCGCGCCGCCGTGGCGTCGAAGCGATCGTGCTCGGGGCGGAGGAACCCTCCCGGATTCGCGGCGGTGCAGGGTTGGGGGGGCGTGGTGGGCCGCTGGAGAACTTCGTCGGCGAGATCACCAAGTACGTCGTCAGCAAGGCCGCTTGCCGCGTGATCGTGACCGCGCCGGCGGCCCGCCCGTCTGAGGACTCATCCGCGCGGGAGGCGGAGTCCGACGGGCCTCAGCGGGCAGAGGCCCGCATCGTCTAATCTCCGCATCCGCGCAATGTTCGCCCTTACCCCACTTGCTCTCCGCGCCATGTTCGCTTCAGCCCGATGTTCGTCCTGATCGTCGGGGCCGGCCGCGTCGGCTCGGCGGTCGCGAAATCCGCGCTTGCGGCGGGTCACGAAGTCTCCGTGCTCGACCAGGATCCACTATCCCACGAGCGTTTGGACGCGGGTCAGAGCGAGAGCTGGGAGGACGCGCAGGGGCAGTTCACGGTCGGAACGGCGCTGGAGGTCGATGCGCTGCTCGAGGCGGGCATCGAGCGCGCGGACGTGTTCATCGCCTCCACCGGCGGGGACAACACGAATCTGATCATCGCCCAGATCGCGCAGAAGCGGTTCGGCGTCGAAAAGGCGCTCGTCCGCGTGATGGACCCCGCCCGCGCCGGGTGGTACGGCGCGCAGGGCCTGCAGACAATCTCTCCCACCAGGCACGCGATCGAGATGTTCGAGCACGCGCTTCAGATTGCACCGGCCTGAGGAGCAGACGGTGTACGCGATCATCGTCGGAGCCGGCAAGGTTGGACGCAATCTGGCACGAGAGCTGATCTTGAAGGGTCACGAGGTCACCCTGATCGAGTCATCGCGCTCGTGTTACCTGGCGATCGAGGACGAGTTCGAGCACGCCGCGCAGTACGGCGACGCCACCGAGCTATGGGTGCTGGAGCGCTCGGGGATCCAGCGGGCGGACCTGGTTGTGGCGGTGACGGGAGATGACGAGGACAACATGCTCGTGTGCCAGGTTGCAAAGGAGAAGTACCTGTGCGAACGCATCATCGCGCGGGTCAACAACCCCCGTAATCACGATCATTTCAGGATGCTCGGGATCCAGCCGGCGGTGTCGGCCACAGACCTGATCCTGCGCTTGATCGAGCACGAGGTTCCGCGTTACGGGCTCGTGCACCTGCTCGCGCTCGAAGAGGAGCGGCTGGAGATCATCGAGCTGGAGGTCAGCGACGACGCGCCGACGATCGGCGTGAGAGTGGATGAGATCGCTCTGCCTGACGGCAGCCTGATCATCTCGGTATTGCGCAATGGGACGGGCTTCGTGCCCAAGTCCGACACCGTGATCCAGGCTGGAGATGAGGTTCTGCTGGTGCTCGACACGGGCCTGGAGGATGCGCTCACGGCGTTCTTCGCGCCGAATGGGCATCCGGTCTGAGCCGCGTGGGCACGTTTACTATTCTTCTTGAGCGAAGTTACTGTCCGGGATAGTCCAATTGGCAGTGACGCCCGGTTCTGGTCCGGGAGATTGGGGTTCGAGTCCCTGTCCCGGAGTACGCTTGCGCCCCGTGTTTACGGGGCGCTTTGCGTTTCAGGGGAAGCCTTGGGCCAGGATTTGGGCCAGTCCTGCTGACCAAGGGCGCTCGGTCCGAGGCGCTGCATAAGCTCGTTCGATGACTCCAGCGAAGCGCTCCAGGGAGAAGAC
>Ga0302326_10030490_pt1 | contig 10792 bp, 9 predicted proteins | sample Palsa_T0_3_FD_202264 | JGI IMG/M metagenome (GOLD analysis project Ga0302326, IMG submission 202264) | Peat permafrost microbial communities from Stordalen Mire near Abisko, Sweden - Palsa_T0_3 | ecosystem: Environmental > Terrestrial > Soil > Palsa > Peat permafrost | place: Sweden: Abisko...
GTCGATGTCGTCGAGCGGAAACGGCCGCTGCGGCGGCATGTGCTGATTCGCGTAGGCTGCGAGCCCGGTAGGAATCGATTGTCCGCTCGCGGTGCGGTCGAACTCGCCGAGCATGCGGTCGAGGATGAACCCATCGGTCTCGTCGGAGTCGTTGCCGTCGACTTCTTTTGTCCACCCGAAGTAGCGCCCGACGCCGGCCGCTTGCATGGTGGCCTGCACGTTTGCAGCGATCAATGGATTCTGTCCAAAGCACGACCCATTGTCGAAGATCGCCCCGGGATTGAATTTCGTGTACTCGGTCAAGAACGTCGGCGTGAAGGCGAACTGATCCGCTGTGACCGTCTGTTTGTTCACCGTGAGATAGATCGCGTTGACGAGGTTCCCCGCTTTGATGTCGGACTGGAACTTAGCGATGGTCGCCGGGTCGTTCGCCGGCGTGTCTGAGAGCCACGCGTAGTAAATGCCCGTCGCGAGCGTCGGATTATCCGGATCGCTGCCGATTATTCCGTGCGTGTCCATCGCGAGAAAGTCGAACGGGTGCCCGATACCGAGTGAGGCGATGTTGGCGAGCGTCACGCTGACCGCGTCGACGCCGTACCCCGTCGACGCTCCGAACCCGCTCTGCGTAAACGCGTTTCCATACGCAAACTGACGCGTCGGCGTGAACGCGCCGGTCGTGTCGGTCTCGTTTACGAGGAACGCGATCTCGTGCGGATTTGCTGCGCTCAGCGGTAGGTCGAGGCGACCACGCGCGGATGAGGCGCGCTGCAGTTCGGATGCGGTTGCCCCGCCGAGCTCTTCACCGCGGTCGGCAAAGATGAGGACCGGCGTTCCGTCGGGCAGCTTCGCCGAGATTCCGCCAGGATTGACCACGGCAGAGCGGTACGCCCCGGACGAGACCATCTGGGTTGCCAGCGTTTGCAGATCGGTGACCAGGCTCGCGTGCGGCAAGTTCTGATAGCTCGTTTCGACGTTCTGCAGAGCCGCCGCGACTTGCGCGGGCGTCAACGTCACCGTGGCGTTCGGCGTCGCGGTCGGCGTCGCCGAGGCGGAGTGCGAACCCACCGGCCGCGGGCTCACGCGCGGCACCACCACCGTCGTGCCGGAACCACATCCGGCCGCTACCGCCACAGCCCCTAGCACAAGCAAAACGCGCCCGTGTGTATTCACAAACGATCCTCCGCCCGATGCTAAGCATACGCGGCGAAGGACGTTTACGTATAGAAGTAAAGGCGTAAAGCCAGCCAGGCTCGGTTAAGTTTGCGTCAACATCGGGCGCGCGGTCCGCGTACTGCACGCGGACCGCGCATCCCGTTCGCCTTTAGCGGCGCCAGCCGCCGCGATACCCGCCGCGATATCCGCCGTAATATCCGCCGTGATACCGGCCGTAAAAATACGGGCGATAGTACGGATGCCAGTACGGGCGGTATCCCCAATACGGGTGGTAGTAAACGGCCGGCTGGACCCAGTACGGCGCTCCGACCGGCGGGGCGTAGCCATAGTAGCCGACGCCGGCGACGAATCCGGGGCTGCCGAAGCCGAAGCCGAAGCGGACCCACGAGTGACGGTAGCCGTCCCACCGCCAGCGCGGATAGCGCGGGCCGCCGACGCCGACGCCGACGAAGACCGCGGCATCGGCCGCTTGCGGTACCGCATTAAACGGCGTTGCCGGCGTCGAGCCGGCCTGCGCCGCGCCGCCGATGACGACCGCGGCCGTCGTGGAAGCGGCGAACGCGAGCGCCGCAATGAGCCGAGGAAGGGTGCGTGCGAGTGACTTCAAGGAAGACGACCTCCAGGTGCTTTTATGAGTGATTCTTGCACACAAAACGTCCCCGCTCCATCCGAGGTTATAAAAGCCGGGTGAGAATACCCTGAATAGCCGCCAGAATAGCATTTCGCTCCAGCGTAACCCCCAGCGCCCCCTCGACAAGCTCGCGCTTGTCATCCTGAGCGGAGCGCCGCAGGCGCGCAGTCGAAGGACCGCCGCGCCTGTCATCCTGAGCGGAGCGCCGCAGGCGCGCAGTCGAAGGACCGCCGCGCCTGTCATCCTGAGCGGAGCGCCGCAGGCGCGCAGTCGAAGGACCACCGCGCTTGTCATCCTGAGCGGAGCGCCGCAGGCGCGCAGTCGAAGGACCGCCGCGCCTGTCATCCTGAGCGGAGCGCCGCAGGCGCGCAGTCGAAGGACCGCCGCAGCGTAACCCCCGGCGGCCCGCAGCGTAACCCCCGGCGGCCCCTCGACAAGCTCGGGATGACAACGCGAGCTTTCGTGACAAACTCGAGGTGACACGCGACCTCTCGCGACAAGCTCCGTGTAACACACGGGGGGAGTGGACAGCGGCGGGAGTCCGCCGCGACGGAAGCTTACCTTCGGCCCTTTGCCAGCAGTTCGATGCCGAGGGGGGCGAAGCCGGATGTTGTCGGGGAGACGACGGTCTCGGCGGCGTGCATCGTCGTGAGGACGACGCGGCGGTTGCGGCGATCGACGTAGCGCACGGAGACCTCGATCGCTTCGCCGATTTCGTACTGGGCCGGGTCGGCGTCGCTCTCGCGCACGCTGCCGACGAGGCCGGGGGCGATCTCGACCTGCAGGCGCGGGTCCTTGGCGACGACCTTGCCTTCGATGACGGTGCCCGGACGCAGCAGCGCGGCATGATCCCGTAACGGATCGGGCAGCGCGTTCTTGCGCGACAATCCGATCTTGCGCCCGCCTTCTTCGATCCGAAGGATCGTGACGGGGACGCGGTCGCCGAGCTTCAGTACGTCCTCGACCCGCTCCACGCGGTCGAACGCGAGCTCGCTCATCGGGATGAGCCCTTCGATGCCGCTGCCGATGTCGACGAACGCGCCGAACGGAGCGAGCCGCACGACGACGCCGTCGTGCGGTTGACCGACCTTGAGCGAGCGCAGTAGTTCGGTTCGCTTTGCGCGGCGCACGTCGTCGAGCGCGCGACGTTGCGATACGACGACGCGCCGCCGCTTCTCATCGACGTCGATCACGCGCAGCGGCACCTTCGTCTTCACCATGCTCTCGAGCGTGGTTCCCGGCTCGAGGCGCGTTTGTGAAGCCGGCAAGAATCCCCGTACCCCGCCGATGTCGACGAGGAGGCCGCCTTTGACGGCAGTTGTTACGCTACCGTACAGCGTCTCGCCGCTCTCGCGCGATGCAGCGACGTGCTGCCAGTGCTGCACGGCGCGCTGCTTGCGTTCCTCGACCGAGGGATCGAAGCCGACCATGCGCGGTCCGCCAACCTTCGGCTGCGACACCGCGGCGGGTTCTTCTGCTGCGGGTTCTTCCGCTGCGGGCTCTTCCGCTGCAAGCTGCGACGCTGGGGGCTGGTCCGCTGCGGGTTCAGCGGCTGCGGGTTCCTGTGAAGCGGGTTCCTCGGTCGCGACGGGCGGCGAGTACGGTTTGCGTTGCGGCTCCGGTAGTGCGAGTGCGTGCGCGTGCTCCGGAATTGCCAGCGCATGCGTCTGTTCGGAGACGGCATCCTCGGACGCGGCCGCCGCTGAAACCTCGTTTCCGGTCACCGAGGGAGGCTACGCCGGGTCGATGTGCACTCCCCCTAATCTTATGCGATTGTTTTGACGACGCCACCGTCGACGCGCACCGACGCACCGGTCGTCGCCGAAGCAGCCGGCGAGGCGAGGTAGACGATCATGTTCGCGACCTCATCGACCGTAGCGAACCGTTTGATCAGCGAAGTCGGGCGAATGCTCTTGAAAAACATCTTTTCGACTTCTTCTTCGCTCGAGTTGCGCGCCGTCGCCATCTGGCTCACAAAAGCGCCGACGCCCTCGGATTTTGTCGGGCCGGGAAGCACGCTGTTCACCGTGACGTTCGTTCCGGCGACGGTTTCCGCGATGCCGCGCGCGACGGCAAGCTGCGCGGCTTTGGTCATGCCGTAGTGAACCATCTCCGCCGGGATGTGCAGGCCCGATTCGCTCGAGACGAACAAGATGCGGCCCCAATTCTGCGCGAGCATGTGCCCCAGGTACGCACGGCTCAGGCGGACGCCGCTCATCACGTTGGTTTCGAAGAAGCGAAACCAATCCGCATCGGGGATCTCGAGAAACGGTTTGGGTTCGAAGATGCCGACGTTGTTGACGAGGACGTCGACGGCCGGATGTGCGAAGACGATCGACGCGGCGCCGTCCGCCGTCGAAAGATCGAAAGCGGCGCCGGTAACGCGCGCGCCGGGCACCGCCTCGCGAATCGCGGCGCACGCAACATCGACGCGGGCACTCGTGCGACCGTTGACGATGACGCGCGCGCCGGCTTCCGCGAGCCCCCTGGCCGCCGCGAATCCGATGCCGGCGGTCGAGCCGGAGACGAGGGCGGTGCGCCCGCTCAGATCGAGATCCATGTTGCGGTTATTCCCCGCAGGATGGTATTTGCCTTACGACGCAGGTACCGTATCCGGAGGGTTTGTCCTTGACCAAAGCTCCCAAGCGGAACCGCTTCGTCTTCGCTGCCGCGCTCGTCGCCGCGCTTTTTGCCGGGTCGTTTGCGCCGTCATATGCGTTCCTCGACAAGACGCGCTTCGTTGCCCATTTGGGCATTGCGTACTTTGCTTTTCATCATTTCGTTTGGAGGCCGTACCAGGCCGGTTCGTTCAATAACGGCGCGCCGCACCGCGTTTCAGCGATCGTGAAAGCAGGCGTGGCGCTGCTGTTCGCGGTTCACGAGGTGAAGGTCGCCGATAAGATCGCCAAGACCTCGAACGACCCGTTGTTGCAGAAACTCGACGGCGCGTTGACCGGGCTTACGACGCAGTTCGGCACGATCGGTTCAAAACTCAAGAGCGGAAATTTCGATCCGAAGGACATCGAGGGACTCAACACCGCGACAAACGGCGTCAGCACCGCAGCCGCCGCAGACGGCGCCACGATCAAAGACGTTCCGGTAGCAATCCCCGGATCGTAAGCGTTTTGTCACGCTGAGCTTGTCGAAGCGCCGACGGGATGTGGCCTTGCACCGTCGGCCCTTCGACTTCGCGCCTTCGGCGCTTCGCTCAGGATGACACGTTTTTTTTTCCGTGGCACGTTTCTCGGTGACACGGTTTTTGGTGACGCTAGGTGCTGGTGCCGGCCTCGACTGGGGAGCCGTTTTGGGCGGCGCTGGATTCGGGGGTGGGGGGCGCGGCTTCTTTGGGCTTTGCGGATCCGGGGGGGCCCTTTGCGTTGTCGCGTCTGAGTTCGCCGGGGAGGTTGCGTTGCGCGAGCGCGGAGAGGAGACGCGGGGCGGCGGGGCCGAGCGTGCGGGTGATGACGTCGAGCTGAATCGCTTCGCGGCCGATGAGGACGCGGTCGCGGCGTTCGACGATGCCGCGCACGATCGTCTTGGCCGCCTTCTCGGGTGTTTGGGTGAGCATCGTATCTTCGAAGACTTGCGCGCGTTTGCGCGAGTATTCTTCGTTCGCCGCCGCGGCGACCCGCGACGTGCGCGCGATGTTCGTCTTGATGCCGCCGGGATGGACGGTGATCACGTGGACGCCCGTGCCGCGCAACTCCTCGCGGAGTGACTCGGTGAATCCGCGAACGGCGAATTTGCTCGCGGCGTAAGCGGAATTGCCGGGCGGTGCGAAGATACCGAAGACGCTTGAAACGTTGACGATCGTGCCGTCGCCCGCACGTTGCAGCGCCGGGAGGAACGCCTTGACGCCGTAAACGGTGCCCCAAAAGTTGATGTCCATCAGCCACGCCATCTCTTCGACCGAGAGTTCCGAGACGTCGCCGATGAGCGCGACGCCGGCGTTGTTGATGACGACGTCGACGCGATGATGCTCGCGCAGCACGCCGTCGGCGAATGCATCGACTTCAGCTTTCTTCGCGACGTCCACGACGTGCGTCGTAACCTTCGTGCGGTCTTCAACGAGTTTCGCCGTCTCGGCGAGTCCTTGTTCGTCGCGGTCGGCAAGCGCGAGGGCGTAACCGAGGCCGGCGAGTTCGATCGCGAGTGCGCGGCCGATCCCCGAACCCGCGCCGGTCACGGCCGCGACCGGCCGCACGCCAAGCGCGGCGGCCGTCGCGCGGATCCCGGCGGTGAGCGCACGCCGCGCCTCAGGCAGGACGCCGGCCAGATTCACAAACGCGTGCGGCAAGGTGGGACGCAAATCGTAGGTGACCGCCACGCCGGCGTCGCGCAGGCGCTCGTAGTAGGCTCGGCCTTCGTCGACGAGCGGATCGTACTGTGCGGCTAAGATGTACGCGGGTGGATGGCGCTCGGGGTGCGGTGCGTCGAGCGGGACGAACAGCGGGTCGTTCTTATCTTCGGGCGTGCTCGTCGCGCGTTCGGCGAACCACGCGATCGTTGCGGGCGTCAGCGGGAGATTACCGGTGTACTCGTTACGGGAGGGGAACCGTCCAGTTCCGTCCGTTCCGGGATAGATGAGGAACGCGAACGCGGGACGCGCGAGGCCGCGCGACTCGGCGTAGACCGACAAAGCCGCGGATATGTTGCCGCCCGCGCTATCGCCGCCGACGGCGATATGATCGGCCGAAAGCCCGAGGCTCTCTGCGTTTTTTTGCAGCCAGCCCAGTGCCGCAAACGCGTCGTCGAAACTGCGTGGAAAGCGATTTTCCGGCCCTAAACGATAATCGACCGAGAGGACCGCGATGCGCCCTTCGCGCGCGAAAAAACGCGTAAGGCCGTCGTAGCTGTCGACGTCGCCGATAACGAAACCGCCGCCGTGGAAGTACAGCAGCACGGGCAGCAGGCCGTCACTTGCCGCGTGCGGCTGGTACAGCCGCGCGCCGATCATCGTGCCGTCGCCGGCGGGGATCTCGAGCTCCCGCGCGTCGACGCCGCCCCGCTCCTTCAACCCGAACTGCTTGTTCATTCGCACGTAGCCGTCGCGCATCGCGGCGACGCTCAGGTCCGGGCGGAAGCTGCGGCCCGTGTTGGCGGCAAACCACATGAGGAACTTCACGCGCGAGTCGAGCGCCATCTGGGAGATCTCCTTAGAGAAGCGGAGGACGTGGGGTCTCGCATGTTTTCACGCGAGCCACCGCCCGCCTGTCGCCGGGTGGCCAAGGGGGGAGTGGCCGCACATCGAACATGCGTTCGTAGTGGAACACTCGGCGGAATTCCGGGCCCTGCGCGACGCGATCCTCAACGATCTCGCCGACGACGATCGGCGCCGGCTCGCCGCGCTGCTCGGCTGCATGACCGATCCGCAAGCCGAACTCTCGCCCTCGCTCGTCGCGGTCCTCGGGGAGATCGCGCACCTCTCGGTCATCGACCGGGCGCGGCTCTCACGCTGGTGCGCGCGCTACCTCTCCCGCTGGGGCCAGGTGCCGGTCGCTGCGAGCCGGCGGGTGACGCCGAAAGCGCGGTATTGAGAGCGGCGCGGGCAGGCAGTTTTTGGCGAGGTTGCGGGTACGAGCACAAGACTCCGATGTGCGGCTCCCTCTGATGGCCTCGGCCTCGCTTTCTCGCCCCGGCTCCGCACGGCCGGCAGCGGCTTCGGGCGCGGGGCCGCCGGCGGGTTCGGTTGTCGAAACCGGTTCGCGACGGCTCGCCGTCGTCGCCGGCGTCATGCTCGCCGCATTACTGCAGACGCTCGATGCGACGATTACCAACGTTGCGTTGCCGAACATCCAAGGCAATCTCGGCGCGAGCATCGACGAAGGCACCTGGGTCATCAACGGCTACATCATTGCGGTCGTCATCGTGATCCCGATGATTCCATGGCTGCAAACGACCTTTGGGCGCAAGCGCTACTTCCTCGCCTGCGTCGCCGGATTCACGCTCGCCTCGTTTGCCTGCGGGATCTCGGAGTCGATCACCGAGCTGATTACGTTCCGGATCGTCCAAGGGATATTCGGTGCGGGATTGCTTGCGACGGCGCAGACGATCTTGCGCGATACGTTTCCACCCGAGCAGCTGGGGGTCAGTCAAGGCATCTTCGCGCTCGGCGCGATCATGGGCCCGGCGCTCGGGCCGCCGCTCGGGGGCGTGCTTGTCGACAATTTTACCTGGAACTGGGTCTTCGACATCAACATCGTCCCCGGCGTCGCCTCATTTCTGATCCTGGCGGCCGTACTTCGCGATCCGGCCAAGCCCCAGCGCCAGCCGCTCGATCTGCCGGGACTTGTGTGCCTCGTCGTCGGGATCGGCTCTTTGCAATACGTGCTCAGCGAGGGCGAGCGCTGGGACTGGTTCGCGGACGAGAACAACCGCATCGACGGCATCCTCGCGATCGTCTTCATCACCGGACTCGTCTGGTGGGAACTGAGGACGGCTCGGCCGCTGGTCGACCTGCGCACGTTCCGTCACCGCGCGGTCGCGGCCGGCTTCATCGCCGCGCTCGCCATCGGCGGGTTGATCTTCGGGTCGACGTACACGATCCCGCAGTTCGTTCAGAATTCGCTCGGCTTTACTGCGACGCTCAGCGGGCTGTTGATCCTGATGCGCGCGATCCCAATTGGTCTCGCCACGCCGTTCGTCGCCCGCTACGTCCAGCGGCTCGACGCACGCTGGCTGCTCGCGATCGGCTTCGCGTTCATGGGCCTGGGCAACATCTTGCAGGCGTTCGCAACGTCACCCGAGTCGGTGTTCGCGTCCTTCGTCATTCCGCTGATGTGCACGGGCGTCGGCGCGGCACTGCTGTTCGTGCCGCTGTCGACGGCCGTCCTGGGCGGAACGCCGCCGCAAGAGGGCGCGAAGGCGGCTGCCTACATCAATCTCGGAACGCAACTCGGCGGCTCGATCGCGATCGCCGTCCTCGCGACGTTACTCGATCGGCGTATCGCGTTACACCTTTCCGTCCTAGCTGCCTCGGTGACGCAAAGCTCGCCCGCGGTCCAACTTTATCCGCAGCTCTTGCAACACCCAGCGACGCTCGACCGGATCGTGCTCGGCCAAGCGACGATTCTCGCCTACGAGGATGTCTCGCTCGCGCTCGGCCTGCTTGCTTTCGTGGCGATTCCGTTCGCGTTCATCATGCCCCGCCCGAAAGCGGCACCTGCCGCACAAGTGCCGAGTCACTAGTTCGCACGGCGAGCACCTCGCCCGGCGCAAGCACGACCGCGTTCGTTTCGGGCGCGTGCTCGCTGACCGCATCGACGAAGGTTCGCGGCAGGCGGTCTTGCGGTTCGAAATACTTCAGGAACAGCGCATCAATGATCGGTCCGCCGGTGAACGCGTAGTGCGTGGGTATCGCATAGCGCGGCTGCAGGATTTTGCAGAGCTCTGCCGCCTCAAGCGGATTCATCACGACTTGTTTTCCAAAGACGCAAAGGCCGTTGATCGGCAAGAGGGCGACGTCGATCGCGGGAAAGCGCTGCGCGATCTCCGACAGCGCCGGAATGAGCAGCGTGTCGCCACCGAAGTAGACCGTAAAGCCAAGACCTTGCAGAACGTACCCGACCTCCGGAACGCCGTGTTTGGCCGGCACGGCCGTAACGGTAATCGGGCCGAGCGTGACGGTCTGCCAGGTGTCGAGTCCGGTTACGTTTTCGAAGCCGGCGGCGATCGCTCGCCGTGCAGCTCGGCGCTCGAGGAGAATTGGGACGCGTTTGTCGACATACCGGGCGCACGTCGCCATGTCGTTGTGATCGGCATGATCGTGCGAGACGACGACGCCGGCAAGACCCGGTAGAGCCCCCGGGACGACACCGAGCGGCTCGCCGCGGTGGTAGCCGAATTTCTCGGAAAACCACGGATCGGTGAGGATCGCCCAGCCGCCAAAATCGACGAGCACGGTTGCATGCGCGACCCGCGTCACCTTCAGCGTGAAGTCTAGGCCCGCATCGACGGTCATGAGTCGCTTATTCCGCCCCCGCCCGGGAAAATAAACGTCGCCGGTTCAGTGGTGGCCCTTGATTTCGACCGCCGAAACGCGCAGGAGGTCGTCGAGGTCGCCGCCGGTGATCGTGTCCCAAACGACGCGCGCGTCAACGCGGCCGTATTCGTGACGCAGGATGCTGCCCATGTCGGCGATCCGGCGCCACGGAACACCCGGGTGATTCCGGACGATGCCGGGGTCCAATTCGAGCAAACGTACCACGGCTTCGGAAACACAAAGAAGGTCGTAAAACGTAGCCTTTTGGAGCACGGCATCGCGGAGAAACTTCGGACGAGTCGTCTGCGCGAGGGACTCCCGGACGGCGTTTCCGTGCTCCAAAATATCGAGATGGCGCTGCGTCGCTCGTTTCGGGCGCCATGACGAGCCCGGCCGATCGCTCAAAATGCGTAGCACGCCTCTCGGAAGATCGCCGCGTCGCGAACGGGATCGAGGGCGCCTGTGCTCACGAGGTCCACTTTTCGTTTGAGCAAAGTTTGTAAACGGTCGCGCAAGTCGAGAAAGGCGAGCATTCCGACGCGAACCTTGGGATCAAAATCGACGAGTATGTCAACATTGGAGTCGGGCCGCGCAGCTTCTCGGGCGACCGATCCGAACAGCGCGAGACGCCGAACCCCCGCGGCGCGCAGGTCTGCGCGCGCTCCGCGCAGTGCTGCGAGGCACGTTTCACGATCGGGCGGCGTCGCAACGTTGCATTGATTCACCAAGTGTTCGAGCGCTTCCAGATCCTTCATGGGAACGAGCGCGGCTAGACTCTTGCCGTGATAGTCAATAACGATACGCTCCTCGGCGTAGCCCGCACTTCGGCAAAGCGAGCCAAACGATCGCCGCGCCTCGCTCGCGTCCACGTGTTTCACAACCTTCACTGTAGCATAAAATGTACTATTTGTACAAAGTGTACTGACCGCGCACCGGCTAGCTAAGCGGAGTGAAGGCCCGTGCTCGCCGAAGCGGCGCCCTTGCACATCACCGGCGGAGGAGACTGA
>Ga0302326_10030493_pt1 | contig 10792 bp, 11 predicted proteins | sample Palsa_T0_3_FD_202264 | JGI IMG/M metagenome (GOLD analysis project Ga0302326, IMG submission 202264) | Peat permafrost microbial communities from Stordalen Mire near Abisko, Sweden - Palsa_T0_3 | ecosystem: Environmental > Terrestrial > Soil > Palsa > Peat permafrost | place: Sweden: Abisko...
ATGGTGCCGAGGGCGTTTTTCCCATGCGCTACGAAGACGGCACCATCGGATTGATGGAAGTGGAGGCCGGGTGCATCCAAAAAGCGACGTTGCTGCGCGGCCAACAAGATATAGTGGACGCACACAATCGCAAACTAAAATCCGATCCCGTAACCGGCGAGATTGGCGAATTGGGATTTGGCACCCAGGAATTGCCGCCTTCGGGCCGCGATATTCAGGACGAAAAGATCCTGGGCACGTTGCACGTCGCCACTGGGCGCAGCGATCATTTAGGCGGCCATTTGACGCCGGACAAATTTGCCGAAGCCAAAAACGCGACGCATGATGACATCTTGTTTTCGCCGACCAAGACGCCGGAGATTCGCGTTGTCCAGGCGCGCATGTACCGCGGCGCGCAACAGGAAACGGTCATTGAGAATTACCAACCTTCCGCTTATATGCGGAAGTTGCTGGCCTCTTAAGCGTCAAAACCTGTCGCATGGCGGAAAATTATTACGACAGCGAGCGCGGCCTCGCTGAATACCTTCTCTTTCACTACGGCCCGATCCCGCTGCCGCGTGGGTTCAGCGAATCTGGAGCGCTGGAATTTCCCGCGCGTTGCGTGAGCCAATGCCTGGATGTTTCCCTATTGCCCGCCAACGCCCGCGCTTTGGATTTGGGCTGCGCTGTCGGGCGCAGTTCGTTCGAATTAGCTCAAAGCTGCGCGGAGGTCATCGGCATCGATTTTTCCAAACGATTCATCGAACTCGCCAACCACCTGCGTGTGCGCGGGTCGATACGATTCAAATCCATCGAAGAGGGTGAATTGCAGCAAACGAGGACCGCGCGTGTGCCGCGCCACATCGACCGGCAAAGAGTGAAATTTGAAGTTGGCGACGCTACGAAACTGCGGGGCGATTTGGGAAAATTCGACGTGGTTCTGGCTGCAAACCTAATCGATCGATTAAGCCAACCGCGGAAATTGCTGGATCGGCTGCCAAGTTTGTTGCATCCGGGAGGCCAGCTCATTTTGGCTTCTCCTTATACTTGGCTGGCCAGTTACACGCCGCGCCAGAATTGGCTGGGGGGATTTGCGCGCGGTAGGCGGTCAGTCAAGACGTTTGACACCTTGCAAAAAATTCTTTCCCCACATTTCAAACTGACCAAGCGCCTGGACCTCCCGTTCCTTCTCCGCGAACATGCGCGCAAATATCAATTGGGGATTTCGGAAGCCAGCGTTTGGGTTCGACGATAAATGTTGAACCGGCGCGGCGCATTCCGCAATCATCGCCCGCGTGCTGCCTTCGCTGTTAACGACCCTGTTCTTCGCCATTTCCGTTTTGTGCGCCACGCAATCGGCCAAGCTGATTGGCGGCACCGAAGCTAATTTCTGGCGACTGAGCTTGGCCACGGTTTTTCTCGCTCTTTGGGCGCACTTGTTTGGTCAGGGGCTGTCGGGCGCTTCGTTTCCACTTTTTCTGATCAGCGGCGTGATTGGCGTAGGGGCGGACGTCTTTCTTTTTCAAGCGCTGCCACGCCTGGGATCGCGATTGACCGTGCTTCTTCTGCAATGCTTTTCCGCGCTCTCCGCGGCGGCCGTGGAATGGATTTGGCTGGGCACAAAGCTCTCGGCCAGGCAAATCGCGGCTTGTGCCACCATTCTGGCTGGCGTGGTTTGGGCTCTGGCGCCAGGCAGGCATTGGGTCGTAAAGAAAACGGTTTTGATCGCAGGAATATCCTTCAGCCTTTTGGCGGCTCTAGGCAACGGCCTTGGGGCCGTCATTAGCCGCAAAGCTTACGCCGTGGCGGCCCAAGCCCATCAAGATATCGATGGCGCGACTGCGGCCTACCAACGGCTCATTGGCGGTTTGTTTGTGGCGGGTGTTTGCCTTTTGGTCGTCAAACGACGCGATATCGCTGCGCAACTGACGCAGCCCGCTCCACCGCTTCTGCCTGAGGCGGAGAAATGGCGTCGCGTTTGGCCCTGGATATTGGCCAATGGTTTTGCCGGGCAAACCTTGGGCGTGACCTGTTACCAATGGGCGTTTAAGACCACGCCCACCGGACTGGTGCTCGCGGTCGTAGCGACGACGCCTTTGGTGGTCATGCCCTTTGCCAGCATTCTGGAAGGAGATAAAATTGAACAACGCGCGGTGATCGGCGGATTCATCGCGGTGGTCGGAGCGATTTTGTTGGTGATGGCAGGAAAGTAGCGTGCCCGCCGCCTCTAGCTAGTCTTAGAGGACGCAAAATATTTCGGAATTATGCATTCACGGCAAGTAAAACGGCTTGACGGCGATTTTGCCTTTAGCCTTAATATCGAGGCATGGAAGAACTTGACATAGTCAATGCGCAAAAAGTCGAGCAGGCAGAGCATCTTATAGAACAGGCGCGGGTGATTCTTTGCGATGTAAGCCGCGACACCGCACAGGAAGCAAAGCGGCTTGCGCCAATAGCCGCCGCTCTTAAAAAAATGCGCGCATTTAAGGCATTTGACGAGAAATCCATAGACCAGTTCAAGGAAAACAATCCCCACTTGTTGAAGTAAAATAAACTCGGACTGCCACGCACAAGCCGCCACTAAGGCGAGCGCAATTGTCCACATATTAAAGCAGTTCACGCGAGCGAGCAGCATAGCCGCATGAATAGCCTTTCCCCCAAGCCCACCATGCGCCAATGAACGAAACGCAACCAGTTAAGATTAAACATCTTACAGCTTGAGCCTCAGTCCATTCATACCATTTGTGGCCGGGGCTTGCACTATCCTCGGCGTTTACATTAGGTTTTACTGCGAGGCCGCTGGTCGCAGGGCCGTGTTCCGCAGTTATATTGATCTTGTTATACGTGCCGTAAACTCGGAAAATGCCAACACTCTTGCCATTGCCTCTACTTACGACAGTTGCATAAAAATCAAAGCGTTTGATAAAAAATGCAGCGATATTCGACCGGACATTTGGAGCAAAGGCATCTTCGATGCCGCTTGCGATGCCGTTAAAAAAGTGAGCTTCATTGGCTACGGCGACACCAAAAACAACCCGCTCAAAAAGGCAGAGCTTTTGAAGCACTTGCAAAAAGTGCGCTCGCTTGCATGGTAATACTGTATTATTTATTCTAATACAATGCATTACTACTTCTAAATACTTGTTGTGAATGCATAACTCCGAAATATTTTGACACTTGCCGCACTATTTGAGTCGGTAAAACATTTGGAGGTTGGTCATGGGATTGGTCACGACGTTTTGCCCGTTGACAATGACCGGCGCTGGCGAAACGGAATTCCAAACCGCTGCTGGACCAAGATTGAGAGTGGATTCTAAAGTCAAAACAAAATTAGTAGGCCACGACAAAACCACGCTGGCCCCGGAAGGCATAATGTTCAGTTGCGGCCCTGGCAGGGTCAGACTAAATACCGTGCCAAACCCGTAAATGCCGCCTGCACTTGTTGTCCCATACAGCGTGTTGCCAAGCAAAATCAAATTAGCTCTCGGAAACGCTCCGTCGCTGTTGGAAGCGTACGTGAAATTGTTGAGTTCAGCGTTGATTGCCGAAAAAGTATATATGGTGGTGAAACCCGTGCCATCGGGGTTGATCTCGAAAACCGTGCCAGAATCGTTCGTGCCGCCGACTGCGGTCGTGCCATATAAATTGCCGTCACTGCCCTGCACAAGACTGGCCTCGGGATTTGCACCATCATTGGTACCGGTGAAAGAATACAAGCTGGTGAACGCCCCGTTCGTGCTGATTTTGAACACTGTGCCATAGGTGTAAAAGTTCCCATAGAAATCGGCGCTGTAAGTGCCACCGCCGGAAGTCGTGCCATATAAATTGCCATCGCTGCCCTGCACCAGCCCGGCCACTGGATAAGTGCCGTCAATGCCGCCGAACGAATACAAACTGGTCAGAGCCCCATTTGTGCTGATCTTGAACACCGTTCCATATGTGTAATATTCATCGGCATCAGAATAACTGTCGCCGCCAGTCCAAGTCGTGCCATATAAATTGCCGTCGTTGCCCTGTATAAGAGTGGCACGGGGGTTCCCGCCATCGAGCGCGTCGCCATACGCGTCCCGAAGAGTGCCGAAGAAATACAAACTGGTGTAATCTCCATTAGTGCCAACTTTGAACACATCGCCATAGCTTGACCTGGATTGATTGCCGGTCAAGTTGATGGCGGAAGTTGTGCCGTAGAAATCGCCATCGTGACCCTGCATTAGCCCGGCCAATGGAAATCCTCTAGGTTGATTGAAGTAGCACAAATTGGTCAGCCCCCCATTGGTACTGATTTGAAACACAGTGCCATCCCCTGCAAAATCATCTTCCTGTGGGTTTGCATTGAACACAGTCGTGCCATATAAGTTGCCATCGCTGCCCTGCGCCAGCCCGGCCGTGCAGGTCAAGCCAGCAGCAGCGTTGAAATAACACAAAGGGGTCAGCGCCCCATTAGTGCCGATTTTGAACGCAGTGCCACCTCCGTATTCTACTCCCGAACCGGAACGGTTGGTGCCACCACTGGAAGTCGTCCCATATAAATAGCCATCGGCGCCCGGCACCAGCCCGGCGTAAGGGATTCCGCCATCATTGGCGCCAGTGAAAGAATAAAGGCTGGTAAAGCCCGCGCCGGCCTGCATCCCAAAAGCTGTCATTGCAAATGCGGCTGCCAGGAGCCATCGCATGAGGAGGGCCAAAACTGGTTTCCCGCTAGGCACGGACCGCATCTTTACCGAGGCTGTAACTCCCACATGGAGTTTGGTTGCTTGGTTTTTCATATAATTTGAATTTGGTTTATGTGGGGACTTTCGCGTTGGCCTGGCTATGGGCTGAAGAGGCGGAAAAATTGTTGCGCACCGGTCATGGGATTGGTCACGATGTTTTGCCCGTTGACAATGACGGGCGCTGGCGAAACGGAATTCCAAACCGCGGCTGGCCCAAGATTCGTGGTGGATTCCAAGGTCAAAGCGGAATTGGTCGGCCACGACAGAACTACGCTGCCCTCAGAAGGCGTAATGTTCAATTGCGGCCCGGGGAGGGTCAGGCTGAACACCGTGCCAAACCCGTTCGTGCCACCCCCACTCGTTGTCCCATAAAGGGTGTTGCCCACTAAAATCAAAGCGGCTTGCGGAAATGCTCCGTCGCTATTGGTGACGAAACTGGATTCCTCACTAATTAAGGTGCCCATCGAAAAAGTATATAAAGTCGTGAAACCCGTGCCATCGGGGTTGATCTTGAACACCGCGCCAGAATTATTTGCGCCACCTGATTTAGTCGTGCCATACAAACCGCCGTCGCCGCCTTGTACCAACTTGGCGCTGGGACCTATGACACGGCCGCTACCGGTGAAGGAATACAAATTTGTAAATACACCATTGGCGCTGATTTTGAACAAACTTGGTTCCTCTAGGAATCCGCCGGAAGTCGAGCCATAGAAATTGCCATCACTACCCAGCGCGAGGCCGGCTGAGGGTGTAGAGCCATAACCGGTGTAGTCGAACGTATGCAAACTGGTCAGCGATCCGTTCGTGCTGATTTTGAACACGGTGCCATAGGCCGTGTTATCGCTGTAAACATCGAATCCAGTACCGCCGAGCCAGGTCGTCCCATAGAAATTGCCATCGCTGCCCTGCACGAGGCTGCCCCGAGGAATCGCGCCATCGTAACCATCGAAGGAATACAAACTGGTCAGCGCCCCATTGGTGCTGATTTCGAACACAGTACCATAATTGTAAGTGTAAGTCCCATCTCCTTCAGTCGTGCCGTAGAGATTGCCATCGCTGCCCTGCACCAAAGCGGCCACGGGATTTGCGCCATCGTTGGCGTCGGCGAAGGAATACAAACTAGTCAGAACCCCATTCGTCGTGCTTTTGAACACCGTGCCATAGCCGCTAGTGCCTAGGGAGATACTGGTCCCGCCGGCGTAAGTCGTGCCGTAGAAATAGCCGTCGCTGCCCTGAACCAATCCGGCATTGGGAGCTGCTCCATCCAGCGGGCCGTGATCCGCATTCGTGACAGGCCCGAAAACATACAGAGTCGATAGCGCGCCATTGGTGCTGATTTTGAACACGGTGCCAGAGCCGTAATACGAATTCGTTATGAGTTCTCCTTTAACTCTCGCGACATATACCTGTAAGCTCCCGCCTGCGTCTGTGCTTGTGCCATACAAAAAGCCGTCGCTGCCTTGCACCAGCCCATTGGGGTTTGCGCCATCGTTGGTGCCAGTGAACGTATAAAAGGTGGTGAAGACCGAGCCCGCGTGAGCACTGGCGGCTAGCCATCCAACGACCGCGAACAACGTAAACCAACCAACGGCGCGCGTACGCGTCGCTCGTTTTCGGGACGCATTCTGGTTATTCATTAGAGTGGCTATGATTCATAACTCCGGTCAACTTTCGTTGTTTTCGCACACTGTTCCGTCAACCATCCAAGGCGAGATTTCGGAACTGGAAGCGCAAAATTAATCTGGCATTCCCGAAGGTTTCTTGCCCACTGCCATCGAAGGCCCTAGCGCCGGTCCATTTCAGCTTGGCCCTCTTTGGCCCGGCCGCCGTACAAAGCGTCTCCATAGATGTCCGATGTCTCCTGTTTCCAAGGATCAATCAAATGAAATTCCTTCGATTGGACAATTTGCAAAATCTTCTGCGAGAAATCTCCCAGGTGGACGCCGATTTCCACCCCGATGGAGTTCTTGGGCAGCAGATCCAACAAGAACATGCGCTGCTTAAGGCTGTCCGGGGCCAATCCCAAAGCATGGGCCATCTTTTCAGCGCCAGGGATGCGTTTGGCCAGATTCTTGATGGAATTCGTCATCGGCGTTGAGCATGGACAATTCCCGTCGCCGGCAAAAGGGGAATTATGCTGAATGGGAATTTCGTTGCGCGCCGCATTATCCCGCGCTACTTTCAAAGCAAGTTCCCAATTTACTGGAGCCGTTGAACAAACGCCTATGACAAAGACCGCGAAACCCGTCCGCGGAGCGAAAACCTCGAAGGCCTCCGCCGGCAAGATTCATCCCATCGTCATTTACCCTTTTAAACAGCCGAACCACCTTTCGGACCTTGAGTCGCTCTATGGGTTGGTGGCTCGATTGGCAGCCAAGCCGGGCAGTTATGCGCGCCCCATTACCGTCATGGACCGCAAGACTTATTATTCCATGAAGGGCCATCGCGAGTTTCAGGATTTCCGAACCAATACCGTCGCGCTGCACTCGGAGATTATCGACGCCTGGTGTGTCGATACCTGCCAAATGTGGTACGTGGGCCTGGGCGCTGCCTTCGAGCGCGGGGGCGAAAACGACGTCTATTGGCTGATCCCGGGCGACTTCGATTACGGCACTCCGGCGGGACAAGAGGTTCTGGGCGGGCTGCATGACCTGCCGGAGATTATTTTGGAGTTGGACCAGGACGTGTGCGTGGGCGAAATCGCCACGGGCCACAACAATTCCAAACATCTGATCGACACCTATGGCACGTTCGCCCTGCTCTACACATGGTTTCCGGGGGAGGCGCAGGAAATTCGGCAATTCACGGAGCGGCCTCGTTCGGAGTTTTTTGCTGTTCGTCATAGTTTTCTCCACGAAGTTTTGACACAGCGCTGGTATCCTTACGAGCAGACGGTGGTGATGTTGTTGCAAGCGGTCTTTGGCAAAAAACGCATTAGCAGGTTCTTTGTCGGGAGCGTTTCGGATTTGCCCGGTGGCAGCGAATCGCTGGCCCCGGCGTTGCAGCAAGTCGAGCGCACCGAGCGCGTGCTCAAGTCCATGTGGCGTGAGCGTAACCAATACCGGGGCGATTGGATTCAACTATATCGCCATCTCGAGACTCAGTCGGAGCAAGTCCGGCGCACGGCCTCCACCATTTTACAGAACCACTTGACGTAGCGGCGGCAAACCGTGAGATTCTGCGGGTGTTTAGTTTTTGCCTATGAGTTCTTACGGTTATCAGAAGCCCATGCGGGCTATCAATTTTATCTGCCATGCCCCCCAAGCGACCAAGGTCAGTATTGTTGGCGACTTCAATAACTGGAATCCTGCTGCGAATCCCATGAAGCACATGCCTGATCGTTCCTGGCTGACGACCATCAACCTCAAGCATGGCCACCATCGATACGCTTTTCTTATTGACGGCGTGCTGAGTCTGGACCCCCATGCGCAAGGCATCACCCGCAATGACATGGGCGAACGAGTGTCGCTGGTGCCAGTCAGCTAATTATACTATACACTGACGGTTTTAGAGCCGTTGGCTAGGGCCGTTTCCACCGGCTCTTTTAATGCCACCAGCGCCCGCCGCACGAGTCGTCCCTGGAAAGTGTAACCAGGCATGAGAGTTTCTTCGACAATCGCGTTTTCATCGAGTGTCATTTTGTCCCTAAGCTGGTGCAAATTGGCGTCGAAGGGTTCGCCGACGCGTCCGGTCATGGGAGCCAGTCCTATGCGACGGGCTGCTTCCCGGCAGCTATTTTGGAAATGGCCGATTTGCTCGATGTAATTTTGCTGGCCTGAATGCCGGGCTGCCAGGGAGAGGGCAGAAACGTGATCCAGCATGAGAACGACTACTTGCAACCATTCCGCTTCTGCTCGCCGCAGCTTGTCCACTTCAAGGCGCAAATGGGCTTTCTCCCCAATATTGGCCTTTTGCAGAATCTCGCTGAACACCTTGGATTCGGCGCTGATGGAGCCGGCCAGTGCTTTTGTCGTGTCGCTGATTTCGGCGGCTTGCTGGTGGAATTCGCGCCATTGACGGGTCGCCTCGACAATTTGCGCGGCCACTTGATCGATTTTCTGTATTTGCTTCAAGGATTCTGTCAGAAGCCGGGCCTGGGCCGAGGACTGTTCATCCTTGTTGCGTTGAAGGAACGGGAACAGGAAGCACCCCGCCGCCCCGGCCATGCAAACAATGAGAAGCGATGCTTCCCACCAGAGCATCGGTTTGTGACCTTGCCACAACAATAAAGCAGCCATGGCAAAGAAGGCGTCAGCCACCAAAAACGGCCACAAGGCCAGACTGGGTTTGGGATTGGTCATCTCCCTGAAAGAGCACTCAAGGCGGTGTCGGCCCCTGATTCACCTGGCCCAACCCATCGGGGCGAATCCATTTGGCGAATGCCGCCCGCACTTCGGGAGCGGTCAACTCGAGGTAATGCCGCGCCGCGTTCATCGGTTCGTCGAGAGGCAGATCGTGCGTCGCGCGGTAAAGAAAACCTTGCGCAATGCGCGAAAGGCTGGATTCGGAGTGCGGAATGCCCCGCAACAACATCCCCTTGGCCTGGAGCAATTCGCCTGGGGTCACGTCGCGGTCTTGCATCGCTTTCAAATCGTTCACAATCATGGCTCGGGCTTTGGCCACATTGGGCGGGTCACAGCCGTAAGAGGCGGTATAAATCGTGCGCGTCTCGCCGAAGGTCATGGTGGAACCAACGGAATAAACCAGCCCGGATTCCTGGCGCAAATCATGGAAAAGACGCGTGGTGGAAAGTCCCCCGCCTAAAACGTTGTTGCCCAATTCCAAAGCGTAGCGGTCTGGGTTGCTCAACGTCAGCCCTAATGTCTCAGACAAATCAACATCGTCTTGCACACGACTCGAATCCGGCACGGTCGTAGCCCAAGGTTCGTTGGCCGGCACGGCTGGCCAGAGCGTGTCCGGTTTGGTTCCTTCCGCATGCCAGGAACCAAAGTATTTCTCGATGACGGCCTGGGCGCGTTCTGGAGTTACATTCCCGACAACGACGATGGTGGTAAGATCGGGGCGAAAAACTTTTTGATAATAATGGGTCACGTCGGACATGGTCAGGCCTTTGATGGTCTCAGGCGTGGCATGGCGTTGGGCCGGATCGCTGGCCGGGAACAATCCTTTGGCAATGGCGCGTTGATGCAGGAAGCCGGGACTCTCCAACTCGCCGGCCACTTCCGCCGCCAATTGCGGTTGCAGGATGTTGAAGGCGTCCTCTGGCAGCGCCGGGGAAAGTTCATTGTCGGCCAGCAATTGCACTCCGCGCTCGAAATTTTCCGATAAGACTTGCAACGTGAAATCGCTCCCCGCCGATTCGTTGGCCGCGATATCGTCGAGCGCCTTTTGAAAGGCGACGCGGTCGAGAGTGCGGGTGCCGAAGGAAAAGAGCTGCCCCAACGCGTCATCCACTCCCTCTTTGCCCGGTTCTGTCTCCACGTCAGGATTATTCTTGACTCGGCCATAGACACTCACGCTGTCGCTGACCGATTCCGGTTGGACAATAAGCTTCAAGCCATTCGGCAAAACCGTGACGACGGGATGAAGCATACTCTGGGGAAGCTCAAGTCGCTCGACGGCGGCAGCCGCCCAATCCGGCAGTTTGACGGCCATCGCATCGCTCGAGGCAAATGACTCCGCGCCCCCAAAAGTCTTTTGCGAAACGGGTTTGCCCGAGGGATGGGGCGAAAGAATCGCCGTAATGGCGTGATTGCTCTGCAAGTATTTCCGCGCCACGCGGTTGACATCAGCCACGGTCACCTTGCGGATCGCCTCGACGTCATCTTCGGGCGATTTGCGGCCTTCGACCACGACCGCTTGCGACCACGCCATGGTCAGGCCGAAAATGGAATTTTTTTGAAATTCAAGGCTGGCAACTTCATGATTCTTGGCCGCTTCAACTAAATCCGAGGAGAGGCCATCCTTCAATTCTGCGGCGAGAATCGAGCGCACTTGTTCCAGCAACTTCTCCGCGTCGCCGCCGGCGGGATAATCGGCGGTCGCATAACCCAACCCGGCGTGCGTCAAAGTATCGTAGGAAAAAGCGGACGCCAGCGCCTTGCCTTCCGGCACCAAGCTGTAAAGACGGCCGCGTTGGC
>Ga0302326_10030494_pt1 | contig 10792 bp, 6 predicted proteins | sample Palsa_T0_3_FD_202264 | JGI IMG/M metagenome (GOLD analysis project Ga0302326, IMG submission 202264) | Peat permafrost microbial communities from Stordalen Mire near Abisko, Sweden - Palsa_T0_3 | ecosystem: Environmental > Terrestrial > Soil > Palsa > Peat permafrost | place: Sweden: Abisko...
CGATCCGTTCAATCCCTATGAGCCGGTCGATAGCTCAGCCGCCGCCATCGCCGCACAAGGCTTGTTGCGCCTCGGCAAATACCTCGGAAATCGGCGATACACACAAGCGGGACTGACTGTTTCCGACACCCTCTTTGCCGAACCCTATCTCAGCACCGATCCCATTCACCAAGGACTGCTTCTGCACTCCGTTTATCACCGGCCCAACGCCTGGGATCACGCACCCGGTTCCGATGGAGTTCCGCGCGGCGAAGCGTGCATGTGGGGCGATTATCACGCCCGCGAACTGGCTCTTTATCTCTTGCGTGAAATCGAAAACAAACCGTATCTCACTTTTTGGAGCAATCGGCAATGATCATCGCGGATCTGGCGGAAATCGCCGGCAGAAGCTACCCGGCCCGCCGCAAAACGCAAAATCTGGTGGGCGGCGTAAGCCCCATTCAAGCAACCAATTTCTGTCTGGGTCACGTCACTCTGGAGCCCAACGGCGGTCAAGTGCCCTGGCACAATCAGGATCAGGAAGAAATCTATTTCATCTTGGAAGGCACCGGCGAAATGTGTCTCGGCGATGAGCGGCGCACCGTCAAAACTGGCCAAGCCGTCTACATTCCTCACCGCGTCTTCCATCAACTCACCAACACCGGCGCCACTCCCATGCGCATGATCTATTGTTATGGACCGGCGGGAGATGTGGCTCACTGGCGTCAGGAACTCGATGGGACACTACCGCGCGCCGGTCGAGACGCCCCTCCTTTGCCCGAAGGAGCTACGCCGCAATGCACGTAGGTATCATCATGAACGGCGTCACTGGACGCATGGGACTGAATCAGCACCTGCGCCGCTCCATCTGCGCCCTCATGCAGCAAGGCGGCGTCATAGTTCCCCGCCCCTTGCTGGTCGGTCGCAATGCTGCGAAGTTGGAAGCCATCTCTAAAGAGTGCGGCGGTCTGCCCTTCACCACTGACCTCGACACGGCTCTCGCCGACCCAGGCTACTCCATCTATTTCGACGCCCAAACCACCGACCGCCGCGCCGAAGCTGTCCGCAAAGCCATCGCCGCCGGCAAACACATTTATTGTGAGAAGCCGGTTGCCGAAGACTTGAACACCGCCCTTGAGCTGTACCGTCTGGCCAAAGCAGCGGGCGTCAAACATGGCGTGGTGCAAGACAAGCTCTGGCTTCCTGGCCTTATGAAGTTAAAAACTCTGCGCGATCTCGGCTTCTTCGGCAAGATCCTCTCCGTCCGCGGCGAGTTCGGCTATTGGGTTTTTGAAGGCGATGTCGTCACTCCGCAGCGGCCCTCCTGGAACTATCGGAAAGAAGACGGCGGCGGCATCATTATCGATATGCTTTGCCATTGGCGCTACGTGCTCGATGAAGTCTTCGCTCCCGTGAAAGCTGTTTCCTGCCTCGGCGCGATCAGCATCCCCGAGCGCCGCGATGAACAAGGCAAGCCGTATGCCTGCACGGCCGATGACTCCGCCTACGCCACGTTCGAACTAGACGGTGGCATCATTGCGCACTTCAACTCCTCCTGGTGCGTGCGCGTGCGGCGCGATGACCTGCTCACCTTGCAGGTCGATGGCACGAAAGGCTCGGCGGTCGCCGGTCTGCGCGATTGTTGGATTCAACCTTACGGCGCGACTCCCAGGCCAGTATGGAATCCCGACATTCCCAGCCCGCTGAACTTCTACGACGGCTGGCAAAAAGTGCCCGAGCAGGAAACTTTCGACAACGCCTTCAAACGCCAATGGGAATTATTTTTGCGCCACGTCGTCCAGGACGAACCCTTCCGCTGGGATCTTTTGCAAGCCGCCAAGGGCGTTCAACTGGCCGAAGCCGGGCTCGAATCCTGGCGCAAACGAGCCTGGGTGGATATACCCCCTATCCATTAGCCGCTCTAGTACCGTCAGTCATTTAAAACGTTTAACCAACTGCGATACAATCGCGCAGGGGCAGGAGTCTTTCTTTGACATTACGAGCCGTTGACTACGTCAGTCTCGCCATCTATTTCGCCTTCGTTCTGGGTATTGGCTGGATGGCCAAGAAAAAAATCACCAGCAGCGCGGATTTTCTCACGTCGCGCCATTCCGTTCCAGTCTGGATTACCAGTCTGGCCTTCATCGCCGCGAATCTCGGTGCTCAGGAAATGATCGGCATGTGCGCTTCCGGCGCCAAGTACGGAATCATGACCGCACATTTCTACTGGCTAGGCGCGGTGCCGGCGATGGTTTTCGTGGGTCTCTTCATGATGCCGTTTTATTACGGCAGCCGCGCGCGCAGCGTCCCGGAATATCTTAAACTGCGCTTCGACGAAAAAACGCGTGGTCTGAACGCCATCACGTTCGCCATCATGACCATTTTTTCGTCGGGCATCAGCATGTATGCGCTCGGCAAGCTGTTTCAACTCGTGCTGGGCTGGAGCTTCACCAATTCTGTGCTGCTCTCCGCCGTCATTGTCCTTATCTATACGCTCCTCGGCGGCCTGACCAGCGCCATCTATAACGAAGTGGTGCAATTTTTTCTGATCGTGCTCGGCTTTGCCCCGCTTTCATTTTTAGCGGTTCAAAAAGCGGGCGGCTGGGCCGGCATTTCCGCGCGCCTGCCGGTTGTCATGTCGCACTCCTGGAGGTACATTGCCAACCCAGCGGATAACCCCATGGGCGTTGGAGCGTTCGGCCTCATCGCCGGCCTCGGCTTCGTGCTTTCCTTCGGCTATTGGTGTACGAACTTCCTGGTCGTGCAGCGCGCTATGGCCGCCAATTCCATGGAAGGCGCGAGGCAAACCCCTCTGTTCGCCGCGTTCCCGAAAATTTTCATGCCATTCATCGTCATCCTTCCCGGCATCGCCGCAGTCGCATTGATGAAGCAGCACATTGGCTACGATGTGCCGCTCAAAGCCGGCGGTGGACCCGATTACGATCTGGTCCTCACCACTCTCATGGCGAAGTTTTATCCATCCGGCATGTTGGGGATCGGCCTCACGGCTCTGATGGCTTCTTTCATGTCTGGCATGGCGGGCAACGTCACCGCCTTCAACACGGTCTTCACCTACGACATCTATCAAAGTTATATTCGCCCCAAAGCTCCCGACAGCCACTATCTCTGGATCGGCCGCGTCACCACTGTCGTGGGCGTTGTTCTCTCCATCGGCACCGCCTACCTTGCCACGCAATTCAACGACATGATGGATTTCCTGCAACTGATATTCGCCTTCGTCAACGCACCGCTCTTTGCCACTTTCCTGCTTGGCATGTTCTGGAAGCGCACCACTGGCCACGCGGCGTTCTCGGGTTTGCTGGCCGGCACCAGCGCCGCCGCGCTCACTTGGCTGCTCACTTTGGCGGAAGGGAAAGGCGGATTGTTGGGTGTAGTTCACACTTTCAGCTCGACCATGGCACAAAGCTATTGGATCGCTATCATTTCCTGGACCACCTGCGTCGTCGTTACGGTTCTGGTCAGCCTTGTGACCAAGCCCAAACCGGAGAGCGAACTCAAAAATCTGGTGTACGGCTTTACGGACGTTCCACCGGTGAACGACGCTCCCTGGTACAAGCGCCCCGGACCTTTGGCAGTCATTGTCATTGCTGTTCTAATCGTTGTTAACTTGCTTTTCTGGTAAACCAACATGGATGATTTACGCCGACCCACCGGATTCTTATTCAGCCTTCTGGGAGTGATTCTCCTGCTCTACGGCTTGATTAGCCCCGATATCCAAGCGCCCCTCGAGCCCGGCGTCAACGTCAATTTATGGTGCGGCGGCATGCTCTTGATTTTTGGAGGTTGTCTGCTTTGGCTTTCGTTCCGGACGAAATCGTAGACCGGTTTCGGAAGCAGTTTCATCATTCGGAGACTCCGTTGTTATACCGCGCTCCGGGCCGGGTCAACCTCATTGGCGAACACACCGATTACAACCTCGGCTACGTTTTCCCGATTGCGCTCCAGATGGCGTGTTACGTTGCCATCGCGCCCGCGTCACACGGTAACCTGCGAGTTTATTCCCGCGATTTTGACAAGGAATTTTCGATCCCTGTTGCCGACATCGCCGGTGCGCAACCATCCCAGCAATGGAGCGATTACATTCTGGGTGTCGCTCAGGAGTTGACGAAGGCTGGCTTCTCCATCGCGCCTTGCGACATGCTCGTGGCCAGTGAAGTGCCGACGGGCGCGGGTCTGAGTTCCTCGGCTGCACTCGAGATCGCGACGGCTGTCGCCTTACTGGGTGATCGTGCGTTCCCCAAAGTGGAACTGGCCAAACTGGGCCAGCGCGCGGAATCTCAATTCGTCGGGATGCCTTGCGGCATTATGGATCAATATGCGGCGGTTTTCGGCCATGCGGGAGCCGCGCTCAAGATCGATTGCCGAAGCTTAGGTCACGAATACGTTGAGCTGCCGGGCGACGTCCGCATCATCGCGGTGAATTCGCTCGTCAAGCATGAGTTGGGCACCTCCGCTTACCGCGAACGCGTGGCGGAATGCGCGCAGGCAGTGGCGGCGCTGCGCGAAGTCGATCCCAAGATCGAGAGCCTGCGCGATGTCGCTCTCGATTTTTTTGAACGCGTGCAGGATTCGGTGCCGCTCGTTCCGCGCCGCCGCGCGCGTCATATTATCTCGGATACGCAGCGCGTGGTCGATCTGGCTGCCGCCGCGCGCGCGCACGATCTTCGGGAAATGGGCCGCCTCTTCGTCGCTTCGCACCGCAGCATGCAGTACGATTACGAAATCAGTTGCGAAGAGATCGATTTCCTCGTCGATACGGCCATTCAGATTCCAGGTGTTTACGGTTCGCGCATGACGGGAGGCGGATTCGGCGGCTGCACCGTGAACCTAGTTGCTCCGGACTCAGTCGATCTCTTCCAGCGGCAACTGATTGCCGCTTACCAGGAACGCTACGAGAAGACACCCGTGTTCTACGATTGCCAGCCCGCCGAAGGGGCAGGGCTTCTGTAGACAGTTCAGTAACGGAAAGATGCTTTCGCCCGCCATGGACGCGATTAGTAAAGCCTGCGGCGTCAGGGAGGATCTATGGTCAATCTCTCAACAGAAGGGGATGTATCAACAGTAAGTTCGGTTCGGCTTCCGAATAGCCAACCATCTGAACGAAATGATTCCGGTACCTCGCCCAGCGGCGTTTCGGGTGCGCGTGGGGCGGAAACGCCACGGAAACTCACTTTTGTAGCCGGACTGGCTAGCTCTGGACCTAGAAAAAATCTGTCATCATCATCAAAGGGCAGAGAGGACCAGCGCACGTCCGGTGGTGTTGATCTTCATCTGGCCATAGAATTCGGTTACAACTGAATCCGATGCTGCGATCCTTGTGCCAAAGATCGGCAACGATCTCCTCTACAGCTCTGCTGGGACCCTTTTTGTGCGATTGCTGCCTTTTCGGCGTGGTGCCGCATACCGCTGCTGCCGAAAAGGGGTCAGAAGCGTACACAGTACAGCAAGCGAGTATCGATCCTCGGCCGATTGCCTTCACCATCGTCGACGGAACGGACCTTCGGTTCACGCGACCTGCGGTGACGGATGCGCTGTCCCAAATTAAAGCGGGCCAGATTGTCCAGGACGGCGAACGCGGTTTTATGTGGTTTGGCACGCAATATGGACTGAACCGGTTCGACGGTTACAATTTCAAGATCTTTGTTCCTGAACCGGGCAATCCTAACAGCCTCAGCGGGGTCTTCATAACCTCTCTGTTCAAAGCTCGCGATGGCGTGCTGTGGGTAGGGTGCGATCAATTCTTGCATAGATTCGACCCAATGACTGAGACGTTCGCCCGGTACCCGGTGCCATTCGTTACTCATATGAGCCAGGACACTGCTGGAGTTCTGTGGTTAGCGACGGGCGACGGCTTGTACAGTTTGGATCCAGCGGCCGGACGAATCCGGCGTTACACGCACGATCCGAACGATCCTTTAAGCCTTGACAGCAACGAGATTAAATCAAGTGGCGAGGATAAGAGCGGCAGGTTCTGGGTTGCGACTTCGCAAGGTCTGGATGAGTTCAATCCGAGGACGGGAAAAGTGATGCTTCACATTCCCGTGTACGAGCCATCGAACATCCTTTCGTTCTATGAGGACCGCTTCGGAGTGTTTTGGGTTTTTCAAGTATCCCGTAATGCGTTAGCAGCGTTTTACCGGAAGACGAACACCCTAACGCACTATTCCTTTCGTGAGAAGGAATCGTCCGAGACGGCTTTGACAGGTGTGACGTCAATGGTCGAAGACCAGAGCGGCACCCTATGGGTTGGCACGCACGGCGCTGGTTTGCTTATGTTCGATCGGGAGCATCGGAGATTCGTCCGTTATCGCAATCACCCCGCTGTGCCTGACAGCATCGCCCAAGACGATGTGGAGGGCCTATTTGTGGACCGGGAGGGGAGCATCTGGGCTGGTCTAGGAAGTAAAGGGATCACACGGTTTGAAACAAAGCCTATGCCCTTCAGGAGGCTTCCGCACAATCTCGGCAATCCGATTAGCGCCGGCAATCCCTTTATTGGAGCAATTTACCAGGACGCTGAGGGGACGTTGTGGATCGGCACAGCTGACGCACTCAACCGTATCGACAAGGCTGGGAACTACACCGCTTACAGCAGGACTGCCGGACCTGGCGCTCGGACTGACGCGATCACAATACGCGAAGACCGCACACGCAATATCTGGGTCGGCACCTATGGCCATGGGCTTCTCCGGTTCGATCGGCGCACGGGAGAATTCACAACCTACCGGCACAATCCGGAAAACCCATACAGCTTGAGCGACGACTTTGTCTCGCGTTTGCTTGTCGATCATGATGGAGTGCTTTGGGCTGCCAGCGCGCTGGCACTGAATCGTTTTGATGCGACTACAAATCGATTTAGAAACTATAAGCCGGGTCCGCAAAACGGAAGCCTGTTTTACCTGGAATTAGTCGAAGACAACAATGGAGCACTGTGGCTGGGTACCCACTCCTCAGGTCTCGAGCGTTTTGATCCGGCAACAGGTCAGTTCACCGCCTATTATCAGCACGAGTTAAACCGTCCAGGGACACTGAGCGATAACCGGGTGAATTCAATTTATTTCGATCATGCAGGCACGATGTGGGTGGGTACCCAAAACGGGTTGGACAAATTTGACACTCGGACCGGTAAGTTTACAGCCTTCACGCGCCGCAATGGCCTGCCGGGCAATGTTGTGGGCTGCGTCCTGGAAGATAACCGGAACCATCTTTGGATGAGCACAAATAACGGAGCGGCGAGTTTCGATAAGCATACAGAGGCAGTGCAGAGTTATTCGACTGCTGACGGGCTACCCGGCCCCGACTTGACTGGATGGGGAGCGTGTTTCAAGAGCCGGACCGGAGAGCTTTTCTTTGGAGGTTTCTCGGGTGGGGTAGCATTTTATCCAGATGAAGTCGCGTCTTATCCTGAAGTTTCTGCCGACACTTCCCGATCGCCTCCAGTAGTTCTTACCGAATTTCGCCTGTCGGGCCATCCGGTTGAGATCGGACGCGGTTCCCCGTTAACCAAAGCAATCTCGCACACAATTCAGTTGACGCTCTCTCAGGAACAGACCAATTTCTCGCTGGCATTCTCCGCGCTCAGCTATGTCAACCCCGTCGCCAACCGGTATCGCTATCAGCTCGAAGGGTTGGACGGGGCTTGGCACGAAGTGGGAAGCGATGAGCGCCTGGCCACTTATACAACCGTGCCGGCAGGGACCTACACCTTCCGCGTCCAGGCGGCGACCCGTCGCGGTCACTGGAGTGCTCCAGGCGTGGCGCTGCGCATCAAAATCTTGCCTCCAATCTGGCAGACGGCATGGTTTGTGACCGCCTGCTTCACTCTAATTGCGCTGGCAACCTGGCTGCTCTATATAGCGCGTGTTAGGCAGCTCGCGTATCAATTCAATTTGAGGTTGGAGGAGCGGGTCCATGAACGGATGCGGATCGCCCGGGAGCTGCACGACAACTTGCTCCAAAGCTTGCACGGGCTGATGCTCCGATTTCAAGCGACCTACAACCTGTTGCCGTCCAAACCGCTGGAGGCCAAGCAAGCTCTCAAGATTGCAATAGAACGCGCCGCCCAGGCAATAACCGAGAGCCGGGACGCGGTGCAAGAATTGCGAAGCCAGTCGCTGGATACCACCGACCTCGTTCAAGCGCTCAAGGTCCTCGGCGGTGAGCTCGCAGCCACTTATGCCTCGGGTGAAGATGGCAAGGATGTCATTCAATACCAAGTCGTATTGGAAGGCTTACCGAAATCTCTGCATCCGGTCCTCCGAGACGATCTTTATCGGATTGTCCGCGAGGCAGTAGGGAACGCATTTCGCCATGCGCAAGCGAAACTGATTGAGGTCGAGGTTCGATTTGACGCAAGGATGCTCCGATTACGTGTACGCGACGACGGAATCGGCGTGGACCCGAGCATTCTTGCTCGCAGCCGGAATGACAGGCACTGGGGTCTTCCGGGAATGCGGGAGCGGGTTAATGCTATCGGCGCCGAGATCGATCTATGGAGTGAACTCGGAGCAGGAACCGAAATTGAAATCAGAGTCCCGGGTACCGTCGCTTACGTGAGGGGACCGGCGAAACTGAGTTTCGCGAGTGTTCGTAGAAGGAGGAATGGGCGATGAAGCGAGTCGAGGATGCTCATTCTGGCCAGTCGAACACACACCGCGAAGTGATTCACATCCTGGTCGCCGACGATCATGTTCTGCTCCGCGATGGTATCGCAGCATTGGTAGCGGGTGAGCCAGACATGGAAATCGTCGGCGAGGCCTCAAACGGCTTGCAGGCAATTGAGCAATTTCGGAAGTACAAGCCGGACGTGACCCTGATGGACTTGGTGATGCCTGAAATGAATGGCATCGACGCCCTAGTTTCCATTCGTGCGGAGTTTCCGGCGGCGCGGATCATCGTGCTGACGACTTACACTGGTGATTTTCAAGTGACGCGTGCGATCAAGGCCGGTGCGCGGGCTTACTTGCTCAAGAACCTTCTGCACGAGGAATTGTTGCAGACAATCCGAGAGGTACACGCCGGCAAAAGAACGGTGACGCCCTCAGTAGCCGCCGAACTCGTAGATCACTCCGCCGACGATGCTTTGACTGAGCGCGAGATCGATGTGCTGCGGCTAATCGCCGCCGGGATTGCTAACAAAGAGATTGCGGCCAGACTCTCGATCAAGGAGGAAACGGTGAAAGGCCGGATAAAGAGCATCCTTATGAAACTAGGTGCGAACGATCGTACGCATGCCGCCATGATTGGATTGAAGCGGGGAATCATCGAACTCTAATACTCAAAAGAGGATCGATCGTTACTCTATTAAGGATTTGATAACCGGCGCAAATCTTATACGGTTAAGCTGGGTACAACTTTCTGCAGCGCCTCTTTTCGACGTTTACAAACGGTTGGCCGGGGAAAGCCCTTCTTCTGCTGCGTCTCACCGTCTTCACTTTCCTGATTCACGACGCCGTGAGCACCACCTCTGGATCGGCCGGCTGGGAGCAACGACTGCCACAGATCGTCGCAGCCGCCCTCGGAGTGTTTTTGATTGCGGGGCTCTTCACACCGATCACTGGAATCCTTGCGGCGCTTGTCGAGCTTTGGATCGCCGGCTCACGAGCGGGAGAAATGTGGCCGACCATGATGGCGGTGTCAATCGCGTCTAGCCTGGCGATGCTGGGGCCTGGAGCCTGGTCCCTGGATGCCCACTACTTTGGCCGAAAGCGAATCTCAATTCCAAGCCGATAGTACAACTACGCGCCTTGAAAGTGTGGCGTTCCGGGCAACTAATGAGTACGCTCCGATGCTCTAATCAGGCTTCTCGGCGGACTCGAATCGCTACAAAATCATCTTAGACCGGATGGCGGTCAGCAGTTGGACTCCTGGCTTTCAAGGGAAGCGAAACCCCTAGACGGCTGGCACTCGACCACTGGACTATATGCGAGGCATGGCGTCGATAATGCGGGCGGCCGTCTGATGGCTGCGCTAGTTGGCTGGGCCACGCACGGACCCGAAACCCAAAACTAAATCAAAGGGAGACTAAAAATGGCACTAGCAACTATCGAACAAAAAAGTAATGAGCAATCCACATACTCGAACGGCGTTCGTCCTTTCCAAGTGGATGTTCCGGAAACCGAATTGACCGAATTGCGCAGGCGCATCAACGCGACAAAGTGGCCTGAACGAGAGACGGTTTCAGATGCGTCGCAAGGAGTACAGCTCGCAACGACTCAGGCGCTCGCGCGCTATTGGGCGACAGAGTATAACTGGCGCAAGATAGAGGCCAAACTGAACGCCCTGCCTCAGTTCATCACCGAGATCGACGGGCTGGACATTCACTTCATTCACGTCCGTTCGAAACACGAAAATGCGTTACCGCTGATCGTTACGCATGGATGGCCCGGCTCGATCACCGAACAGATGAAGATCATCGACCCGCTTACCAATCCCACCGCACACGGCGGAAATGCATCCGACGCGTTCCATGTCGTGATTCCGTCGATGCCCGGCTACGGTTTTTCCGGCAGGCCGGCCACGACTGGATGGGGCCCCGCCCACATTGCCCATGCCTGGACCGCACTGATGAAGCGTCTCGGATACACGAAGTTCGTGGCGCAGGGTGGCGACTGGGGAGCGATCATCACCGAGCTAATGGGCGTGCAGGCGCCACCGGAATTGCTGGGCATCCACACCAACATGCCTAACGTGATTCCACTCGACATCGACAAGCTGGCCTTTTCCGGCGCGCCGGCGCCGGCGAATCTCTCGGCCGACGAGAAGCTCGCTTACGAACGGCTGAGCTTCGTGT
>Ga0302326_10030496_pt1 | contig 10792 bp, 10 predicted proteins | sample Palsa_T0_3_FD_202264 | JGI IMG/M metagenome (GOLD analysis project Ga0302326, IMG submission 202264) | Peat permafrost microbial communities from Stordalen Mire near Abisko, Sweden - Palsa_T0_3 | ecosystem: Environmental > Terrestrial > Soil > Palsa > Peat permafrost | place: Sweden: Abisko...
GCGGGAACACCGGGCACCGCGCGCGTTTCCGGCTGGCGAACGTGGCGCTGGCGGAGTTGGCCGGGATGATGCCCGACGTCCATGTTGTGGACCTTGCGGCCGCGCTGGCCCTGGCGGGATCCGAACGGATGCTCGACGACGGGCAGGTCGGGTTCACTCATTTCGGCTCGCCGGGATGGATGCTGCAACGCCCGGAGAGCGAAAAAGCCGCTGTGCACGGCATTTTCCCGGACACCGCGGCACTCGCACGTTGGGTCGGAGGCGATCCCTACCTCCGGGAAAACACGCTGGCGCGTTCCCACATCGACGCTTTGATCACGGTGACCGGAATCGGGCGCAAGAAGTGCGTGATCCTCGATCTGGACGGTACATTGTGGCCGGGCGTTCTGGCCGAGACCGGGGCGCCCTTCGCCTGGACGCCCGAAATCAGCGGCGCCTTCTCCTATGTTGGGCTGTACTTCGGCTTGCACGAAGCGCTTCTATGTCTCAAGAAGCGGGGCATCGTGCTGGCCTGTGTCAGCAAGAACGATGAGGCAACGGTGCGGGAATTGTGGAAGTATCCCGATCATTACCCGCGCAACCGTCTTCTTGGGCCCGATGATTTCGTAACCTGGCGGATTAACTGGAACGACAAGGTTGATAACATTCGCGCGATCGCCGGGGAACTGGGGTTTGCGCTCGATACCTTCCTGTTTGTCGACGATCATCCGGTGGAGCGCGAGCGTGTGCGGCAGCGTCTGCCGGAGGTCGAAGTCTGGGGCGAGGATCCGTTCAGTCTGCGCAGGAAGTTGCTGAACGATCCGCGCTTACAACTGCCCGTCCTTACCGGCGAATCGGCGAAGCGCACGGAGTTGGTGAAAGCGCAGTTGGAGCGCCAGAACCTTCGCGCGGAGACGGTGGATGAAAAGGAATATCTCTCATCGCTCCAGATACGATGCCGCGTTGAACGTCTCACCAACGCCGACAGGCTCGCGCGGTTCCAGGAGCTGTTCCAGCGCACCACCCAGTTCAATACCACCGGCAGGAAATTCTCGGTCGGCGAACTGGCGGCACTGCTGTCCAACCCGGCCGCTCGTTTGTTTTCCCTCGACGTTTCGGATCGCTTTGGGGACCACGGGTTGACCGGTGGCGCGGTCGTTATCGACGGAGAGATTTCAGGGCTGGTAATAAGTTGCCGCGTGCTGGGCATGGGAATCGAGCATATGTTCCTGCGGCACATCATTGGGGAGACACCAGGAGAGCTCAGCGGACGGATCCTGGAATCCACGCGCAACTTCCCAGTGCGCAACATCTATCGCGACAACGGCTTCTCCGAAGTTGAACCCGGACTCTGGAGGCGCTCAGGAAACATGACCGCTCCCGGAGGGGATTGAAACCCCCGGCGTAAGAGTGTGGGTGAAAACTGCCCTAGGCAGCATGTGGGGCGGGCTATTTAGCCGGCAGCCTGCTTCCAGCAGGCTTTTCGGTGTTGAAAACCAGAGCCGCCCAGAGGGCGGCTGCCGGCTGATAGACCGCCCCACATTTTGAAACTGGAGTTTTCACACACACTCGTAAGCCCGGGACTCTTAGGGCTTGGGCACTGGGGATGGCAAGGTGAGCTTCTTCATGATCTCGCGGACGTAGTTCTGGGTTTCGGGGATGGGTGGAATGCCGCCGTATCTATCCACCAGACCGGGGCCTGCGTTGTAGGCGCTTAGCGCCAAAGTCAGGTCTCCTCCATATCGCTCCAGCAACTGGCCCAGATACCGAACTCCTCCGCGCAGGTTGTCGGCTGGGTCCATCGGATCGGTAACACCCATTTGCCTGGCGGTCCCGGGCATCAACTGCATCAGGCCCATCGCGCCTTTTTCGGAGACGGCGCAGGGGACAAACGCGGATTCGGCGGAGATGACGGCGCGCAGCAGGTCGGGCGCGACGCCCTGGCGTTCCGCTTCGGCCTGAATTTGCGGATCGAAAGAGCCGGGCGAGATGGGATCGCAGGCGCGCAACGTACTTAAGACGGGCCGCACCCGGCCGCCCGCGGGCATGGGAGTCATCGGAAGCGCCGGCGGCTGCGGCGCGTGGACCGATTGGAGCTGCCGCGCGACGGATTCGCGCTGTTGCCGGATAGATTCCTCCATCCGCGCGCGAATCGCCGCCGACGTCTGAGCGGGGGAATTTTGCGCGAACACCTGTTCGGCCGTCAGAGCCGCGAAGAGAGCCAGTCTAAACAACGTACTGCTCCCCAACCGATCCGCGTAAGGACACCACCCCTTGCTGTTCAAGCTGACGGATCGCGTTGATCACCTGTTGCTGAGCCGCTTCGACGTCTTTGATCTTAACCGGCCCCATCGCGTCAAGATCCTCAATCAGCATATCTTTGGCGCGGGTCGACATGCGGCGCGTGAAATGGTCTTTGAGTTGTTCGCTGGTCCCCTTCAGCGCGGTGATCAGAACCTTGCGGTCGATCTTTCCGATTACCTCGTTCATCGCGGTTTCGTCCAGCATCAGGATGTCTTCGAAGACAAACATCAGATTGCGGATCGTGGTGGCGACCGTGGGATCGCTCAAGTCGATTTCATCGAGGATCTGCTGGCTCATGTCGCGATCCAGGCGATTGCAGATTTCGGATACCGCGCGCACGCCTCCGTAGGCTTCACGACTGAACCCGCCGATATTTTTCATTTTCTGGCTGATGACGCCGGCGATCTTCGAAATGATTTCCGGGGATATCTGGTCCAGACTCGCCATGCGCAGAGCCACGTCGGACCGAAGTTCGGCAGGCAGGGAAGCTAGCAGCGAAGCTGCCTGAGCGGGTAGAAGATGGGAAAGGATCAGGGCGATGGTTTGGGGATGCTCGTTATGGATGAAGCGCGCCAGCTGCTGCGGATCGGTGCGCTGGAGAGAATCGAAACTCGTCAGGCTGGAACCCATGGAGCGCACCAGGTCGTCGATCAGCCGGCGCGACTCGTCCGGTCCGAAGGCCCTGGCCAGCAGCTTTTTGGTGAAATCTACTCCACCCTGATTGGCATACTGGCGGCTGACGGCCATTTGATAGAACTCGGCGAGGACCTTTTCCGTCTGCTCGCCGGAAAGGGAACCCAGGCGCGCGACTTCATGGGACAGCTTCTGAACCTCATGTTCGGAAAGGTGACGCAACAACTCGGCGCTGGCTTCTTCGCCGAGAGTCACCAGAAAGATGGCTGCCTTGCGAATGGGGGACACCGTTTCAGCGATCGGGATGTTCGTGATCACGTCTCCTGCTCCTGGCCTTGGCGCGCCGTTTTACGGGCAATCGAAGCGAGGAATAATTCCGACGCCAGCGCATCCTGCTCCGCGCTTGCCTGCTGGGACCACTGCGTCTTTCGGCGCTCCTCCAACTCTTCGAGGAGACGCACGCGCCGGTGATGCATGGTCACAGAGCGGCGCTGCTCGGCGAGTGCGGATTCTTTACGCTTCTTCTCCGCTTTCACGCGATTCAGGTCCGCGCGGATGACTGCTGAATAATTGGCCAGGCCGCGCAGGTCCTTCCCGAAAATCTGATTTGCGCCTTGCAGCAATTGGTGCTCTCCGCGCTGCCGCCGTTCCAGAGCCTGCTCCAGATTATGCAACACATCAATCTCGTTGACGATATTTTGGAGCGCCGCCTGCTCCGCCGCCAGCCTCTGTCGATACCAGTCGAGTGCTTTTTGGAGAGGAAACGTAAACCTCTTACTCATGTGCAAACTGCTAAAGCAAGTCTCATGCCAACCTACTGGCACGGTACGTGCATTATAGAAAATCAAATTCTATGGACGAACGAGAGATGTTCCCATCATCCGAACCTGACAATCTGGGATCCGAATCCCCCATTCGGGAGGATATGCCGGCCCCTGTGGCGACTGATTTTGACGCTCCTCCGGATGCCGGAGCGAAGCTGTTCGACTTCCGCCGTCCCGACCGGATTTCAAAGGCGCAACTGAGGGCAATCCACAATCTTCATGAGACGTTTGCGCGTAACCTGGGGGCCAGTTTGTCGGCCTATTTGCGAGTCTATTTGACGGCCTCGATTGTCAGCGTCAAGCAGCTCTCCTATCATGAATTCAGCGCTGAATTCGCGTCTCCAACCTGTGTACTTTCCCTAAGCTTACAGCCCTACGAGGGCAATGCCGTGATGGAATTGAATCCCGCGCTGATCTTCCCGATGATCGAGCTTTTGTTGGGAGGCCGCGGACGGCAGCCAGTGACCCTGGCGCGGGAAATCACCGAGATCGAATTGAAGCTGTTGCAGAGCCTGTTCCGGATCATGGTGCAGGACCTGCAAGCGGCCTGGAGAACGGTAGCCGATCTGGAGTTCGCCATCCAGACGGTGGAGACGGAAATCCAGTCTTTTCGAGTGCTGGCGCCGCAGGAGGCCGTGGTGGCCATCGGCATCGAAATGCACATCGGCGAGGTGTCGGGAATGATGAATTTTGCCATCCCAAGCGTCATTCTCAAGATGATGCGTCAAAAATTTGACCAACAATGGACGGCGCGCAAGGTGGAGACGGATCCCGTTCGGCCCGCGGAGATCCTGAAGAGGGTCCGGGCGGGTAAGGTACGGCTGGAAGCAACCCTGGCCGCTTCGTCCATTTCCATCGGCGATTTGGTTTCCTTGGACGAAGGGGACGTGGTGATGATGGATCATCCTGCCAAGGCGGTGATGACTCTGAAAGTCAACGGCGTTGAAAAGTATCGGGGGCGGGCGGCAAGCGTTGGCGAGAAACGGGCATTCGCCGTGGAATCCCTGGTGGGGGATTGATGGGGATTCAGCTGGAGCTCGAAGCCCTGCACGTCGCGCTTCTTGATACGCTGCCGGAAGGGGTCTGGTTTGCCGATCGGGATGGCTTTGTCAGATTCTGGAGCAAGCGTTCCGAAGAAATCACCGGGTTTAGCGCGAACGACCTGATGGGCGCCCGGTTCAGCGATATCCTTTCCTACTGCGACGAAACCGGCGTTCCCATCGCCGTGGCGCCGCTGGCGCAAACGCTGGAGGACGAGAGCGAGCGGCGTGCACCCGTTTTCTTCCTTCACAAGCAGGGACACCGAATCGCGGTAGAGGTTCAGACCATGCCGGTGCGATCACCCGCCGGAGAGGTAATCGGTGGGCGCGAGATCCTCCGTGAAAGCAGAGATAAAACGTCGCTTCTTCACCGCGGGCAGGCGCTCAACACGCACGGGCTGTGGGACGCGAAAATCGAGAGTGCGTCGCGAGAGTATATGCAGAACCAGCTGGAAATGCGGCTCGAACATTTCCGGCAGGACGGCATTGCCACCGGCGCGCTATTGATCGATATCGACCATCTGGCGAACCAGGACCGGACTCTGGGCCGCGAAGCGAGCGATCATCTGCTGGCGATGGTGAGCCGCACCACGCTCCTCTGTATCCGGTTTACCGACATCTCCGGCCGGTGGGAAGACGATTCGATTTTGGCGATCATGGAGGCGTCGGCAATTGGCAACCTGGAAGCCGCGGCGGAACGAATGCGCGCACTGATTGCGGCCTCCAGCATCCGCTGGTGGGGACAGATTGTGCGCATTACCGTCACGGTCGCCGGCACCATGTTTCGCCCCGGCGATACGGCGGCCTCCGTGATAAGCCGTTTAACGAATGCCGTGGAAGACGCCGTAAGGGCGGGCGGCGATCGCGTGTCAGTGGCCTGATGGCCCGGGCTGGCCCGCCGGTTTGGGGTCATTATCGGCTTGCATGGACGGCAGGCTTGGCTCCGCGCGCTTTATTAGGATTGAAATGCGGCGATTGGACGGATCCTCCGGGGCCTCCGGCTTGCGAAGGTGCTGGTCGGCATAGCCGCGTACTTGCGCGACTTGATCCGCGCGCAAGCCGTGGCTCATCATCAGACGGCGAGCGGCGTTCGCGCGATCGGCTGAGAGTTCCCAGTTGGAATATTCGCGGTGTTCGCTGAATGGCTTGGCGTCGGTGTGGCCCTCGATGACCACCAGATTGGGCAAGGCGCCCACTTCTTGGGCGAGTTTTGCGAAAATTGCCGCGCCCGCTTCAGACGGCAATGCGCTGCCGCTGTCGAAAAACATCCCCCCCGCCGATTCGACGAGTTCGATACGCAGGCCTTCCTCCGTGATGGTTATGTTGACGAAGTCCTTAAGCCGGTCGAAGTCCTTCATCTCCCGCGACATCACCTTTTCAATCTTTTTTTTCAGGCTCTCCATGTCGTCGACCTTGACTTGTATGGCTTCGCCGGCGCCGGCAACGGTCGTTCCCACCATTCTTCCTTTTCCGCGGGGATCCCGAAAGTAACCGCCCACGGTTTTCTGCACACGCTCACTGCTGCTGAGCAGCCATAACACGATGAAAAGAGCCATCATGGCCGTCACGAAATCCGCATAGGCCACTTTCCACGCGCCGCCGTGGCTGCCATTGTGAGATTTGCTCTTTTTCCGGACGATGATGACTTGCTCTGCGGACATCTCCTACTCCTTCTTGGAATTACGGCAGGTTTCCTCGAGGTCCTTAAATGTCGGCCGGAGGTCGGACGGCAAGGACCGGCGAGCGAACTCTACGGCCAATATGGGCGAACTCCCATGCAGAAACGACAGCAAGCCTTGGCGAATGCACTGGTAGTACTGGGCGCGTCCTTCGTTCAGTTTGGCCATGTTCGACGAGATCGGTCCCACCAGGCCATAGCACAACAGGATGCCGAGAAACGTTCCCACCAGCGCCGCCGCGACCTTGTGGCCGATCTCTTCCGGAGGTCCCCCGAGCGATCCCATGGTAACCACCACCCCCAGTACCGCCGCGACGATTCCCAGCCCCGGCAGGCTATCGCTGATACTGGACAACGCCGCAACCGGTGTCTGGTCCTCATGCTCCACCGATTCGAAATCGATCTCCATCAAATGATCGAGTTGATGTTCGCTCATGGAGCCGGAGGAATAGGTACGGATGGTGTCGCATAGGAACGCGAGTGCGCTGGCGTCCGCCAGGAACTTGGGGTATTTCGAGAGAATCGGGCTCTTGTCGGGTGCATCTACCTCAGTTTCAATGGTTTGCATGCCAACCTTCGATACATGACTGAAAAACTCGTAGAGCATCTTCAATGTTTCTAGAAATGCGTCCTTACTATAAGGAGAGCCCTTGATGGAAGCGAGCAAGCCGGCAATGATGCGCTTCATCACCGCCGGGGGATTGGCGATAAGCGCGCTGCCGATGGCGGCTCCCCCGATGGTGATCAATTCGGCCGGCTGAACCAATACCAGCAGATTTCCTTTCTCGATTAAGTAGCCCCCGATAATCGATCCGAAGACCACCACAATGCCGACTAATACCAACATGACTCTGCTTTTCCTTTTCCGTGGATCTGACCGCTGAACTGGCTCATAACTCAAATGACCGGATGCGCTCCGCGATTCGTTCGGGGTGGCCGTCGATTTGTCTGTGGAAGCGTACCCGGGCGGCGGCCGGTAGCAACTCCGCCACCTCCGCCAAGGTCATCGCGTGCAAAGGGGGGATCGCGTGGTAGCCCAACCCGTCGGCCATCAAGACTCCAACTTTGACCAGTTCCAGCAAGGTGAAGTCTCCACCAGCCGGCGGTTCATGGTGCCGCAGCGCGACATTCGCGATGACGGGTGAAAACTTCCAGGCGCGCGCGATCCGTTGACCCGCCGCGCAATGATCGATTTGAAAAAAACGCTGTTCCACTTCCCGCAGGTCCAGAGCCTTTTCAGTGGCATAGCTTAAGGCCTGTCCGTATTCGACGGGATGGGTGACCATCAGGCCCAGGCATCCGACGTCATGCAGCAGTCCCGCGACATAAGGGGTGTCGTCGCGCCAATCTTTCCGGGATTCGGGGCAGCATTCGGAGAGAACCTCGCAATTCACCGCGGTCGCAAGCGAATGCCGCCAGATGTTGGCGAGAATGTCCTGACGCGCGACTCGCCCGATGTACATCCGCAAGGAAACGGCGACCGCAAAGGATCGCAGCGTTTCCCGCCCCAGAATGGCGGCTGCGTGGCGGATGCTGGTGATTTCCTTGGGCAACCCGGTCTTGGCTGAATTGGTGGCCATCAGCAGTTCGGATGCGAACATCGGATCGGCGCGGATCAGCTCGACGAGCGCGTGCATTTCGTAATCATCGGTAGCAAGTAACTGCAGCAGGCGGGTCGCGACCGCGGGAAACGGCGGTAACCCTTTAAGAGCCCAATAGGATTCCTGGTACTTCGTAATGCCGCGGTCGGCGTAGGGTGCTAGGGGCATATGGGTTCCGGGAGCCTCTCCGACAGAGGTATCGTCACGAGAAGGCCCTCTTGCGGAAGAAAATAAGGTGCGGCGAAACGATTGATGGAGCAGATCGCTATAGGATGATTTTTTCCAGTAGTTCCGGCGCCGGAGCCGATACCTTGGCGTGAGGAGATGCATATGGAACTGCGACCGGAAGGTGGAACGAACCTTACAAAACTGACGGGAAACCATGAATCGACCGAATCGGATGAGTCCTTGCATCTACTATCACATGGCGAATTGGAACTGACCCAGAGTATCGCTCTGAATCAGATGAAGCGCGCCGGGGATCAGGCGACACTGTTTCTGCTGGGCCGGGTGTGGTACCGGCTGGAAAAGGAAAGACGGCGCCGGGTGGAAGAAATCCAGGAGCTGGAGCGGCTGTACTTCAAGCGTACAGAGGTATGGGCCAAGCAGGAAGCGGCGGCGGGACGATAATTCGTCATGGGCCTCGTTCTAACACTCAAGCCGCAGGAGCGCATCATCCTTGGCCAAGCTGTGGTCCGCAACAATGGCGTGTATTCGGCGCAGCTGCTGATCGAGACTCCCACTCCGATTCTTCGCTGCCCGAACATTCTGCCGGAATCGGATGTGAATACCCCATGCGGACGGATTTATATGGCGATCGAACTCCTGTATATCCAGCCGGAACAGCAGGAAGAGTCGATGAAGCTGTTCCTGACGCATATCCGGGAGGTCCTGGCCGCCGCGCCGAGCCTGGCTCCGCAACTCGAAGAAGTCAGCCTCCTGGTTTTCGACGCTCAATACTATAAAGCACTGCAAAAGATGCGGCATCTGCTGGGCCGGGAGAAAGACCTCCTGGAACCCGTGACTGCCAGCTAAGCGTCACGGCGCGCACGGGGAAGTCAGAAAATCGAATTTCGACGCCGTGCGATTCCTTTTTGTTGCAACAAGAACCAGATGGCAAATCAAATGCGTTAACGCGTTAAGATCGAATGCTATCTCCGCACGCTCCGCTCCGCGAGAGTCGACGCCTGATCGACTCCGGTAAAATTCGCCTGCTCTCCCTCGATGTCTTTGACACCACGGTTTGGCGCACATTTCCCACGCCGGCGGATCTGTTCTTCGCACTGGGCGCGAGGGTTATCCAGAGCGGCGTCCTGTATCCTTCCACGTCCGCCGCAAGCTTTGCCGCGGAACGTTTGGAGGCCGAGCAAACCGCCCGTTCGCGGCGAACCGCCGATTCGGAGGTCACGCTGGAGGAAATCTATAAGGAGTTCCCATCCGGGTTGTTGCGGGAGGGGAGGACCGTGGCGGACCTGCTCCATGCCGAGCTGGAATTGGAGCGCGAGTCGACCTTCCCCGACCTCGAAATTGTGAGGCTGATCGACTATGCCGCGTCCAAGAACATCGAAACCGCCTACGTCTCCGACACTTATTTCGACGAGGAGTATCTGCGGACAATTTTACCGCGGACACCGCGTCTGATCCTCACCTCCTGCCGTTACCGGAGGCCGAAGGCCCGCGGACTCCATGCGGAACTGATCGGACAGAGCGGTTGGAGGGCTGGCCAAATCCTGCATCTTGGCGACAACCGGCAGGCGGATTTCGAAGCGCCGGCCGAGGCCGGGATTGTCGCCATATGGCGTCCGCGAGTGCCGGAGGATTTTCGGCGCGCCGTGGATCTGGAGCTGTTCACGCCGCAATCCGAGCGCGCGGCATATTTTCCCGGGACGGGAGACGCGGGTTTGAGCGCGGCGCGGGCACAAGCCGTCGATACTCCCGAAAACTGGAGCGATCCGCTGCGGGCCTGGGGGGCTCTTTTTTTGGGCCCTACCATGGCAGGCTTCGGGAAGTGGGTCATCGAGCGTTGCGCCGAGGAAAACATTCATACGGTGCTGTGCCTGATGCGCGAAGGCCGGATCCTGAAGCGCGTGTTGGGGGAGTTCGCAACCGGGCTGGATACGATCGAGTTCTTCGCTTCGCGTTACGCGGCGATTCGCGCCTGCATCTTCCAAGGCCATGAAGAGGAAATACAGCGATATTTGGCACGCCCGCAACCAGCGCGCGCGCGCGATCTCCTCGAGCCTCTGGGGATCGATTGGCAGTTCCTGGAACTCGATGGCGACACACTGATTTCGGCGGAAATGGCCGCAAAGCTTTCCCGTAGGATCGCGGACCATCCGCGATGGAAGGAGCGGGCGGTAGCAGCCTCGGCGGAAGCGCGCCGGAGGCTGGTCGCGTATTTCCTCCGGACGGTTCCCCGGCATGGAGACCGAATCGCCCTTGTTGACTTGGGTTATTCGGGTACCATTCAGGGCTGCTTGCAGGAGATTTTCAACTATGAAAACATCGCGGTCAAAACGCATGGGTTGTATTTTGTAACCGGCAGCGCGGTGCGCAAAATCCAGCGCACCGGGGCCTGTGCGGAAGGCTTTCTGGCGGAAAACGGACAGCCGCTGCGAATCGCGCACTCGTTCATGCGCTCGCCTGAGCTTGTCGAACAATGTCTGATGTGCGATTTGGGCAGCACTTTGGGATACGACGCCGGCGGCAGCCCTGTGCTAGGCGAGCAGCACA
>Ga0302326_10030497_pt1 | contig 10792 bp, 10 predicted proteins | sample Palsa_T0_3_FD_202264 | JGI IMG/M metagenome (GOLD analysis project Ga0302326, IMG submission 202264) | Peat permafrost microbial communities from Stordalen Mire near Abisko, Sweden - Palsa_T0_3 | ecosystem: Environmental > Terrestrial > Soil > Palsa > Peat permafrost | place: Sweden: Abisko...
AAGAGCCTGACGTCAAGCTCTCGATCAATCGCGTCGGCGTGTCGAGCGTCAAACGGATCGTCCGGCTCCAGCTTGCCGGCAAGGAGACCGTCTTCAACGGCGAGTTTTCGATGGTGGCCGATCTCTCGCCCGATCGCGCCGGCGTGCATATGTCGCGCTTTTCCGAACTGCTCGAGGAGGCGCTGCTCGAAGTGCTCGCGCGGCCCTTGGCGCCCGCGCGCATCGAAGACGTCGCGACCCAGGTTGCGCGCGAGATCATCGAATCGCAGAAGGCCATTCGGGCCGACGTGCGCCTCCGAGCGGATTTCGGTCTCGAGCGCTGGACGCCGGTAAGCGGCAAGCGCGGGGAAGAAACGTACACGCTGGTCGCGATCGCACACGCCGACGCTTCGGGCACGCGGCGCGTCGTCGGAATCGAAGCCGAGGGAATGACGGCCTGTCCGTGTGCGCAACTGATGGTGCGCGAACACTCGGCGCGCGAATTGATCGAGGCCGGTTTTTCGGAGCACGATGCGGAGCGCGCGCTCGACGCCCTCCCGGTCGCGACGCACAATCAGCGCGGACGCGGAGCGATCTTGATCGGCACGGGCGACGCGCGCGAGACGGAGATCGCCGCCGAAGACCTCGTCGAGATCGTAGAGAACTCGATGTCGAGCGAAACCTACGATCTCTTGAAGCGGCCCGACGAGTTCTTCATCGTGAACAAGGCGCATCACAACCCCAAGTTCGTTGAAGACGTGGTGCGCGGAATCATGGCTCGCGCGCTCGACGTCTACGCCGACTTTTCCGACGCCGCGTTCGTGTTCGCGTCGCAAGTCAACTACGAATCGATCCACAAGCACGATGCCTTCGCCGAAGCGTACGGCACGTTCGGCGAACTGCGCGACGAGTTGCGCACGGGGATCTACACGGGCGCGAAGACCGATCTCGCGAGCTGGCTCGGAACCAAGCCCTCTGCGATCGTCGCCTAGCTCGAACGCGGTGCCGCCCGCGCCGTTCGAGGTTTGGGCCTCGCCGGAACCGACGGTCGCCCGCATCGACGCGACCACGAGCCGCGATCAATTGGCCGACACGGGACACGACCTCCGCGAGGCCGACCTCGATCTGCTCGCGAGCCTCGGCGTGAGCGCGACCCGCTATCCCGTGCTGTGGGAGCGGGTCGCACCCGCGGATCCCGCGGAACTCGACCTCGGGTGGGCGTCGCGCCGCCTCGAACGGCTGCGTGCGCTCGGCGTGGAACCCGTGGTAACGCTCTTGCACCACGGCTGCGGCCCGCGTTACACGAGCCTCGTCGACCCGGCGTTTCCGGAGCTCGTCGCGCGCTACGCGGGCGCCGTTGCGGCCGCGTTTCCCTGGATCCGGCGCTGGACGCCGATCAACGAGCCGCTGACGACCGCGCGTTTCTCCACGCTGTACGGCTTTTGGTTTCCCAACGCCACGGGCGACGCGAGCTTCGGGCGAGCGATAGTGCACGAGGCGCTCGGGATACTACTCGCGATGGAGGCGATCGAGCGCCACGTCCCCGCGGCGCAACTGATGGTCACCGAGGATCTGCAGAGTTTCACGGCGCTCGACGCGGCCGCGCGTTCGTACGTCGAGCACAAGCGCGAGCGCGCGTACCTCTCGATCGAATTGCTGATGGGCCGCGTGCGCCCGGGTCACGCATTATATCGCTACCTGGTCGAGGTATGCGGCGTTCCGCGCGCGCTGCTCGAGCGCGTCGAACGGCACGCGCGGCCGCCCGATATCGTGGGCTGGAACTACTACCCCAACTCGGAGCGCGTCCTCGGCGCACGGCCCGACGGCTCGCTCTTCAACGAGGCCGCCTTCGAGCGCGGGGCCCCGCTCGCCGCGTTGCCGCTGTTGCGGGCCGCGCACGAACGGCTCGGACTGCCGTTCGGATTGAGCGAAGTGCATCGCAGCGGCAGCGAACCCGAACGCGTCGCGTGGCTCGAGGACCGCGTCCGCGATCTCTCGTTGCTCGCCGCAGAGGGACATCCCGTGCGCATGCTCGGAGCCTGGGCGGCGTTCGGGCTCGTCGATTGGGATTCGCTCTTGCGCAAACGCGGCGGCCGTCCCGAAGACGGCGTCTTCACGTTCGCGCATCCGGGCGAGCTGCCGCAAGAAACCGCCGTCTCTGCCGCGCTGCGCCGGCTCGCAACGGGCCGGCCTGTTCCGGCGGTATGAAATTCGACTGCATCGTCGTTGGTTCGCATCTGCGCTTCGACGGCGTGTGGCAGCGGCCGCACCATCTTGCGGTGCGGTTGGCCGAGCGCGTTCCGGTGCTCTTCGTCGAGGAGCCGTGGCTCGCGCGTTCAGACTCCGACGCGATCGAGACGCACGGTGCGATCGCGGTGCTGCGCCCGAAGCGCAGCGATCCTTCGGCCGTCGAAGTCGACGACGCGACGGTGGCCGCCGTGCGGGCGTGGGTGGCCGGCCGCCACGTGCTCGTTTGGCTGGAGACGCCGATGATGGACCGGCTCGCGAACGCATTCGCCGCAGAGCCCGTCGTGTACGATTGCATGGACGACTTGGGCTCGTTCGCACGTGCGCCCGTGAGTTTGCGCGCTCGCGAGGCGCTCTTGCTCGAGCGTGCGCGGCTCGTTTTCACCGGCGGCCGTTCGCTCTTCGAACGTTGTCGTTCATACGGGCCGAAGGTGCGGCTGTTCGCGAGCGGCGTCGAGTTCGCGCGTTTCGCAAGCGCGCGCACGGCCGCACCGCATCCCCTGTTCGCGCATCTGGGCCGGCCGGTTTGCGGCTACGCGGGCGTGATCGACGAACGGATCGACTGGGCGCTACTCGCGGCGCTCGCGGAACGAGCCGTCGAACTCGTGCTGGTCGGTCCGGTGATGAAAATCGAAGGCACGCCGTTGCCGCGCCGGCCGAACGTACATTTTACGGGCCAGTTGCCGTACGGCGAATTGCCCTCGCTGCTGGCCGGATTCGACGTCGCGTTGATGCCGTTCGCGCACAATGCGGCCACGGCGACGATTTCGCCGACCAAGACACCGGAATATCTGGCCGCCGGGAAGCCGGTCGTCAGCACGCGCATCGCCGACGTCGTTGCGGGCTACGAAGGGATCGTGTGGTTCGCGGACGCGCCGGAGGACTTCGCGGATGCTTGCCTCGCTGCTGCGCTCGGCGATCCCGAGCGTGCGCGGCGCGGAATGGAGCTCGCGCGAACGGCGGACTGGGACGCGATTGCCGCCCGGATGTGGCGCGACCTCGAGGGCGAATAGCAACCCGATGCGCCGTTTCTTCTCCCTCTTCCTGACACTGCTCCTGAGTGCGACCCCAGCGCTCGCGGCCGATCCGCCTTACCTCAAACTCGCGCAGGCCCTGGGAACGCCGCACCTCGCCGATTCCACCAGCGCCGCCGATAAGTCGGCTCTGCTTCTGCACTTCGTTCCGCTTGGCCAGAACGGGAAAGTCTGGAAGAAGATGACCACGGTCAGCATCCTCAAAGTGCCCCAGACGGATACGGAGCAGGCGACGCGCGGCGTGATCTTGCGCTTGAACGATGCCCTGAAGGGACGGCACGTGAAGATCGCGGCTTTCGACCAGTCGGCGTTGCCGCCCGCGACGTGCTACTTTGAATATACGGCCGACGACGAGAAGGGCGCCGGAATCGTGTACAGTCCCGACCCGGGCTTCATCACGGTCGCGCAAATCAGCGTGAAGCACGACAGCTCGATCGAGCGAGCCGACATCGGGATGCTGCGAGCAATCATCAAGCCGAAGTAGCTGAGCCGTTCGCGGCGGCCGCTTCGAGCCGCTCGATGCGACTGTGCAGCGACGGGTGCGACGAGAACAACAACTCCATCCACTTCGGCTGTTCGTCCTCGGCCATGTTGCGTTCGCGCAGGCGCGCGAACGCTGCGGCGCCGGCGGAACCGTCGCGAGTAGCCTCGAGCGCAAACCGGTCGGCGGCGCGTTCGCGCGAGCGGGAAAACGCCGAGAGCAGCGGGGCGGCGAGCGTTCCGATCAACGACATCGAGAAGAAGAGCCGCGCGAGCCCGGCGCTCGTGCCGAGGCGATGTCCGGAGCGCTCTGCCAATCGCCGGCCCCCGAAGAAAACGAGTGCCGCCGCCGCCGTGCCGAGCCCGACGCCGCGCCACACGTCGCCGTACACGTAGTGCCCGAGTTCGTGCGCTACCACGAAGATCGTTTCGCGCGGCTCGAAGTGATCGAGCAGCGTGTCGCCGATGACGATGCGCTTCGTTCCGAGGAGTCCGGTCACATAGGCATTGGCCTTCTCGGTTTGACGGCTCATGTCGACGCGCAAAAGGGTCGCATCGCCCGCGCCGTAGCGAGCCGCGAGCGCGCGCACGCGGTCGGCGAAGTCGCCTTCGAGCGCTTCGAATTTGTTGAAGAGCGGAGCGATGAACGTCGGCGCGACGACGTTCGCGAGCACGAGCAGGGGCACGCTCCCGAGGGTGGCGAGCAAGGTCCACGTGCGCGGGGCGCGGTTCACCGCGAAGGCGAGCAGTTCGATCAGCGGCAGCGAGATGGCGACGGTGACGGCGCTGCCCTTGGCGTAGTCGGCGAGCCAGGCCCGGTCGGTTTGTTTCGAGAGCCCGTAGCGCCGTTCGAGCGCGATCCCTTCGACGTAATCGTTCGGCAATTCGAGCACGGCCGACGCGACGAGACCGAGCGCGATCAGGGCCAAGCGCTGCGCGCGCGGCTCGCTCTCGCCTGCCGGCGGTTCGAGCCGCGGGCCGATCGCGTACGCAACGAATGCGAGCCCCGCGAACGAACGCGCCATTCCGGCGAGCATCAATGCCCGGCGCAGCGCGCCGTATGCCTTGGGGTCCGGTTCGAGCTGCGGCGACGGTTCGCGCCGTTCGGCGAGCGCCTCACGCGTGCGGATGAGGCCGTAGCCGAGGACGGCTCCGCCGGCGAGGCCGATGAGAAAGCGGCGCATGGGAGAACCGTTACCACGTGAGGTCTTTCTTTAACTGCCGCTCGCTCGCAGGCGCGCTTGCGATGCTGACGTTCTGGTCGCTGCCGGCGGCGCCCGTTGCGCTCGCGCAAGCGGTTTCGCCGATCGACTACGGCGCGGATTCCCTCGCCGATCCGCGGCTCGGTGTCGCGCTCGCCGCGATTGCGGAGCTGGCCGATTCGCCGGCGCTGCTCGGTCGCCCGTCGTCACAGCAATTCATCGACGACGCGTTCGAACGTGCCGCGCGCACGGCTGCGGGCGATATGCTCGTTCGTTCGCACGTAGAGCGTTGGCGCGACGCGCTGCGCGTGACCGACGCCCCGTTCGACCGCAACGCCGCCTACGTGGCCGTCGGCGATCTCGTGAAGAACGTTCTGCGCGCGGCGGGCTCCCCGCGCGACAAGCTGATCTCGCTCGGCGTGCTCGCCGAGCAGACGTCCTACAACGCGCGCGTGCTGCGCGATCCCGGCGTCGATGCGGGCGATCGCGCCGCGGTCGGCGCGAACGACGCGGCCGACACGCTCGTTCCGGGCCTCGCGGGCCTGCGCGGCGAGTTGGCGGCGCTCGGCGCGAAGCGCTGGGGTGATTCGGCCGCGGCCTCGGAGAAGCTGATCGCCGCGCTGCTCGGCTCGACTTTCGAAACACCGTTTCCGGCCTCGCCGCGCGTCTGGCTCGTGCTCCTGCGTGCGCGGCCGACGCCTGCCGACGCGACGCGCAAAGCCGAGCACTATTGGTTGGACATCGTGCGCTACGACGGGACGCATCAGACCCTCGGCGCGTATCCGAACGGCACGAACGATTTCGCACACGACGCGGGGCGGCTCGTCTGCAGCGTCGACAAGGAGCCCGACGTCGCGAGCGACCACACGATTCCGGTTTCGCCGGGCTTGGCGACGACGAGCGCTCAACTCGCGGTCTCGCTCGTGCACCTCTGCAACGGCGAGCGGACTGCCGGCCTGCACTACCACGTGCAGGCCGCCGACGACGACCGCATGATCGCCGACCTGTTGTATCGCGCGGGCGTCAACGTGGGGCCGATCCTCAAGGCCGCCGCAGGCCGATAGTCCGCGCGGAGGCAACTATCGGCGATGGCCACGTATCCATTGCGCGGCAAGCACGTCGTGATCACGGGAGCCTCGAGCGGCATCGGGCGCGGCGTCGCGCTCGAAGCGGCCAAGCGGGGCGCGCGGGTTTCGCTCGCGGCACGATCGGCCGATGCCCTCGGCGACATTGTCCGCGAAATCGTCGCAGCCGGCGGTGCGGCCGCCGCGTATCCGACCGACGTCTCCGATGAAACGGCGTGCCGGCGCCTGGTCGATCGCGCGATCGCCGCGCAAGGTGAGATCGACGTGCTGATCTGCAACGCGGGGCTCGGATCGGCGACGCAGGGCAACGAGCTGATCGACCTCGACGTGATTCGCAGGCTGATGGACGTCAATTTTCTGGGCGCGGTCTACGTGACGGCGGCGGCGCTGGAGTCGCTGCGAACGCGGCGCGGTCTCGTCGTCGCGGTGTCGTCGCTGCAAGGGCTGCTCAGTTTGCCGAAGTCCTCGGCCTATTCCGCCAGCAAGCACGCCATGCAGGGCTACTTCTCGTCGCTGCGGATCGACTTGCGTGACTCCGGCGTGGGCGTGCTCATCGTCTCGCCGGGTGCGGTCGCGACCGAGATCCATCGCGGCCAGGAGTCGCGCTACGCGAGCATGACGATGGACAAGGTGATGAAACGCTCGATGCCCGTCGCGACCTGTGCGACGTTGATTTGCGATGCGATCGAGGAGCGCCGGCGCGATCTCGTGATGACGTTCGGCGGCAAGCTCATGCTGCGCTTGCGGCCGTTCCTTCCCTCGTTCGTCGACGGCATGGTGACGCGTTCCGTGCATCGCCTCTACGAGTAACGCCCGCTTTAGATGATCGAGATCGTCTCGCGGACTTTCGGGGTTGCTGCCAGCGCGCGCTCGAGCGCCGCGGCCAACTCGTCGCAAATCGGGTCTTCGGTCTCTTCGATGCGGCCGCTGTCGGCGAGCGCCATGAGCGCGGGCGAAATCGGCATCCGCGCGAGGACCGGCGCCCGCGCGAGTTCCGCGACCTGATCGGCGTACGACGGACCGAAGATATCGTAGCGCTTGCCGGTATCGGGCGCGATGAAGTACGACATGTTCTCGATCACGCCGAGAATCGGTTTCTTCAACTGGTGGACGAGGTTGGCGGCCTTGCGCACGATCATCGTCGCGAGCGCTTGCGGCATCGTCACGAGCACCACACCGTCGATCGAAAGCGACTGCAGCACGGTGAGCGGTGCGTCGGACGTGCCGGGCGGCAGATCGATCAGCAGCACGTCGAGATCGCTCCAAAGCGTCTGTTCGTAGAATTGCCGGATGACGCCCGAAAGGATCGGACCGCGCCAGATCATCGCGGTATCTTCCTCCGGCGTCAACAAATTCGAACTGACGATCTCGATCGCCGAGCGGCTCGTGGCCGGGACGAACAGCGGTCGCGGCTGAGCGCTCGTGTCGTTCGGGTCCTTGTCGACGCCGAGCGGCGTGCGCAGCCCGAAGAGCCGCGGAATCGAAGGACCGGTGATATCGGCATCGAGGATCCCGACTTGTTTGCCGGCCCGGCGCAGCCCGACGGCGAGCAGCGCCGTCGTCAACGACTTTCCGACGCCGCCCTTGCCCGACATCACCGGGACGACGGCCTTGAACGTGCCGCGACGTTTGAAGGCGCCGGGTGCGCCGACGTGGCGGACGCGGTCCTCGTTCATGATCGTCGGGACGCGGCCCGAGAGCCTGGCTTGAGTCAACGCCGCGACAATCGGCTCGATCCGCAGCCCGTGCGCCTTGGCGCCCGCCTCGAGCGTTTCAAATTTACTTACGCCGCAGCCGGAACATTGCAGCCCGAAGGCGGAGAGCACGTCCTGGGCAATCGGGAGATCGGCGACCAGGTCCCGGATGTTTGTCGCAGGGGTTATCGCTACGGACGGCATGAGAAGCCTAGTATACACCTTCCATCACTGCGGGCGCAGGAAGGAGCACGATGCCGGCTGCCTCGTTGACGATTCCCGTGAGCGTGCGCACGCTCGCGCAGGCAACGGACATTGCCCAGATCGTTGGTGCCGCGGCGGGTTCGAGCGACGTCGCGGTCGATCCGGTGGCGGGCAAGGCGACCCTGCGCTACGAGTTTCCCGGCGACATCGATCCTCTGATGCGCGAACTCTACGAGCGCGGGCTCGCAAATTCCGCGACGCTGGCCGTTTCGATTGCGGTCGAGTCGGCCCATGGGCGCACCGTCAACTCGAGCGAGTTGGTTGCGCGGCTCAACGCGTCGCCCACCGTTTCCAACGCGTCGTTCGACGGGAGGGCCGTATGCGCGACGGTGGCCGCCGCGACGCAGGCGCTGCGCGAACTGCACGAGCACATCGTCGCCGCCGGTTTGACCCTGCGCCCGGGCCTTGGGTAGAAGGTTCGATTTCGATCGAGTCGTCCTCATATACGTGATCGCCGGCTTGGCGCTGGCGTGGTTCGCCTACGCGTATCTCGGCCGTTTGCCGCAATACGGCTGGCTCTTTCGCTAGCGCTGCAGGCGCCGCTCCCCCGGCGCGGAATCCGCGCCGCGTGATGACCGCTCCCGAGGACGACGTCGCGACAGGTGCGCTCGCCGGCGGCGCGAGTTCGCCCGTGCGCGCCGGCTCCGCCGTCGGCGGCGCGCCGTTCGTGCAAGCCTACGGGCGCGGAGCGTACGCCTACGACCGCGAGGGCAACGCCTACGTCGATTACCTGATGGCCTACGGCCCGTTGCTGTTCGGACACGCGCACCCGCGGCTCGTGCGCGATCTCGACCGGATCGCAGCCGCGGGCACCGTCTTCGGATCGACGACGCAAGAGGAAGTGCGGCTCGCGGAACGGATCGCGGAACATCTGCCGTCGCTCGAGCGAGTGCGCTTTGTGAGCACGGGCACCGAGGCGATGATGAGCTCCGTTCGCGTCGCGCGTGCGTTCACGGGCCGCGCGCGTGTCGTGCGCTTCGCCGGGAACTATCACGGCCATTTCGACGACGCATTGCACGCGGCCGGCGCCTCGGCGCTCGCAGCGCAGCCCGGCCGTTCCGGCATTCCGCCCGGTGTGCGTGCGCAAGGCGTGGTCGCCCGCTACAACGATCTCGAGGATCTCGACCGGTGTGTCGCGGGGAACGAACGCGAGATCGCGGCGATCGCGGTCGAGCCCGTGGTGGGCAACATGGGCCTCGTACTGCCGGAGCCGGGTTTCCTCTCGGGGCTCTTCGCGCGCGCGCGGCGCTGGGGTGCGCTCGTGATCTTCGACGAGGTAATCACGTGGTTGCGACTCGGCCTCGGAGGCGCGCAAGGCGCGCTCGGATTCGCACCCGATCTCACCGCGCTCGGAAAAACGATGGGCGGCGGGTTCCCGCTCGCGGCCTTCGGCGGGCGCGCGGACGTGATGGCGGCGCTCGCGCCGGAGGGCTCGGCCTTCACAGGCGGCACGTTCTCGGGGAACCCATTTTCGGTCGCGCTCGGGCACCGAACCATCGACTTGATCGAGAGCGACCCCACGCTGCACGAGCGCTTGCGGGCGAGCGCGCTGCGGCTCGCCGGCGGCGTACGTGATATCTTCTCCGCGCGGCGTCTGCCTTACGCCGTCGTGCAGCTCGAGAGCATGGTCGATTTCGCATTTCGCCCCGGACCCGCGGCCCGCAACTACGACGAACGACGGCAGGCCGATCCGGCGCTGTTTGCGGCCTACTATCATGCGATGCGGGCGCGCGGAGTTCTGCTCGCGCCGTCGCCGAATGAGTTGATGTTCGTCTCGACCGAACACGGGCCGCACGAAATCGACCGCACCCTCGAGGCGGTCGATGCGTCGCTCCAAGAGCTTCAAGGGAAGGGATTGCTATGAGCGTGCTCCATCGCGACGAGATCGCTTCGCGGCTGGAAGATCTCCCCGGCTGGCACCACCGCGGTAACGCGCTCGAGAAACGCTTCGAGTGCGGTGACTTCAACGGCTCGCTCGCGTTCGTCAACGCCGTGGCGAAGGTCGCGAACGAGCTCGACCATCACCCCGACATTGCGATCTCGTGGGGCACGGTCACCTTGACGCTCTGTTCGCACGACGCGGGTGGGATCACCGATCGCGATTTCAAACTCGCGATTGCCGTGAACGCGTTGCCGCCGAAGCAGGGTTAGGTGCGGACGGGTTTCGGGAAGCTCGCGACGCTCACGTGTCCCGCCGCGTCGACGGCGCGCACGCCGAAGAGCCAGTCGTCCTTCGAGAGCGGAAGCGTGACCGTCGTGGCGTTACCCGCGTCCTGGAGGTTCGACCACTCCGCTTCGTCGGTGCGCCGCCAAACCACGTCGTAGCGGACGGCACCCGGAACGGCGTCCCAGCGCAGCGTCGTTGCGTAGCCGAGCTCTTTGACGCTCATGCTCACCGCGGGCGCGACGGGCGCGGCTGCGAGCGTCGCGAGCGCGGCGACGTTGAGCTGCGTGACCCGCGCGAGGTAGTCGAAGTCCAGATACTGCAACAAGTCGCCGTACTGGATGCGGTTTTCGATCCGCACGGTTTGGTGCTGGTGATCGAAATTCTCGTGCGGTTCCACGTAGCGCACGGCCGGGAAACCTTGCTCCGCGAACGACTGCTGATCGCCGCCGCGCAAGAAGCGGTCGGAACGATAGATCATGTCGACGTGCATCGAGGGCACGTACGCGCCGTCGATTTCGCGGACGGCGCGCGCCAGCTCGCGCGCCGGCGAGTCGTTTTCGGCCCCGAGAACGTTGACGCGACCCACGGTGGCGTCAACCGGCAACGCTTCGCTGAAGAGCCGGACCTCGTTCGCCGCATT
>Ga0302326_10030498_pt1 | contig 10791 bp, 9 predicted proteins | sample Palsa_T0_3_FD_202264 | JGI IMG/M metagenome (GOLD analysis project Ga0302326, IMG submission 202264) | Peat permafrost microbial communities from Stordalen Mire near Abisko, Sweden - Palsa_T0_3 | ecosystem: Environmental > Terrestrial > Soil > Palsa > Peat permafrost | place: Sweden: Abisko...
CCCGCTCAACCTGCCCGCCTGGCGCGACTCGCACGATGCAGCCGCCGTCCCACCGGCAATTCCACAGGTAGCCTTCCGCATCGATGGCGGAGCCGTCGGGCAGGCCTCGCGAGAAGCCGGAGAAGAATGGATTCGGTTTGCCGATTGAGCCGGTATGCTCGTCGTAATCGTACACCCAGATGGCGTTCTCCAGAGTATCGCCAAAGTTGAATCGCTTCTTGTCCGGGCTCCAGACCAGGGTGTTCGAGATCCCCAGGTGATCCTGAAACTCGTACACCCGACCATCAGGATCGATTCGATACAGGATGCCGGTCGTACCGTCAATAGGGCTCTCGGAGCCGTCTGGATTCACGTTATTCTGCATGGAACCGGCCCACAGCGATCCACGCGGATCGACGCCGGCATCGTTCAAGCGCACAGCCGGCCAGCCCGGAAGCCGGAATCCCTGGTCGCGCCTCGAATCGGAAGCCGGCTCCCACAAGATGACTCGCGATCCGAGCACCACCGCCAGCGTGCCGTCACTATCGGTCAAGAGCACCGTAGTAACAGGCTCGTCGAACAACCACGACTTAACGGATCCATTCGCCGGGTCGAAGCGATGAATCAGGAAGCGGTTGATGTCAGTCCAGTAGACCGCCTGCTCCTCGGAGTGCCACACCACTCCTTCTCCACATCGATCCCCCGTAGGGGCGCAGCATATCGGGTCGCTTGTAAAGATCATCGCTCGTCCAGACTAACGCAAATGCGTCGCTCCGGGACGCGATACAATTTCGAAAGAATGGCCGGTCCGGGGCGGCGCAAGGCCGCGATAGTGTTCGTTGCGGCTCTCCTCGCGGGTCTGGCGCGGTCCGTCCTGGCGCAGCCTGACCTGGAACAGGGCCTCGCGCGGGTTGACGTATCACTGCGCCGCGGCGACTTGAAGAGTGCCGAGGCTCAGCTCCGCGATCTGGCGCGTCTCCATCCGAAGTCCTTCGTAGTGCGCAACAATCTCGGCGCGCTCTACATGCAGCTACAGCGCTATCCGGCAGCGTGCCGTGAATTCACGGCGGCCGCGGATCTCAATCCCCAGATTGCCGACGTGCAGCGCAACCTCGGCGCCTGTCTGTTCCTGACCGAAGCATTCGAGAGCGCCATCGTTCCGCTCCGCCGCGCCAAGGCTCTCGACGCCGACGATCCTCGAACGCGCTATCAACTGGGTTACGCCCTGCTTATGCTGAACCGCACGCAGGAGGCGCGGCCGGAGCTCGAGTACGTCAACTCGAAGATGCCCGGAGAAGAGCGGACACTGTTCGCGTTGGTGAAGCTGTATCAGTCCGAAGGCAATCAGGACAAGGCGGCGGCGGCGTTTGCCACGCTCCAGAGGGCGCATCCGGACTCACCGTTTGTACACATTTTGATGGGCGAATCGTACGACATCCAGGAGAAGCTGGACGAGGCCATCGCCGAGTTTCGAAAGGCGATCGACCTGGCTCCGGCCATGCCCCGCCTGCACTTCGACCTGGGCTTCCTCTATTGGGAAGGCAACCGTCTCGCCGAAGCCGTGCCCGAGTTCCGCGAAGAAATCCAGAGCAATCCCGGATTCGCTCCTGCCTACTACTACCTGGGCGAGATCGCCCTGACGCAAGATCGTCCGTCGGAGGCGGTGGAATTCTTCAAAGAAGCCATCTCACGGCGGCCCGGCTGCCTCGGCGCATACCTGGGATTGGGCAAGGCGTATGCGCGCACGGACAAGTTATCTGAAGCCGCCGCGCAATTCGAACAGGCGAACCGCGTCGATGGCAACCAGGCCGACGTCCACTACTGGCTCGCCACTACCTATCGGCGTCTCGGAGACGATGGAAGAAGCCGTGCGGAGATGCAACGGTTTGAGAGTCTGCGCGAAAAAGCCAAAGCCACTGCCGCCGGCAAACTACCTGGATCCGACCGCTGGGCGAATGCAGCTTGCCTGAGCCCAGCGTCTTCCGCGCCTCACCGTAGCGGGGAGTCGCAACCGTGAGATTCCGCCTGGCTCATGTTGTAGGGCCAGGTGGGTTCCGGGCAGACGGTGACAAAGAGGACAGGCAGCTGGCAGAGCCGTGAGTGACACCAACTCGTCGCGAACCTTAACCCCGACGGGCTGGCGAATCCAGCTCGATCCCTTTTGCGTATAGAATGCGATGGTCCGGCCTATTCGTCGGCCTGCCGGATCCGCTTCCTGACCCGCAGGATGAGCTCGGGAAGAGAAAAGGGCTTTACCACGTAATCGTCGGCTCCAAGTTCCAGGCCCTTCACCCGGTCTGCCTCCGAGGCTCTCGCGGACAAAAAGATTATGGGCGTGCCGGCCAGTAGAGGATCCTTGCGGATCCCGGCGCAAATCTCAAAGCCGTCGCAGACCGGAAGCATCCCATCGAGGATTACCAGGTCGGGTTGGGTTTCCAGAATCAATTCCATAGCCCCGGCGCCGGTCAGTGAGCCGCTAACCTGATAACCCTCCTTTCGGAGCCTGTATTCCAGTAACGTCAGCAGATCGGTGTCGTCTTCGAAAATCAGGATCGTGGCCATCGTTACGACACGGCTAGCGGCCGGTTTCGATAGGCTAGATAGAATCCCGCCGGGACCACAAATACCGTGCAGATTCCCGACACGCTGAGTCCCCCCACCAGGGCGCGCGCCAGCGGTGCATAGGACTCGCTGCCCTCGCCCATTTTCAGCGCCATCGGGAACAGCCCGATAATGGTGGCCAGGGTTGTCATCAGAATGGGGCGCAGGCGCACCCTGCACGCCGTGATCACGGCATCCCGCACCGCCATACCATCGTCAAGCAAGTGATGGGCAAACTCCACAATCAGAATGCTGTCCGACATGGTAATGCCCGCCAGCATGACCACCCCCATCAGTGACATGACGTTCAGGGTCGTGCCCGTCAGCCACAAAGTAAAAATTACGCCGGTGAGCCCCGGAGGAAATGCCAGCAGGATCAGAAACGGGTCGGTGAACGACCGGAACTGAGCGACCAGGATCAGGTACAGCAGCATCACCGAAAGCGTCAGGCCCAGCCCGAAGCTCTTGAGCGATGCGCGCATCCCTTCCACCATTCCCCGCGTGGTCACCTCCACGCCGTGGGGGATCGCAGCCCTCGAGATCAGGTTCGAGATACCATCGGCGATCTTGCCCAGGTCTTCTCCGGCCGGCCGCACGTAAATGTCGAGCACCCGCCGGATCTGGTAGTGATCTACCTCCGTGGGCGCCTCGAAGCGGGTAATCTTGCTTACCATGTCGAGCCGGGTCGGGCGCACCAACCCGGCCCCATGCAGCGGAATCGCGCGCAGGTCCAACAGCGTCTGGATCTGCCTTTCCGGGTATTGGACGTTCAGAAAATAGTTGTTGTTGTTCTTCGGGTCGATCCAGATGTTCGGCGCTACCATCTGATTCGAGGTGAGCGCGGTAATAATGTTCGCCACCACTTCTTTTTCGCTGAGACCCAGCTCGCCCGCCCGCATCCGATCGATCTCGAGCCTGAGCGCCGGATAGTCCAGGTCCTGCGGAATATAAACATCCGCAACGCCGCGTATTTTGCGTATGTTCCCGGCCAGATCGAGCGCCGTCTGGTAGCTGGCCTTCATGTTGGTTCCGGCGACCTGCACATCGATGGGCGCCTGCATACCGAGATTCAAAACAGCGTCCACCAAGCTTCCCGAGGAGAAGAACACCGACAATTCAGGCAGCTCTCGCCCTACACGGCGCTTCACCCGATCGATGTATTCGTAACTCCCGGTACGATGCCCCGGTTTCAGATTGACCTGTACAAACGCCGTGTGCATCGCGGCGTTGGTCGTGTAGATGGCGGAAAATCCGGGATCTACTCCGATATTCGACACGATCATGCCCATCTCTTCGGGCGCCACCGTGGTACGAATCAGATTCTCTAGCTTCTGGATTTCCGCCTCCGTATCCAGCAACCTGGTGCCGGAGGGCGCTTTGACGGTGATCACGAACTGGCCTGCATCCGTACGCGGGAAGAAAGACAAGCCCAGCAGAGGGAACAGGCACAGGCTTCCCGCGAAGCCTGCGGCAAATACGCCCAAAGTGACGGCCGGCCATGCCAGCACCCGCACGACCAGGGCATTGTATCCGTTCTGCAGGCGCCCGAAAACTCCGGCGAACCAGGCGTTGAAACTTTTTCGCGCCGACGCATTCGCTTGATGCGCGTGCCCGGCGTGCTTGATGAAACGCGCGCAGAACAGCGGCACCACGGTCATCGCCACCAGGTAAGAAGCGGCCAGCGATAACACCACGGCGAGCGCCAGCGCCGTGAACAGGAACTTGCTGACGCCGTAGAGCAGCGTCACCGGAAAGAAGACCACGATGGTGGTCAGTGTAGCCGCGAGCACCGGCAGCGCAACTTCACGTCCGCCTTTCTCCGCCGCAACCACCGCCGGCTCGCCCATCTCGAGATGACGATGAATGTTCTCGAGCACCACCACCGAGTTATCGATCAGCCGGGAAAAAGCCAACGCCAGGCCGCCCAGCACCATGCTGTTAATAGAACTTCCGCCCAGTTGGAGCGCGATCATCGTCGCCAGCGCGGAAATCGGGATCGAAAAAAAGACCGCCAGCGTGGCTCTGAAGCTGCCCAGAAAAACCAGGATCATCAGGCAAGTCAGGAAGAGTCCGATGCCGCCCTCGTGCAGCAGCGTGGAGATGGCCGTCTTCACGAACTGGGACTGGTCGAAGACTACCTTGGTCACCAGCGTCGCCGGCGTATCGAATAACCTGGTGAGCGTATGCCGCACTCCATCGACCACCTGAATGGTGTTGGAATCCCCTCCCTGCTTGAGCACCGGCAGATACACCGAGCGCTGCCCGTCCACACGCACCGCATTATATTGCAGGCTGTAGGCGTCCTTTGCCACGCCTATGTCGGATACATGCACCGAAGACTGGCCCACCACCTTGAGGGGCACATCGTTGATGTCCTTGGCGTTGGTCACCTGGCTGTTGGCATAGATGTTGTAATCGTAGTGGCCGATTTGCACGTCGCCGGCCGGCAGCACCAGGTTCGAGTCGTTGACCGCCCGCACCACGTCCATCAGACTCATCTGGTACGATTCCAGCTTGAACGGATCGACGTACAGCATCATCTCGCGCCATCGCCCGCCAAATGGCTGCGGCACGGCCGCCCCTGGCACGCCCGCCAGTTGATTGCGCACCACGTTCTGCGCTACATCCTTCAACTGCGTCTCGCTCAGTCCCTCGCCTTTCAAAGTCACCAGGCAGACGGGCAGACTGGAAGCATCGAACTTCAGCACGAAGGGCGGCAGCGTGCCAGGAGGCAAATGGCTGATCTCCGCCATGGCCAGGCTGGCGATCGTCGTCACGGCCGAATCCGGATTGGTTCCGGGTTGAAAATAGACCTTGATCAGGCTGACGCCCGCGAGCGACCGCGACTCCATGTGGTCGATGCCGCTCGCCAGTGTAAAGAACCGCTCCAGGTGGAACGTGATATTGCCTTCGATCTGTTCCGGCGGCATTCCAGGATAAAAGGTAGCCACCGCGACCACGGGAATATTCATGGCCGGGAACAGGTCCACCGGCATTTTCAGAACACTCACCGCCCCTACCAGTACGATGACCAGGCAGATCACCACGATCAGATAGGGCGTCTTGATAGCGAATCGCGACATGCTATTGTGCCTGGGGGTTAACTGGGGCGGCCTGCACCCGGTCGCCTTCCTTCAGCCCCGTGTGCCGCCCCACGATCACGACGTCGCCTTCCGTTAAACCGGAGCGAATCTCTACCAATTGCGCCGTCTCCATGCCGAGAGTCACCGGCACAATGTGGATCACCCCCGGCTTCCGCACCGTAAAGACGCGCGGAGCGCTTCCGGAAGAGTCCACCGCGTCGAGAGGGATCGACAGAGCGTGATTGCGTTCCTCGACCCGCAGGTTCACCTCCGCATACATGCCCGGAACCAGCGCCAGGCTGGCGTTCGGAACATCCACCTCTGTATCCATAGTTCGCGTCGACGGCTGCAGCTTGTCGGAGAAGCGGGCTACCCGTCCTGGGAAGGTTCTCCCCAGAGTCGGCACCTGCACCGCCACGGATTCACCCACATGGATGCGCGGCACCTCGGATTCGGGAACTGGCAGGGTCAGCCGCAGGAGGTTGTTCTGCGATACCCGCACGATCGGCATGGCCTGGCTTTGCGAGGCGGTCCCCGCCTGGATCATGGACCCGGTGTTGGCGTAGCGCTTGGTCACCACGCCCGTGAATGGCGCCGTCACCGTGGCGTACTTGAAAAGGGTCTTCAGGCGCGCCTGTTCCGCCCGCGCGACACGGGCTTTCTGCTCCGCGGCCCGCAGCGTGGATTTCGCGCCGGCAACCTGAGCTTCGGCCACCACGTCGCGAGAGTGAGATTCGTCCACTTCCTGCTGCGCCACGAGGCCGGCCTCCCGCTTGGACACATCCTGGATTCGCTTGTAGGAAATATCCGCCAACTGGTAAGTGGATTCAGCCTGGTGGATACTATCGGACGCGTTGGCCACCTCCGCGTCGGCTTGGTCGACCGCCGCCGCGGCTTTGGCCATCTCGTCTCCCATCTCCGGAATCTCCAGCGTGGCCAGCAATTGCCCCTCGCGCACGTGGTCTCCCAGATCCACGTTGATGGATTGCACATAACCCGCCACCTTGGCCATCACATCCACTTCCTGAAATGGCGTGAACTCCGCGGTCAGCACCAGATCCCCCGCCAGATTGGCGCGCGCCGCTATGGCTACCGGCACTGTCGGTACGACAGCAACGTCCGGCGCCGGTTCCCCGCGGCCGGCGCACGAAATGAGACTCGCAGCCAGCATCGCCACAGCTACCGCCGGTATCAGGTACTCTCGTTTCATCTGTCTATCCTGCCCCCCGCCGCCGACTTCAGAATCACCGTGTCGTGCGCCTCGATGAGCCCATCTGTAATGAACTCGCAGAGCGCCGGCAGCAGCCTATCGACGGTCTCCCTGGTCTCGATGAACTCGATACGCACCGGCAGATGCTCCCCCGCCACACTATCGCCCGCCATGTGCAGTCGGTGATGCGATCCGAACCCGGCCGCCGGGCGGATCAGGGAAGCACCCGAAACGCCTCGCTCGAAGAGGAATCGGAAGATTTCCTTATACAGAAAATCGTGGCTCGCGGTGGTATCTTCGTTCAAATGAATGGTCACTTTCTTAGCGGGCCCTGGCGAAAGCATCTATTCCCCTTGTTCCTGTCTACCTCAGGTTTCCCGCGGCATAATCCAGGGCCGACCTCGCGCTCTCGTACTCGTACTTCGCGTTAGTGTTCTCGATCTCCGCGGAAGTCTGGCTGAGCTGCGCCTGAATCAATTCGACGATAGAACCCAGCCCCAGCGAGTAGCGCGTCTCGACCAGCCGCGCTGAGCGGCGCGCCTGATCCACCAGCTTGGCGGACACGCCCATACGCCGAAAGGCGGTTTGGGATGCCAGCCAGGCGACCTTAACGTCCGCGCGAATCCGAATCTCGAGCGTCCGCACCTCTTCGGCTGCCGTCTGCGCCCTCAGGTCGGCTTCCGCCTGGCGTGCGGAAAAAAGGCCGCCGTTATAAAACGGGATATCCACGTTGAAGCCGATCGCGCCATAGTTCGAGTGCAGCCGCTCGTCGCGAACCGGCACTACCCCGCCCGCGCCCAACGCGTTAACCGTGGGAAGCTTCAGCCGGTGCTCGCTGCGGGCGAAGCTGAGCTGGGCCTCGTACTCATGCCGCGCGCTGGCCAGGTCGGGTCGGTTTTCGAACGCCTCGCGGACGATCGGTTCCAAATCCGGGCTTAGGGCCGGCGGCATGGCTTCATCGGCAAGTTCGTAAGGACTGTCGTCCTCGAGGCCCATGGCAGCCGAGAGTTGCGTCATCGAGGCGCTCAAATCGTTCCCGGCGGTTTCGAGGTCCAGCTCCGCCTGCGAAACGTTGACCTCCGCAAAGCTCAAATCGATGCTCGATTTCATCTGACTTTGGAACAGCGCGTTCACCTGCCGGAAGGTCGCCTGCCGGCTCCCCAGCGTCTCCTGCGCCACTTTCAGTACGGATTGGGAGAGCAGAGCACGAAAATATGCCTGGCGCACGTTCAGGATTACGTCCGCGCGGGTCGCTTCGATATCGTCCTGCCGGGCCCGAATTCGCAGACCGGCGCTCCTCACCAGGCTGGACGTTCTTCCGAAGTCGGTGAGCAGTTGCGTCAGATAGGCCCCTGCCGCGAGCCGTGTATCGAGGGACGAGGTGGTCAAATTTCCAGATGCCACGCTGGTCCCATCGTCGGCCTGAACACCGGTCAGGCTGGCCGAAAGACGCGGCAGTAGCGGTGCGCGGACCTCCGTCCGGACCGCTTCGGCAGCCTGCTCCCTCAGGGCGGCAGCCCGTATGCGGGGATGGTTCTGAAGGGCCATAGCGGCTGCGTCTGCAATGGTCAGCCTCTTGGATGGCGCCGGCGTGGGAGACGGCTGGGCGCGGCCCGCTGTCGCCGGCAGGACTGCAATCATCAGAACCATAACCTCCCGAATCACTGTGTGCTGCCTCGCTCCCAACCGAGGATACCGATTGTAACAGATTATTCATCAAAGTGTCACGCGATAGGATTAGTAGACTATATGAGATAGCGATGTGCCAGAAGGCCTTTTTTGATCCTCTATTGCAATTCCGTTACGATTGTGTTACAACATCGACAGCGGTCCGATAGGAAAAATATGATAACCATCACTCCGAGAAACACGCTTACGGCGACCCTTCTCATGGTTCCACTCCTGGGCTATGCAGGCTCGTCCGTCGATGCCGGACCCCGGTCGTTGTCGGGAGATCGAACCAAGGACGGTATCAACGTACTTAGCCATATATCCTTAGCCGGGGAATCCGCGGGCCGGATGCTAACCGCCGTACACTGGCGCAAGCAGTACCTCTACGTCGAACTTTCCACTCGGCCCGTGCTGCTCGAGATCGACGTAAGCGACGCCGCCAAGCCTGCCATCGTTGGCGAACTGCCGTTGGCGAAGGGTGACACCCACGTCGGCATGGTTGTAGGCAATACCATGTTGGTGACCGATTCGGAAGATGTGGCAGCGCCCAAACCGCCCCGATCCGTCAAGGTGATCAATTTCGCCGAAGCGGCCAACCCGAAAGTAGTTCGGGAATTCGCAAATGTGACCGGCTTCTTAAGAGACGCGAACCGCGGACTGGTCTATGTGTTCAACGACGCGGGACTTTGGGTCCTCCGGGAAGCCCCGGCACCCGACGAAGAACTCCAACGGCAGTACGACCACGATGTGCTGTACAACCACTAAATAGGTTTGGGAAAACCGGGCAGACGGCCCAAATCATCTGCCCGTGAGTCCGCAACCGTCTCCGCGATAACTTTGCCAGGCGATAAATATGCTGCCGTTGGGAGCCGCTGTCGCGCGCAGGAAGGTGTTGGAGCCTTGGCTGGTCAATGGCGTAGCGGATTGCCGCGTAGCGCCCGTCTTGCGCCGGCTCCAGATTTGCCAGCGATCGCCATCCAGCTCACTCCAGAATACCCACAAGCTTCCCGAACGGTCTGTCGCCAGTGCGCAGCGGAAAATCGTAGCGGCTCTGGGGGTAACTTCTTCGGCTTCGGACCAGGCTGTGTTTTCGAGTAAACGCACGAGCACCCGGTCGGTGCGGTCGCGATAGGCGACCCATGCCACGGCCAGCTTGCCGCCCTGCATTGCGGCGATGGCGGGCTCGTCATCTTCGAATTGCGGGCCACTCAGCTCTCGACCGTGGGTACACGCCCGACCGTGGCGCGGCCGCCGAGGAATGCTTTCGGTGTGCCGCCGACTTCGGACAGCGCAAAGTCGAAAGCCCCCTGCGCGGTCTTTACGGCGATCCTTGGATCACCCGTAGATCTTGCTGTGGCATACACGCCGATCGGATGAACGCGGACGTGGGGGACGGAGCCCGGCTGCATTTCGGTGTAATGCATATCGGCGTAGGGCGCCACGGCGTCCTCCTGCGTCGTGCACTTCCACGAATCTGGCGCGATAACGCCATCCTCTTTCGAAAATTGCCTACCTTCAAGCCCGACAATTTCGCCACCGCCGGAGATAGCCAGCGATCCGTCCCAGCGCTCGACCGACTTGGCCTGCTCACCGAGCGTGATGAGGACGGTAGTTGCTGCCGCGTCAATCACGGAACTTTGCGGGGCGGCCACACCGCGGAACAGAAGCCAGGCGAAGGCTCCAGCCAGGAAAAGGACAGACAGCAGAATCCGTCTCATTCAATGAATTATATCTATAGATCGAGTATTCTATAGCGAATGTTTTCCAGAAGGCAGTTGTTCCAGGCGATGGGTGCGGCCGCTGTCATTCGCGCGGCCCACGCACGCGACCGCCGGCCGAATCTGCTGTTCATCATCGCCGATGACCACGCGGGCTACGTCCTCGGCGCGCAGGGCAACCGGCAGGCGCAAACGCCAAATCTCGACCGGCTGGGGGCAGAAGGAACACGGTTCGCGCGCCACTATTGCAACTCGCCGGTTTGCACTCCGTCCCGACAGTCCATTCTCACGGGCCAATTGCCGCACGCAGCCGGCGTCACGGTGCTGAAGACTCCCCTGGACGATGGCCGGCCGACGCTGGCGAAGACCCTTGCCGGGAGCGGGTACTCCACCGCCGTCTTTGGCAAGATGCACTTCAATACTCCCGGGCGGCCCGGCTTGCACGGCTTCGCTACTGCGTGGACCGAGGACGTTGTACTGCAGAAGTGGTCCGACGCAGTGGGTCCGGCGCCGGACTTCGGCCCAGTCC